>JACDZJ010000149.1_pt1 | contig 30656 bp, 23 predicted proteins | sample 7365721 | NCBI WGS metagenome assembly JACDZJ01 (sample SAMN15143480, study PRJNA637477) | pond metagenome | biome: freshwater wetland ecosystem [ENVO:00000243]; feature: pond [ENVO:00000033]; material: pond water [ENVO:00002228]; isolation source: pond water containing pink berries ... | reverse complement strand
CGAAAGGGGCCAATGGCAGGCTCGCGGCGGATCTTGGACATGGTGCTGGGCTCCGGTGTCATCAGGGCGGCTCGGTGGTGATGATAGCCTGGTGTCAGGCGTCATGGGGAGACGGCCCGATCCCACTTGGACCGCGATCGGGGGCGCCGTCGGCGGGGCGGAAGTCGGCGGCATAATCGCCCTTGTCGACGCCCCAGCCGGGTTGCGCGACGAAGCTGGCGCCGTTCCAGACCATCTCGACCGGGGTGGTGCTGCCCTCCGGGATCCGCAGCGTGCCCTCGACCGGGGCGGTGAAGCTCTTCAGCCAGTAGCCGGCGGTCGGGGCCAGGGTCGTCGCGCTGCCGGACAACGCGACATTGCCGCTGTTGGTGCCGTTGCGTCCGTAGAGGATCCACTGCCTGGCGTAGCCGGCGAGCGGCAGGTTGGCGGCGGGGGCGGTGCCGAGGACGTTGGCGATGCTGGCCGGGCTGGCGGCCGGCACGCACGGCAGGGCGAATGGTTGCCACTGGCCGGTGACGTAGGCCACCCCACGACCGCAGATCGACGTAGGCGGCATAGGGCGAGACGTTGTCACCCGCGGTGAGGAAGCCACCGCCGACATGGAGACGGTCGGTATCGTCGATCGCCAGGGCGAAGACCGTACCCGTCACCCCGCTGCCCAGGGCCGACCAAGCGCTGCCGTCCCACTGCGCGATGCGGTTCGCGTAAACCGTACCGATGATGGTGAAGGTTCCCCCAACCTAGCGTTTGGTGCCGTCGGGGCTCACGGCCAACGCGCCTATCATGCCGGCCGTGCCGGGCAGCCCCGGATTCCACACCTGCCAGTCGGCGTCGGTAATCGCTCGCTCCCACGCTCCTGCGTCAATGCCATTAAGTTAAGCCATTCTGGCTCCCACGCTCCTGCGTGGGAGCACGTGCGGGCGCTCCGCGTCCGGTCTGCGCAGTCATGGGGCGGCGCGTGCCGAGCAACTGGCCGCGCGGTTGCGTACCCTGGGGCTGGAGCCTTGAGCCTTGGGTGCGGGCCGCGGCGGCGTCTGAGCGCGCGGCCCGGCCCCATCAGTCCATGATCGACCGACGTGTCGGGGCGACTTTAAGTGACAGGCCGTCGTGCGCCGACACCTCAAGGCGGTGGGGGCACCGTCGATTCCGCCGAGGCGCGCGACGACAGCAGCAGCGTCATGATGGTCGGCGGGGTCCAGGCGGCCAGGGCGCCGAGTGTGGCGAGGGCCGCGCGGCGGGCGGCGTCGACATCGTCGGTCGCGGCCGGGGGGGTCTGGGGGTCGTGGGGGGTGGGCATGGCACGGGCCTCAGTCTTGAGTGAGTGGTCAGGGGCGGCCGGGGTCGGTGGCCCCGGCCGCGATATCGCGGGCGCTTAGCGGCCCAGATAGCGCCAGACGAAGCGGCGTGTCGTGCCGGTCAGGGTCACCGGATCGCCGTCGCGGTCGTTCGGGTCGGTCGGGACGATGGTGCGGCGGGTCTGGCTGTCGATCAGCTCCGAGCGCTGCAGGATGGCCGGGTCGCCCGCCCAGTGCAGCACCACCTGGGAGCCGACCGGGTCGGCGCGCAGCTCCAGCGTCCAGGTGGCCGGCTGGCCGTCCGCCGGGCGGAAGTCCCCGGCCTTGGCGCCCCACTCCGGGTGCGGCAGCACCAGCGTCAGATAAGGCGAGGCGAAGGGGGCCATCTCGACGAGGTCAGTGGGGTCGAAACCGGCCCGGGCGCTCGGGCGTTGGCCGAGCACGGTGTTGTGGTCTTTCCAACCGGTGGCGGGGTTGTCCACCGTGAGGCGGACATACCAGTCGGGGCCGGTGGGCCGGGTCGCCGCGGCGGCCGGGGGCATCACCCAGTCCAGCACGCCCTGATACCAGGGCCTGCTGCGGGTCACCGCAGAAAACGGAAAAAATCGTATGCTAAGGCTAAATTTCCATCCGGACATGAACCTGCAGCGTGCGATCTTCCGTCGTTGCAAAATCCGGTTGCCAATGGGAAGGCTATCGCAACAGGTTTTTGCAACACTGCAAGCCTCGCTTTCCGTTAGTTCGGGCATCGTTGCGGAAAGGTTCGTTTGCGCAACCGGCTTACCGTGCGATTTTTTCCGAATTCTGCGGTGCCCCTACCAGTTCGACCGCCCCTCTTGGTCCTAGACGTTGGCAAACTCCGCCCGCTCGACGGCTTCAAGATTCTCTTTGCTCTGCTTGGTCATCGCGACGGCAGTGACGCGAGCGCAAACGACCACGGCAGAACGGGGCAACCCACCGTGCCGAACACAGGAAAACCGAGCGGGTAAGGACGGGCAGCGACCGCCGCACCGACCGCGGCGGGAATCGCGCCCGCGGCGTCGCAGGTCAATGTCGGCGGTTCACGGGACGCGGGTTTGCCGGATTCGGGCCGGCGTTCGAGCCGCGGCGGCGCACCGGGCAATCTGACCGGCTGCGTGGCATTGCGCACTCCAAGCGCCAGCCCGGCGTAAAACAGGAGCGCCGCCAACGGCAGGCCGCCCTGCAGGAGGAAGATACAGGCCATACTGGCCGCAGCCGGAATCACCGAGATCCCCAGGTTTTGATGTTGATTGCGCTGGAACCGCCGCCCCAGCTCCAGCAGCGTCGGCAATTGGGTCAGATCGCCATCCATCAGCACGATCTGTGCGGTATCGGTGGCGGCCCTGGTCGCGCCGCTGAGCGACACCGAGACGTCGGCTGCTGCGAGTGCGATGGCATCGTTGATGCCGTCGCCAATGAAGCAGACGGTCCGGTTCGTCGCCTGCATCCGCTGCACGATCGCGGCCTTCTGCTCGGGCAAGGTGTCGGCAAAGTAGCGGTCGATCCCCAGGTCCGCGCTGAGGCGGCGGGTCGGGGCATCACGGTCGCCGGAGATTACGCAGGTGCGGATCCCTTGCCGCTGCAAGGCGCGGATCGTCTCGCGTGCCCCCGGGCGCAATTGCGGGCGCAGTTCGATCGCCCCGGCCAGCACCCCGTCGACCGCCAACATGACCAGCGAGTGTCCGCGGCGCTCCGCCGACGCCTCGATCAGCCCGGCGGCGTCCGGGATCGCGACGGCACTGTCCGCCAGAAAGCGGCGGCTGCCGAGTTGGATGCGCTGCCCGCCGATCACCGCCTCGATGCCATATCCCAGCCGGCACTGACAGTCTGCGACCGCCGGCAGCTGAAGCCCGCGCGCGTGCGCCGCGGCGCCGATGGCACGGGCAATGGGATGCGACTGACGATATTCCGCGGCGGCGGCATAGGCCAGGACCGCGGACTCGTCAGCGTGGGCAAAGACGTGGATGCGGTGCAGTGTCGGCGCTTCGTCCGTCAGCGTGCCGGTCTTGTCGAACACCACGGTGTCGATCTGCGCCAGGTGATCGAGCGCGGCCCCGTCCTTGATCAGAATCCGCTGTTGCGCCGCGTGACGCAGGAAGTTCATCACGCTCATCGGCGCGACGATCCGCATGGTGTAACCGAAACTCGACCAGAGCACCCCGATGGCCCCGGAGAGGCCAAAGAACGGCACCGCCAGGGCACCGAGCGCCAGGGTCGGCGCCGCGGTCCGGTCGACGAACTCCTCGGCCTGCGATTCATGCCGGTTTTTGTACCCGGCGGTCTGTTGCAGGATCCGGCCGATCCGCGCCACGACCGTTTGCCGGCCGCTGCTCTGCACCCGCAGTTCCAGCCGCCCGCTGAGCAGCAGGGTCGCGGCGAGCACCGCGTCCCCCGCCTGCTTCTCCGCCGGTTGCGCCTCGCCGGTCAGGGCGCGCTGGTCGATCAGCGCCGCGCCGTTCACGATCACGCCATCGACCGGGATCGTTTCGCCCGCGCGCACCACCACGATCGCGTCCGCCGGCAGGTCAGCGAGCGCAATCTCGGTTTCGACGCTACCGCACAGGATCCACAGGGTCGCGGGCGTCTGCGCGAAGATCCCGGTCAGCGCCCGCTGCGACCGCTGTTTGGCCCGATTACGCAGTTTCAGTGCGAGCGCATAACAGAACTGGCTGATCGCGGTGACCTGCCAATAGCCGGCCAGCGAGGCCGCGGCGACGGCAGTGACATCCAGGATATGGACATTGAGCCGGCCCTCCTCGCGCACGCGCTGCCAGGCCAGGTGCAATTGGTCGCGCAGCAGATAGGCCGACACCGGGACGCACAGGAACAGCCAGGCCGGGGCGGTCAGCCCGAGCAGCATGGCGGCGCCGGCGTTCAACCCGGTGAACAGCAGGAAACGGTTGTCCCCCCGCTGCTCCTCGGTCAGGACCCCCGCGGCGGCGCCGGACCCGTTCAACTGGTGCAACTGTGCGTTGCGCTCATCGCCGAACCAACGGTCGAGGCCGTCTTCGAGTGAGGCGTGGAGGCGTTGCTCCACCGCGCGCGATGCCGATGAGGGGGTGCGACCGGGCGCGGGCGCTTGCGGCGCGACGGGTGGGCGGTAGATGACTGGTAAATGCTGTGTCACATCGGGAGTCCGGTTCGGGGAGGCAATTGGAAAATCGGCCTTGATCATCGTTCCGGCCGCCTGACGGTGTAGGTCGGAGTTTGTAGTCCGACCCGGACTGCGTGGCGTGGCCGCCCCATCGGTCGGACTGCAACCTCCGACCTACAGCGGGCGGCCCCCCCGCGACCGGATGGCCGCAACAATGATCGATATCGGAAAATCTGATGCAATCTCAATGCCGTCATATAAAAATTTATTAATATCAATATGATTATTGGAGGGCGCCGCAGCCGCCCGGGGGGCACCGGAGGCGCTGCCCGCCGCGGGTGTAAAGGCCGCTGACCACGCCTTTGGCGCAGCGTGCGCACGCCGCTGACAATCGTCCGACTCAGCGCGCGCCGGGTACCCGCGGACACACATGGTTCGCCAGGTGGCGCAAGGTGGCCTGCATGGACGTAAGCTCGAAGGACTCGGCCTGCTCGCGCAGCCGCTCGCCAAGCAGGTGTAAGGCCGGATCATCGAGCTCCCGGCCGACCCAGGCGAGCCGCCGGCCGAAGGCGGCGATCTCGTTGATGGAGGCGTCATCGGCCAGGCGCGACCACTGGGTCCAGTCGCCCGGTTCCAGCATGATCGAGGTGCGCGGTCGGGGCAGCGGCGCGGATGGCGGCGACGCGCGGTCTGACTCCGCGGTCGGCAGGAACCGGGCGAGCAGGTGCAACAGGCGCTGGTAATCCCAGGGTTTGAAGAGATGGCCGTCGAAGGGACCCGGCAGGCGCCGCAGGGTCTCCGCGTCCGCCATGGCGGTGAGGGCAATGAGCGGAATGGCAGCCAGTACGGGGTCGGCACGCATCGTCCAGGCGGTGGCGAAACCGTCCAGCCGCGGCATATGCAGATCCATGAGCACCAGCAGCGGGCGGTGACGGCGCACCAGCGCCAGGGCCTCGGGACCGTCCGCCGCTGCCGCCACGCGCAGCCCCGCCTTCCCGAGCTGTTCGATGAGCAGCCGCCGGCTCAGCGGATCATCGTCTACCGCCAGCACGTCCCCGGGGGCGAAGCGCACCGCGCCCAGTACGACGGTCCCCGCCCCCGGGTCCGCGGCGCCCGGTACTGAGGGCAAGACCAGGGTGAAGCGGCTGCCGTGCCCGAGGATGCTCTCCAGGTGGATGTCCCCACCCATGGCGCGCGCCAGGCGACGGCTGATGGCGAGCCCCAGGCCGCTGCCCGGCGTGACCGTTCGGCGCTCCTCGCTACCCCGCGCAAAGCGCTCGAAGACGCGTTCTGTGAGTTCCGGCGCAATGCCGGGCCCGGTATCGCTGACCAGCGCCTCGATCCGCCAGGCGTCCGCCGCCTCACGCCGGGCGCAGAGGATCAGGCTGACCCGGCCGACGGCGGTGAACTTGACCGCATTGCCCAGCAGGTTCAGCAGGATCTGGCGCAGCCGCTCCGGGTCCAGCTGCACCAGTGCCGGGACCTCGGGTGCGACCGTGACGACCAACGCCAGATCCTTGCCTGCCGCTTGCCCGGACAGGACCTGCTCCAACTCCCAGGCGAGCTGGCGCAGGTTGGTGGGGCGAGCGGCAAGGTCGAGTTGGCCGGTCTCGATCCGCACGAGGTCCAATACGTTCTCCACCAGGTGCAGCAGGGTGTGACCGGCAGCGCCGATGGCGCGTAGATGGCGACGGGCCTGGTACGACAGATCCTCTTGGAGCAGCAGCTGCGCGTAACCGATGACCGAGTTCAAGGGGGTCCGCAGTTCATGGTTCACATTGGCCAGGAACTCATCCTTGGCCCGGCTCGCCGCCGCCGTGCGGGCATTGTCCGCGGCCAGGGCGCGGGTGCGCTCGGCGACCCGCCGCTCCAACAGGGACCGTTCCTCCTGCAACTGATGGCCCGCGGTCTGCACCTGACGGCGCAGCCGATGGATCTGCTGCACCTGGGTCAGCGAGATGAACAGCATGAAGATGAGCGCCACGATCGCCAGTGTCCCGCAGATCAGACCCGGGACCAGATTGTCCCGCGTCAGCTGCTCCGCCAGGGTCTCCGGCAGCAGCAGCGTCAGGGGCACGGCGAGCGGCCCGCGGCCTTGCAGCCGCAGGTACAGCAGGCGGGTGCTGTGGGCCGGCAGCTCGAAGGCGAACACCGGCAGGCGGTAGCGCAGTGCCCGCTGGGCAAAGGGGCGGCTGCGCCCGGCCTGCGCCTGGGTCAGGAGGACCCCGGCGGCGGACACGACCATGAAATCGACCTCATCCAGATCGGGTTGCACCACGACCAGGCGCCACTCGGCAACGCGGGCGCTTGGGTTGCTGACGGCGAGGCATAGCCAATAGGTGGATGTCGGAGTGCCGGGGACCGGCCGTCCGGGCGCGGAATTGGCGGCGTCCCGGACCTGCTCCAGGGTCATGCGCTGGTCCGGATCGGCGATGACATCCAGGTAGGGGGCCAGGGACAGACCGTCGCTCCCCGGGCTTAAGGGGAGCGGATCAGCCTTGAGCACGGCCAACCAGAACAGCAGCAACCAGACCGGCGACGGGTGCGCGCAACCTCGGCACCAACAGCACAAATTGTGAAACAAGCCGAAACCCCGGGACCGCAGGGACCGGGTGATAGCGATCAGTACGCACAAGGACGAGGGCAGTCGTCAAGGGCAACGGTCAATCGTTGCCTACAACCAATCTTTCCCGTAACGCCAAGCGCACCAGGTCCGCAACGGTCGCCACCATGAGCTTGCGCATGGCATTACGCCGATGGGCCTCGGCCGTCTTGATGGATACCCCCAAGCGAGCCGCGATCTCGGAGGCCCGGTAACCATCCGCCACCAACCGTACCACGTCGAGTTCCCGCGGCGACAGGCGGGCGACCGGCGTATCGTCCGCCTGCTCTACAATCTGGCGGACATAGCGCCCGTCCGCGTGGACCGAAATCGCCAGTACCCGCGTCTGCGGGGAGTCGGCACGGATGCGGGCGGTGGCGACGATCCCGTTCAAGCCGGGCATGCCCACGTCCAGGATGGCCAAGTCCGGGCTGAGCTCGGCAACCAGGCGCACCGCCTCGAAGCCGTCCGCGGCCTCGCCGACCACGATGAGGTCCGGCTCGCGCGCCAGCAGGGCGACGAAACCCTGGCGGACCAGGGTGTGGTCATCGGCAATCAGGATCCTCACGGTGCCCGCCTGGGTCCCACGGCGTCCAGGGACACCGTCAGGGTGACGCGGGTGCCCTCCGCACTGCTGTCGATGTCCATCCGCCCGCCCAGTCGTTCCAGGCGCTGGCGGATGCTGAAGAGCCCGAAGCCGCCGGACCGGCAGGCGGCAGTGCTGGGGATACCCCGACCATCGTCCGCCACGATGATGCGCAGCATCCCGGCCCCGGCGCGGGCGATGATCAGCCCGGACTCGGCCCGGGCGTGCTTGGCCGCGTTCACGACCAACTCGCGCGTGGCCTGGAACAGGAGCACGGCCAGATCCTTTCCCACCCCCGAGAAATCCCCCTCGGTGCGCAGCACGAAGGGCAGTTGCCAGCGGCTGTGGGCGTGGTCCGCCAGCCATTCCAGGGCGGCCGTGAGTCCGATCTCATAGAGGACCGGGGGACTCAGCTCGAACATCAGACTGCGCAGACCGCGAATCGCCGCGGCGACCAGGGTGATCGCATCCTCGCCCCCCGTGGCGGTTAGGCCCCCGTCCTGCGCCTGTTCCATCAACATGCGGGCGGCGGCGAGCTGCTGCAGGATGCTGTCGTGCAGTCCGGTGGCCAGCTCCTGGCGCTCGCGCTCGGCGGTCAGGGCCATCTCTGCGGTCAAGTCCCGCAACTGGGTCACGGCGGTCTCGAGTCGCTGGTTGCGCAGGTCGACCTCCCCGATCAGCGTGCGCAATTGCCGCCCGACCGCGACATGGACGCGTACCCGTGCGGCCAGTACCGCGGCATCAAATGGTTTGGTCACATAGTCCACGGCGCCGGCGTCGAGACCGACGACCAAGGCGCGGGTCTCATCACGGGCGGACAGGAACACCACCGGGATGTGGCGGGTGCGCTCGTCTTCGTGCAGACGGCGGCAGAGGTCGTACCCGTCAATGTCGGGCAGGCCCACGTCGAGCAGAATGAGGTCCAGGGCGACCGTCTGCGCCAGCTTCAGCCCGCGCTCGCCGCTCTGCGCCGCGTGCACCTGATAGCCCTCCCCCAGCAGAATGGTCCCGGCGAGGCGGATGCAGTCCGGATCGTCCTCCACCAGCAGGATGTGCCCGGTCACGTCCGGACCCTGGAGCGCGGCGGCCCCGCACCAGTCAACGGGACCGCCGGGCGCGGGATCGACCGGAGCAGCGGTCAGCGAGCGGACGGACATCATCAAGGGGTCTCCGGCGGGTCCGGCGCCGGAACCGGTTCCGGCGCCTGGGGATTGAAGGTCAGGATCAGGTCCAGGTTGAAGAGCCGCCGCCGGGCCCGCTCCTCCTCGGTCAGTCCGGTCGCCCGCGTTGCGGCAATCGGCCCCGGCTCGATGCTGATGCGCGTCGGCAGGACCGTGCCCCGGGCCAGCGCGGCCAGGATCGCCTGGCCGCGGCTCTCGGCCAGCCGGCGGTTAGCCTGCGGGGTACCGGTGTCGTCGGTCAGGGCGGTGATCCGCACGGCCGCGAGGTGACCATCCGCCGGCAAGCCGCGCAGAAAGTCGGCGAGCGCCGCCGCGCTCGCGGGCGGCAGGACCGCGCGGCCGCGCTCGAACGGCACCGGGGCCGTGAAGTGCAGGGTCAACGGCACCTGGCAGCCGGCCGCATCCACCGCCACCCCGGGGCGGGTGTGCAGACACCGGTCCTGGAAGTCCGCCACGCCGTCATGGTCCGCGTCCACCGGGCAACCCTGCGCATCCACCCCACGCACCAACTCCGCCGGGGTATTGTCCGGACAGCGGTCGCGGTAGTCGGACACTCCGTCGTGATCGCGATCCGCCGGACAGCCGCGCGCATTCACCCCGCCGGCGATCTCCAGCGGGCCGCTGGCGGGGCAATCGTCACGCCAATCGGGGATACCATCCCCGTCGCTATCCAGCGGGCAGCCGCGGGTATCCACGCCGGCGCCAAGCTCCTGCGGCGTGTTGGCGGGGCAGTCATCGCGATAATCCGGGATGCGGTCGTGGTCCTGGTCGGTGGGGCAGCCGCGGGCGTCGACCCCGCGGGCCAGGTCCTCCGCGGTCCCCTGCGGGCAATCGTCGCGGTAGTCCGGCACCCCATCCTGGTCGGTGTCCACCGGGCAGCCGTCCGGATCGACGCCCTTGGCGATCTCGGCGGCGGTATTGTCGGGACAGCGGTCGCGATAGTCCGGGACCCCATCTCCATCAGTATCCCGCGGACACCCGGTCGCCTCCACGCCCTTGACCAACTCCTGCGGGGTGTTCTCGGGACAGGCGTCCCGATAGTCAGGAACCCCATCCCCATCGGTGTCGATGGGGCAGCCCCGCTGCTTGCCCTCCAGGTAGACCCCGCGGACGATTTCCGCCGCGCTGTTGTGCGGGCAGGTATCCTGCTTGTCCACCACGGTGTCGTCATCCGCATCGAGGTCGCCGCACTCGGGCAGCCCGGATGCAGTCTCCGCGTTGATCCGTTCATTATTGAATCCGGTTGCGGCGAGGCTCTTGATGAACATGTCCTTCTCACGCAGGTTGCCGTCGTCGAGAAACTTATAGGCACCGGCCGCCCCGACGCACCCACTCATATAGCGTAATTCATCCGCGACATGCAGCGGTTTCGCGACCCCTTCCCCGAGCACCCCGGCCTGCGCCAGGACGATACCCTGCACCACCAGTTTGACCGCGTCATAACCCAGCGCGGAGAGCCGCTCCGGGTCCCGCTCATACTTGCGTTTGAAGGTTTGCGCGAAGCGCAGCGCGGGACCGGATTGGAAATCGGCGACCGTCGGCACCGCGAAACCGGGAGCGGCGCCCGTCTCCTCGCGCCACGCGCGCAGCACTGACCAGAAGGGGTCCACGTCCAACCCCTCGCCGCCATAGATCGGGACCGTCACCCCGCGGTGGCGCAGCTCGCGGAAAATGCGCAGGGCATCGGCCCGCCCCGCCACCAGGTAAATGACATCGACGGCGGCGACGCGACTCACTTCCACCGCCCGGCTGCGGACCTCCTGATCGCTGAGCCCCTGGGGAAAGTTCAGATTCGCCGCCACCCCGATACCATAGCGCTCAGAGCCCACCTGGAGCAGCAGCGCTGCCAGCTCCCGCGCATAGTCGGAGCGCTCTTGCAGCACCGCGACGCGCTTGTACCCCTTGATGCCGAAATGCCCGGCGACCTCCATCGCCTGCAGGGCACTGTCGGGCTGCATACGAAAGATCAGGTCGAAGCCGAATGAGGTCAGCGACAGCATGGTCGAGGTGGGCGAGAGATACAGGACCCCGTTCTGCTGATAAATGGCGGAGGCCGGGATGGCAAAGGCCGAGCCGCGATGCCCCACCACCGCCGTGACCCCCCGCGCGGACAGGTCCAGGGCGATCCGCCGGGCCATGTTGCGGTCCAGGGCATCAGTCCCCGCCTGCGGTCCCGTCGGGCGTGGCACCTCGGCCTCACGACCGTCGATGACCGTCTGCACCGGCCGCCCCATGAGGCCGCCCGCCTGGTTGACTTCCTCCACCGCCAGGTCGACACCGCTGACGAAGCCGCCCTCGTCACCCGGCCAGGCGACCCCGATCAGGATACCGCCGCGCAGATCCCGACCGCCGCCGGGGGGGGCGCCGTCACCGCAGCCGACGAGCCCCAGGACCGCCGCCGCCAAGACCGCGACCCAGCCGACCGCGTCCGGTAGCGGGATGACGGGTCGGCACGGCCGCGCGCCAGGGCTGATCCCCATCCCGCACCCGCGGGAGCCAGCCTTCAAGCCAACCCCACCCGCACGGTCGCCGCCACCCGCTCCCCGTCCGCAAAGTGGCGTGCATAGTGCGCGTCCGCACCCCGCTGCGCAAAGTCCCGGAAGGTCCCGCCGCGGCTAAAATGCTGGATGAAGACCTGGCCCAGGGCATAGGTCGAGGCCCCGATCAACCCCGCCTGGACACCGAAGTTGATCACCGCCCCGACCGGGATCACCCGCATCAGGCTGCCGGCCACCAGGTGCGCCGCCGCGCTTGGCACTGCACTGCTGATCAGGCTCCCGAGCGACGCGACCACCCAGGTTTTCTCGAACGGAACCCCGAAAGTATCGGCCAGGGCATGGAGCATTGCCAACTGAAACCCGGCGGACACCGCCAGATCCAAGAGCGGGACCGGGATCTGGATCACCGTCCCCGCCATGTTGCCGACCACATAGGCATTGACGATGCGCCGGGCGACGGCGACCCGGGGGTCCGCCGCGAGGACCATGGCGCAGTGGTCGGTGGCGGTGGGGGCAAGACTGGACATGCTGTCTCCTGGGCGACCCGCGGCACCGGCGTCACAGGATGCTCCCCGCGTGCCGGCGCAAGAATCATGGGTAAGGCAGTCGCCGCGCGCATGAACCCATGCGTGAGCCCAGGACGCTCCAAGGCCGGCCCGGCGCTGCCAGTGCTCGCAACGCTTGACGTACGTAGCCGACGCCCTCGCGTTGCGTGGGAGAAGAAAACCCCGTCCCGGGCGGGACGGGGACCGCGACTTAACGGATCAATACACGCGACCGTTGGGTCCAGGCGTGCCTTCCTTGTCCTTGAGATCGGCCACCACCTTCTTGCCCTCTTCCACTTGCGCGAGGAAATAGGCCCGCACCTTCTGCGGATCGAAGGTGAGGAAGGTCCCGCCCGAGGCGAAGTGCTGGATAAACACCTTACCCACGGCGTAGGTGGTGGCGCCATTGAGAACGGCCTGGGTGCTCATCCCCACGATCTGCCCCCCGACCGGGATGAACTTCACCAGACTGCTCAACACCAGGGGCGTCGAGGCGATCGGCAGGACACCGCCGATCAGGCTGCTCAAAGCGGCCTTGCCCCAATCCTTCTTGAAGGGGAGATTAAAGGTATTGGCCAGGCTGTGCAGCATTTTGAGCTGCACCGCGGCCACCACCGCCAAGTCCGCCACCGGGATCGGAATCACCGCCGCGGCCATTGAGCCCAGGACATAACCGGTAACGACCCGGTTGGCGTTGGCGGTGCGCTCATTCAGGCTCTCGACCTCCGTCGGGACCGGCCCGGCGGCGGCTACGTTGCTGTCAAATACGGTACTGGTAGTCATACAGATCTCCGGTGCAGGTGCAGCATATGCAGTGGTTGGAGCGGGCACCAGGCATCTTCCGCCGCCGCCTGGTCGGGAACCGGGGCCAGGCCCCGCCCGGTGTCCGCTGATATAGGTCTCATGGCCTCGGTGGTTTTGGATCGGAGGCGGCAAGCAGAAGAATTCCCATCGGTGGACTCAGCAGAAGCGACCCGAAAAAATAGCCCCAGAAGCCCATCTTGCGGTGGCGCCCCAGGTAGCCCAGGACCAGACACAGGGCCAGATAGCCGGCAGCGAGCAGCAGCGGAGGCATGTGCGAGGTCTCCTTAAGGTTTGGCATCGGGTGGCGCGGCGGGCGGTGTCCCGGCGGCGCCCGGCGCCGGATCTGGGCCGGGCCGCGCGACCGCACCCGGGCGCGTCAGGTCCGCGGGCACGGCGTGATCAGCGCCGGCCGGTACGGCCGGCGGCGGGGCGGGCGCGGCGGCCGGCGGCGCGGCGGGCGCTACCCCGGCGGCGCCAGGCACGGACACTGGTTCAGCGCGGCCGGACCCCAGGACGTCTCCCATGATCAGGGGCAAGGTCAACCGATCGCCCCCCCCCCACCACCACCACCTTGGTGGTGGTGGATTCGGCGAGCTTCAGGGTCGCCTCGATCCCGCGCCAGGCCAGGCTCCGCTCGTCCAGGGTGCGCGACAGGATGTTGAAGTAATTGCTGATGCCCTCGGCCTCGATCACCTTGCGCTCGGCCTCCTGGCGCTCCCGGGGCAGCCGGAAGACATATTCCAGCAGCCGCTGTTGCTCCACGGCTTTGGCCTCGATGGCCGTGCGCACCTCGGCGGGCAGTTCCACACTGCGGATCAGCATGTCGTCCACCACAATGTAGCGGCGGCTGATCTCTTCGATCGCCTTGGCGACCAGTTTGGTCATCAGGAAATCCTTATTGGTATAGATGTCCTCGGGCGAGCTGGTGCCGAGCCCTTTGCGCATGACCGATTCGATTTGCGGCAGGATGATCTTGCTCGGGTATTCGGGGCCGACCTCTTTGTGAAGCACCGCAAGCAACTCGAACACCGGGTGAAAGCGCGCCGCGATCTTGAGCCTGACCGGTAACCCCTGGCTGGTGAGCACATCGAATTCGTGATAGATGATCTGCACCCGCCCGTCATAGCGCGTGAGGGTGTCCCAGGGCGGAATCAGGTGCAGCCCCTCCTCCGCGACCTTGTCGATGACCACCCCGCCGTGGAAGGTCCGGTAACGCACCCCGCCCTCCCCTGCCAGGATCACGATCACGATGCGGTTCCACAGGAAGCCCAGCAGCAGCAGGCTGGCCAGGAACACCAGGAAAAAGGTCGGGACATGGTCGCGCGTCCACCACGCCGTCCGCCGCCACCAGCCTCGGCGCGCGGTCAACGCCGTGGCCGGTTCGGTGGCCCGTTCGGAGACCGGTACGGCGGCCGACGGCCCGTTAGCGTCCATTGATGCTCACCGGACAGGCGTCCGGGCGCGCGCCAGGCAGGCGGGCGGCGGGTCGGCGGCAACGGTTGGCGGTTCTCATCTTCATTGCCGTCGAATAGCATTATTCATGCCACCTGCCGTCAAGGTCCGGAAGGAAGTGCATAGCTCATTGTATTAATGAGTTCTTTTCCCGCTGCCGACCGAGCTGCCGAGGGCGCCTGTGCGGGCGCGGCGGGGAACTGGCCCAGGGTGGCAGCCGGACCCGTCATCAGGTTTTTACATCACCAAAGGCGCAGCGCCCGACGCACGCCGCACCTGGCCCTCCGCGATAACAAACGAACCGTGCTCGCCAGCGCCCGTCGGGCGTCCCGCGATCCTCGCCGGTGCCACCTGGGCTGATCTGCGCGGCGACAATAAGTATCCGAATAATCGGCAGATCAACACCGGCACCGGGGCACTGACCGCGGGTTCACGCATTGCCGCCTGAGACACGGAACGTACCAGTTCCCAGGTGGGGGGCGGACCTACCGGGCCGCCGACACTGTAAAGCCCCTGGGCTCATCCAATGGCGCGTCCGGGTCTGGCCTACAGGGGGCGGCCGCAACCGGTGCCTGTGCCCGTTCGGGCCGCCGTTGCCGGACCGCCGATACGGCCCCGCGGGCGCCCCCTCCGCGGCCACGAGAACACGAGAGTCTTCAAGCAAAGCAGCAGGTTGGCAGCGGTTTCGGCGTATACCGGGGAAGCCGTAGGGCCCGCCGGCGGGGACGCTGGTCGCCTACGCGAAAGGCGCATTGCCGCCGCTTTACAGTCCGCGGCAGGTTGCCGCTCGCGCCCCGCCGAAGGCCCGGATCGGTTCCGCCAGGGTCAGCCTATCTCACTGTTTTCAGGTCATAAAAAAAACTGGCGCGCGGTTTGCTTTAGGCCCCGGACAAGATTCCGGCATCCGGCCGGTCCGGTAGCCCGTGCAGGGGCGGCCGGACGCGTCGCCGCCACCGCCATCCCCATTGCCATCCATCGACCTGTCCACGGCGACTACGGAGACCACCGACCATGACCCCGGCCCCTCGACACGCACTGCCCGCACGCCTGGCGCTGACCGCCCTGACGGCCGTCCTGGTCGGCAGCACCCTCAACGGCTGTGCGGGTCCACGCGCGTTGCGCTCGGCCTATGTGGATTACGCGGAGTCCTTCGCCACCGCCAGCAACCAGCAACTCCTGCTCAATCTGGCACGCCTGCGCAACGGCCATCCGCCCTCCTTCCTGCAGATGGGCGCGGTGACCGCCCAGTTCGGTTTCACGGGCGGGCTCACCGGCGGCTGGAGCGATGCCCAGAACATCAACAACGGCCCCTTAAGCCTGGTCACCAAGACCCTGGGCCTGACCCTGGGCGGCAGCGAGAGCCCGACCTTCAGTTTCACCCCCTTAAGCGGCGGGGCCTACAGCAAGATCCTGATGACGCCCATCGATCCCAACGTCTTGTATTCGTTCGCCAACCAGAACCTGTCGATCGCGCTGCTGCTGCGCTTGATGGTGGACCGGGTCACGCTGAGCTATCCCAATGGCGTGCGCGTCGTCTTCCGCAACCGCTACGACCTGGGGGATCCGCAAAACTACGCCGACTTTCTGCGCCTGGCGGCCAACCTGGGGCGGCTCCAAACCGGCGACGTCCTTGGCCTGGAGACCGGCGCGGCCGGCGACATCCGCTTCTCGATCGACCCGCGCGCCCTGGAAACGATCCGCGGCTATGCCGCCGAGAACCCGCTCTATCAAATCGAGCGCCTCGCCCGCGCCGGAGCCCGCGGCGCCCCGACCGTCGAGCTCAAGACCCGGTCCTTCCTGGGCGTCATGTTCGGGGCCGCCGGCGAGTCACTGCTGTTCGACCATCTCCCGCCGGACTTCCTGGACAGCATCCCGCAGGACGAGCGCGAGCCGGTGCTGCGGATCGACGCCGACGCGTCCTATACCGAGCCCGTCGCCGCCGCGATCCGGTATGCGGGCAAATCCTATGTGATCTCGGACCGGCCGGGCGCCTACCGCAACCGGATCAGCTTTCTCCTGCTGCAACTGCTCGCCAATCAGACCCAGTTGGACCCGTCGCAGTTGCCGACACAGCAATTGATTCAAGTGCGCTAGGGGCCGCGATGAACATCCCGCACGACCTTCCGCTACCGCGCGGCGGCGCACAACGACGCCCCGTTGCCGATTCGACGAGCATGACACCATGATGACTTTCACCAAGAGCGCCGCGCCGGACCCGATTCCCCGGGAAGGTATCGGGCGGGCCGTCGCCCTGATGCAATCGGGCCTGCTGTTTCGCTACGGCCGGCAATTGCCGGGCAATGAAGAAATCGCTCCCGCCGCCCCGCCGGATGAACCGGTGAGCGAAGTGGCGCGACTGGAACTGGAATTGAGCCGCTACACCGGCCATCACTACGTCATCGCCGTCAACTCCTGCGGCAGCGCGCTGTTCCTGAGCCTGAAAGCCGCCGGCCTGCAACCCGGCGGCAAGGTCTTCACCAATGCCTTTTCGTTCACCGCCGTGCCCAGCAGCATTGTCCATGCCGGCGGCGTGCCGATCTATGTGGAATGTACCGCCGACTATGTCATGGATCTCGATGACCTCGGAACCAAGATACGCGCGCATCCGGATGCCGGATTCGTCATCGTGTCGCATATGCGCGGACATCTGGCGGATATGGATACGCTGGCAGCGATCTGCGCCGCTGCCGGTCTGGTGCTGATCGAGGACTGCGCCCACAGCCTGGGTGCCAGGTGGCATACGCAACAGCCGCCGCATGACACGCTGGTCGGTCATCACGGACGCCTCGCCTGTTTCAGCAGTCAGAGCGCGAAACTCCTGAACTCGGGGGAAGGGGGCTTCGTCGCCACCGACGACGCCGCGCTCGCCGCCTATTGTATGCTGGGGGCCGGCTGCTATGAGCGCCTGTATCGCCAGCACCTGGCCCGGCCCGGCGAGGACCACCGCATCGAAGACTTGAAACGGCAAGTGCCGAATTTCAGTCTGCGCATGAGCAACCTGACCGCCGCGGCCTTGCGGCCGCAACTGCCCTGTCTGGATGACCGCATCCGCGCATACGATCTGATGTATCGGCGCTTGGCCCGGGTCCTGGCCGCCGCCGACACCATCCGCCTGCCGGTTGCTCATCCGCAAGCCGTCCGCGTCGGAGACAGTATTCAGTTCAACCTGGTGCACCTGAATGCGGATCAGGTCCGCCAGTTCATCGCCACCGCCGCGGCCCATGGCGTGCCCCTCCAGATCTTCGGCGATGGTGACAACGCCCGCGATTTCCGGAACTGGCACTATTCGTTCGCGGAACCCCCGGTCTTAGCCCGAACACAGCAAACGATCGCGCGGGCCTGCGACCTGAAGCTGTCACTGTCGTTCACCGCGTCCGACATCGACCTGATCGGCTACCTCATCAAGGATGCGCTGTATCAAGCGGAGGCCGCGCACACCGCCGCCGATTACCCGACCGCGTTGACCGACCGCTTTGCCGATGTCGATGCGGTCGTATCAATCTATGATGCCTGGGCGGCCTCCTACGATGCGGATCATCGGCGCAACGGCTGGCGGGTCCTCCTCAACCATCTGGCCTATACGGCAACCCTCTACCTGAGCGGCGACACGCCCATCCTCGACCTCGGCTGCGGGACCGGCTTGCTGGGCCGGGAGCTGCGTTCCTTTGGCTTCGAGAACCTCTGTGGGCTTGATATCAGCACCGCCTCTTTAGCCCTGGCCGAGACCGCCGGAACCTACCGTAGCCTGCACCGGAAGGAATTGGGCCAACCGCTGGATTTTGCCTCGAACAGCTTCGCCGCGCTGGTCGCGAGCGGTGTGTTCACCCGCCGTCAGGTCCCCTTGAATGCACTCGACGAGGTACTGCGGGTACTGCGGCCAGGCGGGCTTTTCATCGTGGTACTGAGAGTAGAAGACGATGGCTTCTATGCTGACCGCATCACCGAATACATCGCGGCCAGCCGCTTATCCACAATCCGCAAGGACCGGCTGGAGGTCTTGCAAAGCTGCAGCCACGAGCTGCTGCTCCTGCGCAAGACCTAAGTCGTCCGGCCCATGAAAGTCCTGCACTTCCTCACCCGCGAGGGCGATGCCAAACGCACGCTTATCCTGGCCATGGCCGCCGCGTCCGGCCTCGCCAACGGGCTCTTGCTCGCACTCATCAACACCGCCGCCGAGGCGGCGGCGGGGGGCGATCTGCAGGCCCGCCTGTTCTTCATGTTTCTCATCGCCTTCGCCATCTTTGTACTCGCCCAGCGCCATGCCCTCACCCATGCCGTGGCGGCGGTGGAGTCGGCGCTGCAAAAGGTAAAACTGCGGGTCGCCGATAAGGTCCGGCGCAGCGAGCTGCGCTTTGTCGAAGACTGCGGCGGGTTATCCGCCTACGCCCCCCTGACCCAGGACGCCGGCCTGATCTCACAAGGGGTCGTCATGCTCGTGTACTCGGCCCAGTCGGTGCTCCTGCTCATCTTCTCGGGGCTCTATCTCGCCTATCTCTCGCCGCCCAGCCTGATCCTCACCCTGATCATCTTCGGCCTGGCGCTGCCGATGTATATGAACCACTACCAGCAAACCGCCCGCGAACTGGAGCAGGCGGCGGCGAAGGACGGGCTGTTCTTCGAGCGCTTCACCGGCATCCTGAACGGTTTCAAGGAACTCAAGCTCGACCGCCGGGAGAGCGACGCGCTGTTCGCCGAGCTGCGCCGATTGGCAGCCGAGGCCAACGCCCTCAAGCTCTCCTCCAACGAGCGTATGGTCTACGACATGATCTTTGCCAATACCGTCTTCTATCTGGTACTCCTGGCCGCGGTCTTCGTCATCCCCACGATCCTGGCCGAGCCCAGCGCCACCATCCATAAGGTCGCCACGACCGTGCTGTTCATCATCGGCCCGCTGGGCATGCTGGTCAGCGCCATCCCGATCATTGCCAAGACCGATACCGCGGTGACCAGTCTCTACGCCTTGGAGGAGCGGCTCGATACGGCGGCGGCCGGCACCGACGATCAGGCCCCGGCGGCGCCGCTCACCACCTTCGACAGCATCGTCCTCGAGGGCATCTATTTCCATTATGCCGACCGCGAAGGTCACAGCCTGTTTCCGGTTGGTCCATTCGATCTCACCATCCAGCGCGGCGAGCTGCTGTTCATCGTCGGGGGCAACGGCAGCGGCAAATCGACGCTGCTCAAGCTGCTCACCGGGCTCTATCGCGCGGAACGCGGTCGTATCCTGCTCGACGGCATCCCGCTGCAGTCCGCGGATTACCCCCAATACCGCACGCTGTTTACCAGCGTCTTCGCCGATTTCCATCTCTTCGACCGGCTCTACGGTATCCCCAATCCGGACCCGGTACAGGTCAATGCCTGGCTCAAGGAGATGGGCCTGGAACGCAAGACCCGCTATGCCAATCACGGCTTCACCAATCTCGATCTGTCCACCGGTCAGCGCAAGCGTCTGGCCTTCATCACGGCGGCGCTCAAACAGCGGCCCATCTGCATCTTCGACGAACTGGCAGCGGACCAGGACCCGGAGTTCCGCGCGCGCTTCTATGAACAGATCCTGCCCCGGCTCAAGTCCCGCGGCTACACCATCGTCGCGGTCTCCCACGACGATCAGTACTTCCATACCGCCGACCGCGTGCTGCGGGTCAGCGACGGCCGGATCGCGCAGATCGACTGGCCGGCCGCCGACGGGAGGTAAGACATGCGGTATTTCGATGAGTATTGTGAGATCCACCTGGATGCCGCGCTGGCGCCGCACCGCTGGGTGTTTCGCGCCCACGAGCCGATCCTGATCCGCTTCGGCGTCGCCCTGACGCGCCGGCCGGCGCAGGGAGCGGTCGCTTACCAGGTCGGTGACGGCACCCGGCCGCGGGAGCGCGGACGGGTCACCGCCCGGGCGCTCGGCATCACCCGCAATCACTATCGGCTGTATGAGGCCAGGCTGCCGTCACTCCCCAACGGCTGTTACCGCTACCGGCTCGGCTACCGGGATGCGGCGGGGGTGCAATACACCAGCACCAAAGGCCGCCAGGTCTTTGTCTGCGACGATGCGCCCCGCGGCATGGCGGACATCGGCGCGACCTTGCTGGAGGTCATTGATGGTATACCCCTGTATGGGCCGCCGCCGCAGGTACCGATCACACCCGGACCGCGGGTGTGGCATGACCGCTTATTCTATTCACTGATCACCGACCGCTTCGCCCGCGCGCCGACCGGGGATCGGGCCGGACTGGGGCCGGTCAAGCTCGACCCCGACTCGGCCTATGCCGGGCATGGCGGCACCCTGCGCGGCATCACCGCGCGGTTACCCTATCTGCGGACCCTGGGGGTCGGTGTCATCCTCCTGAGCCCGGTCTATACGAACAATTCCGCGGGCTACCATGGCTATTATGCCACGCACCTGCTGATGGTCGACCCCGGTCAGGGCACCTTGGCGGAGCTGCGCGAATTGGTGGCGCAGGCGCATGGTCTGGGGATGGCCGTGGTGCTGGATGTGATCTGCAACCATATCGGCGACAGTATCTCCTGGCGCCCGCAATACGACGGCACGGTCGGCGAGTTCCACTATATCGACGGCCGGCGCTCCTATATGAGCCAACGCGGCCTGCTGACCGGCTGCGACTATGTCGGCAACCACGAGGACGCGGTTCTTCCCTATCCGGTCGAAGCACGCGACCCGGCGTTGTTTCACGGGACCGAGTATACCGATATCCGGCGCCAGCGGCTGTTCGGGATGATGGAGGACTGGCGCACCGAGATCAACTACGTGCGCGACCTGTTGATCGGCCACCTCAAGTACTGGATTGCGGCGACCGATATCGACGGCTTCCGGCACGACGCCGCCCGGCACATTGAACCGGAGTTCTGGGAGACCTGCGTGGCCGAGATCGACCGCTACGCCCGCTATCTCGGCAAGACCGCCTTTCTGCAGATTGCCGAGCACGCGGGTCATACCGCGGCGGAGCTGGCCGAATATAACCGGGCGCGGTTTCCCGGTCTGCTGGACTTCCCGACCTTCTATCGTATCGTCGCCTCGCTGGATGCGCCCAATCGCCTCCAGGGGCTCGCCGACTATTTCTCGGGACGGCTGCGCCCGACGCCGCTCTATGGCCGCGACTGGCGCGACAATGTCATTTTCCTCGATGGCCATGACCGCACCCGCATCCTGCACGAGCTGCGTATTCGCCTGCCGACCCCCGCGGTGGCCCAGACCTGCTTTCATTTCGCCCTGTGCTGCCTGATCCTCGGCCCCCAGACACCCGTGCTCTATTACGGCACGGAACAGGAATTCACGGGGGCCCTGGGGACCTACTACCGGGACGAAGCAGGCGAATGGTCGGGCCATGACTGCTACGTCCGGGAGGATATGTTCGACAACCCGGGCTGCACCTGGCAGTTCGGTCCGCTCAACCGGCCCGCTTTTCCGGCCTACAGCACGGAGCATGACACCTTTCAATTGATCCGCCGACTGGCTGGCCTGCGCGGCCGCTACAGCGGTCTGCTGCGCGGCGAGCGCACCGAGTTGACCACCGGCTGCGACCACTTGCGCTGCCTGTTGCTGCATGACGGACAGGACGAACCGCCGCTGTTCGCGGCCATGAATTTCGGGATGGGTGCGGCCAGCGCGCCGGCCCTGGCAATGCCGCAGCGGTTAAGCAGATTCAAGTGGGTGTCACCGCTGGCCGTCACGGCCGCGGGCACGGTGCAGTGCCGCGATGGCCGGTTCAATATCTGCTTGCCGGCCGGGGCTTTTTTCATCGGACAACTGGCGGTCTGCGATCCGCGCACGCGGGTGGCCGCGGCCGACGTACCGCTGACCCACGCCACCCCGGCGACGCCGGCGGCACCGATCGGGAGCCTGCCGCGCCCCCGGTCGGTCTTGGCGTGACTGACTGGAGTGTGACCATGAACGCGAGCGGCCACGGGTGTGATGGGCCCAGCCGGTTGGCCTGGTGGCGACACCGCTGGCTGAACCGGATCGAGGTCTGCCGGGCCTCCCGGTTCGATTGTCGGGGGGTGATGCGGCGGGTGCGCCTGTCCCTGCGGGGCGGGTCCTGCCTGCAGGTGGCGGCCGCGGCGCGCATCGATGCCATGGACATCGTGCTGCACGGAGCGGGTAATCGGATGGAGATCGGCGCGCACACCCACTGCAACGGCGCCTACCAATTGTTCCCCATCGTCGATGGTGAGGCCGCGCCGCCGGAGGTCAAATGATCGGAACACCGTTATCGGCATTACGACGCTGGCGCGCGCTGCGCCATTGGAGCCGCGGCGATCCGCAACGCCCGCGCCTGGATTGCCGTGGGCACGCCAACAGTATCGTGCTCGGCCCCGGGGTCCGCTTGTGCAACAGCCGGGTGGTGATTCGCGGTAACGGCAACCGGCTGTCCGTCGGCGGTGACTGCGTGATCATCGGCACCATCGAACTCTATGGCGACGGCAATACGATCACCATCGGCGAACGCACTTCGTTATTCGAGGTCTTCCTCGCTGCCCACGGCGGCCGCACCATCCGCATCGGCAGCGATTGCGCGGTGGGCGTGGGGACGGATATCCGCACCTCCGACAGCCATCCGATCATGGATGCCGCGGGCCGGCGCCGCAATCCGGATCGGGATGTGGAGATCGGCGACCGGGTGTGGCTGCCGCGTCACGCCAATGTCCTGCGCGGGGCGCGGATCGGCGCGGACTCGGTGATCGGGGTCGGCGCCGTGGTGACCGGGACCATTCCGCCCGGCTCGCTCGCCGCCGGGGTTCCCGCCCGGGTCATCGCCGACGGTATCTCATGGCGGCCCTGAGACGGCCGTCATGCCACCGCGCCCATTTTTCATCCTTGACCAGCGAGAACCATCATGCCCGCGAGCCTGACCCCGACGCCGTCCGCTATCCAGAACGGGATCAAGAAGATCGTGGCGGGAGAATACGACGAAGGCCCGCCGCAGGCCGCACTGCCGGCCCGGTGCGAGGCCGCCGTCCGACCCGCCTATATCGTCCATGAACTGGCGACCACGGTGCAGTGGACCCTGCCCCCCGAATTTGCCATGGTGGAGCAATCGCAGGCGCTGATGTCACTGCCGCAGCGGATCCTGTTGTGGGGTCTGGTCTATGGCCTGGGACCGCGGCGTTATCTCGAGATCGGGACCGATGCGGGTGGGTCCGCAATGATCGTGGCCAGTGCCGTCAAGGCCCTGGGCGATATCGACTTCAGCGCGGTCTGTATCGATCCGCACTTTCAGATCGATGACGCGACACGCGACTATCTGGGCGATCGATTCCATTACCTGGAGCAAACCAACAGCCCCGCCGCGATGATCGCGGCGGCCCGGCTGGCCGGCGGGCGCTTCGATCTGGTCATGATCGACGGCGATCACCGCTACGATTACACGCTCACCGATATCATGCTGGCGGTGCCCTATCTCGCCGACGGCGGCTATCTGCTGATCGACGATGCCGGACACCCTCAGGTCCGCGATGCCATTCGTTTTGCGGTCGGCCAGTTGGCGCTCACCGACTGCGGCCTGCTGTGCCGCCACGTCATCCAGGCTTCGTTCTTGTCCGCCGTCGCCGCGGGACCCTGGCAGGGCGAAGTGCCAAGGTCCGGCGGTCTGTACCTGCTGCACCAGCCATCCGGCGGCTGAGGGCTCGCCACTTGCGCCGCCGGATCGCACCATTCTTCGTAATTAGAGGGCTAGCCAAGATGAATCTCTGCTTCCACGATTACCATCCGCAATCCGACGATCTGCGCCGCTGGACGCTGACGGGACTCGCCGCGTCACCCAAGCAACTGCCGCCGAAGTTCTTCTACGACGCGACGGGGTCGCGGCTATTCGCGCAGATCGTCGAACAACCCGAATACTATCTCCCGGCAATCGAGCGCGGCATCTTCGAGACCCATGGCGACGACATCATTCACCGCCTTGGTCTCGACGGCTGCATCCTGATCGAGCCGGGCGCGGGCTGCGGCATCAAAGTGCGGTTCCTGCTCGACCGCGCCCGTCCGGCGATGTATGTCCCGATGGACATTTCCGCCGCGCATCTGCGCCAGTCGGCATCGGGCCTGGCCACGGATTATCCCTGGCTGCCGATCCATGCCATCTGTGTCGATCACACCAAACCCTTTGAGTTGCCGAGCGAGATCCCGAACGAACGCCGCGTCTTCTTCTATCCCGGCTCCAGTCTCGGCAATTTCGATCCGCCGGAGGCCATCCGGTTTCTCGGCGACCTCTCCCGCAAGGCCGGCCCCCGGGGTCGCCTCCTGATCGGGATCGACACCAAGAAGCCGGCGGCCGTGCTCAATCGTGCCTATAACGATGCCGCCGGGGCGACGGCCGCCTTCAATCTCAATCTGCTGCGCCGCCTCCGGCAGGAGTTGGGGGCCGATCTGGAGTTGGGCAGTTTCCATCACTATGCCTTCTACAACGAGCGACTCGGCCGGATCGAGATGCACTTGGTCAGTCGCCGTGACCAGCGCGTGCGGATCGACGACACCGAGTTCGTCTTTACAACCGGGGAATCGATCCATACCGAGAACTCGTACAAATATGCACCATCGGAGTTCCAGCGGTTGGCCTGGGAGGCCGGCTGGAACGCGGAGCAGGTCTGGCTCGACCCACGGGAGTATTTCAGTATCCACCTGCTGAAGGTGAGCCACCAGACCGATTAAGGTGACGGCAAGAGACTGCAATAGAGAGAGATCTTTATGTCGTCGTATCACTCGGTTTGCCGGACTACCTGATCATGAAAGATAACGCAGGAACCATTTCCACGTGTGCGAACTCCGGTTGCGTCAACAGTCTTGGGTTCCGGCGCTGCTGTGACTTCCAGCAGGGAAATTATATCGTTCTCCACCCCGGCGAACTGGCGACAGCAGTAGCAGAAGGGGTGTCGATTGCTCACCTGCGCATCCTGGATCCGAATTATTATGGCGGTCACAAGGTCATCTGCGAGGCCGTTGACTCCGCCACCTGCGATGCGGGTTTGAAGCCCTTCGATTGCCGGGCATACCCAATTTTTCCGGTCGCTTCGGAAAGCGCTGGCTACTACATCAAAGGCCATAAGTGCCCATTACAGCCCGTTCACCTTATGCACCATGCCGACTATGTTCGCAACGCGTGGCGAGAGATTGTGTCCCGTCATCCCGCGGCGGTGGAGTGGCTCGATAAGGTAGAGCTGGTGGGATATTCAGCCCCCGCCCGTTATGGGTGACAGCGTCCGGTTTTCCGAGCTTTCACGATGAATTACGAACCACCAACAAACGAACAACCGACCACGATCCATCATCAGTCCCCACCATCGCTTGGCCTATCATGAATGACGAAAACAACCGCGCACCGATCATTGGACTGATCGAGTCTCCCGCTACCGGACTCTATGATGAAGACGGTAAGAATTGGACTTCGCTGTATCGGCACCGCTCGCTGATCGGCAAACAGGTCATCATCGCCGACTTGCAGGCCGGCGGATTCGCTACCCGCCTGGTCAACCTGCGGGATGGGAATCACAGCGAGGAATTCGGCGAGGTGGTGTGGAAAGGCATGACGCTGCGCAAGACCTATGTCGGGGGCAAGGTGGCCGCGCTTGATCCACACGCCTGCGATGCCTGGGGCATCACCGTGAATTTCTCCCAGGACCGCGAGGTCGGCTGCATGGTGGTCGAACGCCTGGCGCAGGGGGGTCGTCCGGTGGTGGTCGGCGGTTCGGATGCCCTGGCCGCTCCGCATCACTATCTGCAGGCCGGCGCCGCGGCCGTCGTCGAGGACAAGTCCGGTGGCGCGAATCGGGCGATCATGGACCATGTCCTGGGAAGGCCATTGCGGCAGCCACTCGCGGGTGTCGTGCTCGCCGACGGCGCCAGCTACCCCCGGCTCGTCAAATCGATCAGCCCGGACGACTGGGCCATCCCGTCGGTGGCGGTGGCGCGGGACTGTCTGGGCACGCTGCCCAATGTCCAGGGATTGGCGCCGGTCGGTTCTTTGGTCGCCGATATCGGTTGCGACCGCAGCTGTGACTTCTGCATGACCCCGAACTACCGGACCGGGTTCCGCAAGATGTCTCCGCGCACGGCCCTCAACTGGTTGGAGATCCAGAAAGCGGCCGGGGCCCGCTCGATCAATGTCGCTTCCGATCAATTCCTGGCCCGGATACTCCTGCCGGGCGGGCGGCAGGAGATCCTCGATATCGTCAACGGTGCGCGCCAGATCGGGATTGCGATGATGTGGCCCAATGGCCTGGAGCTGCGCAAAACCACGCTGGGCGCCGGGCGCAACCGCGGACAGACCGACCTCAGGCCCGATGAGGAACTGCTCAATGCCTTGTTCGGATGGGATGGCAAGGTCGGCTGCCCCTTGGCGTATTGCCCCGCCGAGCGTCCCGTCTTCGGCCGGGAAGCCTACAACAAGCTCCTGCCCTGGCAGGAGCATTGCGAATTGATGAAGGCGGTGGTCAGGACCGGGGTCCCGGTCCTCACCTATGGCGTCATCATCGGGTTGCCCGACGATGACCATGAGCGGCTGGCCCGGCTCGAGGAGGCGATCTCGGCACTGCTGGAAGATCTCACAGAGATCAACCCGGAGCTGGAATTTCAGACCTCCTGCTACAGTATCATTCCCTTACCCGGCACGCGGCAGGCCCAGACCCTACGCCAGGAGGGACTGCTACAGTTCGAGGATACCTGCCTGTGGGGGGCCTGGACGACCACCTCCAATACCCGCTACCTGAGTTATGCGCAGGTGTCCGACTGGCAGATTCGTCTCTCCAATATCCGCCGGGCACCACGCGGGTTTACCAACTATAACGGGGAATATTCCGGAATGGTGAGTACGGCGTCGTCCGATGACTCCAAGATCGTCATGTCAAACTTGAAATAGTCAGCGCGATTGGAGGACCGGTCCAATGAACGAAGCAGGTCATGAAGTGCGCGACGGATTGTGCGGGATCTGTCCCGCCGGATGCTGGGTGCGCGCGACGCTTAAAGACGGCCGTCTGGTCGAGGCCGTGCCGCTGCCCGACCACCCGCTGGGGACCATCTGCGCCATCGGGCGCCACTCACCGGACATCGTCCACGACCCGCAGCGCTTGCGCACGCCGCTGCGGCGCGTCGGGCCCAAGGGCAGCCACGACTTCCGCCCCATCTCCTGGGACGAGGCCATGGGCGAGATCGCCGCACGCCTCCAGGCGATCAAGGCTGAGTCAGGCCCCGAGGCGACGGCCATCTACACCGGGCGCGGCAGCTTCGACATGGCCATGTGCGACCTTTTTCAGCCCGCGGGGGTCGCCGTCTCATCGGCCTCCAGTGTGCTGTTTCCCTTCGGCTCGCCCAACACCCTGGGCGTCGGCGCACTGTGCTACGTCTCCTTTGCCATGATCGCGCCCCATGTGACCATGGGCGAGCTGTACATCACCATGGACGTGGACATCGACCAGGCCGAGCTGATCGTCGTCTGGGGCGCCAATCCGGCCACCGACTCGCCCCCCTATCTGCACGACAAGATCCTTAAAGCGCGCGGGCGCGGGGCGCGCGTGATCGTCATCGATCCGCGGCGCAACGGCACCGCCCGCGCGGCCGACGCGCAGTGGATACCCATCCGCCCCGGTACCGACGGCGCGCTGGCGCTGGGTCTCATCCAGGTCATCATCGCCGAGGAGCTGTACCAGGAACAGTTCGTCGAACGCTGGACCCGGGGGTTCCCCGAACTCGCCGGTTACGTCCAACATTTCCGCCCCGAGGTGGTCGAGGGGATTACCGGAGTCCCGGCGGCCACGGTGGTGGACCTGGCCCGGTCCATCGCCCGCGCCCGCGGCGCCTCCCCGGTGATGTATACCGGGCTGGAGTATTCGGATAGCGGCGTCCAGGCCATCCGCGCCGTATTCACCTTGTGGGCACTGGCCGGTCAGCTCGATGTCCCCGGCGGACTGAACTTCCGCATGAAGGAGGGCCAGTTTCCCCAGAACCGCCGCCACCTGGTGCCCAATCCCAACCTCGGCCGGGCCTTAGGCCGCGACCGCTTCCCGGTCTACAGCAGCTACCGGGGCGAGTCGCACGCGATCTGCCTGCCGACGGCGGTCCTTGACGGCGACCCCTATCGGATCAGGGCCTTGCTGGTCCTGGGGGCGTCGCTCATGACGTCCTGGCCCGATCCCGACCGGTGGTCGCGCACCCTCGGTGCCTTGGACTTTCTGGTCTGCATCGACCGGTATTTGACCGCCGACGCCGCCTTCGCCGACCTCGTGCTGCCCGCCACCACGATGTACGAGATCACCTCGTTCATGCGTTACGGTCCGATCTTCAAGATCCGCGAGCGGTTGGTGGAACCGCAGGGCGAGGCGCGCAACGATTTCCTGATCCTGGCCGAACTCGCCCGTCGGCTCGGCTACGGCCACCTCTATCCCCAGACCGAGGAGGCCATCCTCGAACGGGCACTCGAAGGTACCGGGTTCACGGTCGCGGGGGTGCGCGCCGCGGGTGGCTCAGTGGCGCTCACCGCCCCCATGATGGAATACCGCAAGTGGGAGAAGGGCCGCCTGCGCCCGGACGGCCAACCGGGCTTCGACACCCCGAGCGGGCGCTTCGAGATTGCCTCCTCGATCCTCGCCGAGCACGGCTACGACGCCCTGCCGGTCTACACCGAGCCGGCCGAGGGCCCGCTGGCCGCCCCCGCGCTGGCCCGCCGCTACCCGCTGGTATTCAATTCGGGTGCGCGCACCAAATGGGATTTTCGCAGTCAGCACCACGGCGTCCCCCGGCTGGCCGCCCGCAACCCCCACCCGCGGGTCCATCTCAACACCGCCGACGCCCGGGCCCGCGGCATCACCGACGGGGAGCGCGTGTGGGTCGAGACGCCCCGTGGACGGCTGCACTATCTGGCCCAGGTCGATGATGACATCGTGTCCGGCGCCGTGGAGGCGGCCATGGGCGGCGGCGGTCCCCTGGGGGCCGACAGTTGGCGCTCCACCAACGTCAATCGCCTCACCGATCTCTCCCGCTTCGATCCCATCTCCGGATTCCCGGTCTACAAGACCTTGCTGTGCGAGGTGGTCCGGGTCGAGGCGGCGGGCGAAGTGGGGGAGGGCGGCGCGGCACCCGCGTTGCCGCCCGTGGGCGAGCGGGAGACGGCGCCAGCGCCCGCGCCCGCGGCGGCGGCGCCGTTGCGCCAGGTCTACCTCGACAGCAATGCCACCACGCCGCCGGCGCCGGCGGTGTGCGCTGCGCTCGACCAGGCCCACCGCGGCACCTGGGCCAACCCTTCGTCCATCCACGCCGCCGGGGGGCTGGCCCGCGCCGCGGTGGAGGACGCCCGGCGGCACGTCGCGCGCATGCTCAACACCACGGCGCGGCGAGTCATCTTCACCAGCGGCGGCTCCGAGGCCGACAACCTCGCCATTCTGGGCCTCGTGGCGGCGTCGGGGGTGCGGCCGGCCCATGTGGTCACGAGCACCATCGAGCATCCGGCCGTACTGCGTGCCTGCCAAGCCCTGGAGGCGTGCGGCCACGCCGTTTCGTACCTGGCCGTCGATCACGCGGGCCTCGTCGATCCCGGTGCATTGGCCGGGATGCTCCGGCCCAACACCGTACTGGTCACGGTGATGCTGGCCAATAACGAGACCGGCGTCATCCAGCCCATCGCGAAACTGGCGGCCATCGCCGGCGCCCGCGGCGTGCCCTTCCACACCGACGCGGTGCAGGCGTTTGGCCGTATCCCGATCGACGTGGCGGCGCTCGGCGTCGATCTGCTGTCGGTCTCGGCGCACAAGCTCTACGGACCCAAGGGGATCGGTGCACTGTTCGTGCGCAAGGGGATCGCCCTGGAGCCCAGGCTCTATGGGGGCGGCCAGGAGGGCGGGCAGCGGGCGGGCACCGAGAATGTCCCCGGCATCGTCGGTTTCGGCCGCGCCTGCGACCTGGCCGAGATTGCCTTCGTTGACGGCACCCCGGGGCGCATCGCCGCGCTGCGCGATCGGCTGGAGGCGGGCGTCCTGGACCTGGTGTCCGGCGCCCGGCGTAACGGTGCCGCCTCACCGCGGCTGCCGAACACCACCAATCTGAGCCTGCCGGGCATTCGCGGCGAGTCACTGGTGCTCGAACTGGACCGCCACGGCATCCGCTGCTCGTCCGGCTCGGCCTGTCGGGCGGGACACCCCGACCCCTCGCACGCCCTGCTCGCGATGGGGCTCACGGCGGAAGAGGCCCATTGCGCCGTGCGCTTCTCACTGGGGAGGGACACCGCGGCGGAGGATATCGACTACGTGCTCGATGAACTCGACCGCACGCTGCGCGACACCTTTCAAGCGGTACGGTTCGTGGGGTGCCGGTGAGGGTGTGAGTGCCGCCGCGACCGCCGTGCCGCCCCGGTGTCGGGCCGTTCCCCGGAATCTCTCGCGGCGGAATTCAGTCTTCACCCAACCGTCACGCGCCGGCGGCTGCCCCGTCATATCTGTGATGGCTCTTCCGGTGTTTCAGGCGGTTCTGGTCAGCAAGGCCGAAAGGTTGTCCACCGTGAGGCGGACATACCAGTCGGGGCCGGTGGGCGGGGTCGCCGCGGCGGCCGGGGGCATCACCCAGTCCAGCACGCCCTGATACCAGGG
>JACDZJ010000148.1_pt1 | contig 30797 bp, 23 predicted proteins | sample 7365721 | NCBI WGS metagenome assembly JACDZJ01 (sample SAMN15143480, study PRJNA637477) | pond metagenome | biome: freshwater wetland ecosystem [ENVO:00000243]; feature: pond [ENVO:00000033]; material: pond water [ENVO:00002228]; isolation source: pond water containing pink berries ... | reverse complement strand
TGGCTTTATTATAGCTGACTTCGGGTGCTCGCAAAAAAACGCTCACAGCCTTGACTACCCTGCCACTTCATGCTGACCTGCAAGTGGCGATGGCGAAGGGACGACTCCCCTGCCCCCTCGCCTCCGGCGGGGCTCAAGCTCAGAGACATGAGCAAAGACAACTTGAATAAGCTGGCCTCTCGTCACTGAAAACCAGATTTATTTCCCCACTCGAAACAGCGAGAAAACCGAATTCAACTTTACTTCAACCATGTTATGAATAAAACTAAATCCAGCAATATTGTCTGGCACCATGCCACCGTCACCCGTCAGCGCCGTGAGAACATAAACGGCCATAAAAGTGTGCTTTTATGGTTTACCGGTCTCTCCGGATCAGGTAAATCCACCCTGGCGCACGCAGTGGAAGAGGCTCTGCACCAGCAGGGTTGTCGCACATTTGTATTTGATGGGGATAATGTCCGAAAAGGACTCTGTGCCAATCTCAGTTTTTCCAAAGACGACCGCAAAGAAAATATCCGGCGAGTGGGCGAGATGGCCAAACTGTTTGTCGAGGCCGGTGTAATCGCCCTCACCGCTTTTATTTCTCCCTATCGCGAGGATCGTTTGCGCGTACGCTCCATGATGCCGCACGGAGATTTTTTGGAGATCTACTGCACCTGTCCACTGTCCGTGTGTGAAGACCGGGACGTAAAGGGGTTTTATGCCCAGGCCAGAATCGGAAAGATTAAGGAATTCACTGGAATTTCATCTCCTTACGAGGAACCAGAAAAACCAGAACTGGTCGTGGCAACGGACCGCCTCAGCCTCGAACAATCCGTAAACGAAGTCCTGCTCCTCTTGAACAGGCGCGGCATACTGGAACTGTCTCATGGGAAATAAATTCCATTGACGATCTGGCGGAAGAGATTACTCCTGCCATTTACAAAAGGTGGCCCAGGTTGACGGATCATCAGGCTTCGTGATTTTTTCTGGCTCCCCTTTCTTCCTTGAGAAATTAGGTGCCACACCTCATTGATCCGCTTCATACTTTGCAAAGACTCATTTTATTGATGGTGCAAACACCACTGTGAACACCATCCCACTCCCTTTATTGATTGTTTTTCTCTCTTATTATGACTAAAAAAACCCTCCGACCATTCAAACCCCGAGGAAACCAGATGGCAGACGTCAAAAAAAAATCCGTCGAGCACGCCATGCAGATGGCAATGCAGAGTCAGGCATCAGGTCAATTGGACGAGGCTGAGAAACATTTACGACAGGTTTTGCAGGCCCGTCCCGGCCATCCTTTTGCCCTGCATCTGCTGGGGGTTATCGCCCATCAGGTGGGAAAAACAGAGGACGCGGTGCGGCTTATTGAGCAGGCCGTCAGGAATCTCCCTCAAGTCGGACAATTCCATTCAAATCTCGGGGAGATGTGCCGGATTCTCAAACGTCTGGATGAAGCGGTATCTCATGGGGAACGGGCCGTGGCCCTTGATCCGGGTAGCGCTACGGCACACAGTAACCTGGGGGTTGCCTGTTACGACTGCAATGAGCTGGAGAAGGCTGAAGCCTGTCAGCAGCGGGCACTGGCCATCGATCCCTATCTCCCCTCGGCACTGAACAACATGGGGAGTATTCGCCGGGATCTGAAAGACAAGGAAGGCGCCATCAACTTTTATCGCCGGGTGCTTGCCGTCGAGCCCCGGCACCTTGAATCCATGAATAACCTGGGGGCGGTTCTGACCGAGGCTGAACGACCGGAAGAGGCGGTAGAGTTTCTGCTCGGGGCTGTTCGGATGAACCCTCACTATGCCGAGGCCCACTGCAATATCGGCAACGCCTTTTTAATGCTGGAACAGTTTGACAGGGCTGCCGTCGCTTTTAACAATACCCTGGCACTCAGGGCGGACTACCCCAAAGCCTACCTTGGACTGGCGAGGATTTACCAGGAACAAAAACGCTTTGAAGATGCCGAAAACATGGTGAAAAAGGCCCTGTCCCTGGCCCCGGAAATGGCGGCAGCGCAGAGTCTGCTGGGGGGGATTTATGCGGAGGCCGGTTATCCCGAGAAGGCAGAGCTGGCCTTTGCAAAAGCCGTGGAAATAAAATCTGACCTGTTAAGCGCCCATCTGGGATCGGGCCAGCTGCTTATGGAACAGGGCCGGATTGAGGCAGCGGAGGCTGCTTTTCGCCATGCCTTGAGTATTGATGACACCAATCTGGGGGCACGGTTGTTACTGGCCCAGGTCAAAAAGGTGTCCGACGGCGACGAAAATATGGCCGCCCTGATCCAGGAGGCCGATAAACTTGACTCCATGCTGGAAACCAAGGCGATGTCCCTCCATTTTGCCCTTGGTAAATGTTATAACGACACCAAGCAGTATGATCTTGCCATGCCCCATTTTCTGGCAGGCTGTGGCCTGAAACGCAAACGTACCGCATATGATCCGGACAACAATGACAAGATCTGCCGGAATATCTGTGATTTTTTCAGTCCTGAAACCATGGAAAAACTCCGTGGCGAGGGCTGCTCTTCGAACTTGCCAATCTTTGTCCTGGGTATGCCACGCTCCGGTACGACCATTACTGAACAGATTATCGCCAGCCATCCCCTGGTGCATGGTGCCGGGGAACTGCCCGACCTGATGATACTGGCCGCCACACCCAGGAATGACAGCACCGAAGGATATCCTCTGTCACTGAAAGGCATTACCCCATACGAACTGAAAGAAATGGGAGAGAAGTATGTCCTGGGCCTGCGAACCCGCAACGCCCTGGCCCTTTATATCACCGACAAGATGCCGGCCAATTTCCATTGTATCGGTCTCATTCATCTGATGCTACCGAATGCCCGAATCATCCATGTCAAGCGCAATCCATTGGACACCTGCCTTTCCGGCTTTACCAATTTGTTCACCAAAAGCAGCCAGCATCACAGTTACGATTTAACCGAGATGGGTCGCTACTACCGGAATTACGCCACACTGATGGATCACTGGCGGAAGGTACTTCCCGCCAATGCATTTTACGAGGTACAGTATGAAGATCTGGTGAGCGATCACGAACCTCAGGCCCGCGCCCTTCTTGACTTCTGCAATCTTCCCTGGGACCCGGCTTGCCTGGATTTCCACAGGACCAAACGCAATATCCGCACCGCCAGCGTCACCCAGGTCCGGCAACCGATCTATACCTCCTCGGTTGATCGCTGGCGCAAGTACGAAGCGCATCTTGGACCCTTGTTGGAGGCTCTGGGTGACCTGGTGCCAGAACGATTGGGATGAGTTCGTCTTTGGATGGAGGGATTCAACGACCTGCCCTGCCTTCGATGGAATACGCCGATATGGAGTTCCCTTCTTTCCCTGAGCCAAAAAAAAACATGCCCCTTGAAACGGGCAGATTCTGATCATTGACCGCGTCAAATCGCTCACAACTGCTTCCCCTGGCAGGGCATCGACAGAACTCCTCGTGACAGAGAGGACAATATCAAGTAAGTTTTGCTGATAATAATCGATTTTCCCGTGTTTCTTTTCTGTAATTTCAACAGAGTGTTTTTTTATTATTTTATGCGACACAAGCTTCTTTTCCTTGCATTCCCTTTGCTTGTGACCTTTCTCCATCTTGCCGCTCCCCTCAGAGCCGCCCAGGGGGATCGAGATGCCTCTTTCTCCGATCTTATTATTACGACCTCGAAAACCCATCTGCTTCTTTTCGGCCTTGTCAACAACGGCATCAACGACGAAATGCTGCAAGGACTGCACAATGGAATTCCCATTCATTTCACCTTTTGGGTCGAACTCAACAAGGTCCAGAAAAACTGGCCTGATCTGCAACTTGCCTCCCTGCAGTTTCATCACATCCTGACCTACGATACCCTCCAGGAAAACTACCGGGTCGAAGCCAGTGAGAAAAAACAGAAGTCGGAAACCTTCCGGGAGCTCAGCGAGGCCATCAAGGCGATGAATGAAATCAATGGGCTCCAGGTTGTTGAACTTTCCCAGCTCATTCCTGAAACTTCGTATCAACTCCGGCTGAAAGCAATCCTTTATGAGAATATCCTTCCCATGAAACTTCACCGTATCATCCCTTTCACCTCCTGGTGGAATGTCGAGACTGACTGGCAAACCGTTGAATTTACCTATTAGTTACTCACCCGTAAGCCATGAACAACAGCGAAAACACCGGCCCGCGTCCTGATTCCGTTTGGCAGAAACCACCATTGAATCCGGCGCAGCGACTCCAGAAGAAGAAAATTATCCGCCTGGTTATCCTCTTCTGCCTGGGCCTTCTTCCCCTCTTTGCCTGGCTTGAAAAAAACCTGTTCAGCAGCGATGTCATCCTGCCCATCAACAGCAACCTTCTTCTCTTTGGCATTATCAATCTCAATGTGCTGCTGGTCCTGCTCATTTTCTTCCTCGTGTTACGCAATCTGGCCGAGCTGCTCTTTGAAAGCCGCCAGAACTTTTTAGGCTTCAAGCTGAAAACAAAACTGGTGACTTCGTTCATCTGTCTTTCCCTTATTCCTGCTCTTCTCCTCTTTTTTGTGGCCCTGCAATTTATCTCCACCAGTATGGACTACTGGTTTAATACCAATATTGAGCGTTCCCTGCAGGAATCCCTGGAACTGGCCAAGTCGGTGCGTCAGGAACAAAAAAATCAAGTTACAGCAGAAAGCCAGCTGGTGACGGAGCTCCTTTCCAAAAAAAGGTTGGCCACTGATGATCCCACTTCCATCCAGAAAATACTGGGCGAGATCCTTGCCACCCATTTCGTGAACGGACCCGATGCTCTGAGCCTGATTATCAATGAGCAGAATATCGAGATCAGCGCCTCCGTTCAGGGCCTCAAGGATTTCCCACTGCCGCCAGTTCCCATCAGCACCCTCCATGAGGCGCGGGAGAAGAATGAAGAAATTATCCTTATTCAGGAATCTCCCCAAGGCGATCTGATCCGCTGCATAACCCCGATTCCCATGCTCCAGAGCCCCTCCGGGCAAACGATTCTGATCACCACCCGACGTATCAAGGATGAACAAAAAAATCGCCTGACCCTTATCACCAAGGGAATCGAAGACTACCGGCAGCTCAAGCATTTAAAGAAACCCTTTAAATTCTGGCTCCTGGCGGTGCTTTTGCTGGTCACCCTGCTCATCGTTTTTGCGGCTGTCTGGTTTGGTTTCTTTATCGCCAAAGGAATCACCGATCCCATTAACAAACTGGCCATCGCCACCAAAAGGGTGGCCGAGGGGGATCTCAGCTTTGTCCTTGAAAAAAATGCCGATGATGAAATGGGGCTGTTGGTGGAATCTTTCAACACCATGACCACCAACCTGAATCTGAGTAATACCCGGCTGGAAGAGGTCCATGAAGCCCTGCGGAAAAGTTCCCAGGAGTCGGAGCAACGCCGGCGCTACACCGAAATCATCCTCCAGAATGTGGCCGCCGGGGTCATCTCCCTGGATAATTCCGGGCGGATTACCACCATCAACCGTTTTGCCGAAAAACTTCTGCACATTGAAAAGGAGCTCTTTCTCAATCGTTCCTATCAGGACGTTCTGTTCAAGGGACACGCCGAGATCATCACCGGTTTTATTAACGAGCTCAATATTACCGGCAGAACCTCCATTGAGCAGCATCTGAAACTGAGCGTCCTCAAGGAGAAATTTTCACTGCTGGTCAATTTTACCCGACTGGAGGATGAAGGCGGGAACTCTTTGGGCTTTGTCCTGGTCTTTGACAACCTGACCAAACTGGAAAAGATGCAGCGCATGGCGGCCTGGCGCGAAGTGGCCCGTCGCATCGCCCACGAGATCAAAAATCCCCTTACTCCCATCCAGCTCTCCGCGCAGCGTCTGCGCAGACGTTATCCGGAAATTCTGAAGGAAGAAAACAGTATCTTTGATCAATGCACCCACACCATCATCAAGCAGGTGGATGAGCTGAAACGACTGGTCAGTGAGTTCTCCCAGTTTGCGAGGATGCCAAAGATCCAGCAGGCAGCAGCCAATCTTGGTAAGATCACCCGCGAAGTCCTCTTTCTTTACCAGGAGGGCCACAAAGAAATACTCTTCACATGTCAGGAACCGGAGCCCATTCCCATCTTCAGTTTTGATGAAGAGCAGATCAAACGCTGCCTGATCAACCTTCTGGACAATGCTGTTGCAGTTTTAGCCGATGACGGTACAATGAACCCGACCATAGATATCAATCTTACCTTGAATGATGAGAAGGAAAGCGTCTATATCTCCATCGCTGACAATGGCCCGGGCATCCCTGAAGAAGACAAGCCAAAGCTTTTCGAGCCCTATTTCTCCACCAAAAAAACTGGAACAGGCCTGGGGCTTGCAATCGTTTCCACCATCGTCGCTGACCACAACGGGTATATCCGGGTTCAGAGCAACACCCCGCAAGGCTCAATCTTTATTGTTGAACTCCCCCTGTTCCAACAGCAATCCCAATAAACCATTTCAACCTGTTCATTTTATTCACTCATTATTTTTTTTAAACGTCCCCGGACACGAGATGGCCAAACGAATTCTTATCATCGATGATGAAGTGAGTATCCAGGAATCGCTCTCCGGCATCCTCCAGGATGAAGGCTTTTTGCCCATCTGTGCCTCGACGGCCGAGTCCGGTATTGAACTGCTGGATGAACACCAGGTTGATCTTGTCCTGCTGGACATCTGGATGGGGAAAAATATGGACGGATTGGCGGCTCTGGAAATAATCAAAGAGAGGTTTTCCTTACCGGTGATCATGATTTCCGGGCACGGCACCATTGAAACCGCTGTCCAGGCAACCCGCAAAGGGGCCTATGACTTTATTGAAAAGCCACTTTCCTACGACAAGATTATCCTGGCCATTAACAATGGTCTGCGCTACGCCTATCTTGAGCGGGAAAATCGACTGCTCAGGGAACACAACAAAGGCCCCGTCGTCCTCACCGGTAATTCTCCGGTGATCAGGGCACTTCGGGCCCAGATTGAAATGGTGGCGCCCGCCGATGCCTGGGTACTGATCCGCGGAGCCCATGGCACCGGCAAGGAAATTGTGGCCCAATCCATTCACCAGTTGTCGCAATCACGCAACCAGCCGATGGTGGAGGTCAACTGCGCCGCAATCCCGGAAGAACTTATTGAATCGGAGCTCTTTGGCCACGAAAAAGGCTCTTTTACCGGCGCCCATACCAGCAAACAGGGGAAATTTGACCAGGCCGATGGCGGTATTCTCTTCCTCGACGAGATTGGCGATATGAGCCTCAAGACCCAGGCCAAGATCCTGCGCATATTGCAGGAACAGAAATTTGAGCGGGTGGGCGGGAACAAGACCATCAACGTCAATGTCCGGGTCCTGGCCGCCACCAATAAAAACCTGGAGGAAGAAATCGAAAAGGGAAATTTTCGGGCCGACCTGTTCTGGCGTCTTAACGTGGTTCCCATTGTGGTTCCCCCGTTACATGAACGGCTTGAAGATATTCCCCTGCTTGTTCAAGAACTTGCCAAGGGACTTGCTGCCAAAGGCCTGAAACAAAAAGTTTTCTCAGAAGGTGCCTATCAGGCCCTGATGACCCATTCCTGGCCGGGAAACGTCAGGGAGCTGAGAAATTTTATTGAACGGCTGATCATCATGTGCCCCGGCCAGACCATCAGTGAGACAGAAGTTCATACATTTCTGAATCCAGGCGCACATCCCGGTAAAAACGTCGAGTCCGATCACGATCAAGGCGGTCTGCTTCCCTATCTGGCGGCTGATTTCAGAGAGGCAAAAAAGAGTTTCGAGCGTCACTATCTCCAGTTAAAACTCCAGGAAAACGATGGCAATATTTCCCAAACGGCGGAACTGATCGGCCTGGAACGGAGTCATCTCCATAAAAAACTGAAAAGCCTGTACCTGATCAATGAGCCATAGACATATCGGGTTGAAAGCCAAATCACGGGAGATCAACCCTGGCACAGACTCAGGAGTATCCCCAGAAAGAACCTTTCAGCCTCGACAGCAGCACTGAAACACCCTTGACTTGCAACCTTCCCCCTTCGCCGCAACCTCTTCTCCAAGGAGTTCAAACCATGGTTTTTCCCGAATATCGTCCCCGTCGGATGCGCAAAAATGAAAATTTCCGAGCCCTTATCCGCGAGACTCAGCTCTCGGCTGGACAGCTCATCTATCCCCTCTTTATCATGCCCGGGAAACACAAACGGGAGGAGATTTCTTCCATGCCCGGTGTTTTTCGGCTGTCGGTGGATCAGCTCAAAAATGAGGCCGAGGATTGCCTGAAACTGGGGGTCAAGAATGTTATTCTCTTTGGTCTGCCGGAGAAAAAGGATGGTGTGGGTTCCGGCGCCCATGCCCGGGACGGCATTATCCAGCGAGCCATCAAGGAGCTGAAGAACAAGGCCCCGGAAATCATGGTGACCACCGATGTCTGTCTCTGTGAATATACCGATCATGGACATTGCGGCTGCCTGATCGGCAACGAAGTGGACAATGACAGCACCCTCGAGATCCTGGCCAAGACCGCCCTCTCCCATGCCCAGGCCGGTGCCGATATGGTGGCTCCCTCGGACATGATGGACGGGAGGGTGGCAGAAATTCGCGCTGCCCTCGATGAAAATAATTTTGAAATGATCCCCATCATGTCCTACGCGGTCAAATATGCCTCCGCCTTTTATGGCCCTTTTCGCGAAGCGGCTGACTGTGCCCCAAAATTTGGTGACCGCCGCAGTTATCAGATGGATCCGGCCAACAGTCGCGAGGCCCTGCGCGAAGCCACCCTGGATGTGGAAGAAGGTGCGGATATCCTTATGGTCAAGCCGGCCGTTGCCTACCTGGATATTATCGCCAGGCTGAAAGATGAGTTTGACCTGCCCATAGCTGCCTACCATGTCAGTGGAGAATATGCCATGATCAAGGCCGCTGCTGAAAGGGGATGGATTGACGGGGACAGGGTTATGGCCGAGAGTCTGCTTTCCATCAAACGAGCCGGAGCCGACATCATTCTCACCTATTTTGCCAAGGACATGGCCCGCTATCTTCGAGACACCAGATAGGCCGGGAGGAATGGATAAAAAAAAGAGGAGTCACTCTTCAGAGCGACTCCTCTTTTTTTTATCAAACTTATGCACCAGCGGAATGAGTGATCCGCGCACACTCGAGTATAAACTAAGCCCCTGAAAAAACTTTCAATTTGTCGGCAAGGATCAGGTACTTCCGGTGAACGCTCAAACGAAAATCCCGGTTCCACAACCAGAGTGCAGAGACAAGCATCGCCCCGATCAGATCTGCCAGCAGGTCAAAAACGCTGACCCACCGCCCAGGAATAAAGGACTGATGGAACTCATCACTCATTCCATAGATCAGGCAGAACAGGACTGTTTTCAGGGCCGGGTTGAGGAAACCTGACGGATCTGTTGACCCCAGAAACCACAAAACCGTCAACGCCAGCAGGCCATAGGCAAGCATATGGGCAATCTTGTCGATGCCGGGTATCGATGGCAGGCGCAGGGTGTGGCCAGATTGATGGGAGAAGAAAAAGATGGCCCCCATGACCAGAAGCATGGGGGTAATCCGCAGACAGAAACACATCGGAATCTATCGGGTGGAAGGAGGCACGGCGTCCGGCTTGTCTTCGGCGCGGAGGTGAATCATGTTCAACTGTTCTGGAGAAAATTTCTTCTTAATCCGCTTTATCGCGGCATTAATCTCCTGCGTTGGATAGCCCGCCAGCACCTGTACCGAACGATCCAGGTAGGCCGTAATCTCGAACTCACGATGACGAACGGCAAAGGTATGGGTCCAATTGATTTCAATGGTCTCGGGGTTCTGATCGATGGGGACGTCAAGGGCCACTCCCGCCCTGGCCAGCTGCACACCATCGCCATCGGTGATCTCAAGCAGCCAGGCATCACCGGCAATGGTGGAAAAGAGGATAAAGACACCAAGGTCCTTGATCTTCTGCCGACCTTCTGCCGCTGCCTGCTGCATCAACTCAATCTCATGGATCAAGGAGACCTTGAACGCCTGTTCCTGACTTCTCAGAACCTGTCCAGCCTCATGTTTCAACAGGCAGCAATGCTTAAACTTTTTCCCGCTGCCGCAGAGACATTGTTCATTTCGTCCTATTTTTCCCATGGCCGCTCCTTCCCTCTTTCAACTCGAAACGATTCTTAAGAACATTTACTGTATCCGCACTGATGACAGGTTTCGCACCCTTCTTCAAAAATCAGCTGCCCGGAACACTCGGGACAAGCGCTGGCAAAACCATGCTGCGTCCCGGCCATAAACGATTTGAACAACTTGCTCAACTGTGCCGGAAGATCTAACATGTGGCCGCTTGAGCGGTCAAGTTGTTTGATGATCTCGCTGGCCGGGATATTGAAACGCAGGGCAAGGGAGACCAGGCGGCAGGTGGTTGTCCACATCGTGGATTTGTCCTTAAGGTCAACCCGGTTATCAAAGGGAAACTTGGCAAAAACCTCCATGGGTTTCTCGTTTTCATCGAAACAGACAATAATATAGACGGATTTCTGATCCTGATCCTTCAGACGGTAGCGCTTGGCATTGAGAGTGTCGGGGAGATTCTTTTTGACCATCCCCTCGCTGGAAACCAATGCCGTCTGATCGGCGCACGATGCCTCCATGGTGTTGAGAACCTGCGAATCACGGGAACCATCACGGTAAACCGTCAACCCCTTGCATCCCAGCTCATACCCGAGGATATAGGATAATTTGACCTCTTCACGGGTGGCACTGTTGGGCATATTGATGGTTTTGGAGATGGAGGAATCCACTCCGCTCTGCTGAAGAATGCCCTGCATGCGAATATGATCCTCGGGCTTGATGTCCTGGGCGGTACGAAACACCTCCTGCCACTGCCTTGGGATTTCATCGTGCCCGATGACTGTGCCGGTGTCAGCCACCTTGCCCATCAGCTCTTCCGAGTAAAAGCCTTCACGCCTGGCAATCTTTTCGAAAAACTTGTTGACCATAATCAACCTGTCACCATCCATGACATGTTTGACCATGACAATGGAAAAATAGGGCTCACAGCCCGAGGCACAGTCGGCAATCATGGAGACGGTGCCGGTGGGCTGAATGGAGGTCAAGGCCGCATTTCGACGGGCATCATAATGATTGACCGCTGGATCAAAGGCGGGAAAGGCCCCTCTCTTGCCGGCGAGCTGTATGGAACACTCTTCTGCCGCGTCCCGGATAAACTGCATCACCTGGGCTGCCAGCGTCCGCCCCTCTTCACTTCCATAGGGAACGGCCAGCTGAATAAGCAGGTCATGCAACCCCATGATCCCCAGACCGATTTTACGGGTCTTCAAGGTCATCTCTTCAATCTCAGGGATGGGAAATCGATTGCAGTCAATGACATTATCCAGAAAGATCGTCGCCGTCCTGGTCACCTCTTTGAGGCGCGCGAAATCGACGACACCATTCTCGTTTGTGCCAATCACAAAATTAGCCAGATTTATGGATCCCAGATTACAACTCTCATAGGGAAGCAGCCATTGCTCTCCGCACGGGTTGGTGGCCTCAAAATCCCCCAATTGGGGAGTCATATTGGCACGATTGGCGGCGTCGATAAACAGAACCCCGGGTTCTCCGTTATGCCAGGCAAGGTCAACAATTTTATCATAAACACTGCGCGCATCCAGACTGGTCACCACCATACGGGTGGCAGGCTCAATGAGATCGTACTCATCACCCTGCTCCACTGCGGCCATAAAGGCATCGGTGATGGCCACGCTGAAATTGAAATTATTAAATTTTTCCTGATCTTCTTTGGCGCTGATAAATTCCATGATATCAGGGTGATCAATGCGCAGCACCCCCATATTTGCACCCCGTCGTTTTCCACCCTGCTTAATGGTTTCAGTGGCGGCATCAAAGACCGCGGCAAAGGAAAGGGGCCCGGAGGCAACTCCTTGGGTGGATCGGACGGCCGCATTTTTCGATCGCAATCGGGAAAAGGAGTATCCGGTTCCACCACCAGTTTTATGAACCAGCGCCCCATTGCGGATGGCGCTGAAGATACCATCCATGGAGTCGGCCACCGGCAGGACAAAACAGGCGGACAACTGACCAAGATCAGTTCCGGCATTCATCAGACAGGGTGAATTAGGAAGAAAATCAAGATGATAGATGATTCTGAAAAACTCTTCCCGAAGATCTTCTCCAACATCACTTTTCCCATCCCCGGATGCCACCGCATCAGCCACCCGATGACAAAGGGTTTCCCATGTTTCCCTAGGATTGCCGTTCTCATCTTTCAGATAGTAGCGTCGGGCAAGGACAGTCTCGGCAGTCGCAGTTAGTTCCTGCTGGGTATGGTCATGGGTCATGGCAAGCCTCTTCTCGTTTTCATCGGTTACTGCAATCCACTTTAACCCGAGGGGAATTTCCCGAAGGATGAAGAACTGCAAAATAATGGGCTATCAAAATAGCAGAACGCAAAGTCTTATACACCACCCTTGGAACATTACTCAAGGAGAATCTACAACATGTTGTGCAATAAGCAAAATCAAAGCGAACAAGTCCTTAAATCTTCGAGACAAAATTTGGTCAGAAAAAAATAAAAATAATTCCATGATAAAGAAATGGAAATATTCAATCCAGCAACAAAGGAGCGCCAGCCACAGGTATGAGTGACAGTCAGGAATTTTTGATATCCTGAGCAGGTTTGTAACCGGCACTGAGATTTTTCAGGAATTGATATGCTGGTTTTCAAAAAAATGCGGCGCAACTCCCTCTTCTGGTATCCTGGCATTCTGCCATTGTCAGATGCTTCTAAAAAACTGCTTCACTTTGGCTAAACTTTCTCCGCATCCATGACGAGAAGTGGTTTACCTGCGAGGTACCAAAACAAGCATAACGGCCTGAGAAACCGAAAAAACACCGACATTACGTTTGTAAAGATGACGACGCCAAGCTACCCTTTCAAGGAGGATCGACCATGGCACTCACAATCAATACAAACGTTCCATCATTAAATGCGCAACGCAATCTTGGAAAATCACAGATCGACCTTTCCCGCTCCATGCAGCGGCTTTCATCCGGCCTGAGAATCAACTCGGCCAAAGACGACGCGGCAGGACTGGCCATTTCCGACCGGATGACCTCCCAGATCCGGGGACTCAATCAGGCCTCCCGAAATTCAAACGACGGCATTTCCATGGCCCAGACCGCTGAGGGCGCACTCCAGGAAACCACCAATATCCTCCAGCGCATGCGCGAACTGTCCATCCAGTCCGCCAACGACACCAACAGTGCTTCGGACCGCGCCTCTTTGCAGGCTGAAGTCAACCAGCTTAAGCTGGAGATGACCAGAATCGCCGGGAGCACATCGTTTAACGGAAGAAATGTCCTCGACGGTAATCTCAATAATGCCCAGTTTCAGGTGGGCGCCAATGCCGGCGAAACCATTTCCTTTTCCATCCCCTCTGCTAAGGCTGCTGATCTTGGGATTAACGCCTTGCAATCGACGAACAACGTTGGAATTGAGGCTGCGACTTCAACTGGCGCAACCTCATTGAACATTGCCGCATCTTCCGGTGCAGGAAGTGGCGGATCGGCCGTTGCTAACCTTGCCAGTGCCAAAGCTGATGCACTCCCTGGGCAGGACATCACCCTTACTTTGAGTGACATGACAACCGGCACGGCTGTTCTCACAGACGGCATGTCTGCACTATCCGTGACAGCTGTTCTTGACGCCGCAATCGGGCCTAACTCGACGCCAAGTTACGACAGCAACGCTGTTACCATCGATTTTACCACAGGAGGCACATGGGCTGTTGGAGATTCAGTAACTCTCACAATAGGCAATGGGTCAGTCGCCAGTGATTTAACGATTACATATGCTGCCGGCCATACATTTGCCCAGGATCTTACCGCAGCACTTACTGACGCCATGCCGGCAGGGGTTGTTCTCGCGGCTAACGGTGCAGGGATATCCCTGACAAGCACCACAGGCACGAACATCGAGATATCCAACCTTCTGGCTGGCGGCACCGCCACAGTATCAGCTGCCTACACCGGGCAGGGAACGGGGACGTTAACAACCACAGGTCATGAAGCCTACGTTCAACGCGCGGCAGCCAGCTATACCTACACCGCCGGCAATGCAGTTACTTCCGCCATATCCACTGGGACAGCCCTGGGCAGCGCAGCAGGAGAGGAAGGTCTTTCCGGAGTTGGCACAAGCGACACCTCAGCCGGGAACAATGTAGCAGGCCAGGAATTAAATATTGTCGGCCCCGAAGGGACCAGACCTGCCGTCATCGCAACAAACGATAGTGCCTATGCCATAGCTCATACCATCAATCTTGAATCAGCGATCACCGGAGTGACTGCCGAGGCAATAACCACCGCCACCATATCCAGTATCCTTAATGACGGTACCATCGGCTTCACCCTGAAAGGCAGTAACTCCACAGCTATTCCGATCAGCGCAACTATAACCACAAATGATCTTTCCACCCTTGCCGATGCGATTAATGATCAGGCAGGCAATTCCGGTATTACGGCCACACTGAGTGGAAATAAGACCAGTATTACCCTGACCCAGGCCGCTGGATACGACATTAAAATTGGTGACTACACCCACAGCCTGAATAGCGCTGCTGCCACCATGACCATCACCGGTAATGAAGGGCCGGGAATAGCCCTCGCTGGACATTCCACCAGCGTCAATGACTCTACTGTTATTGGCGGTCAGGTCACTTTCTACAGCACAGGAACCTTTAATGTCAGCAGTAGTCTCGCAGGATCAGCGGGATCCCTTTTTATGAATGCAGCAGGGGTAGCAAATGCCAGTCAGCTGAGCTCCATCAATGCCGTTGACATCAGCACCGTTGCGGGTGCAGCAGATGCTATAAAAGCCATTGATGGTGCGGTCAGCCAGATCGACACCATCCGAGGTGATCTGGGCGCGATCCAAAACAGGTTTGAATCCACCATTTCAAATCTGCAGAATGTCTCAGAGAACCTGTCCGCCGCCCGAAGCCGGATCCTTGATGCAGATATTGCCCAGGAAACCTCGGCCATGACCAAGAACAACATCCTGCAACAGGCCGGAGTCGCCATCCTTTCCCAGGCGAATCAGACGCCACAACTGGCACTGCAGCTGTTACAAGGTTAAAATTTTATGCAGGTAGGGTTTTATAATCTGCCGGCAAAACTTACTCATAGATCATCGAATTTACGATTCCACATACAGAGGAGTATCGCTTCATAAAACATCACGGGTCAGGGATGGGGTGGTTGCCAGTCAACCGCCACATCCCTGACCTCAAATTCTCATTTTCTATGCAGCGCTGAAGGCCCCGGGTCCATGGCCTGGTATCTCTGTATCTGAGCTGTTTGAACCAGGAGTAAATTAGCCGGAAATATTTTACCATCACTTCCTAAACTTTATTCAATCAGTCACCGATAGAGCATTTAAGGGAAAGAAATATCATTCATTTTTCTCCTTAAGCAATGGAATCAAGTAACCGATAACCACATGAAATGAAAATCATTCCAGCAAAGGAGGTGCCAAACCAGAGATACTTTATTGAAGCAGTAAGTTTTCAGTAAATTGATGGTAACCCGGGCAAGGATGCCCACAAAGCAGTACCCCATATATCACTATTCATGGAGGAATAATCATGGGACTCACAATTAACACAAACGTAATGTCTCTCAATGCTCAGCGAAACCTGGGGAACTCTCAGTCCGCGCTGGCAAAATCAATGCAACGTCTTTCTTCCGGCTTACGCATTAACTCCGCCAAGGATGATTCAGCCGGATTGGCCATTTCAGATCGTATGACCTCGCAGATCCGCGGTCTGAATCAGGCAGCCCGTAATGCCAACGATGGCATTTCTCTCGCTCAAACGGCTGAAGGTGCGCTTCAGGAAAGTACCACCATCCTCCAACGGATGCGCGAGCTGGCCGTCCAGTCAGCCAATGACACCAATACCGGCAGCGATCGTACTTCACTGCAAGCTGAAGTTGACCAGCTTATTTCCGAGATGGACCGTATTGCCACGACCACCCAGTTCAACGGTAAAACCTTACTGGATGGCTCTTTGAACAACGCCCAGTTTCATGTTGGTGCCAATGCCAACCAGACCATTTCATTTTCCATCGGCGATGCTCGATCTTCCCAGTTAGGCTCCATCGTCAATACAGCCGGTGTCCAATCACAGACCATCACTCCAACCGAAACCAACGGTGGATTGGTGGCACAGGTTAAAACTGCTTACCTGGGGGTCAATGGAACCGCCAGTAATGGCAGCAATATCTCCCTGAACAGCACATCAATTGTTTCATCTTCCGCCTATGGAACTGACGCGACACACGGTCTCTCCAGTGCGAGTGCCTATGCCATTTCTGCCGCGATTAACGCCAGTAACGTATCTGGAGTGAACGCCACGGCCGATAACACTCAAACATTCACGGATTTACTGACCAATGGAACCTTCCTTGATAATAATCTGGCTGCAACCGATACCATGGGGTACACCCTTACCGTTAACGGTGAGGCCATCTACAGTGCAGCCCTAACGTCATCATCAGGGGATATAAGTATTGATTCCATGGTTGAGGTCATTAATGCCAACAGCGCGGATACGGGCGTTATTGCGACCAAAGATTCCAATAACGATCTGAAACTGCAAGCCAATGATGGTCGTGACATTATTATCAAGGAGGCATTTACCTATGCCGACGCCACCGTTGCGACCGGATCTGTCGTTGGGACTGTATTTAACACATTTACTGAAGCTGGGGCTGGAGATGAGTCGGTCAATGCCGATGCAGAGCAGATCTTCCGGGGTCAGGTTACCCTCCAGTCCAGCTCGGCAATTACTCTGGATTCCGGGAATACCATACTTGGCCACACCGCCGGTACGGCTGTGCTCGGTATCAATACGAGTAAGTCCATCGCCACTGTGGACATTACATCAAACTCTGGTGCCAATGATGCCATTCTGGCCGTTGACGCCGCGCTGAGCAGCATAGACTCTTCCCGTGGTGAACTGGGTGCGGTGCAAAACCGTTTTGAATCCACCATCGCCAACCTGTCCAACGTATCTGAGAATCTCTCCGCCGCCCGCAGCCGGATCATGGATGCGGACATTGCCCAGGAGACCTCAGCCATGACCAAGAACAACATCCTGCAGCAGGCCGGTGTCTCCATTCTGGCACAGGCCAACCAGGCTCCCCAGCTGGCGCTGTCACTGTTGGGCTAACAGGTGAGAATCATACTGGCCTGGCGGCTGAAAGGCTGATCATGCAAACTTGATGGGTTATAAAAATTGAGGGGCTGGCTCTTTTATGGCCGGCCCCTCTCCCCTTGGCATTAAGGGAGGAAGAATTTATGAATACTGATATTACCACTGGTGTGGGCGGAGCCGTTCCACAGATGTTCCAGACCCCAGACCACATAGATATGCAACGTAACAATAAGGAAAAGGCAGCTGATACGCCGCAGTCCGACCCGGTTGATAAAGGTGTGCAGGCCGAAGAATTGCTCAGCCAGATCAAGGCGATAACCGAAGATGGACTCTACAGTGTCCGCTTTGAGCAGAACGATAACGCCGATCTCATCGTCAAGATTTTTGATCAGCAGACCAAAAAAATAGTGCGTCAGATTCCGGCGGAAGAAATGCTCAACCTACAGCAGGCCCTGGAAGATCTGCGCGGCAATATTGTGAATACCGAGGCGTAGGGAGCAGGACAGCACAATGTTGTTGTCCCGGTTTGTCAGGCTGGAGCTCGATCCTTCCTTTATCCCCCTTGTCCCCACATCTCCTTTGAAAAGAAGGGGGACAAATGAAAGATCCGGTTAAAGCGATATGACCGGCTGAGGGGCGCGGGAACCAGAGCAGAGTTGGAATAAGCGGTGACTGAAAATTGTTCTTTCCAGCGCCGACAGGGGTGGTGGGCTTTTTCGGAGGGAAACACAATGTCGATCACATTCAGCGGACTTGCCACCGGCATGGAAACGGATTCCATTATCACCCAGTTGATGGAACTGGAGCGGGCTCCCATTACCAGAATGGAGACAAAGAAAACAGAGGCTACCAACCGCATTGATGCTTACGCACAGTTCAAATCCACCCTCGACGACCTGAAGGCCTCAGTTAATGCCATGACCCTGACCAATCAGGTCAAATCCAACAGTGTCTCCATCAGTTCCAGTGCCCCGTTTACTGCCACCAGCGCCAATGCGAGCAGCGGCAGTTACAACATCTCGGTCAAACAACTGGCTCAGGTTCAGAAAAATATCAGCGGCGGTGTAGCATCCCAAGCGGATGCTTTGCTCGGCACCGGAACCTTCACGCTCACCAAAGGGAGCGTGAATACGACCATCACCATTGACTCAACGAACAACTCTCTGGCTGGCCTGGCTGCTGCCATCAATGAAAATTCCGGTGTCACCGGAGTCAGGGCCGCCATCATCAATGACGGCTCGGCCACGTCTTATCGACTGGCACTCACCGGCTCTGACTCTAGCGCCAGTTTCAGCGTATCCAGTGAACTTAGCGGTGGCGTCGGCAGTGTTGCCATGGATTCACTGGAGACGGCTTACCAGACAGCCCACCAGGCAGAAGCTTACATCGATGGCATTAAGATAGTCAGTAACAACAATACACTGAGCAACGCCATCAACGGAGTGACCATCAATCTGAATGGGGTGAGTGAAATCGACCCCACCGGTACCCCAATACATCCCGACTTGCAGGCTTACACCACATCCCTGCTGGAGATTAAACCGGACACCGGTGCCCTGAAAGAAAAGTTGACATCATTTGTCACCAATTACAACAAGGTGATGGAGTGGATTCTCTCCGGATATGAAGAATTTGGAGGAGGAGCAACCATTGATGATGATCCTGAAACCGTGGATCTGCTTGGCTCGGTGTTGCGGGGAGACTCCAGCGTCCAGGGAGTGAAGCGCACTTTACAGAATATTCTGAGTTCAGTAGTCACAACCAGCGGATCCCTGCATGCCATGACCGACCTGGGTATCACCACTAAACTGAATGGAACCCTGCTCCAGGACAATTCCAAGATGGACGCGGTCCTGGCCGATAATTTTGATGGCGCGGTCAAACTGCTCGCCGGTGAGGGCCAGGTTGACGGAATAATGAAGAAATTCAACTATTATATGCTGAATGTGACCAGCAGTACCACCGGCATGTATGCCACGAAAAAAGCAAACTATGACCTGAATATGGAACGCATCGACACCCAGATCGCCAATATGGAACCACGGATGGTGGCACGGGAGGCTACCCTGCGGGCCCAGTATACCGCCATGGAAACTCTGGTCAGTGGCCTGAACTCCCAAGGTAGTTTCCTCACTCAGCAAATGGATTTGCTGAGTGATATGCTAAAAGGTTAGGAGCCGTAACGAAATTGTTTCACTTCTCTCCACCGTTTCGCAATGGATCCTTGTACCGTACAATGAATGGTAATTGTGTTCATTTTTTTTCAGCATCGGTATAACAGTTAAAGGGACTTAACTATGAACGCCTACTCCAATCAATACCAGCAGCAATACCAGCAGAACCTTATCAATACTGCCACCCCTGAACAGATACTGCTCATGCTCTACGATGGCGCCATCCGCTTTACCCGTCAGGCCTTGATGGCTGCTGAAAATGGCAATCAGGTGCAGAAACTGGAACGAATCAGCAAGACCCTGGCAATTATAGTAGAATTCTCCAATACTCTTGACCACGAAATTGGCGGAGAGATTGCAGCAGACCTCGACGGTCTCTATCAGTTTATGATCCGTGAGCTGAATGCCTCCCGCAATGACGAAACCGGCGAGAAGCTGAAAACCGTGGAAGGGTTGCTGGTTGGCCTTCGCGAAACCTGGGGCCAGGCCGTTGAGATCAATCGCGGTCAGCAAGGTGGAACGGCTGAACTGGTCCCAAAGGATCGAAATATTCAGCCGGCAAGGGACTCTATTCACCTGCACGCCGCAGGATAATACCTTTATGGAATTTTCTACTCAATTATGAATGGACTCAATGCCCTGCTTTCCGCGTCAATACGGCACTACGAAGCGCTCCTTGCAATGTTTGGTGCAATCAACAATGACAAGAGCAACACAAGCCCGGCGACCCTGCAGGCCAGTTGCACGGAAATCCTCCTAGTGCAAACGGAGATCACCCTGGCAGATAATGCGGTGACTCTTGCATTGCAGGCGGAAAACCACAATCAAGCCGCCATTTCACACGAGTTTCCCCTGATTGAGAGGCGGCTGTCGCTCATGCGCCAGGCCTTCAACCATAACCGTTCATTGCTGGCTACTATCCTGAATATGCAATCCCTGCTGGCCCATGAAATTAAAGAAATACAGGGCGGACGTGCAGCCCTGCATGGATATCGCCAGATAAGCTCCACACAGAATGGTTCGATTCTCAATGCATCCCGTTGATATTTCAATTCCAACCCTCACCAATTGGACCTTTTTTTTTGACTAGACAATCTTGATTCCGATCACTGTTTTCAAATCCATCAACCACTCTTCACTCATTGGACAGAAAGTTTCCTTCCCGAGAATCGGAATCATGCCGTTTCTCCACAGCAGATCCTCCAGCAGTGCAGATCAATCTCCTGTATGCATGCGGCAGGATCTGCGCAGTCGAAATGATCTGTTTCTGTTTTTCACCCCGTTCTGGCAGATCCAGAAAATATTGGTATCAAATATATCCAGGGATCGTAGTAAATCCCGGCAATAGTGCTGCTATTCTGGAATCAGAGAAAGGAAATAGATATTACAAATAAAAAAATAGCCGAAACACTGGACAACTTACAGAAATCTTGATAATTGTTGCCTAGATTGATATTATTGAAGAGAATTTTTTTAGAGATTTTTTTCTCAGCTCCCTCAACAATCAGAGATCTTCCAGCGTGACCATGCAACCTGATTTCATCAAAGACATTCCCGAAGCTAAGCCTGTTAAGATCTTCTTGCCGATGCTGAATACAGATAGGCGTCATCGAGAGTTCTGTATCTTTCAAAAGACATCTTCGCCCCGTTTCAATCTCCTGTTTAAGTCCGGTACCCTGCCAATTGACACCATTGATGTAAAACAGCCATGCATCATCAATCTGGACCTGGCTGGCCGCAGCGTCTCCCTTGAGTCCATGATCCAACGCATCGTCAATGGTCAGCTCCTGGAGATGATCGCTAGCAAGACAGTCAGCCACGAGCAGATGCGAGAATATTTTCGCATCGACTACACCATGCCAATTATGGCCTGTTTCCGCATTCCCGATGGAATTGAAACCCCGGAAAGATACTGGATGATATCCGGAACAACCATTGATATCAGCGGTTGCGGACTCCTGGTGATTTTCAATGAAAAACCGCCAGCCGATAAGTTAGTCAAACTCAAATTTTCCCTGCCCGATGAGTTGCCTAACCCGATCTCTCTGCTGGCAAGTCCCATCCGAGTTACCGAAGTTGAAAAAAACCGCTATGTTGTCGCCTATTATTTTGAAGAGATCAATGATGACGACCGGGACCGCATCATTGGTCAATGCCTGATTACCCAGCGACATCAGCTTCGTCTCAAGGTTCAGGTTGTCAAGGGGAGCTAAGGGGCAATGTCATCACTCGTCGAACTTATAAAAAATATCCAGGACAGCCAGCCCGCTGAAATCAACCTGCCACTCCAGGATGGCAGCACGGTGCAGCTCAAATGCGTGTACAAGGAGTCCAACTCGCCCAATTTCTTTCTGGTTTTTCCTCCCATGCAACTTCCAGTCAACATAGATACCGGCAAAAGTTGCTTGGTGGCCGTAAAAGGCAACGAACAATCCATTACCTTCAAGGCTGGCATTGAGCAAATCAATGGAGACCGCATTTTAGAGCTGTCTGCCCAGAAGACCATAGATCCCGTCACCCTGCGCACGTTCTTCCGCGCTGATCTGCGCACTCCCATTTCTGCGAGTTACGAGCCCGGTACGGAAGAACGGGAAAAACCGTGGAGTTTCAGTGGCGAGACCCTGGATCTCTCCGGCGGTGGGGTGCTGGCTCTCTTTCCCAGTGAGTTCCCCAATAAACACCGGATCTCTATCAATATCCCCCTCCCGAATACGGACAATAAAGAAATCAGCTGTCTGGCGCACGTGGTGCTTATGCAGCGATTGCGCAAGGAGCGCTGGAAGATTTCCTTGCAGTTTGACAATCTTACCCAGAAAGACAAGGACCTCATCGTCTCCTGCTGCCTCAACGAACAACGTCGTCAGCTTCAGGAGAAGGTGCAGATAAAATGAATATCCCCAGCATAATCACCTCTCCCGTTCCCTGACCCGAAGGTTCTTTCGTTTTTTCGACATAAGTGCCGGATACGAGTCAAGATTTTTTCAAATCCTGCCGAAAGACACCATGGAATCCATCACCCCCATTCTCTCCTCCAGCATTGTCGGTTCATCAACCTCCAACGCGGGGGGCCAGCAACAAAATTCTTTCCGGATGCGGGAGGGGCAGATTCTTCATGCCCTTGTCGGGGAGACAAAGGGTGCAGGCACCTTTGTCCTCAACATCGGCGAAAATCGTCTGATCGCCATGGCCGATTCCGTCACTCTAAGCCCCGGGCAGTCACTCCAGCTTCAGGTTACCGCCACCAGACCGCAGCTCGAACTGCAGATCATCGCTGCCCCGCTCCAGCAGCAACTGGGAAAAACCCTGACTTTTCTTGGTCACAACCTCGATTTGAGTCCTCTTATGGAGATACTGCAAACTCCATCAAGCCATGGAGATGTGGCGCTGTCTGCTGCCAGCGCCAAGATCCTTGAGGACTTCTTTGCCCTGCAGCAGAGGCCCTTGGGAGGCATAGAAGGTGCCGATGCCCTGCGCCGGATGCTCGCGGGCATTGGCCTGAAGACTGAAGCACAGTTCCACCGGGGTGTGAACAATGAACAGACAGATTCCCTTGTCAATACACTTAAATCTGCGTTGCTCGAAATAGTTCAACGGGATCAAGGATCAGCATCACTCAAAGAGATCGCCAAGACTCTGATTTCCACCATTGAGAGTTACCAGATCAGCCAGCTTCGTCTGGATCATGACAATATCCAGATCCTGCCACTGCCCTTTTCCTTTATCGACCAGGGTTTTCTTCTCATCGACAACAAACAGGACCAGGCACCAGGAGGCCATGAAGGGTACAGGCAGATGCACTTTTCCCTGCATCTTGCCGTTTCCGGGCTGGGGAACCTGCATATTGATTTTCTCCAGACGGAGGGTGGACTGTGGATGCGATTCAACTGTGATTCGCAGGAGAAGGCCGATTTTGTTGCGCAGTTCAGCGACGAGCTGAAAGAGCAGCTGGCAGACCTTCCCCTGCAAGGCATCTCCTTTGCGGGAACGGCAAGCCCGCCCGGTGCGGATTTAGTCAGAATGCTGGTGCCGGCAGGTCATTCCCTGTTGAACACCAAGGTATAAAGTCCCACTATGGCTGAATCTGAGAAAATGGACAAGGCTGTGGCCATTGTCTATGATGCCGCTGAAGGCCGGGCACCGAGGGTCGTTGCCAGCGGCAAGGGAGAAATAGCCCGAAAGATCATTGAAACAGCGCGCGAGGCCGGTGTTTATATCCAGCAAGACCCAGACCTTGTGGAACTGCTGGCCAAGGTTCCTCTGGGACAGGAAATCCCCACCGAACTCTATCGCACCGTGGCCGAGGTTCTTAGCTTTGTCTATAAGGTCAACGAGCAGTTTAAGAACAAGCTCAAAAAATAGCATCAAAGACACCCGGGATTTTGCTTCGACGAAGCGCCACCCTCCCCTTTCCTCATTCGTCTCCCTCGCCGCCTGAAAACCCCCTCAGAAGAGTGCGCTGTCTGAAGCAGCTTGAAACAAAACAAGGGGTTCAACCTTTCGCTGGAAACCCTCTTATTTACCAGCACGGACGGCAGTACTTGGCAGCCAGAGGGAGATCCTTGGACTACATGCCAACCCAGGAATCGAGTCTTTCACAGGTATATACACTCCCGGCCCGCTTATTCCACGCGCAGAAGCTATGCACATCAACCCCTTGATAAATAACCGAAACCGGTCGATCCGAGGAAACCACCACCACAATAATATTGGCATGCTCTGAGGTAAAACGAAGGGCGGAGTTATAGCGTGCCCCCCTGGCACGATCCTCACCGGGGATAGACCTTCCATCGAGAAGACAGGCAAATCCATACAGTTGTTGATCCGCCCCGATGTGCAGTGCACCATCCACCTTGGCAAGAGATTTTACCATTTTCAACATATAGGGTTTGCGCAGATCCAACGGTGGCGTCAGAGACTGTCCCGATATGGCCACGGGGGTGGGATTGAGATCGAGGACAATGGTGCAGCCGTGTTTTCCAGCCTGGGAGTGATGGACGAGACTTACCACTGTTTTGAAGAGGAAAAAGCTGTCCGACCGTTCCAGGTGTGATTCCAGGAGCAACTCCTCCAACTGCACCAATCGAGCCTGATAGTTCGTTGAATTGAACCGCCCATCAGCAAAGCTGCACACCTTGTTGTGATTGATCTTTAAAAATCCATGGCGGCCCAGAAAATCGGCACAAAGGGAAAAGGATGGCAGCGTGTCGCGGCAAATACCTAAAATCGCTCGACCGTCACTTACCAGATATCGCCCTGAACGTTCAACCGTTAACAGCAACTTGCGGACATGCTTGTAATTTATCAGTTGCGGACAAACATCTTCCTGAAACCTGACCAGAAAATCCAGCTGGTTGATCATGCCGGGATCGATAATCAGCAATCGACCCTCGGGCCAGCACCCCTCTTCGCGGGTTTCTGAAATCATCAAAATAGCGTCAAGTACCGGATAAATGCGAATCTGGGTGTCCCATCCGATTAACATATTCATCTGATCGATGATATAATCGCGAACCGCATGGGTAGCAAATTCTTTCAGGAAATATCCGGAAATACCGGTATAGATATCCTGATCATTGGCAAGATCGTAGGCCAGCCGCCATACCGCATCCTCGAGCCAGCATTCGGTTGGTCCGGTGGAACAAAGATCGGGATGATGTTCGGTGAACCAGTGCTGAAAGAAAACCGATCCGGAATACCCGCCATGGGAGAGCAGTCCGGCTAGACCGAGATCCTTGAGAGGAATGATATCGGTAAATTTTTTCCGATCACGCTGAACCTTGTCGTTTATCCTCCAGTTTTGATTTTCAAGAAACAGCGTGTTAAATATTGGTTCGTGCCCTTTGAGGAGGTTCTGAGGATCGCAAATCAGCAGGGGACTGTCCTGCTGCATGGCGAAAATGACTGCCGCGCGGCTTGTTCCGGAGAAATGCGTCAGGCCATCACTGAGTCCGTTGAGGATATCGCTGACACAGCGTCGAATAAAAAAATGTTGCGACTGATCAATCATAAATTTTGACAATAATTGGTCATGAGAATCATAGTGCTGAATCACCTTGCCATGATAAAAGCTCTGGCATTTGCACAAAGGATTAACATGGAAAATCTGCCCTAAATAGCGTCCTCTTCAATGGGTCAGTCAGAAAGCAGCCGTGGAGACTGTTTCCATGCCCGTTAAGACAATTATTTTCCATGGTTTTCCATCCGTTTTATAATCGTTTACCATAAAATAAAGCAAAAGGCCAATTCATGCCGACCAAAACTGTTCATGTCTCCAGAAGGAAGATCATTGTGTCGAGCATCTTACACTCATCAAGACAGGTTGTCTGACCACAGAATGGTGGTCACCTAACCTGTCTACCCGCGATGAACGGGATAGGTTTCGTGTTCAGATTATTTTTTCCTAAAAACAATATAATGCTTTAAAAATTCAATAATTTGCCGCCTTGAAAGGTTCGCTTATTACGCCTCCGGCGCAGCCGGTGGTTATAAAACAAATTTACTCGATGTAAAACTCTGCGATGGTGGAAAAATTGACGATTCCCGCTGGATGTTGGGAAAAAAAGGAGACAACATCAGCAACGATGTTGGGGGGAATACTTATTGGACAAAAAAAAGGGGGTTAGAAATAAATCTAACCCCCTGACATGGTTATTGGCGGAGCGGACGGGGCTCGAACCCGCGACCTCCGGCGTGACAGGCCGGCATTCTAACCAACTGAACTACCACTCCAAAACAACTTCAGTACATGGTGGGCGGTACAGGGATCGAACCTGTGACCCTCGGCTTGTAAGGCCGATGCTCTCCCAGCTGAGCTAACCGCCCGCTAAATCAATGGAGCATCTGAATAACAAAAAACTCAATGATGGTCAACAAAAAAGAATCAGTGCTGACTATTCTCTCCTGACAAATCTGCGGCAAAGGGGGTATCACCATACACTCCCAGGGTCGGTACATTCTTGAACAGGGTCTCACCTTCCGGGAGGACTATGGCCTTTTCAAGGACATCGTCGGCGTGTTCCATGCAATCTATTACCAAACTCTTCCGTATATTGAAAGGAACATCTTCAAGATTGCGTTCATTTTCCTTGGGAATCAGGACATGGGTAATATTGCCGCGCTTTGCAGCCAGCAGTTTTTCGGTGAGCCCGCCAATGGGTAAAATTCGTCCCCGCAGGGTAATCTCACCGGTCATGGCAATCTCATGACGTACCGGTGCCTTGAGCAGGGCCGACACCAGGGTTGTGGCAATGGTTACTCCAGCGGATGGGCCGTCCTTTGGAATTGCCCCTTCCGGGACATGGATGTGAATATCAAGCTTCTGATAAAAATCCGTCTCCAGACCCAACCTTAAGGCGCGGGAACGGACATAGCTCAGGGCCGCCTGGGCGGACTCCTGCATCACATCCCCGAGCTTGCCGGTGATGGTCAACTTGCCGGTGCCAGGCATGAGCGTAGCCTCGATTTGAAGCAACTCGCCACCCACCTCGGTCCACGCAAGCCCGGTGGTCAAGCCAATCTCATCACGTTCCTCAGCCAGCCCGAAACGGTAAACCGGGGTGCCTAAGAATTTGACCACCGATTGGGCGGTGAGGCGGTAATGCTTGTCCTTTAATTTTTTCTTCAACCGATCCCGGGCAATCTTGCGACACAACGAGGCCAGATTCCGCTCCAGACTCCGCACCCCGGCCTCTTTGGTGTAGCGTCGAATCACCTCCAGAATCCCGCCATCGCTTATCTGGATATCGTCCTGCTGAAAGCCGTTGGCTTCAAGCTGTTTGGGAATCAGGTAGCCCTCGGCAATCTTCTGCTTCTCCCCTTCCGTGTAGCCGTTCAGCCGGATTATCTCCATGCGATCCTGCAGGGGCAGAGGAATTCCATGCAGATTGTTGGCGGTGGTGATAAAAAAGACCTCGGACAGGTCATAATCAATGTCCAGGTAATGATCATTAAAGGCGTTGTTCTGCTCGGGGTCAAGGACTTCCAGGAGGGCGGAGGATGGATCGCCGCGGAAATCGGTGCTCATCTTATCCACTTCGTCCAGGCAAAACACCGGATTGATCACATCCGCCTTCTGCATGGACTGGATTATCTTGCCCGGCATGGCTCCGATATAGGTCCGTCGATGACCCCGAATCTCGGCCTCATCACGGACTCCCCCCAGGGAAAGACGAACAAACTTACGGTTCATGGCCCGGGCAATGGATTTACAGATGGATGTCTTGCCCACCCCTGGAGGGCCAACCAGACAGAGGATTGGGCCCTTGATCTTCTTTACCTGGGCCTGCACCGCAAGGTACTCAAGGATACGTTCCTTTGGCTTGGATAATCCATAATGATCCTCATTGAGGATCACCTCAGCCTTATTGATATCGATGGCCGCCTTGCTTTTCTTTTTCCAGGGCAGACTGACAATACAATCTATGTAATTTCTAACGACGGTGGTCTCAGCCGACATTGGCGGCATGTTCCTGAGTTTTTTCAATTCTTTCGTCACTTTCTCACGAGCGATCACCGGCAGATTCTTCTTTTTAACAATTTCCTCAAGCTCGGCTATCTCATCAAGCCCGTCTTCATTCTGACCCATCTCCCGCTGGATGACCCGGGCCTTCTCTCCAAGGTAATAATTTCGCTGAATCTTACCCATGCGTTTTTTTACCTTTTCATTGATATCTTTTTCCAACTCAAAGATCTCAATCTCACGCTTGATGAACTCCACAACCTTTTCCATCCTCAAGGCCAATACGTCGCACTCAAGTACCTCCTGTTTCTCTTCGGTCTTCAGGGGGAGATGGGCGGAAATTACATCCACAAGCTTGCTGGAATTTTCAATATTATTTACCGACTTCACAACCTCTTTGGGAAGCTTCTTGGTATTCTCACAAAACTCATCGAAGATTCTCCGCAACTCTCGTTCGTAGGCCAGCACCTTGCCATCGGATTCTTCTGCCTCCAGTATCTCCCCCACCTCCACTTGCATAAAGGTCTCATTGGGGACAAAGGATACAATCCGGGCTCGTTTTTTCCCCTCCACCAGGGCCTTGATCGTTCCGTCCGGCAGGCGCAACAACTGCATCACCACCGCCAGGGTTCCAACGGAGTGGATTTCATTCTCGGCTGGATCGTCAACCTTTGACTCTTTCTGGGTCACCAGAAAGATCTCAGTTCTCTTTTCCATGGCATCTTCCATGGCAAGTATTGAACGTGATCTTCCCACCACCAGTGGTGCCACCATATGGGGGAAGATCACGATATCACGCAAGGGCATAAGCGGGTATAATCTGGTCTCTCTTTCTTCCATGGCTTTTCCTCAACCGGACATGCCGGAGGGTTATCCGACTTAAAATGTTTAAGGAGTTGTGAACTTCCTTGTCAATCAGGCATTCTGCATCTTTTTTTCACCGGCACTCCGGTACAGAATCACCGGATATTCGCCGTCATTGATAACCTGCTCGCTGATCACACACTCCTCAACATTCTCGCGGGAAGGCAGTTCATACATGACATCGAGCATGGCTGCCTCCAACACCGAGCGCAATCCCCTTGCCCCCGATTTACGCTCCAGGGCCTTACGGGCAATGGCCGTCAGGGCCCCTTCCGTAAAAGAGAGCTGTATCCCTTCCAGTTCAAAAAGACGCTGATACTGTTTGATCAAGGCATTTTTTGGCTCACGCAGGATGCGAATCAGATCGGCCTCCAACAGCTCCTGCATGGTAGCAATAACCGGCAGACGCCCTACCAGTTCCGGGATCAGTCCAAATTTTAAAAGGTCTTCAGGCTGAACGCTGGCCAGTAACTCGCCGATATTTTTTTTATCATCCATCGTTACCTTGGCTCCAAAACCTATGGACTTCTTGCCGCCCCGCCGCTTCACCACCTTGTCCAGACCAACAAAAGCGCCGCCACAGATAAAAAGTATATTGGTGGTATCGATCTTCACCAGTTCCTGCTGGGGATGTTTTCTCCCGCCTTTGGGAGGAATGGAGGCAATCGTCCCTTCAATGATCTTGAGCAGGGCCTGCTGCACTCCCTCGCCGGAGACATCACGAGTCAATGAAGGACTGTCGGACTTCCGGGCAATTTTATCAATTTCGTCAATGTATATAATTCCCCTCTCGGCACGTCGGATATCATAATCGGCAGCCTGCAGAAGGTTGACCAGGATATTCTCGACATCATCTCCCACATAACCGGCTTCAGTCAAGGTCGTGGCATCGGCCATGCAAAAAGGGACATTTAAAATTCGAGCCATGGTCTGGGCGACCAGCGTCTTTCCGCTGCCCGTGGGACCAATCAGGATAATATTGGACTTCTGCAGTTCAACCTGACCATCATCGGAGGGCGCGTCAATTCGTTTGTAATGGTTATGTACGGCTACGGCGAGAACCTTTTTGGCAAATTCCTGACCAATGACATACTCGTTCAGATGATCATTAATCTCCATCGGCTTGAGGGCGGATGAATTTACGCCATCACTCTGGGCATCTGCGTTTTTCTCTTCATCACGGATAATGTCGTTGCACAGGGCTATGCACTCATCACAGATATGGACATCCGGGCCGGCAATCAACTTGCCCACTTCCTCCTGACTTTTCCCGCAAAAAGAACAACTGGAGAGGAATTCCTTACTCTTCTTATTGGCCATCTTTTTCCTCCTCTGCCGCACCTTTTCGTTTCAGCAAGACTTCATCAATGAGACCATACTGCTTGGCCTCGACGGGACTCATAAAATTATCACGGTCGGTGTCGAGCTTGATTTTTTTGATGGGATGTCCGGTATGATGAGCCAGAATCCGATTCAAATCATCGCGCATCCGCAGAATTTCTCTGGCATGAATATCAATCTCCGTGGCCTGACCCTGAAATCCACCCATGGGTTGATGGATCATAATCCGCGAATTGGGCAGGGCATACCGCTTGCCTTTGGCTCCAGCAGCGAGGAGGAGCGCGCCCATGGAAGCAGCCTGGCCCATGCACAAGGTTGAAACATCACATTTTACATACTGCATTGTATCATAAATGGCCATGCCGGCTGTTACGGATCCACCGGGCGAGTTGATGTAAAAGGTTATATCTTTTTCAGCATCATCTGCCTCGAGGAAGAGAATCTGGGCGATAATTGAGCTGGCCACTTCATCACCCACGGATGTTCCAAGGAATATAATTCTCTCTCGAAGCAGGCGTGAATAAATATCAAAAGCACGCTCACCCCGTGGGCTTTGTTCGACTACCATGGGAACAAGATTCATGAGGGACTCTCCTTGAAGCTAAAAAAAGTTCGACTGCAATGGCCAGTCATCATTGCCGCCATCTGCAGTCGAGATTATTACCTGTCATTCAATGTCTTTGGATCAACACAACCTAAAAGCACTCCCACTCCTGAGAATCACCAGTAGTCGTTTCTGACTTATAAGTTCTCTTCACCT
>JACDZJ010000147.1_pt1 | contig 30874 bp, 27 predicted proteins | sample 7365721 | NCBI WGS metagenome assembly JACDZJ01 (sample SAMN15143480, study PRJNA637477) | pond metagenome | biome: freshwater wetland ecosystem [ENVO:00000243]; feature: pond [ENVO:00000033]; material: pond water [ENVO:00002228]; isolation source: pond water containing pink berries ... | reverse complement strand
GTCAAACTTTTTCGGTCCCCCGGCAAAGCCGGGGGATTTCCCATTCTATTAAGGTTAAGTTCTTGCTTTGGATGGTCATTATGGAAATGATCGCCAAGAAGATAGGCAGGAAGTCTAATGCCACAAGAGGGACACGTTGCTGATGCTCCACCAAAGCTACGCTTGATTTTCTCTTGCTTGCTGATTACGTGGCTGCGTTTTTGTTTAGCCATTCGCTTTTCTTTCACCCCAACGTGAAGGCTAACGTGGCGCGCGCCCCGCGATGGCGCTGAGAATTAGCACGACCCCCGTGGCGCGCGCTCGCTGTTTAGGTTAGGCTCTTAGTTTGCTTGAAAAAAAGCCGAGCCTAGCCCCATATCGCTGGTCCCTATTCGGCTAGTGAGTCTCCTTAGCCAACAAAGCTAAACCGCTTCTCGTTCTATACTCAATAGCTATTTGCTCAAGCACCTCAATATTTAGAGTGCTGATGCTTCTATCGCCGATAAAGCAGGAGAAATGTTCCTCAAAAAACCGACCAACGGATCTTGTGTAAAGCTCGTGAGGGTTTATGCGATCACATGAGGCGATGGTTATTGCTGGTACAATCCTAATGCCAGATTCGGCATACAAGAAGACGAAAGAGTCAGGACTAAGCCGAAGCATATCCTCACATTGCCCTTGCATTCGTTCGTAGTCTCTTGTGCCCATAGCTTCACCAGGACCAATAAGTTTCGCTTGAGCCAGAAACCCTTTGCTTATAGATAACCCTGGTAGCTTAATGTTAACAACACCAAAGAAATCGGCACCATAGGATTTCTCCTGCGAATTCCTTCCTCTATCAGTCAGTGTCTTTGCCCTCCATGAAACTCCCTTGTGCTCATACCCCTCCATCGACTCTTCGACGCGACCAAGCAAGCGATCTGTGAACTGAGGCTCCTGTTCTACTCTTCCGTCGCGAAGCGCTTCGAGAGCGCGATTGGCCGCAGCTTCAACGACACTCGCAGCGTCTCGTACTATTCCATAATATTTGAGCACCGTTACTTATTCCTCGCGATAGCACATAACGTGCTGCCTAACGTGTTCCAGGTTGGATTAGGCTGCTAGTGACCTAGGTTGCACTATGATCTTAGTGTACTAGACTGCGTGCAGTCTAGCACCCAAGCATCCTTGCACCCCCGCCCCGCCACCAAGAGGGCATCCAGTCGATGTGTGTCCACTCCCCGTGCGTTACCTTTGATCATCGCTCTGGCCACAACGTCTCTCATGGGATCGGGTAAGCTCGGTGAACCGCGCCAAGGCTTTGATCATCCTTCCGGCCAGCTTCCGCCGAGGCCCTAAGGCGGAAAGTGATCTACGATGAACGCAGATGCTTCTCTTCATCTGTGAACATCTGTGACATCTGTGGATCAATCCGGACGGTCACTTTGGCCGGAACAGCGATCATGGCCCGCGCCAACAGCCCCCACTGGGCGCCGTGCAGTTCCTCCCCGACAGGCTGATGAATCGGTAAGCCATTGATGTGCCGATGATGCGGTTCGTGCCTCACCGCATCCTACAGACCCATGCACTGCCCCCGGACTCCTTGCCGCAACCGCGCCCGTCAACGGCTTCACACTCTGTTCCACCGCTTCCGGCATAGGCTGTTAGAATCCCTGACCCGGTTTCGGGTCACCTGCACCTCAGGCTGACCGGAAACGCCAAACACGACCGCCACCGACCCCGAGTCCTCCGTTCATGAGCGAACCCCAACCCGCGTCGACCGGCGTTCTTTCCGCCGCGGCGCCGACCGATCGCCGCCCGCGCGTGCTGATCATCGTTGACCGGGCGGCAGGTGCCGACGCGCCGGTGCCGGCCGCGGATGCGCTGAGCGCCGACGCGTTTCGGCTGGAACCGGCGCGCGGCCTGCCGGATGGGTTGACCGTGCTCGCTCAGGAACAGGTGGACTGCGTCTTGCTAGACCTGCCCGGTGTCGACGCCCAGGGGTACGAGGCCCTGGCGCGGTTGCGTGCGCAGCGTCCGGATGTGCCGGTGGTGGTGCGCACACCCGACACCGGCGAGGATCTCGGTCCGGCACTGATCGCGGCGGGTGCCGAGGATGCCGTGTGCCGCGACGGCCGGGCGCTCACGCGCGCCCTGCGCCACGCGATTGCCCGCCAGCGGGCGCGGCAGCGGACCGCGGCGGCGGAACTCGAAGTGCAGGGGGCGCGCGAACGGCGCGACGTGGGACGTCTGCTCGACCCCAACCGCCACCCCGGAGAGGCCGCGCGCATCTATGGTGCCGCAACCCTGCGCGAGACCGATCCGGACCTCTTCGATGAGATCGTCGGCGACTATGTGGAACTGATCAAACATACGGCCGAGGGCCAGGTCTACCGCACCGAACCCGCAACGGTCCGCAGCGCCCGGCCACTGGCCGAACACCTGGGGTTCCTGGGGGCCGGCCCACGCGACACCATCGAGATTCATACCGAAGCCCTGATCCGCCTGGACCGGGAACTCAGTACCGCCAACCAACGCCAGATTGCTCTCGAGGGACGTATCGTCGTTCTGGAACTCATGGGGTATCTCGTGAGCTACTATCGCCGTTACTATCTGAACAGCATGCCGCGCACGCACGACTTGGGCGGCGCCGTCGAGCGTCAACCGGACTGATACCGGACCGCGCATGACCAACCACACCGGACTCACCAGCACCATGTCAAAGCACCATGGGTAAGTATCTCCTCAAGCTCTATATCACCGGGCGCACGCCGCAAGGGAACCGTGCCATCGCCAACCTGCAACGCATCTGCCAGGCCGAACTGGACGGGCAGTATGAGATGGAAGTCATCGACGTGATCGAGGACCCGCAGGCGGCGGAAGATGCCCGCATCATCGCCACACCCACCCTCATCAAGGCCCTGCCGCCACCGCTGCGACGCATCATCGGGGATCTGTCGAATAAGGAAAAAGTATTGATTGGATTAGATTTATCGTCTCCTGGAGACGAGGAGGGGCACCGTCGTGGCTGAACCCGCACAGCGACCTTCGGTTACCAAGTCGCCGACCGGCATCGAAGGTTTCGACCATATCAGCCTGGGCGGCGTACCGACCGGACGCACCACCCTGGTGTCGGGCTCCGCCGGCAGCGCCAAAACCATCTTCGCCGCCCAGTTCCTGGCGGAGGGCATCCGCCAGTACGACCAGGCCGGGGTCTTCGTCACCTTCGAGGAGTCTGCCGCGGATATCCGCGCCAACGTGTCCTCGCTGGGCTGGGACGTGGCCGACTGGGAAGCGGCCGGCAAATGGGCCTTCGTCGACGCCGCTCCCCAACCAGGGGATGAGGTGGTCGTGAGCGGCGCCTTCGACCTGGGCGCCCTGGTGGTCCGGGTGGAGGCCGCGGTGCGGCGCACCGGGGCGGCACGGGTCGCGATCGACTCGCTGGGGGCGGTGTTCTCCCGCTTCGAGAACGAGGTGATCGTCCGCGCCGAACTGTTCCGGCTGGCCTCGGCGCTGAAGGGCATGGGTGTCACCTCGGTGATGACCGCCGAGCGCACCAGCGAGTACGGTGAAATCAGCCGCCACGGGGTCGAGGAATTCGTCACCGATAACGTGGTGATCCTGCGCAACGTGCTGGAGGGCGAGAAGCGCCGCCGCACGGTCGAGGTCCTCAAGTTCCGCGGGACCATCCATCAGAAAGGCGAATACCCCTTCACCATCATGCCGGATCAGGGGATCGTGGTGATCCCGCTGTCCGCCATCGAACTGGATCAGCGTTCCTCTTATACCCGCATCTCCTCCGGTAACGCGGAGCTGGATGCCATGTGCGGCGGCGGCTTCTTCCGCGATTCGGTGATCCTGGTCTCCGGGGCCACCGGCTGCGGCAAAACCCTGACCTCCACCGAGTTCATCGGCGGCGGTGTCGACAACGGCGAACGCTCGCTGCTCATGGCCTTCGAGGAGAGCCGCGATCAGTTGAGCCGCAATGCCTCGGGCTGGGGTCGCGACTTCGACCGCTATGAACGCGAGGGCCTGCTCAAGGTGGTCGCGCTCTACCCCGAGTCCGCCGGGCTGGAGGATCATCTGATCCGCATCAAGCGGGAGATCGACTCGTTCAAGCCCAACCGGGTCGCGGTCGACAGCCTCTCCGCCCTGGAACGGGTCAGCAGCATCAAGGGCTTCCGCGAGTTCGTCATCAGCTTGACCAGCTTCATCAAACACCAGGAGATCGCCGGGCTCTTCACCGCCACCACCAACAGCCTGATGGGCGGCGAGTCGGTGACCGAGACCCACATTTCCACCATCACCGACGCCATCATCCTGCTGCGTTATGTGGAGCTGTTCGGTGAGATGAAACGTGGACTCACGGTGCTGAAGATGCGCGGCTCGGCCCACGACAAGGAGATCCGCGCCTTCACCATCGACGGCACTGGGATGCACATCGGCGCCGCCTTCCGCAACGTCACCGGCATCCTCGCCGGGCACCCGCGCCATGTGCCCTCCGCTGAAATCGAGCGGCTGGACCAGCTCTTCCGCCCGGAGGGGCCACGCGGCGGGGACTGAACCTGATATCCAGACAGACCCTTGGTGTAGGGGCGGGTTGTAGGGGCGGGTTTGAAACCCGCCCCTACATTGCTTGCCCAATCTCAGAATCCGCCGGCGGCCGAGGGCCTGTCGGCATTTTTACAGCACATAACCTACCGTTATACTAAGTAATGCCCATGTATTGAACATAGGATTCCTTGTAACTGCCTTGGTCTGCATCTATGCTCTGAACCGTAGGAGAATGGGAAAAAAGGACGAGGGTTGGTGTCTTGATGATCGCGGTGCCGCCGCTGGATAGACATAAAGACGCCACTATTCGAACTGATTTTGTCCATGACGATACCGTTCCAAAAACTCGACAGAGGTGACTGCCATGAGCGAACAACGCATCCGTTCCACGACCCGCTGGGCGATCTGGCTTGGAGTCGCAATCATGCTGGTGCCGCTGGTGCCCTACGCCTTGCGGGGCGGGGGTGCATGAACTAGCCGCACCGCCGAGGAGGTTGGAGAAGAATAGAAACGGGGGCCTGTAGGCCCCGTTTCATATATTGAACCCGGGTTCCTGCGAACTTGACTGACTACTGTTTCTGCAGAGTGCCGGCGCAGAAAAAACCACCGATGGGGAACCGCTTACCATTGTGATCGAGCGCATCAGGGTGGTAACCGACGGCGCTCTTGAAGCCGTTTCTGCGACAATCAGCATCTGCTTCGACCTTCAGTTCGGACGGGACCGGACCGAACGCATAAGGCCGATCCCAGACCAATGTGCCGTTTTTGTCCGCAATCATACGCGGCGGAACCTTGTGTTGCGTGCTTCCGGGCATATTGCTCGCGCAGCCGGCAAGCAATATGATGACGCAGACAAAAAGACCTATTGATGTTATGGATTTCATGGCAACCTTTGTTTTTACAGGGTTTAGATCATTGTTATTGGGACCCACGTAATAGTAGATCCGGAGCAAGGGAATCGGCAAAACCGGGCCGCCACTTCAGCACCAAGCGCTCACCCTGGAACCTGTCGACAGCCGCGTGCCTGGCTGTCCGATGCGGTCTTGATCGTCGTTTCACGCGACGCGAAGCCGCCGACGCCGACCGTACAGCCATGGCGGCGTTTCAAAGCGGCGTCTACGGCTGGAATGATGATCGATGTTTGCGCTACGCTCTCATCACTACCCTCCTCCCGTCGGCCGTTCGTGCGCATCATCCTACCTAGGGTGCAACCTCACGGCAACCGCCGTTCCACACCAAGAACGCGGATGACCAGACCGGGCGCAGGCGGCTACTATGGGCCATTAACCCTGGCGGATCACCGCCCCTGGACCTGAGGGCCATCGCCATGGCAGCCGCTTCCACCCCCTTCCACATCCTCTGGATCAAACCGTCACACTATGATGACGACGGCTATGTGATCCAGTGGTGGCGCTCCTCGCTACCCGCCAACAGCCTGGCCACCGTCTACGGCATCGCCTTGGACTGTGCCGACCGCCAGGTGCTCGGGCCGGACATCGAAATCCGCCTGCGCGCGCTGGACGAAACCAACAGCCGGATCGCCGTGCCGCACCTGATCAGCGACTTCGCGCGCGATGGCGGCAAGGTCCTGGTGGGCATGGTCGGGGTGCAGTCCAACCAGTTTCCGCGGGCACTGGATCTGGCGCGGCAGTTCCGCGCGGCCGGGCTGCCGGTGGTGATCGGCGGCTTTCATGTGAGCGGCTGTATGGCGATGCTCAAGGAACTGCCGCCGGACCTGCGCGAGGCCCTGGACTTGGGCGTCACCCTGTTCGCCGGCGAATTGGAAGGGCGACTGGATGGACTGCTGCAAGACATCGCCGCCGACCGGCTCCAGCCGGTCTACAACTACCTTGCCGACCTGCCGGATTTGACCGGGACCCCTACGCCTATCCTTCCCGCCGACCGCATCCGTCTCACCATGGGTAAGCGGGCCAGCTTCGACGCCGGGCGCGGCTGTCCTTTCCAGTGCAGCTTCTGCACCATCATCAATGTGCAGGGCCGTAAGTCGCGTCACCGCGATGCCGACGACGTGGAACGTCTGGTGCGCGCGAACGCCGAACTGGGGATCAGCAACTTCTTCATTACGGATGACAACTTCGCCCGCAATACCCACTGGGAGCCCATCTTCGACCGGCTGATCGCGCTGCGCGAGTCCGGCACGCCGATCACCCTGGTGATCCAGGTCGACACCCAGTCACACCGTATCCCACGCTTCATCGACAAGGCCGGACGGGCCGGTGTCACCCGCACCTTCCTGGGGATGGAGAACATCAACCCGGACGCGCTCAAGGGCGCCCAGAAAGGTCAGAACAAGATCACCGACTATCGCGCCATGCTCCAGGCCTGGCACAACGCCGGGGTGCTCACCTATGCCGGATACATCCTGGGCTTCCCGGACGACACCCCCGAGACCATCCGGCGCGATATCGCGATCATCCAGAACGAACTGCCGGTGGACATCCTCGAGTTCTTCGTGCTCACCCCGCTGCCCGGGTCGGTCGACCACCAGCGCCTGGTCGAGGCCGGCGCCCCCCTGGACCCGGACATGAACAACTACGATACCCAGCATGTCACCATGGACCATCCGCGGATGACCAAGGCGCAATGGGCCGGCATCTTCCGTGAGGCCTGGGACCTGTATTACAGTCCGGCGCACGTCGCCACCGTGCTGCGCCGCGCCCGCCGCTGGGGTTATGACCCCAAGCACATGATGGGCAAGCTGTTCGCCTTCCACGCACCCATGATCTTCGAGCGCATCCACCCGCTGGAGGGCGGTTTGATCCGCATCAAACGGCGCCGCGAACGCCGGCCGGGCTACCCGATCGAAAGCCCCCTGCTCTTCTACCCCAAGCTGATCTGGGAGTTCGTGACCAAGTACGGCGGCGCCTATGCCCTGCACCGGCGTTACCAGCGCATCCTGAAACAGGTCCAGGCCGAGCCGCTGGGCGCTTACCCGGACGCCGCCATGGAGCCGGTGACGGACGGTGAGGAGCAGCGCCTGGAGATCTTCACCGCCACGACTGCCGCGCAACAGTATGTCGAGAAGCGCCGCGCCCGCGGCGATCTGCGCCGCCATGGGGCGGTCAAGGTCAAGCCGGATGCGCCGTTGACGAGCCGGTGATGTTCAGGCGCCATTCGGGCTCGTCACCGTTGCGGCCTTGGTCACTCTGCTCTGAGGCGCTTGGCGGAAAATCCTGTACCTCATGACCGCCGCGCTTCGATATATTCCCGCATCACGTCATTGATGCGCGTCTGCCAGCCGGGACCGGTCGCCTTCAGGGCCGCCAGCACATCGGCGTCGAACCGGATCGTCGTCGAAACCTTGGCCGGTGCACGCCCCGGGCCGCGTCGGCGCGCCGCTACTTTACCCCGCAATTCGGCAAGCGAATGACTGGTGATGGAGTCCTTCCAGTACTGCGCCACGGCAGCCGGATCGTTGGGATCGTAGGGGCAATCTGGATCGTCCACGCGGTCCGGCGCAGCGGTCAGCGCCGCCGCCATCTGCTCAGGGCTGATCGATGGCTTGGAAGTGTCGAAGGTGATCATGAGCCGAGTGTAGTAACGGCCTGGGTGCCTGTCCAGCAACCCGTTGCTACGACTCATCGACCCCACCGTCACGGCACCCCTGCGTTTGACGGCCAACCGCGCATGCATGAATAAGCCAACGCCGCCGGCGAGGCGTAGACTCACGCCCACGCGAACCACCACTCCATTTGAATGATCGATAACAAAGACCACACGCCCGTCATGCAGCAATACCTGCGCTTCAAGGCGGAGCATCCGGGGATGCTGCTGTTCTTCCGCATGGGCGATTTCTACGAACTGTTCTATGAGGACGCCGAGCGCGCCGCGGCGCTGCTGGACATCACGCTGACCAAGCGCGGCGCCTCGGCCGGGCAGCCGATCCCGATGGCCGGGGTACCCTATCATGCGGCCGAAGGCTATCTGGCCAAGCTGGTACGCCAGGGGGTCTCGGTCGCGATCTGCGAACAGGTCGGCGACCCGAGCAAGACCAAGGGACCGGTGGAGCGGCGGGTGATGCGCATCATCACACCGGGAACCCTGACCGATGATGCGCTGCTCGATGAGCAGCGGGATAACCTGCTGGCCGCGGTGGCCGAGGGTCCGGACGGGTACGGTCTGGCGGCCCTGGAGTTGGCCAGCGGGCGCTTCTCGGTCCTGGAGGTGGCGACCCGCGAGGCCCTGGCGAGCGAGTTGGCGCGGCTGCGGCCGGCCGAGGTGCTGGTGGACGAAGACAGCCGGCTGCCCGAGGCGCTGGGTCTGGGACGCGGCGTCACCCGCCGTGCCGCCTGGCAGTTGGACGCGGACAGCGGCGAACGCCTCCTGTGCGATCAATTCGGCACCCGCGACCTGACCGGTTTCGGGTGCGCGACGCTGCGCTTGGCAGTCGGCGCCGCGGGCTGTCTGTTGCAATATGTCCGCGACACTCAGCGCGCCGCCCTGCCCCACCTCCGTGGTCTGACGACTGAACATCGCGACGACGCGGTGATCCTGGACGCGGCCACCCGCCGCAACCTCGAGATCACCGACAGCCTGTCCGGCCGTCCCGAGCACACCCTGGCCGGGGTCCTGGACCAGACCGCGACCACCATGGGCGGCCGGCTGCTACGCCGCTGGCTGGCCCGGCCGCTGCGGGATCAGGCGCCGGTGCGCGCGCGTCACCAGGCGCTCGCCGCCCTGATCGACACCGCGACGGGCGGGCCGCTGCGGGAGGTCCTGACCGGCATCGGCGATCTGGAGCGCATCCTGGCCCGCGTCGCCCTGGGCACCGCCAGGCCAAGGGATCTGGCCGTCCTGCGCGACTCCTGCGCACTGTGCCCTGACCTCGGCACCCTGCTGGCGAGCGTCGACGATCCACTCCTGGGCGACCTGCACAACCGCATCGGCGAGCATCCGGACTTGGTGGCACTGCTCGAGCGGGCCATCCTTGCGCAACCGCCGGTGCTGATCCGTGACGGCGGGGTCATCGCCCCCGGCTATGATGCCGAGTTGGACCAACTGCGCGCACTCTCGACCAACGCGGATCAGTTCCTGCTGGATCTGGAAAGCCGCGAGCGTGAGCGCACCGGCATCGCGACGCTCAAGGTCGGTTACAACCGCGTCCACGGCTATTACATCGAACTCGGCCGCGCGCGTGCCGATCAGGTGCCGCCGGACTTCGTGCGGCGCCAGACCCTGAAGGGAGCGGAACGCTATATCACGCCGGAACTCAAGCGTTTCGAGGACGAGGTGTTGAGCAGCCGGGAGCGTGCCCTGGCGCGCGAGAAGGCGCTCTATGAGTCGCTGATCGCGACCCTGGCCGAATCCATCGGTGCGCTCCAGATCAGTGCGGCGGCCATCGCCGAACTGGACGTGCTGGTGAATCTGGCGCTACGCGCGCAGGCGCTGAACTGGTCCCGGCCGGAGTTCACCACCGAACCCCTGATCGCGATCGAGGACGGCCGCCACCCGGTGGTCGAACGGGTGATCGACGGCCCCTTCGTGGCCAACGGCCTGCGGTTCGACGGGCGGCGGCGCATGCTGGTCATTACCGGACCCAACATGGGCGGCAAGTCGACCTATATGCGCCAATGCGCGCTGATCGTGCTGCTGGCCTATGCCGGGAGCTTCGTCCCCGCCCGCTCCGCCACCCTGGGACCGGTGGATCGGGTCTTCTCACGCATCGGGGCCTCCGATGACTTGGCCGGTGGACGTTCCACCTTCATGGTGGAGATGGAAGAGACAGCCAATATCCTGCATAACGCCACCGAGCAGAGCTTGGTCTTGATGGACGAGGTCGGCCGCGGCACCAGCACCTTCGACGGGCTGTCGCTCGCCTGGTCCTGCGGGGTGGAACTGGCCACCCGGATCCGCGCCTACACCCTGTTCGCGACCCATTATTTCGAGCTGACGACCCTGCCCGACGAATATCCCGGCATCGCCAATGTGCATCTGGACGCGGTGGAGCACGGCGCCTCCATCATCTTCATGCACGCACTGCTGGAAGGGCCGGCCAATCAGAGTTATGGCCTGGCGGTAGCCGCGCTGGCCGGCGTCCCGCCGGAGGTCATCACGCGCGCCCGCGGGCGGCTGCGCGAACTGGAAGACGCCGCCCGCCGTCATGCGGAGCAGGGAGCGGTGCAACTTTCGCTCTTCCTTCCCGAACCGAGTCGGCCGGCGCCGCCCCCGAGTCCGCCGGCTGAGCATCCGGTCTGCGACGCCTTGCGCGGAATCGACCCCAATGAACTGAGCCCGCGGGCGGCGCTGGAGGCACTCTACCGATTGAAGGACATGGTGCTGGAACCGCAGGCATCGACCCCCTCATCGCGGTGAACCGCATAAGCGGCGATCACCGCTTCCGCCGCCTGACCGCGATCCACCGGCGGGTGGGATTTCAGCCGCGCCGGCTCCGGCAATCGTCGCGTCTGTCGGGGCCGATCCCATCCAAGAACACCGCATACCGCGCTAGGCACGGTTTAAGCGACGGATTGGTAATAGAGATTCTGCGGATGCCGGGCCTCGGCGAAGAAGTACCAGCGCTCGAACAACAGCCCCAGGTATTGCACGGCAAAAGCGACGATCGGCAGCGTCGGCGACTGCGTGGCATAGGCGGCGCCGATCAGCAGAATCGGCAGCGGAAAGACCAGGAAGAGGAACAGCAGGCGCACGGTACGCAGCGTGCCCGCCGAACGGCCGTGGAAGAACTCGCGGGTGTTGAATGACCCGGCGGTCGCCCCCTGGGCCTTTTGACTCACGGTCTGGTGGCGCACGCCGATGGCGCTCTGCACCGTGCTCTTGTGCCGCAATTGGGCGTTCCGGGTGAGCGAGGCGAAGCGGCTGACCAAGGCTATGACGGTAAAGATCACCGACCAAGTGCCGAAGAACGCGACCAATTGATTGCCGATAAAGGCCGAGTAGGCCGCCGCCAGCATGAATCCGGAAGCCAGGCCAAAGAGCGTGAAATTGACGACCGTGAGTGGCGAGGACCACTCTTCCAGGAAGCGGACACCCGCATAAATCATCGCGGTGCAGACGAACAGGGCAAACACCGCCAGGGTCGCGGCCAGGCCGATCAGCAGTGTCGCATCGACCGCCAGCCAATTCCCCAGGGTGAACAAGGGCTGCGTGTGACCGGTCCAGTGCGCCAGACCATAGGCGAACACCAGAGCCATCACCAGGGGCAGCACCAGCACCTCACGGGAGAGCCAGGAGGTACGCCAGCGGGCCGCCGCCCGCCAGGCACGCTCCGGACGTCCCAGGTGAAAAAATGAGGCGATCAGCCCGCCGACGAGCAGGGTCAGTGCCACCAGGCTGCCGAAGGCATAAAACTCATCCCCCTGCGCGGGCAGCAGGTTGGCCAGGGCATAGATCTGCCCGGTATACAGGGCCAGAAACAGCCCCTGTCCGGCGCCGATCAGGGTGGTGAGAAAGATGACTGAGAAGGCGGGATGCATAAATGTTTCCTTCAGTGAGCAATCAGCCGCCGACGACCAGCCGCGGGCCGCCGGTCAACGCCGGCGGTCGGTTGATCGCGGACGACTTGCGACCCGGTTACCACGTCACATCGTCCAGGGTTTCCTCACCGCTGTAGGTCGTGAGGTCCTCTTTGCGCAGCGGATTGTCCGCCCGGATCAGCTCTTCGGGATCGATGTAGATGCGGGTCTTGCGCCGCGGCAGATAATGGTTGGCGGGCTTGGTGCCCCATTCCGGCATCAATTGGTAGCCGCCACGCTCACGAATGGCGATTGACACCTCGGAGTCGGGGTCCTGCACGTCGCCGAACAACCGCGCACTGGTCGGGCAGGCCAGCACACAGGCGGGCTTGCGCTCGCGTTCCGGCAGGGTCAGGTCAGTGATACGGTCGATGCACAGGGTGCATTTCTTCATCACCTTCTGCTGTTCGTCCACCTCGCGGGCGCCGTAGGGACAGGCCCAGGAGCAATACTTGCACCCGATGCACTTGTCATAGTCCACCAGCACGATGCCGTTGTCCGCCCGTTTATGGGAGGCCCCGGTGGGGCATACCGGCACGCAGGGGGGATCCTCGCAATGCAGGCAACTCTTGGGGAAATGGACCGTCTCGGTGTCGGGGAAGGTGCCGACTTCAAAGGTCTGCACGCGATTGAAGAAGGTCCCCGTGGGGTCCGCGTCATAGGGGTTCTCATCGACCAGGGGTCCGGCCCAACCGGAGGTATTCCACTGCTTGCAGGAGGTCACGCAGGCATGGCAGCCAACGCAGACATTGAGGTCGATGACCAGGGCCAACTGGCTCATAAGCTCGTTTCTCGCTCAGTTACGATCGCCGCGATCACTGTCCGGGTCGGCATCGTCGTCGTCTTGTTCTTCCTCATAGTCTTCCTCATAGTCTTCGATCAGCAACTCCTCGGCCAGATCGGCGGGCTCCACCTCGAGCCCCATGAGTTCCTCATCCCAATTGGTGCCCACCAGAACGCCGTCCTCGCTCATGCCGGCCAGCCAGGTATCGATAAACAGATCCAGATCCAGGCTGGTCGGCACAAAGCCGGCCCAGTCGTCGGTGCAGTGGGCCGCGGCGGCCGCTTCTTCCGACCAAAAGGGATAGACGTCCGTATCTTCGTATTCATTCGACTCACAGATGGCCCAGCCCTCATCGGACTTGAGCCCCCATACCTGCCCCGTCTCGCGCACGCGCGTAACAAAGCGCTCATGGTGGTCTTGATAGTCGGGACTGAGGTTGCTCATGGTGCTTGCCTGGTTGGCGGGTACGCGCGGCGCGCACCCGACGGATGATTCGGAGAAAATCGGGTATCAGCGCTTGCCGAAGAGTCCCGCAACATAGGCTTGCCAGCGCCCGCGCCGCCGTTCCTGGCCAGGCAACAGGGGCATGGGGTCGAATTGGGGCGAGGTGATCTTGGGCTCATCCGCCCCGGCCTTGTACACCCGCACCCGCACATCGAACCAGGCGGCCTGACCGGTGATCGGGTCCGAGTTGGACAGATGCGCCCCGTTGCCGGTCGGCGGCAGTTCCTCGCTGATCAGATGATTGAGCAGGAATCCTTTGCGGGACTCGTCGGCACCATGACTCAGACCCCAGGCGCCGGACGCCTTGCCGATGGCGTTCCAGGTCCACACGGTGCCGGGCTCCACCGCTTCGGAGAAACGGCACATACAGCGCACCTTGCCGTGCGGCGACTCCACCCAGATCCAGTCGCCATCATCGAAGCCGTTGGCGGCGCCCACCTTGGGGTTGACGAACAGGTAATTGTGGCTGTGAATCTGGCGCAGCCAGGCATTCTGGCTGTCCCACGAGTGGTACATGGCCATCGGGCGCTGGGTGAGCGCATTGAGCGGATATTTATGGGTATCGGTCAGCTTGGTTTCGAGCGGCTCGTAGTAAAACGGCAGCGGGTCGAAATAGGACTCGACGCGGCGGCGCAGCCGCTCCGGCGGCCGGCGGCCGGGGCGCTTGCCCTGCGCGGCCAGGCGGAAACGCTGCAGCACCTCCGAGTAGACATTGAGCAGAATGGGCTCGGCGTACCGGGTCATGCCGTGCGCCCGCGACCAGTGCAGATAGCCCTTGTTCCAGTTGCGCATGTACTGGTAGGAGCGCGGCAGTTCATGGTGATAGAAACAGCCGTTTTTCGCGTACATCTCCCACTGGCGGGGATTCGGCTCGCCCTTGAGGAACTTCTCGCCGCCGCGTCCGCGCCAGCCGGCCAGGAAGCCGATGCCGGACCCCGGGGAGGTCTCGTAGTTGACGATGAAATCCGGGTAGTCACGATACTTGCGGCTGCCGTCGTCACGCACGAAGGCGGGCAGCTTGAGCCGCGACCCCAACTCGACCAGCACGTCTTGGAAGGGCTTACAGTCGCCCTTGGGCGGCAACACCGGGATGCGCACCGCATCGACCGGGCCGTCGTATTCCGAGATCGGTCGGTCCAGCATGGAAAACACGTCGTGCCGTTCCAGATAGCTGGTATCGGGCAGCACCAGGTCGGCGAAGGCGACCGTCTCGGAGGAGAAGGTGTCGCACACCACCAGGAAGGGAATCTTGTATTCACCGTCCTCGCTCTTGTCGACCAGCATCTTGCGGACTTCGACCGTGTTCATGGTCGAGTTCCACGCCATATTGGCCATGAACAGGAACAGGGTGTCGATCGGATAGGGGTCGCCGCGCCAGGCGTTGGTGATGACATTGTGCATCAGACCATGCACCGCCAGCGGATACTCCCAGGAGAACGCCTTATCCAGCCGGACCGCTTCACCCGCGGCATCGACGAACAAGTCCTCCGGGCGCGCCGGCCAGCCCAGCGGCATGCCGTCCAGCGGGGTGTTGGGTTGCACCCCCTCGGGTCCATGGGGCGGCTTGGGGCAGGGCGGAATCGGCCGCGGGAAGGGCGCCTTGTGCCGGAAACCACCGGGCCGGTCGATGGTTCCCAGCAGGGTCATCAGGATGCCCAGCGCGCGGATGGTCTGAAAGCCGTTGGAATGGGCGGCCATGCCGCGCATCGCGTGAAAGGCCACCGGATTGCCGGTGACCGAGTCGTGCTCGTTATCCCAGCAATCGGTCCACTGGATCGGCAGCTCGATTTTCTGGTCGCGCGCGGTTACGCCCATCTCCTGGGCCAGCCGACGGATGGTGTCGGCCGGGATGCCGGTGATGCCGGCCGCCCACTCCGGCGTGTAGTCCTCCACCCGCTCCTTCAGGAGCTGGAAGCCGGGCTTGACCGCGGTGCCATCGTCCAGGGTATAGCTGCCCATCAGGCGCGGATCGGCACCGGGGGTATGCGTCAGCACCGGACCCTTGGCCCGGTCCCACCAAAGTTTGTTTTCCGGATCGATACAGCCCTCTTCGATCGGCACGTCGACCCGCCGATGGAAGAGCCCGTGATCCGCGCGCGTGCTGTCGTCGACCACCAACTCCGCGGAATTGGTGTACTGGATCAGAAAGTCCCGGTCGTAGAGCCCGAGCTTGATGATCTCGTGGATGATGGCGAGCAGGAGCGCGCCGTCGGTGCCGGGCTTGATCGGCACCCACTCGTCGGCGATGGCCGAGTACCCGGTACGGATCGGATTGATGGAGACGAAACGCCCGCCCCGGCGCTTGAACTCGGAGATGGCGATCTTCAGCGGGTTGCTGTGATGGTCTTCAGCCGTGCCGATCATCACGAACAGCTTGGCCCGGTCCAGATCCGGCCCGCCGAACTCCCAGAAAGAGCCGCCAATAGTGTAGATCAGGCCGGCCGCCATGTTGACCGAGCAGAAACCGCCGTGGGCAGCATAATTCGGCGTGCCGAACTGCTTGGCGAAAAGACCGGTCAGCGCCTGCATCTGGTCGCGCCCGGTGAACAGCGCAAAGCGCTTGGGGTCCTCGGCACGGAGCCGGCCCAACCGCTCGGTGAGCAGCTCGAAGGCCGCCTCCCAGGAGATCTCCTCGAACTGCGAGGTCCCGCGCTCCGCGCCCGGCTTGCGCCGCAGCGGTTTGGTCAGGCGCCCCGGCGAGTACTGCTTCATGATCCCCGAGGAACCCTTGGCGCACAACACACCCTTGTTCAGCGGGTGGTTGGGGTTACCCTCGATGTAGCGGATCTCGCCGTCGCGCAGGTGCACCCGGATGCCGCAGCGGCAGGCACACATGTAGCAGGTGGTTTCTTTGACCTCGACTCGGCCGACGGTGGAGTCCGAGTAGGTGATGGGATCCTGCATGAAGGCGACCTGGGCATGGAGCGTTAACTTCAGCGGATTCTAATGTTCTTCCGCGGTACTGCGCAAACCCGCGTTGTTCAACCATCAATTTTCGTCGGGGAAATCAGCGTCGGAAACGCCGTCCGGGACAACGGTCGCGCCCAGGTGCGACCCGACGCCGCTTGCCGGCCCCGCATCGGGAGGTCAAGCTTGCCGGACGCCCCCGGCATCTGTCGGCGCCCTGCACCCCTATTCCAACCTCGGCGTTCGTGGAGTCTTGCATTGCGAAACCCGCTCATCCGCGCGCTGTTCTTCGGTGCAGCGATCCTCGTCTCTTGGACCGGTTACGCCCTTGACCTGCAAACCATTGAGGGGGTCCAACTGGTTCCGACCCACTGGGCCGACGGCGACAGCTTCCGCGTCCGATTTCCGGACGGCACCGAGCATACGGTACGCCTGTACGGCGCGGACTGCCTCGAGTGGCATATCACGGACGGCACAGACGCACGGCGACTGCGTGACCAACGCTGGTATTTCGGGATCACCGGCTACGGTGGCACACCGGCCGCATCCATCGCGCTCGCCAAGTCGCTCGGCGAGGCGGCCGCGTTCGAGGTGCGTGCCCGGCTGGCCAAGCCCTTCACCATCCATACCGCCTTCGCCGATGCACGCGGCGATGCCGGATTTCGGCGGATCTATGCCTTTGTCACCACCGCCGAGGCCGAGGACCTGGCAACCGTCCTGATCACCAAGGGTCTCGCCCGCGCCCACGGCGTCTATCGCGGAACACCGCGAGGACTGAGCAAGGCACAGTACCAAGACCAACTGCGCGATGCCGAGCTGCTGGCGGCACACGGTGGGCAAGGCATCTGGGCCTACACCGACTGGAGTGCTTTACCCGGCGAGCGCAGCGCCCTGAGCGCCGAGCGCGAAGCCGGCAGGCTTGAGACCGGCAAGGCGCTGCCCACGACGCCGCTCGACATCAACACCGCGTCACGCGATGCGCTGATGAGCCTGCCTGGTATCGGGGAAGTCACCGCCAACGCCATCATTGAGCAGCGCCCCTACCGGCGTGTCGACGACCTGCTGCGCGTCCGCGGCATCGGACCCAAGCTGCTCGACAAGCTGCGGCCCGGGATCGCAATCGGGCACTGACCGCCAAGGGCGGCAGCGTTTCGGCGCAAATCGCACCCGACCGGTACAAATACGTTGCGCTCGATCCTGTGACTCGCTATCGTCGCTCCTCTATTCCGTCATGGCCGCCAATCGTCAAGAGGGTCCGGATACGATGGCCAAAGCACCAAAAATGTGGATCTATAGTCCACCGAAGAAACCCGCCCCTAAAATACCGCCGAACGTCAAGGCCGACATCGAGAAAAAGGCAAACGAACTCGTGACCCAGCTCAAGCTGACGCGTATTCAGGCCCCGCCGGCGGCTGACGCGTTTCAGCACAACTACCTTGCCGATCTTTATACCAAGTGGTATCGCCACTACTTTTACGTTTGCGCGAAGTACTGCGTTCCCGGCCCCAATGCACTGGTGCCGTTTTTTGAAGCGAAATTGGCGCGACTGGAATATCTTGAGCCCAACTGCTTCAATCTGTCGTTCATGCGTTACACCGGCGAGTGGGTACTGCTGCATTCCAACCTGACGCTCGACGACTGTTTGACGAGTATCCGGGAGGAAACCTATTTCGAGTGAGTACGGTCGCACGGTGATCCAGGTGGCCTTGATTAGCGTTCCGGCCCATGCCCGGGCCTCGCGCACTGGAGGTCGAGGCTTTAGCCGGACCAGGGCCGCGCAGACACGATGTCCACCGGCTAAAGCCTCGACCTCCGGTTTTCTTGTGACCGGAATGATGATCAAGACCCCGGCCATCAACCTATTCCACCGGGATTCGATCCTTATTCCGCGCCAGCCAGGTGCGGAAGTCCTGCAGTCGCGGATTCAGCGCGAGCGCAACAGCCGGATCGCGCGCCGCGCAGAAGTCGGACTCGAAATCCGCCTTGAACTGAAACATGTTGCCGAGATCATCGGCACCGGGGAAGCCGAAGGACCGATACACCGCCGGGGTGACGGCGTTGTAGACCACTTCTTGACCCAGCGCCAGGCTCAATTCCTCGGCCATCCGTGCGCCGGTGACATGCTCGCCCGCGATCCCGACCGTCTTGCCGATGAATTGATTGCCGCCCGCAAAGATGCCGTAGGCGCAGCGCCCGATGTCCTCGGCAGCGATGCCGGGAAGTTTCTTGTCGCCCATCGGCAGGGTGAATGCAAGCCGGCCGTCGGGTCCCGGCTTGGGTCCCATCCCGAAATGGATCAGATTGTCCCAGTAGAAGGAGGTCAACAGAAAAGTGGTAGGCACGCCCCGCTCGGTGAAATAGGCGTTGGACTCACCCTTGGCATCGAAATGCGGCACCTTGTACTCCTCCATGAGCGTCGGCATGCGCGTGTCCCCGAGCGGGATCCAGCGGCGGGTATCCTCCAGGGTGGACCAGATCACGTGGCGCAGCCCCGCGGATTTGGCGGCCGCGGCCAAACCGCGCGCTTGCGCCTTCTCCCGGCCGGGCGAGAAATGGTCCCAGAAAAAGGTCACGAAGTAGGCCCCGTAGGCACCCGCGACCGCGTGCTCCATGCTCGTCGGATCATCGACATCGGCGCCGACCACCTCCGCCCCCATCGCGGCAAGCGCCCGCGCCTTCGGGGTGTTCGGGTCGCGGGTGATCGCCCGGGCGGTGAACCCCCCTTGCGGATCGTCCAGAATCGCCCGGACCAGTCCGCCGCCCTGGGCACCTGTAGCCCCCAGAATTGCGATAATTTTCTTGTCAGCCATCTTGGTTCACCTGTTGCGGTGGTTGGAGTCAAGGCCGGTCTGATCATCCTCGTGACACCGCTCCGCGGTGTTACGCGGCGAACTGGCGCTCCGCGCCCACGAGCGCCGTTTGTCCTCGTTCTTGAGGAGAATCGAGCGTCGCGGCGCAGAGCGCCAGAGGATAGGTGACACCGCAGGAGCGGTGTCACAAGAGCATCTCGGGAGCGGTGTCACGAGAGCACCCTGGAGTCCTGGTCCGGCACCCCATGCGCACGATGCGCGGCCGGCGACAACAGCATATAGAAGGCCGGCACCACGAACAGCGTAAAAATCGTCCCGATGCCCAAACCGGTCATGATGACGAGGCCGATGTCGAACCGGCTCACCGCGCCCGGCCCGCTGGCGATCAAGAGCGGGATCATGGCGACCAGCATGGAGACCGTGGTCATCAGAATGGGCCGCAGGCGAATCGCCGACGCCTGCTCGACCGCCTCGCGTTTGGACAACCCCTCGCGCTCGCGCAACTGATTGGCGAATTCGACGATCAGAATGCCGTTCTTGGCGACCAGCCCGATCAGGGTGATGAGCCCTACCTGCGTATAAATATTGATGCTCGCAAAGCCCAGGAACAGGAAGGCCATGGCCCCGGCAATGGTGAGCGGCACCGACATGAGAATGACGAATGGATCGCGCCAGGACTCGAATTGCGCGGCGAGCACCAGATAGATGATCAGCAGCGCCAGGAAGAAGGTGACCTCCAGGGCTGTTCCCTCGCCCTTGAACTGGCGTGATTCGCCTTTGAAGTCGTAGCGTACGCCGCGCGGAAACAGCGTCTTGGCCTGTTCTTCCAAATAGCCGAGCGCATCGCCGAGGGTGACACCCGGCATCGGCACGCCGGACAGTGTGATCGAGTTCAATTGCTGGAACTGCGTGCGCTTGGACGGCTCGACCTCGTGACGGATCGTCACCAGCGCGCTCAATGGGACCAGCTCACCGGCGCGGTTGCGCACATGGTAATCGCCCAACTCACCGACATCGTTACGGAAGCGCCGCTCCACCTGGGGAATGACCTTGTAGCTGCGGCCCTCCAGGCTGAACCAGTTCACATAGTCCTCATTCAGCATGCCCGCCAGGCTGGCACCCAGGTCGGCCATGCTGATGCCCATGTCACCGGCCAGGTCGCGATCGACTTCCAGCACGGTGCGCGGACGCTCCAGCTTGACATCCTTTTGCAGAAACATGAACTTGCCGCTGGCCATGGCGGCGCCGAGCAATTGTTCCGCCAAGCCGTCCAATTCGGCGTACTCACGGTCGGAGACGATAACGAAATCCACCGGAATACCGGTCCCCGGTGTCGGCAGGCTGGGCAGCGGGAAGACGACGGTGTTCAGGCCGGCGATCTGCGACAAGGCACCCTGCAACTGCGGCTGCACGGTGTCCTGCGAGCGCGCGCGCTGAGCCGCCGGCGGCATCTTGAAGCCGCCGAAGGTCATGCTCTGATCGCCGCCGAAACCGGCCAGCAGGAAGGACTCGTCATACTCCGGAATGGACTCGAAGATGGGCAGCATCTCCTTGATATAACGCAGGTCATAGTCGATGGTCGCGGTCTGCGGGGCGGTCGCCATGAAGAACAGGATGCTCTGATCCTCGGTGGGGGCCAATTCCTTCTTGGTCATGCCGTACATGGCATAGGTGGCCGCGATCACCACTACCGCGACCAGCAGGGTGATCGAGGGAAACTTCAGCCAGCCGTGCAGCAGTGACTTGTAGCCCCGCGCCAGTGACTCGAAGGCGTGCTCCACCGCCAGTTCGAAACGCCCCTGCTGCCCCCCGGCGCGCAAGGCCCGGGCGGCCAGCATAGGCGAGAGCGTCAGCGCCACGACGCCGGAGACCAGCACGGCCCCGGCGAGGGTAAAGGCGAATTCGGTGAAGAGCGTCCCCACCAGGCCGCCCATGAAACCGATGGGGGCATAGACCGCGATCAGGGTCGTGGTCATGGCGATGATCGGCAGGGCCAGTTCACGCGCGGCGTCGACTGCCGCCTGAATGTTCGACTTGCCCATCTCCAGATGCCGATGGACGTTCTCCACCACCACGATGGCGTCGTCCACCACCAGGCCGATCGCCAACACCATGGCAAGCAGCGTCAGCAGATTGATGGAAAAGCCCATCAGCAGCATCAGGAAACCGGCCCCCACGATCGACAGCGGCACCGCCACCGAGGGCACCAGCGCGGCACGCAGGGACCCCAGGGACAGGAACACCACCAACAGCACGATCAGCACCGCCTCGGCCAGGGTCTTGAACACCTCGCGAATCGACGCCTCGATGAACTCGCTGGCGTCATAGGGAATGAAGGCATTGAGCCCTTCCGGGAAATCGGCCTTGAGGCTGGGCAGCAGGGCCTTGACGCGCCCGGCCACATCCAGCGGGTTGGACCCCGGCGTTTGTTCCACCCCGATGAAGATGGCCGGGATGCCCTTGTAAAGCGTGCTGGAATCATAGTCCGCGGCGCCCAACTCGATGCGCGCAATGTCGTCCAGGCGCACCAGGGTGTCGGCTTCCGACTTGACCACCAGCCGGCGGAAATCCTCCACCTGACTCACGTCCGTGGTGGCCGAGAGGTCGATCTGGACCAGATTGCCCTTGAGCCGGCCCAGACCGGCGAGATAGTTGTTGGTCTGCAGGACGCGGCCGACATCATCCCCGGTCACACCCAGCGCGGCCATGCGCGCCGGGTCGAGCCAAATCCGCATGGCGAAGGTCTGGTTGCCGATCAACTCGGCCTTGGCCACGCCCTGCAGCGCCTGCAACTGCGGCTGGACCACCCGCAACAGATAATCGGTGATCTGCGGCAGTTCCATCTCCTCGCTGTAGAACGCGAGATACATGAGCGCGGTGGAATCGCCGGTGGTGGAGTCGATCACCGGGTTCTGCGCCGCCTCCGGCAGCACATTGATGCGGCTTGCCACCTTGGCCTGGATTTCAGCCATCGCCGCCTTGGGGTCATAGTTGAGGCGCATGTTCGCCTCGATCAGCGACACCCCCGGCGTGCTGGTGGCTGACAGAAAGTCGATACCGTCGGCTTCGGCAATCGCCTGCTGCAAGGGCGTGGTGATGAACCCCTTGACCAGCTCGCTGCTCGCCCCCGGATAGGCGGTGGTGATGGTCACCACCGTGTTCTGGGTCTTGGGATATTGACGGACCTCGAGGTCGAGAAATGCGCGAATGCCCAGGATGAAAATGAGCAGACTCACGACGCTCGCAAGCACCGGGCGGTGGACGAAGCTGTCGGTGAACTTCATTGCGGCTTGGTCTCAGTCTGGATCTCAGTCGCGGTCTCGGCCTGAATCTGTACTTCCTGCCCATTGGTGAGCTTCACCTGCCCGGCCGAGACCACCCGGTCACCCGCCTGAAGTCCGTCCAGCACCGCGACCTCGTCCCCACGGACCGTGCCGGTCTTGATCTGGCGCCGCTGCACCGTCGTTTTTCCGTCCTTCTCCTCGACCAGGAACACCGAATCGCCGTAGGTGTTGAAGGTGACCGCCTCCCGCGGCAGCGTCAGCACCCGCTCCTGAACCGGCAGCACCGTCTGCACCCGCGCGAACATGCCGGGCCGCAGCTTCAGCCCCGGATTCTTGAAACGCGCGCGCACCTGGACACTGCGGGTGCCCTTATCGACACCGGGGGTGATGGCCGCGATCGCCCCATCGAACTGAACCTGCGGATGGGCCGCGACCTGCACCCGCACCGGCTGCCCGACCCGGATCTCGTCGATCTCCCGCTCGGGCAGTGAAAAATCCACATAGACCGGGTCCAGCGCCTGGAGCAACACAATCGGCGTCCCCTCGGGAAGGAACTGTCCGACATTGACCTTACGGATGCCGAGTTGACCGGCGAATGGCGCGCGGATGGTTTTCTTGTCGATGGTCGCCTGCTTGGATTTCACCAGGGCGCGGGTCTGATCGACCTGGGCACTGACCTCATCGACATCACCCTGAGACACCGCCTGCCCTTTCAACAGCGAACTGTTGCGCCCGAGCTTGAGCGCGGCCAGGCGTTCCGCCGCCTGCAGCCCTTCCAGGTCCGCCTGATCCACGTCGTCATCGAGCAGCACCAGGATCTGGCCCTGGGTCACGGTGATCCCGGAATCGAAACGGATCTCCTCGATCTGCCCATCCACCTGATTACTGACCTCAACCCCCTGCACCGCCGCGACCGAGCCGACCGCGTCCAGCGTCGGCTCCCACCGGGTCTCCCGCACCGTGGCCGCGGCGACCATCGGGGCCGGCAAGGGTTCGGAGAACATGGCGATCTCCCCCTGAATCTGACCGTACTTGAGCCAGGCAAGCCCGGCGACCACGGCGAGTAGAACGAGCAACACCAGCACGAAGCGCAAGAACATGGAAGCCTTTCCGAAAGCGGGACCGCGGGCCAGGCAGGACCAAGCACCGGGGGTCATTGACGGGACTAAGCCGCGATTATAGTTTGCCGCGCGGCGGATCGCGCGCACCGCTCGGTTCGGTGTTGATTGGACAACAAGCGACAGGGCCAATCCACGGGCGGATAATCGGGAAAATCGACCACTTTGAACCAAGAGCGCTGCCATGCCGACCCTTGCCGACCCACCCAAGGCCGCCCAGGCGATGTCCATCAACCGCCCCGCAGCCTACCGACGCCTGGAAGAAATCGACCTCATGGCCGAACTGGTGCCCATGGCGGGCTGCGATGTCCTGGAACTGGGCTGCGGAGCCGCCTGGACAACCCGACTGCTGGTCGAACGGCTGGGGGCACGCGCGGTCACCGCCACCGAGGTCGACCGGATCCAGCACGCGAAACATGCCCTGATCAGCGACCTGCCCCAGGTCACCTTCCGCTACGGCGGCGCCGAGTCGATCGCCGATCCGGACGGCACCTACGACCTGGCGGTCATGCTGAGATCACTGCACCATGTCCCGGTGCCGCTGATGGATCGCGCCTTGACCGAGGTCCATCGCGTCCTCAAACCCGGCGGGCGGCTCTATTGTTCCGAGCCCGTCTATTGGGGACACTTCAATGAGATCATGCGCCTGATCGACGACGAGCGGATCGTGCGCGAAGCCGCCTTCGCCGCCTTGCAGCGGGCGGTCGCCCAGGGACTGTTCGATCTGGACGCCGAGGTCTTCTTTGAATCGGCAGGCACCTACCCGGACTGGCCCACGTTCGAGGCGCACTTCATCCACGTCACGCACAGCGAGCGCAACCTGGATGCCGAGCGCCTGGCCGTCATCCGCGCGGCCTTCGAGCGCCATCTGACCCCGAGCGGCGCCCATTTTCTGAAGCCGCATCGGGTGGATGTGCTGCGACAGCGGCCGTGAGTCCGTAGGGCGCAATAGGGCGCCGAGCATAAATCCCGAAGATTCGCGCCGAAGGCTATGATCGTCGTTCCGGCCGCAGCGATCATCCGGATTTATCCACAGATGTCACAGATGTTCACAGATGAAGAAAAGCATGTTTCTCGTTCCCACGCTCCAGCGTGGGAATGCCGTCCGGTCGCTCCAGCGGCCGGTAGCACCATGGGAAAGCTTCGGTGTCGCGACGTGCTCCCGCACTGGAGCTTTGGCGCCCAATTCACGACCTGAAAGATCAAGATATCGCGCCTGGTGCTGCTATGAAAACTCTTGACTGCAACACCCGTATGGCAAAACTACTGAGTATCGCTGGAGCTTTCCTCTTTTCTTTGCCCACCTTCGCTTCCGACCAGCCGCTCGCGTTTGCCGACACTTGGGAGTCGTTTCGTGCGGCAGTCATGACGAACCGGATCGATGATGCCGTTGCGCTGACCCGTTTTCCGTTGCGTTCGATCGATTCAGGCCACCCGAACATTCCTTCGACCACGGCTTTTCGTGAGCGCTTTAACGCGATTTTTGAGCCGATTCTCATCGAGATGATGAAGAGCGGAGCATGCGAAACCGGCAAAGGCGATCCCGGTTATGAGGCTAACTGCGGCAACGGGTACATGATTTTCGGATTTGAGGAAAGAGAGAATCGGTATAGCCTGTCTTACTTCGGAAGCATTAATGAATAGCGCATCACATAGCCTGTAGGGATCGGAGCGAGTCTTGATCCAGGCTGAGAACGCAGCCGCTTGGTGGTCTTGGGCGAAGTTATGAATCAAGGCCGAGCGTTTCTTCGGCCAAGCCCATGTAGCGTTGTCCACGCTGGCGCTCCAGCTGATGCCGCTACCCCCACCACCAGCGCGCCGCCGACGTCGCCCACCTAAGCCCCTCTCGCTGCTGCCGGTGGCGGCGTAGCGGAGGGTGGCCGAAACGATGATTAAGGCCTCTCCGCCGAAAACCTGTATCCATTCAGTATAGGCTATTCTTTGATCGCAGGGCACAAGTCAAGACCTGACCTCATCCCCTTCCCTAACTCCAGCAGAAGCCCGTGCAATTCTGATCAGTGATAGCAGTGCTTCGTTGACCGCTTTTTCCGATGGGAACGCTTTTGCAACTTCAGGGTCGAGCAACACAAGGTTGTGAACTTCGGTGTATTCTTGATAGTGCTTTCCGCGCACTCCTTTGCCGAGATCTTTACGATTGTATTCCGACCTCATCTCGTCTTCTTTTGGAAATTTACCCGTCTTCATAAATTTTTCGCTCCTGTTTGCTTATGGTGCGAACGCTGATAATCCGAGTTGTATCTGCGTCTCTGGTATGAGAGACAATCACGAACTTCTCGGTTCTTGTGACACCAAATGTCAGGAACCACCTCTCTCCGACAGAGTGGTCCGGGTCATCGAAAGTTATTGCAATAGGATCACCAAAAACGGACGCACCTTCTTGAAACAAAACGCGATGTTTCTTCAGGTTCGCCATCGCCTTCTTGGTGTCCCAGTCGAGTTTCACTGCTAGGCGTGTCCTATCACGTTATCTTGGCCTAACGCTAAGCATCAGCCGCCGCAAAAAGCAGAGCGAGGAACGAGCGGCGCTTCTTGCGTCGGCTGGATGCGCTCCTTAGGCGCTTTCGCCGTTGTTGATGGTCTTGGTCAATTTCAGCATGGGTACGGACCGCCTACATGCCGACGGCGAAACGAAAGGGCTTATTGGTAGCTTGCACGGGGCGTAGGTGTTTGATATTCATACGCTGAAGCACCGTAGGAGCGAGAAGGACTCTCAAGTTGCTCTCAAAAGACGCGCGATTCGTGGGACCGCGAAACCGAATCACGACAGGCCATGCCTGGAGCCTGCTGTCCGTCAGCCCTTTTTGTGCCGCGTAGCCATGTTCGTTCTTCACGGCGGATCGAATTGTATCGTTAACGATCTTGCTTTTCTTGCCTTTCAGGAATCTGATATCCAATTGAAGGCTACAAGTATATGGTCGGGCCATAGCGGCGCTCCTTTTGTCTATAAGGTAGGTTTCGAGGCGTCAAGGCGTCTGACTTGTTTTGTGATTTAGAGGCTTGCGGCCAAAATGTCGCGCTCACGTTTAAGCAGGGACGTCTCAAGCTGTCTATCCAAGATATCGTCAAGTTGGCGGTAAAGCCGCCCGGCTTGACGATAGCTAATGTCCTCAAGCCCGCAGTTTTCCAGCAGCGTAAAGAACAGATCTACGGCCTCTTCTCTGTCTTCGTCATCAAATCGCGGCTCGAACGCTCGAACCGTCCCAAGAAGGGTGTTTCCGTTGATTCGAGTGCCGTCAGGGCTGTACAGCTTCATTTCGATGCCGCGAGCCTTAATATCAGTCGAGAGAATGTGCGTCGCATCGGCAAGGAAGCGCATAACAGTCTGCGAGTCTGGCAATCTCGGCAGACTTTTCGAAGTGATCGCCTTCCTCTTCAGTAAGAAATCTGAGCGAACCCTTCGCTCCGTATTCCTCTTGTAGAGCCGAACTTCCGTGCCGCGGGGAAATTCCTGCCACCTCACTAGTTTGTCCGAAAAGTCGGCTAGGGTGCTCGACTTAAGCCGTTGGGGCATGACTTGGTCTCCACTGCTGAAACGTGGAGCAGATACTAGACCCCCCTGGGTTTACTGTAAAGGGGGGTGGATGTCTGTTTGCGCCCAACTGAGAAGCTAAGCTGAATCGGCTGAGCGAGAGCGAAGCCGATTTCAGCTTTAGCGATAGCTAGGTTCCCCGACGAGAACCGAGCGCAGGTATCGCCGATGGGATCGCAGCGCGCCAAGGGGGGATGAAAAAATTCTTGCGGGTCAGCGGGAGCGAGTCCGTTCGCGCATCAACTGCGTTATGCGCGAACGGACTCGCTCCCGCTGAATATCATGAATCCTGAATTTTTTCATCCACAATATTTGCGCTGCAATTCGAGCGGAAACACGACTCGCATAAATACACGAAGGGTGAATCCTAGCTAGATTTCGGCGGACGAACTACCCCATAACGCGCCGCCTTTTTCGGACTGCTCAGGCTTTATCCGGGTTATCAAGCCCTTGCGCGCAGTTCCTCGCTGCACCGTTCACGCGTTATGAGGCGACATTACCTCACAACGCACGAACGCGTTGAGGGTACGCCACAGAGACCGGATGATGTCTGCGTGGTTCCGACAAAGGAATAACAGAAAAAACAATCGTATGTAGTGCCTTTCTCGACGAATGCTCCGGGTGTTTAGAGGCATCGACAGGGGGCCGCGCTCGGCCTGGCATTTCACGACCGGTGGCCGATAACCGGGTTCGAACCCGATCGGGTCACCGAGGTCTGCCCACCAGACCTCGCCCTGCTCAACTACCATTCGCTACGCTCCAGTACCTGCCGTGCGGCCCGGACAACGAACACATTTGGCTGAGTATCAAGGTCACCGCATACGACATTCAGGGCTTCGGTGACCTGGTCGGGCGCGTGTCTGGCCAGGAACTCCTTGAGCGCTAGACTGCAGAGTTCACTGCGTGAGATCCGCAGCCTGGCGGCCAGACCATCGACCGCGCCGGACAGTTCATCGGGAAGTGAAATCGCTGTTTTCATTTCGCAAGTATAACCAACTGGCGCTATTCGCGACAAACCACGATTTCCAGGCTAAGGACGAGGGGTCACCATTGAGCTGACCACTCCCTCCGCTTTCCAAGAACGCAGGGAGGAACCGCATCCTACATGCGATTCCTTACCTCTTGTCGGCCCTGCGGTCTTAGGGTCGTTTTGCCAATGCCTAACCCACTTGGTGCAGGACGCGTCTGGCACATACGGCGGCCTGGCGCGCCTCCGACCGTTGCGGTTCGGATGCATCGCCGGGATAGCGGAAGGCGGTGCCGTAGGGGGTGCGAATTTCCGCGGCATCGGCCAACTGCTGGAATGCGACATCAAGATCGGCGCATTCCTCTACCAGATCCACTCGCGAACCACGCTGCGTCCATTGACGACAAGCCGAGATCACGACCGCGTCTCAGGGTCAGACGGTTTCGGCTCGTCGGCGAGCAAGCGCTTCAGCCGCTCGTTCTCGGCCAAGGCTTCGTCCTTGGCCGCCCGTTCCTGCTCCGCGTCTGCCCGTGCCTGCTCCTTGGCCGCCCGCTCCTGTTCCTTGGCCGCCCGCTCCTGCTCCGCATCCGCCTGCGCCTGCTCCTTCGCCGCTCGCTCCTGCTCCTTGGCCGCCCGCTCCTGCTCCTTCGCCGCCCGCTCCTGCTCCTTCGCCGCCCGCTCCTGCTCCTTGGCGGCCCGCTCCTGCTCCGCGTCCGCCCGCGCCTGCTCGACCTCCGCGCGCAGATCGTCGAATTCGAGTTGGATACTTTGCTGTTCGCGCAGAAAGTTCTGCCGCGCCTGATAAGCATGGTAGGCGTGCTCTTTCTCGGAGAAGGCCTTCAGTGTGTTCATGGCTCGCCTCATCTCTTGGGTCTGCATCCAGGCCGGCAGGGCGTCCGCGTCCAGGCGCTCTGCCTCGGTGAAGAATTTCAGCCACCGCTGCTGCTCGGTTTCGACCGCGTCGGCGGCGAATTTGCTCAGTTCCAGCAGCCAGATGCCGCCGTGGTCCAGAAAGACACGTCCATGCGGGTCGCGCATCCGGAATACGTGGGCATAGTCCGGGGCATCCGGCAACAGCGTCTGACCCAACAGCCAGATCGCATAGGTGGGGCGCAGCCTGCGGTAGCTCTCGCCCTCCTTGATCTGCGCGCTGTAGAGATCAGCCCAACCGTAGAGGATGCGCGCCGGCAGATCACGATGGTTGAGGAGTTGGACCTCGACCTGATACATCTGCCCGGTGGCGTCGCGCGCCTTGACGTCGACCACGGTGAGCTTGTCGTCGAGGAATTCTTTTTCGTTATAGGGATTCTGGATCTCCACCGCGGTGATGGGCCGGGGCAGTTCCGCGCCGAGGATGGCGTTGAGGAAATGGATCAGCAGGTCACGATTGGACTCGGCCCCCAGCAGGGCCTTGAAGACGCAGTCAACCTTGGGATCAATGGGATGGCGCATGGTGGCAGTGTAGACAGGCGTTGCCGGTGCGACAAGGGACGCGGTCCTGGAGAACCGCGCCCGGCGAGAGGCACCGGCGGCTCAGCCGGGTCCACTTTATCCGCAATCACGGCAGGAGCGCCGCTGATGGATGCTTCTGGTCGGTCAATTTGGCCGGCAGCGTCGTCCGTAAGTAGTCGTCCGTCGCTTCGAAGACCGCATCGCTGCCGGTGTACTCGCGCGTCAGCGGAACGATCTTGCGCCGCACGCCCATGCCGCGGGCGTCCACATAGCCGTAGTCGCGCAGGACCTCCACGATGATCGGGTTGCGCGCCGAGCGCTGACCGGCCAGCATCTTGGCGATGGTCATGGCGTTTTGCAACGGTCCGGGGCTGGTCACGGTCAATCGGTTGCGATAACGCACCACCTCGATTTCAGCGGGGCGTGTCCAGTCACGATGCGCGAGTGCGTTGAGCAGGCATTCACGAACGGCCTCCGGGGGATACAACCACTGCCGTTCGCGACGCAGAGCGTCAACCAGTTCGGCCGTCTCCTCCGACAGGAAGGGCTGCGTCCGTTCGATGAAGTGTTCGATGAGGCCGGCCTGCGCCCGAAAGACCTGTCCAGACCCGGACTTCGACCAGAGCCCGACCAGTGGCGCATCCAGCACAGTATCATCGAGCGACTGGTAATCCATGTCATCCCCGGCGAAGGCCATCCAGCGCAGTCCCGCCTGGCGCAGCAACCGGCGCGGCCGATGCGCAAACAAGACCACGCCGGCAATGGTGCAGACCGGCGCGTCAGCGGGACGCTCGGCCATGAAGCCGAGGCCGCAGAGCCGCTCCAGCCATGCCGATTCGTCTTGCGGTACCTCGTCCGCCAATACCCGGCCAAGGTAATCGGTCAGCCGCACGCGATCGAGATCCACCAGGGCACTTCCCGAGACCGGCAGCAATTCTGCGTGCAGCAGACCCCCCGAGGCAAACAGGGCGGCCCGCTGCTCCCGCGTCGCGAGTCGCGAGTCGCGAGGTGCTGCCCACACGCACATAGATGTCCTCGCGCTGATGATGCCGGACGACATAGGGTTTGGCCGTACCGGGCAACACGGTCACCACAGCGACGCGCCGGCCGTCATCCAGGAGCACTTCCTCGTAATAGGGCAGTAGTTGCGGATGCACCGTCCGACCAAACACCGTATCCATGACCCAATGTTCCAGATCCGGACGTTGGATACCGCTCACGGCGCCGTCGTCTTCGACGCCGATCAGCAGACGGCCGCCCTGAAAATTGGCAAACGCAACGACTTCCCGCGCCAATTGTTCCGGCCGTAGCGCGTCGCGCTTGAACTCAACACCGGAATTCTCGCCTTGGCGGATCAGTCGCATGAGTTCTTCTGGGGTCATTTCGCTTGCTCCGTTTCGGCGGCCTTGGTCATCGCTCCGGCCAGCTTTCGCTGTGGCCCTAGCAGCCTGTCGGACTTAGCCCCTAGGATTAGGGTAGGAGTCAACATCAAG
>JACDZJ010000146.1_pt1 | contig 31380 bp, 26 predicted proteins | sample 7365721 | NCBI WGS metagenome assembly JACDZJ01 (sample SAMN15143480, study PRJNA637477) | pond metagenome | biome: freshwater wetland ecosystem [ENVO:00000243]; feature: pond [ENVO:00000033]; material: pond water [ENVO:00002228]; isolation source: pond water containing pink berries ... | reverse complement strand
TAAGGGCAGATTGACGGCCTTTCCTTATCGGGATGCCTTGGCCTTGGGAAGAGCTTCCCGGCAGTCGCCGAGGCAGGTCCCCACACTCCGGGCCGATTCGATCCAGTCATGATTCAGGGGCACAACTTTTCGTTTATTCACCACCTCTTCCAGGGGAACGGTCACCACCTTGTTCCCCTGCACCGCCACCATGACTCCAAAAGTTCCCGCTTCAATGAACTGGATACAGGCCGTGCCAAGCTTGGTGGACAGAACCCGGTCAGAGGCGGAGGGGGTCCCGCCCCGTTGGACATGGCCGAGGATGGTCAGGCGTGCCTCAAGGCCGGTCAAGGCCTCCAGTGAGCGGGCAAGGTTCAGGGTGTGATTGGTTCGTCCCGCCTCGAAGGCGGCCAGGTCCTCCAGGACCTGTTTCATCTCTTTCCGGTCATCTTTGGCCTTGGCCTCCTCTTTTTTCAGGCGAAGGGCCGTCAAAATGGTGTTTTCTTCCACGGATAATGCCCCTTCAGAAACGGCAACAATACTGAAATTGCGGCCCCGGTGCTGTCGTCGATGGATGGCGTTGGCCACCAGCTGGATATCGTAGGGGATTTCCGGGATCAGGATGACGTCGGCGCCGCTGGCCAGGCCGGCGCCCAGTCCCAGCCAGCCGGTATTATGGCCCATGACCTCCACCACAATAATCCGATGATGGCTGTGGGCCGTGGAATGGAGCCGGTCAATGGCCTCGGTGGCAATGGAGAGGGCGGTGTCAAAGCCGAAGGAAATATCGGTCATGGCCACGTCATTGTCGATGGTCTTGGGCAGGGTGATGATGTTCAGTCCTTTCTGGGCCAGACGGTAGGCGTTTTTCTGGGTGCCGCCTCCGCCGATGCAGACCAGGGCGTCAAGATGGTGGCGATGGTAGTTGTCGACAATGACATCGGTCATGTCCATAAGGGTTCCGCCCACCGGCATCTTGTGCGGTTTGTCACGACTGGTGCCAAGGATGGTGCCGCCGAGGGTGAGCAGACCCATCATTGCTTCACCCTCCAGGGGGATGGTGCGATTTTCCATTAATCCCCGGAATCCATCGCGAAACCCGATGACCCGCATATTGGTATTCATGGCGCCCTTGCCAATGGCGCGAATGGCGGCGTTGAGACCGGGACAGTCTCCCCCCGCGGTGAGAACAGCTATGTGTTTCGCCATCTGCGTACTCCTTTCATGGATAAATGGGGATTGTTATAAGCTTCCTGGCGGGCAGGAATTGCCGTATCCAGAGTGAGTATCACTCCCTCGCCTGGAATGGCGCTCCTTACCCCTTGTCTCTGCCTGCGGGAATTGGGCTCTATCTGGGCTGACCGCAGCATTTTTTATATTTTTTCCCGGACCCGCAGGGACAATCGGTGTTGCGCCCGATCTTCTCAACTTCACGGGGAGCGGGTTTTCGCTGCCGGGCAGGGGGTGGCGGTTCCACCACCCCGGCAGCCCCTTTATTGAGCTGAATCTCCTGGGCCTGACGTTTGCGGTGCTCCTCTTCCAGGCGTTCGACCTCGTCTTCCTGAACCACATGGACCCGCAGGAGGGTGGAAACCGTCTGTTCCTTGACCATTTCAATCATGCGCAGAAACAGATTGTAGCCTTCCTTTTTATATTCAATCAAGGGATTCTTCTGGCCGTATCCCCGCAGTCCGATGCCCTGTTTCAGGTGATCCATGGCCAACAGGTGCTCTTTCCACAGGGTGTCCACCATCTGCAGCAGAACCACCCGTTCCAGATGACGCTGCACCGGAATGGTGTTGCGTTGTTCCTGGGCGGCATAGGCGCCCTCGATCATTGTGTTGAGCTTGTCGCGAAAGCTCTCTGTGTTCAGGCCGGTTCGATCGTGAGCGTCCCAGCCCGACTCAATATTAAATGTGTCGAGGATGCGCTGGTCAAAATCCTGCCAGTTCCAGTCCTCCGAGGCCAGTCGATCCTGGGAGAATTCCTCGACGACGCTGTCCACCAGATCGGCAATCATAATCTTGATCACATTGACCAGGTCTTCACCGGCCAGAACCTCGCGCCGCTGGCGGTAGATCACCTCGCGCTGCTTGTTCATGACGTCGTCATACTCCAGCAGGTGCTTGCGGATATCAAAGTTATGTCCCTCCACCTTCTTCTGGGCATTTTCAATGGCCTTGGAGATCATGTTGTGTTCAATGGGTTCATCCTCCTCCATCCCCAGCTTGTCCATGATCCCCGAGATGCGCCCGGATCCGAAGATGCGGAGCAGATCATCTTCCAGGGAGAGGTAGAACCGCGATGAACCGGGGTCGCCCTGTCGGCCCGAGCGGCCCCGCAACTGGTTGTCGATGCGTCGGGATTCATGGCGGGAGGTGCCGAGGATATGGAGTCCGCCCACCTCGCAGACACCGGGCCCAAGTTTGATGTCGGTGCCGCGTCCGGCCATGTTGGTGGCAATGGTCACCTTGGCCAGCTGTCCGGCGCCGGCGATGATCTCGGCCTCGCGATCATGCTGTTTGGCATTGAGAACCTCGTGCGGCACCTGCTCTTTTTTGAGCATCTCCGAGATCTGTTCGGAGACTTCGATGGAGATGGTGCCCACCAGCACCGGCTGCCCTTTTTCATGGAGGTTTTTGATCTCCTGCACCACCGCCCGATATTTGGCCGCCACATTTTTATAGATCACATCGGCGTAATCCTTGCGAATCATGGGCTGGTTGGTGGGCATGATGACGACGCTGAGGTCATAGATCTTCTTGAACTCCGCCGCCTCGGTATCGGCAGTGCCGGTCATGCCGGAGAGTTTGTCGTACATCCGGAAATAATTCTGGAAGGTGATGGAGGCCAGGGTCTGATTTTCCTTCTGGATGCTGACATGCTCCTTGGCCTCCAGGGCCTGATGCAGGCCCTCGCTGTAGCGCCGACCCTCCATGGTGCGGCCGGTGAATTCATCGACTATGACGACCTCGCCCTGGGTGACGATATAGTCAACATCCCGCTGGAAAAGGGTGTGCGCCTTCAGGGCCTGGGTCAGATGGTGGAGCTGCTCGATGCTCGACGGGTCATAGAGGTTTTCGATCTCCAGGAGCTGCTCGCCCAGGGCCACGCCTTCATCGGTGAGGGCGACCTGCCGGGCCTTCTCGTCCACGACATAATGCTCTTGCGGGTGGAAATGGGACATGATCGCATCCACCTTGTCATAGAGTTCGGTGGAGATTTCGGCGGGGCCGGAGATAATCAGCGGGGTTCTGGCTTCATCGATGAGGATGGAGTCCACCTCATCGACTATGGCATAGTTGAAGCCGCGCTGGCAGAACTCCTCCATGGAAAATTTCATATTGTCGCGCAGATAATCAAAGCCGAACTCGTTATTGGTGCCGTAGGTGATATCCGCCGCGTAGGCTTCACGGCGGGCGGTATCGTCCATGCCATGGATGATCTTGCCGACGCTGATCCCTAAAAATTGAAAGACCTTACCCATCCACTCCGCATCGCGGGCGGCCAGATAATCGTTGACCGTGACCACATGCACCCCTTTCCCGGTGAGGCCATTGAGGTAGGCGGGCAGGGTGGAGGTCAGGGTCTTGCCCTCGCCGGTCTTCATCTCGGCAATCTTGCCCTGATGGAGAATGACCCCGCCGATGAGCTGCACGTCGTAATGGCGCTCACCCAGGACTCGTTTTGCCGCCTCCCGCATCACCGCGAAGGATTCCGGGAGGAGATGGTCCAGGGGTTCGCCGTTGGCCAGCCGTTCTCTGAAAAGCGGGGTTCTGGCGGCAAGTTGGGCGTCATCCAGGGGGAGCAGGGCCTCTTCCAGGGCATTGATCTGCGTGACCAGGGGCTGGATCTGTTTGAGCGCCCTGTCATTATTGCTGCCGAATACCTTTGTCAGTAATGTTCCGATCATATCAATTCTTCTGTGGTATTATTTTTATTGCATGGTGAAGATCAGAGCCTCTTCATCACAGTCAGGAAATTTGGGGCAGTGCAGGCAGTCACTCCAGATCTTGTGGGGGAGCTGGTGTTTGTCAATATCGATAAACCCCTGTTTCCGGAAAAAAACCGCCTGGTAGGTCAGGGTAAATATTTTTTCTATCTCCAGCCTTTTTGCCTCGGCAAGGCAGGCCTGCACCAGTTGGGCACCGTATCCCCGCCCCTGAACGGCCTCAAGAACCGCCAGTGAGCGGATTTCAGCAAGATTTTCCCAGCTTATCTGGAGGGCCGCAACACCAAGGATCTGTCCTGATTCGTCGGTGAGGACGAGAAAGTCGCGAAGATGGTCATAGAGAGAGCTGATGGATCGACCCAGGAGCAGTCCCTTGGTTGCGAAGTGATTCAACATGGCATGAATGGTTTTGATGTCATCCATACGGGCGTTCCGGATCATGGTCTGGTGCTCCTTGTGCTTCTGGGGGATGCCGTCTGATCAATCTGCCACAATCAAACCGGATAGGCCCTTGTAACAGAATACCAGGAGTATTGAAAGGGCTAACCCCGAGGAAGGGGATCCCTGCCTTTGACCGATTATTTCCTGGTGAAAAAACAGGAGAATAATCTGTAAGCGACGAAACGGAAAGGGGAACCTGTCACTTTTTTCGCGTTGGGCTACATCTCTTCCGGCGCGCTCAAGCCGACGATATGGAGGCCGTTGCCCAGAACTCTCTGCAAGGCCTCCATCAGACAGAGTCGGGATTGACTGAGCGCCATATTGTCGGTGATGACTTTGTGTTTGTTATAGTAGCTGTGGAATTGACCGGCAAGATTTATCAGGAAAAAAATGACCCGATGGGGTGCCAGGCTGAGGGCCGCGTCTTCAATCATGGCCGGGAAAGCGGCCATGCTTTTCAGTAACAGCAACTCCTCCGGCTCCGTGAGCAGAGAAATATCCACATCTTTCAACGGCAGTCGCCGCACCCCTTTCCCTTCCGCCTGACGGAGGATGGAGCAGATCCGGGCATGACCATACTGGACGTAATAGACCGGATTCTCCTGACTCTCCCTGGTGGCCAGATCGAGATCAAATTCGAGCTGGCTGTCGGCCTTGCGCATCATAAAGAAGAAACGGGCTACGTCCACGCTCACCTCATCGAGGAGCTCATCGACGGTGATAAAGGTGGCCTTGCGGGTGGACATCTTCACCTGTTTTCCATCCCGGATCAGGGTCACAAATTGATGGAGGACCACGGTGATTTTAGAATCATCATAGCCCAGGGCCCGAACCCCGGCCAGGACGTCGGGGACGGTGGCGATATGATCGGAGCCGAAGACATTGATCAGCCAGTCAAAATCGCGGCGGAATTTCTCCCGGTGATAGGCGATGTCAGGCAGGCGATAGGTGGGCTCGCCGCTGCTTTTAATGATCACCCGATCCTGATCCAGTCCAAGCTCAGAGGTCTTGAACCAGACCGCGCCCTCTTTTTCATAGACCAGTCCCTTGGCCCGCAGCTCCGCCACCACCGAATCGATGTGACCGTTTTCGTAGAGGGTGTGTTCGTTAAAGTAGTTGTCAAAGACGATCCCCATGCGTTCCAGGGTGGCGGAGATGTCCTTGAAGATCATCTCCCTGGCCTTGCTGGTGAAGGGGACGACATCGGACAGGTCCTGGAGGGAGCTACCGTGTTCGGCGATCATCTGGCGCGCGATGTCCGTGATATACTCACCCTGATAGCCATCTTCGGGGAACTGGCCGGGCAGTCCGAGCAGCTCCAGATACCTGGCCCGGGTGGATTCACCCAGCACCCGCATCTGCCGACCGGCATCGTTAAAGTAATATTCACGGAAGACCTCATGGCCGGTGGCGGTCAACAAGCGGGCGATGGCATCCCCGAGGATGGCCTGACGTCCATGGCCCACACTGAGGGGGCCGGTGGGATTGGCACTGACGAATTCCACCATGACCTTCCGGCCCTGGCCCATGGTGGAGAGGCCAAAACGATCTTGCTCTTCAAAAACAGGAAAAAGCACATGCTGCCAGACCCTTGGTTTGAGAAAGATATTGACGAAGCCCGGCCCGGCAATCTCCAGATGATCGATGAGTTCCGTCTCTTTTTCGAGAAGGGCGATGAGCTGGGCGGCGGTTTGTCGAGGGTTGATCTTGAGCCTGCCGGCAAGCAGGAGTGCCAGGTTCGTGGAAAAATCCCCATGTCCTTCCTGCCTGGGAACCTCCACGGTATATTTTCCAGCCAGATCCGCAGGCCACAGTCCGGTGCTGACCCCCTCTTCGAAACAGGCGTCAATGAGTTGTTTGAGTTGTTGCCGTATCATTTGTGTTCATTCATTTTTTTGGGGTCCGATGTCAGGGAGCGTCGTTTATTGTTGTTCCCAAAGAGGCAGAGGACTTCATAGGAAATGGTCCCCATCCAGTGGGCTATTTCATCGGCGGTGATGGTCTCATGCCCCTGAGAGCCGAGGATGACCACCGGGTCTCCCGGATTGACCCCGGGGATACTGGTGATGTCGGCCATGCACAGGTTCATGCAGACCCGGCCGATAATTCTCGCCCGCTGTCCTTTAATAAGCACTTGCGCCGTATTGGACAAGGTTCGGAGAAATCCGTCGGCGTAGCCCACCGGGAGCACGGCAATTCGTGTTTCCTTGTCGGTGATATAGCTGTGGCCATAGCTGATCCCGCTGCCGGGGGGCAGCGATTTGACCTGAATGACCCGGGTGGTAAAGGACATGGCCGGGATCAGGTGTTCTCCCGTGTCGCGATCTTTGCCCTTGGCACCATCGGGATAGTAGCCATAGAGGGAGATCCCCAGACGGACCATGTCGCCGCAGGTTTCAGGAAAATAGAGGGCGGCCCCGGAGTTGGCGATATGACACAAGACCGGCCCCGGCGCTTGACAGCAGGCGCAGGCCGATTGGAAGCGCCGGTACATCTCCAGGGTGGGCCGGGAATCCGGGGTATCGGCCAGGGGAAAATGGCTCATGATACCGGCCAGGGTTATTCCGGGAAAATCATCCAGACGGGTCATGAGCGTTGGCAGTTCGGCGGGCATGAATCCCAGCCGGCCCATGCCGCAATCGACTTTCAGGTGGACGGCTATTTTTCGCCTATTGCGCAGCGCGACCTGTGACAGGAGTGCAAGGGCCCGATCTTCAAAAATAACCGGAGTCAAATCGTAATCAACAAAGAGTTGTGCCTCAGCGTCTTGATACCCGAGCAGCACAAAAATCCGGCCCTCTATCCCGGCCTGCCGTAATTCGACGCCCTCCCCGATTTCGGCCACGGCAAAACTGGTGCAGCCGGCCCGGGAAAAACTCCGGGCAGCCCGAACCATCCCATGGCCGTAAGCGTCGGCCTTGATCATGGCCATGATCTGGATGTCCTGGCCGACCCGTTGCTGTAATATTCTGAAATTGGTCTCCAGGGCTGAGGTGTCAATGATGACCTCGTTCAGTGATTCAGGAGAAGAGTGCGAATGAATCATTTTTTTTTCTGCTGGTTCGTAAGGGAATACCAGGCCTGCCAGGCATGGCGGCTGGAAAAAAACAGGGACCAGCCAATGGTCGTATATATTGCACCCAGAAGTTCCATGGGCAGGGACGAGTGGCGCAACAGGACCCCTGATCCGATCATGACCAGAACCAGCAACCAGGTTTTTATGGAGTAGACCGCTCCCAGGCAGGTTCCGTCAGCCAGTGCGAGAATACGATACACCCCTTTCCTGGCACTTTTGTCCAGGATGAACAGGGACTTGATGCTTCCGGCAATGACTGCTGGAAGTGCCAGCCAGAGCTTTTCACTGGCCATGAGCCAGGACATTCCCCGCGTCATCAGAAAAATTCCGGCGATGCTCCACAGGCAGGCAGCAAGGAGCAGATGAATCCGTCTCGGCACCCCTGGTTTCAACTTTACCGCTGTCCTTCTGATCATCTTGGCGTCAACTATAAAAAAACTGTACGGGGAGCGTCAAAACAAGACAAGCCCATTCCCCCAGAAGGGAATGGGCTTGTGGCAAACTGAGGCGAATAAAAATTACACTTCAGTGACGGTAATGGCACCTTCGGGACAAACCTCAACACAGGTTTCGCAACCAAGACATTCGTCAGGATTGGCCGCAAAGGCTTTGCCATCTTTCATCTCATATACCTGAGCGGGACAGGCGTTGACACATTCTTCGTCACCCGCACATTTATCCAGATCAATCACGATATCCCAAGCCATAACATTCCTCCTTAATAGAATTTAAAAAAAATTTCTATATTTGCAACAAGATGCAAATATAAATGGACCATAAATATATTTTCATATTTAATGCCTGTGCATTAATTCAAGCCTTGTTTTTTGTCAAGAAAAATCATTGTTCACCGGCGCCGGTTTTCCATCAGACCTCGGTAAAATCCGATGGAGGATTGCGCAGAAATTTAACAAATTTGGCCTTATCCATACAGTTGGAATACGCAGTGTCAGGGCTGATCATCTTTTTGTCCAGAAATCCCATAATGGCATCATCCAGGGTTTGCATGCCATACTTTTTCCCGGTCTGCATGACCGAGGAAATCTGGTAGGTCTTGCCTTCACGAATAAGGTTGCGGACGGCGGGGGTGGCGATCAGGATTTCCAGGGCGGCACAGCGGCCTTTCATATCGATACGTTTGAACAGGGTTTGTGAAACCACGGCCTTCAACGCATCCGACAGGGTCGATCTGACCTGTCCCTGCTGACTGGCCGGGAAGATCTCGATGATCCGGTCCACGGTTTTCATGGCGTTCAGGGTGTGGAGGGTGCCAAAGACCAGATGACCGGTCATGGCCGCCTCCATGGCCAGGGCGATTGTTTCCAGGTCGCGCATTTCACCCACCATGATGATGTCGGGATCTTCACGCAGGGCACCACGCAGGGCAGCTGCAAAAGACTTGGTGTGCCGGCCGACTTCGCGGTGATTGATAATACATTTCTGACTCTGGTGCACGAACTCGATGGGATCTTCAATGGTCAGGACATGATCTTTGCGGGTCTTGTTCACCTCATCAATAATGGCTGCCAGGGTGGTGGACTTTCCGGAACCGGTGGGGCCGGTCACCAGGACCAGCCCTTTCGGCAGGTGCGCCAGCCGGGAGACGACATCGGGCAGCCCCAGTTGTTGGCAGGACATGATGTCACTGGGGATTTCACGGAAAACAGCGCCAATCCCGTTTTTCTGCTGGAAGAAATTACAGCGGTAGCGGGCAAGCCCTGAAATTTCATAGCCGAAATCGATATCTCCGGATTCCTCAAAGAGCTTGAGTTTCTCTTCCGGGCAGATCTCATAGAGCATTTTTGTGAGCTCAGCGTTTTCAAATATCTTGAATTTTATTCGTTCCATATCGCCTCGAATACGGAGGACCGGCTGCTGGCCTGCCACCATATGCAGATCCGAGGCGCCTTCATCGTTCATCAGTTTAAAAAAAGCATCTATCTGGGCCATAATGTCACCTTGAGGAGCAAAGGGGGTAAAATCTCAAACAACAACGGTTTTCTTGATATGGTTGACTACGGTTTCCACGTCATCCATGACATCGATGAGCAGAAGGTCATCTTTGGCGATGGTTCCATGGGAGAGAAACTGGTCGCGAATCCACGCCAGGAGTCCACCCCAGAAATCACTTCCGATGAGAATAATGGGAAACGGCTTGACGCTCTGGGTCTGGACCAGGGTCAGGGATTCAAAGAGTTCATCGAGGGAGCCAAAGCCGCCGGGCATGCAGATAAAGGCCATGGAATATTTCATAAACATAACCTTGCGCACAAAGAAGTACTTGAAATTAAGAGGGAAATTTATATAGGCGTTGGGAGACTGCTCATGGGGAAGGTCGATGTTGAGTCCGATGGAGACGCCGCCGACCTCCGTGGCGCCTTTGTTGGCGGCCTCCATGATGCCGGGCCCCCCTCCGGTGATAATGCCGTATCCGGCCTGTGCCAGGCTGCCCGCCAGTTCTTCCGCGAATTTGTAGGAGGGATTATCCGGTGCGGTTCGGGCTGAGCCGTAAATCGTAACCAACGGAACATCAACGGTGGACAGGGCGTCAAAGCCGTCCACAAATTCCGACATGATCCGGAACATGCGCCATGAATCGCCGACTACGCTGTTGTCCAGACAGTATTTGGGTTCTCTCTTGATTCGTCGTCGGTCAATGGCCTGCATGATGGGATGGTCCTTTTTTGCTTGTTGAATAAATTTCTCTCGTCTCAATTGCGCTTAAATAGTGACCGGCGAGGGTATGTCTCGCGGTTCCGACCGGGGCATGGTCAAGGGTCTTGGAGAACCAGCACCCGGCCCTTTTTCGTTGCCTCTGCTTCCAGGAGAGTAAACCCATCTGGAATCCTGCCTCCTCTTGAAGTTTTTTGTTTCTCAGGCAGGGCTTGAGGTTTTCTCTGGCTGTTTCCAGCTGTCCGCATTGGATCTGGGCCTTTGCCAGGCGAAGATACAGCAGGGGAGACATCTGGTTTAACTCGACACTTTTCTCGCAGAGCTTAAGGGCTATTTCATCGCCCTCATTGTTTGCAAGGTAGATCTCGCCCAGCAGACTGAGGGAGTCGGCGTCGAACTCATCAAAACGGATGGCCCGCTGCAACCAGATCATGGCTTCCTGGTCCCGGCCCACTCCATGAAAAGATTCCCCGAGATAACGGAACGCCCGTCCGGAGCCGGGATTACTGCTTTCTGAGGCATACCAGGGCAGGAGAATATCCAGGGTCTCCTGATACCTTGCTGTTTGACAGTAAAGTTTGCCCAGTTGCAGAGGCAGCTCCTCTCTCGCGTTTTCGGTATCCTGTTCGTTTTCATCCCGGCATTGCAGGGCATGTTCAAAGGATTGGATCGCGGCCGCAATGTTGCCCTGGAGTTTGCGCTCAAGGCCCAGATTATAGCAGGAGATAAAGTCGTCCCGCTTGATCGTCAGGGCCTTGAGAAAGCAGTCAATGGCGCCATGGTGCCGGTTCAGCATGGCATAACTGACGCCAAGGCTGTTGAGCAGGTTGACGTCATCGGGGGCAAGGGTTAAGCCTTTTTTATACTCCTTGATGGCCCGGGGGATGTCACCCTCACCATAGAAAATATCGCCGCTGACATTGAGGCTTAAGGCGTCAAAAACGGTTATTTTTCCCGGCCCCAGCAATTCCCCATGGAGCAGGGCCTTGCGGCAGTTAGCCGGGATTTCTGTTTTTCTGAAAGGACCGAAGGGAAACCCGGCAATCCCTGCCGACAGAAATCCTCTGTTCCGTTGATGGCTGGTGAATGATTGGAATATGGCCTCCACGTCGGTGATGACCTTGCGAAGGTCGGTGGTGGGCAGCAGGAGATAGACATCGGTATCACTGACCTTGATTTTTGTACCACCTCCAGGGGGCAGGATGATTTCGTCGTACAAATTATCAAGGGGACCTGCCCCATGGATTTGTACCAGCGAGAAGTGATCCAGCTGCTGCCAGTGGGGTTTGATCCGGGCCAGGATATTTCTGTGGGAGGCATAGAGGGGATGGCGTTGCGCGTGTTGCAGGGAGTGATAGGTGCAGAAATTGAAAGGGCCTCGTTTGCAGGCAGTCTGCAGGGCGAGCCAGGCCTGGTCAAGGATCTGCCGGCCACTGGTTCCGGGTTGATCCGGGGCCTTGTCCTGATTGGGGTTCCTGCTGATTGTTCCCTGGCTGTATCCCACATGGACACGCTTGAATTGCTCTCGTTTCAGATAGGAAACCAGTAAGGGGATAAACCCGGCCGCCGAATTTTTATCGCAATTCCGGCAGGGATAGGCGAAAACGGATTGTCCGATGTGATACAGGGGAATATGGTCCCCGGTGAAGGATTTCAGGGTGGCCGCTGAACGTCGGACATGCTGCATGTCCTCCATTGCGGTGCGAACTTTGGGGTAGATTTCCACCAGGGCCAGGCCGATATGCTCTCCCTCCGGGCAGGTGTCAAAAAGGGTGTTCAGATGGACACCGTTGAGCAAGCCGGTTTGGAGATCCACCCCGGCCTGTTTGAGGGTCAGAAATTCCTGTTGCAGGGTATCGCGGGTCTCTGTGAGCCAGTCATGGCCGACTTTTTTAACGAAGAGAGGGGCAAGTCCGGTGATAAGGGCCACCACACTCTGCTGGGTATCAATCAAAAAAGGAAGAAAAAGGCACTGGCCGTGACCCGCAGGGGCATGGGTTTGCACCGTCGTCGTGAAAAGATCCCTGAGGATGGCAAGATCCAGGCCAAGGTCAGGGAGGTCGGCCAGCTGCTCCCCATCCTCAAGAAACCGGACATCCCCGGAGTGCAGCATCTTCTCTTGTATCACCTTGGAAAAGGGGAGATAAAAGTTCCGGAAGTCATGGCGTGAAAGGCTATGAGCGGCAGAAAAAAGAGGAAAATGATGAATCACGAAAGGGTTCCTTGCTGCCAGAAAGTTATCAGTGAATCAGCAAGTTCCGGGACCTCGTCATTTGAGACGGTGCGCATGTCCAGCAGAAAGACCTCATCTTCAACCCTGCCGATGACCGGCAGGAGGAGTTTCCGCAGTCCATGTTCCAGGGCGCTGATTGTTCCCTGCTGGAGTTGGAAGGCCACCGCCCAGCTTGGCAGGCCGTGCTCAGGCAGGGCGCCGCCACCCACCCTTGACATGGTGGTGCGCAGGCTGATGGCGCAGCCGGGAGGCAGGCTGCGCTGGATCCGGCACATCAGCTTCTTTGCCCTTTTCTTGATCCCTTCGATGGGTTGGGTCAACATTCTCAGGGTCGGCACGGTGTTCAGGGCTTGATCCAGATCATAATAGTTGCGTAAAACCGCCTCCAGGGAGGCAAGGGTGAACTTGTCAATGCGCAGGGCTCGATTCAGGGGGTTCCGTTTGATCCGTTCAATGGCCGATTTTCTGCCGACGATGAGACCGGCCTGGGGGCCGCCAAGGAGTTTGTCGCCGCTGAAGGTGACCACATCGACCCCGGACTTGACAATCTGCTGAACGGTGGGCTCCTGCGGCAGGCCGAAGGATGAGAGATCCACCAGGCAGCCGCTTCCTAAATCCTCCATGGCCAGCAGGCCGTGGGCATGGGCAAGGGTTGCCAGTTCTTCGGCGGAAACTTCGGAGGTAAATCCGATGATTTTGAAATTTGAGGTGTGAACCTTGAGCAACATGGCGGTATCATCGGTAATCACCTTCTCGTAGTCCGCCAGGTGGGTTCTGTTGGTGGCCCCGACCTCGATGAGATGGGCCCCGCTTTTGGCTATCACATCAGGGATTCTGAATGATCCACCGATTTCAACCAGCTGCCCCCGGGAGACAATAACCTGTTTGCCCAGGGCCAGGGAGTCAATGGTGAGGAGGACGGCGGCGGCATTATTATTCACCACCAGAGCCGCTTCGGCCCCGGTCAGGTCGCAGATAATTTCTTCCACTAGGCTGTACCTGCTGCCTCGTTTGCCGGTGCTGAGGTTCAACTCAAGATTGGTATAATGGGCGCCGGCTCGTTGCAGGGCTTCAACCATGGGCGGGGAGAGCAGTGAGCGGCCCAGATTGGTATGGATGACAACTCCGGTACCGTTGATAACCCGCCGCAGATTCATCTGGTTTTTTGCGGCAACGGCCTCCAGAAACCGCTTATGCCACTGATCACTGGTCAATGGAACGCAGCTCGTATCATTATTCAAGATACGCTGCCGCTCCGCATCGACGCAATGGCGCACCGCCAGTTTGACCAGTCGGGCCGGGATGGACTGGGTCGAGCTGGATATATCAGCCAGACTCTCATCAATTTTTGGCAGGGCGCTGAGGAGTGATTTTTTATCCATCATAGGGTGATTCAAACACGTGGAAAAGGGTCCATGGTATATGGGAACAGGATGCCATTCATCTCACTCCGATGCACGGGATGGGTGACTTACCGAGTATCATTTGCTATGTTAGGTTTTATACAGACTAAAGGCAAACCATTTCATATCTTATGACGAAGATATCGACAATAATAAAAAAATATGGCGGGTGTTGAAACAAAATTATTTCCATCTCCCGTCCATGGTCTTTGTTGCCGGATCAGGTTCTCACGGCATCACCGGGCCGGGGTGGAATCAAACCAGGGATAATGGGAAAAAAAGTTGTGGATCTCCTTTGCTCTCATTATATATCATCGTCTGATCCCTTCATCAACCATTCCCCGGGGCGACCAGCGAGGAGCCGTTTTTCTCCGTCGCAGGACTATGGCCCCCGGTGAACAGGGGAGGCCGGGGTCGGATAAAGCGTCAACCGGAAGGATTTCACCATCCATCATATCAGCGGATTGAACCATGAAGCATGTCATGCGAAAGGTGTTGACCAGCAGGTACCTGATTTTTTCTGTGCTTGCCATTTCCCTCTATGCATTGGCCGGTTTTGTGGTGGCGCCCAGGATTATCCAGTGGGGCGCCCCCAAATACGTCCAGAAGTATCTCCATTGCCGGGCCGGGATCGGCACGGTTCGGATCAATCCCTTTCTCTTCACCCTTGAGCTTGAACGGTTCAGGCTGGAGCAGACAGACGGCCTCCCCCTGCTTGCCTTTGACAGGCTCTTCCTTGACCTGGAGAGCGCGAGCCTCTGGCGCTGGGCCTTCGTTGTGCGGGAGCTGAATCTTGATGGGCCGGAGATCCATCTGGTGATTGAGTCCGATGGATCGATGAATTTCGCACAGCTCGCCACCCCGGCGCCGCAAAATCCCGCCGCCGCGCCGTCCGAATCCGCCCCCCTGTCTTTTCTTCTCGAAAATGCCGTTATCCAGGGTGGGCGGGTCGCGCTCGTGGATAAGCGGCAGAGCAGCCCGGCCCAGTTCACCCTGCAGGGGCTTGACTTGCGGGTAAAGGATCTTTCCACCATCAGTGATCTTCCTGGAACATACCATCTTGCCGCCGCCACTGAAGGAGAAGAATCCCTGCAGGGTGAAGGGGAGCTTGCGCTTTTTCCCTTGCGCTCCCAGGGTACGCTCACCCTCAATGGTATCCGGGTGGCCAGCCTGTGGGCATTTGTGAGCGACATGACCAACCTGGAGGAACCAGCAGGCCGGTTCACTGTCTCCACCGGCTATCATTTCAGCGCCGCCCACACCCCCGTCCAGATGGCACTGGCGGGACTGCGTCTGTCTTCCTCCGATCTGGGGCTTAAGCTTGTGAATGCTGATGCGCCCTTTATCCAGCTGAAAAAAATGGAGTTGAGCGTGCCGAGTTGTGATCTCACCGGCAAGGTCGTGCATGTCGGCCAGCTCCTTCTGGAGGATGGCGCCCTGGATGCCCGAATCAGCGATGCCGGTGTTCTGAATCTGCAACAGCTTCTCCGGGATTTGTCGCCGGAACAGCCGCCCACGCACAAGAACCCGGCGCCTTCTCCGCCCACCGCTCCGTTCAAGGTCCAGGTCGATGCCGTTGATCTGAAGAATATTGCCCTGCGCCTCGATGAACGGAGCCGAAAGACGCCGCTCACGGCGGAGATTGCCGGTGTTGATCTGCGCCTGCGGGCTGGCCTGGAACTGGGCGCTGCCGCCGACAATATCGCGGTGCAGGGGCTTTCAGGTGAGCTGAAGGGGATACGCTTGCAGGCGGAGACATCCCAGGAGCCGCTGTTTGCCGCAGAAAAACTGAGGGTGGAGGATGGCAGCTGCGATATGGGCGCCCACCGCCTCACCTTTGGCCGCATCGCCATGGGTCAGGGGCAGCTTGCGGTGGGCTGGGACGCCAAGGGGGCACTGAACTGGCAGCAGCTTCTTCTGCCCAAGGCACCAGTTGACAAGGCGACCCCGGCCGCTCCCGGCCCCGATGCCGGGTCTGGCTGGAGCTTTCTGGTCAAGTCCTTTGAACTGGATGATTTCAAGTCAGAGTTGTCGGACTTGACCACCCACTCCGCGAAACCGGTGCTCAGTCTGAAGGGCCTTGGTGTGAGGATGAGCGATATTGACGGCACCTCTCCCATGGATTTCACCGTTCAGTTTCACCTGGAACAGGGAGGAAGGGCCACCGTCAAGGGCATCATCAACCCCGTCATTCCTTCGGTGGAGGCCGATCTGCAACTCAAGGAGATGGTGCTGACCCCTTTTCAACCCTACCTGGATCCCTATGTCACCCTGAAATTGCAGTCCGCAGCGACATCATCGGAGGGGCATCTGCGCTATGGTATGGCGGGGGACAAAGAGAAGGGCTCCTACGAGGGGAGCTTCAGCCTGGATAAGCTCATCCTGATGGAGGCCGGAGTCAAAAAGCCATACCTGAGCTGGGATACCCTCAAGATTCCCAGGTTCAGGTTGTCCGTCGAGCCGAACAGATTGGACGTGAGCGAGCTGATCATCGTCAAGCCGACGGGAGAGTTGATCATCGAGAAAGACCAGCGCATGAACATTGTCAGGGTCTTGAAAAACCAGCCTGAAAAGATACAACCTGCCGCCTCCACCCAGGTCGTCGAGGAGGTCATCCAGGCGGTGGGCAAAGAGGATGAGCTTGCCTATTCTATCTCCAAGGTGGAGGTGAAGAAGGGCGATCTGGTCTTCGCGGATTTAAGTCTGCGGCCCGGATTCAAGACCAGAATCCATGATCTCAAGGGCACCGTCATGGGCTTCTCGTCGGAGAAAAAGGCGCAGTCCAGGGTGCAGATGGATGGCAATGTGGATAAATACGGCACCGCAAAAATCAGGGGCGTGATCCGCCTTGGGGATTTTAAGCGGGCCACCGATATCACCATGATCTTTCGCAACCTGGAGATGAAAAATCTCTCCCCCTATTCGGGTAAATTCGCGGGCCGCCTCATCCAGTCCGGCAAGATTTCCGCCGACCTTCGCTATACCATTGAAGATTCCAGGATGATCGGAGAGAACAAGATTGTCATCGACAACCTGTTGTTGGGAGAGCAGGTGGACAATCCCGATGTCACCAGCCTTCCCCTCAACCTGGCCATTGCCCTGCTGAAGGACGCAAACGGCCGCATCGATATCGGCCTTCCTGTGACCGGAGATCTGAATGACCCTCAGTTCAGTATCGGGCCGCTGCTCTGGAAGATGTTCACCAATCTCATTGTCAAAACGGTGGCAGCGCCCTTTCAGGCCCTGGGCGGTCTGCTCGGGGGATCGTCGGAAACCTTTGACGCGGTGGCATTCGATCCGGGAAGCGCCCTGCTTCTGCCGCCGGAGCAGGAAAAACTCCTGAAGCTCGCTGACGCCCTGAAGAGCCGGCCCCAGCTGAATCTGGTCATTCAGGGGCGGTACAGTCCAGATCTTGACGGCGTGGAGTTTCAGCAACGCGCTGTGCGGCGCACGGTGAAGCGTGCTCTGGGGACAAAGACCGACCCGGCGGAGAGCCCGGAACCCCTGGATTTCGGTGATTCCAGGACCCAGGATGTTCTGGAGAAGCTGTACAAGGAACGCTTCGGCAAGGCCGCCCTCGACGAGCTTGAAAAGGGCCTGGAGACCGGGACCATCAAACCCCGCCGGTCGGCTCAGGATCGCCAGGGGAAGAGCAGCGAGGCCGGCAGCTTTGCCCGGATGGCAGACAGCATCCAGCTCTACAAGATCATTCCGGGCGGCAAGAGTCATGACCAGGCCGTGGGCTGGGCGGAAGAGCTGTATCTCCGCCTGGCCGAGGACGAAAAGATTGACGAGAAGCTCTTTATCAAGCTTGCCGACGATCGTGCCGGCTCCGTTGCAAGTCATCTGGAAGCGGAGGCGCAAATTCCCGAAGACCGCCTGAACAGAGCGGCATCTGAGCCGATCAGCGATGCTGAACAGCCATCGGTCAAGCTCTCTCTCGAGGCCCGTTAAGGGATGGCGGCGGCTTAGAGGATGGGCAGGAAGAGTTTAGAAACAGGCAGGAAACCACAGACAACCATGCTTCCTCACCATTGCATTGAAATTCTGCAGGCCGATATCACCACCCTTTGCGTGGATGCCATCGTCAATGCGGCCAATGAATCCCTGCTCGGCGGCGGCGGGGTGGACGGGGCCATCCATCGGGCCGCCGGGCCCGGGCTTTTGCGGGAGTGCATGACCCTGGGCGGATGTGAAACCGGATCTGCCAGGATCACGAAAGGATATAATCTTCCGGCCAGATATATTATCCATACGGTGGGGCCGGTGTGGCAGGGCGGGGGCCACAATGAGGTGGCGCTGCTTGCCTCCTGTTACGCGGAGTGCCTGAAAATTGCCGCCGAAAAGGGGCTTGCGTCCCTCGCCTTTCCTGCCATAAGCTGCGGGGTGTATGGCTATCCGGTGGAGAGGGCGGCTGGTATCGCGGTTGCCACCGTTGTTTCGTTCCTGCGCGAACATCCCGATATGAAGGTTCTCTTTGCCTGTTTCAACGGGGCCGTCGAGAAGGCACTGGCCGATGCCCTGGCCCGGACTCCCTGAAAAATTCCGCCAGCCCATGCTGGTATCCCGCCGTTGAGTCTCATCTGAAAAAGAGGTTTTGAGTATGGATATGCAATCATACACCGTTGAACTGCTGGCAAAAATCCGGGAGAAGGGGCCACTGATCCACAATATCACCAACTTCGTGGTGATGAACAGCTCCGCCAATATCCTCCTGGCCCTCGGCGCGTCCCCGGTCATGGCCCATTGCCTGACCGAGATGGAAGAAATGACCTCGCTCGCCAGCGCCCTGGTTCTCAATATCGGGACACTCCAGGAGGACTGGCTCCAATCCATGATTTGTGCCGCTCAAACCGCCAATTCCCGAGGTATTCCGGTCATCCTTGATCCCGTCGGAGCGGGGGCGACCACATTTCGCACCGAGGCGATTCACACGATTCTCCAGAACTGCTCGGTCTCTGTCCTGCGCGGCAACTGTTCGGAGATCTTCTCCCTTGGTTCTTCGTCAATCACAACCAGAGGGGTGGATTCCTCCCTTGCCTTCTCCGATGAGATGGTGGCGGCGGCCAGGGCCATGGCCCGGGAGAAAAACTGTATCGTGGCCATTTCCGGGGAAGAGGATTGCGTAACCGATGGCATCACCACCTTCCGGGTGGGCAACGGGCAGCCGATCATGACCCGGGTGACGGGGATCGGCTGCGGCCTCAGCGCCGTGACCGCCGCCTTTTGCGCCGTGGCGGAGGGGAGGCTTGTCGAGGCCACGGCCGCGGCCTTTGGCTTTTACGGTCTCTGCGCTGATCTGGCAGTGAAAATCAGCGATATGCCGGGGAGCTTTCAGGTGGCCTTTGTCGATGCCCTCTCTTCCACCGGCGCCGACGATATCAGACGCTCGCTCAAGGTGACGGAAGTTTGAGGGAATGGCCCGGTTCTTCTGAGGCGTTCCGGTGAAAAGTCATCGGTCTTGACAAGTTCTCTGGAGAAAGGGTATCGTTATGGTCATTATAGTCATAATGAGCGCCAGCGCCTTTCCCCTCTTTTTTGCTCATCGGAGGTTTGCCATGCCCCGGATATCTGTTGCCGAAGCCAAGAGTCATCTTTCTGAAATCATCGCCAAAAGTGTCCACGGCCATGAACGATTTATTATCACCCGTCGCGACAAGCCGGTGGCGGCCATTGTCAGCCTCGATGATCTGAGAATTATTGAACAGCATCAGGAACGACAGGGGCTTGCGGCGGTGGCCTCGTCGTGGATGGATTTCGAGGAGGTGGCGGCGACTTTGAGTGATCTCCCGGCGCTTCGAAAGCAGGGGGGAGAAGGCCGGAATGTATCTCTTTGATACGGACATCATCAGCAATATCTTCAAAAAACACCCGTCCCCCGGCTTGCTGGCAAGACTTGCGGAAATCCCCCGCAATGAGCAGCACATCTCCACCATCACCGTCTCGGAGATCGTCTATGGGGCCTGTAAAAGCAGCAGGCCGGACTATCATCTGGCCAATCTTCAGAATATTCTCCTGCCGTCCGTGACCATTCTTGGTTTTGACAGCGGGGCCGCCTATGCCTGTGGCCGCATCCGGGCCGAACTGGAAAGGGCTGGAACCCCGTTCGCCCTTGCCGATCTTGAGATTGCGGCCATCGCCCTGGCCAGCGGGCTGGTCCTCGTCACCGGGAATTCCCGCCATTTCGACAGGGTGCCTGGACTGCTTGTGGAAAACTGGCTTCTGTGACGGAAGATACCTTACCGGCTCAAGAAAAGAAGAACCAATAGGCAAAAAATGAATCAGAACCCGGATATGTCGGTCAACGATATTGTTGACAATCTGGAGGCGGGAATCGAAAGCTCTCAGGAGATTTCCCTTGCCGTCAGGTAAGGGAGGTTCGTGTTTATTGCCGTGCTCAGCCAAGGCAGCAAGGTATCAATAAAGGTTCTTCCGAATCAGCCTGGCACCCACAATAGATTTTTCCCACCGACCATGAAAATCCTCCATCTCCTCAGTCAACGGCCCGAATGTACGGGCAGCGGCGTCTATCTCCAGAATATCATCGACCAGGCGCGGCGGGCCGGACACCGCAATATGCTGCTGGCCGGGATTCCCGCCGGGCCGGCGCCCGTCCTGCCGTGTCTGGAAGGGCAGGACTCCAGCTACCTCAGCTTTTCCGGGGGCGACCTGCCCTTTCCCGTGGCCGGGATGAGCGATGTCATGCCCTATGCAAGCAGCCGTTTTGTTGAGCTGGACGCGGCGGCCATCGACCAATACCAGGAGGCCTTTGCCGAAAAAATCCAGGCAGCCGTCGATTTTTTCCGACCCGATCTGATCCACAGCCACCACCTCTGGCTGATGACCAGCACCGCCAGGCTGCTGCTGCCCGATCTCCCCATGGTCTGCACCTGCCATTCCACCGATCTGCGTCAGTATATCAACTGCCCCCATCTTCGGGAAAGGGTCACCATCCCTTGCCGGAATCTTGACCGGGTGATGGCGCTCAATGACGAACAGGCGGCAAGCATCACAACCCTCTACGGAATCGCGCCCGAACGCATCCGGGTGGTGGGGGGCGGGTATAATGAGGCGCTGTTTGTGGGGGCGAAAAAATCGGCGGTGCCGCCCTGCGAGATGGTCTATGCCGGCAAGCTGTCCCGCTCCAAGGGGGTTCCCTGGCTGCTGCGGGCCATGCAGAGGCTGGACCATCTGCCCCTGCGTCTCCATCTCTGCGGCAGCGGCAGCGGCGTAGAGGAAGAGGAATGCCGGGCACTGGCGGCGGAATCAGGTGAACGGGTCATTCTCCATGGCCGGGTGAGCCAGCAGGAACTGGCCGAACTCCTTGGCAGAAGCCATCTTTTCGTGCTCCCCTCCTTGTATGAAGGTCTGCCCCTGGTCCTGCTCGAGGCCCTGGCCTGCGGCTGCCGCATCGTCACCACCAATCTTCCGGGATGTCGGGCGCTTTTTGCGGAGGCGAGGAGTGATCTGGTGGAGATGCTTGTCCTGCCCCCCCTGGAGGAGGTGGATAAACCCTTTGCCAAGGACTGGCCCCGACTGGAAGCCATGCTTGCCGAGGCGATCTCAAGGCAGGTCGGGCGGGTCATGCACGGCTTGCCCCCCAATCAGGAGGAGATCGCCGGGATCACCGCGCCCTTTACCTGGCACGGGGTCTTTGCCAGAATCCAGTCGGTCTATGGCGAGGCCCTGGAACTCCATGGCGTCAGATAGATGGGCCGGTTCCGCGAAAAAGCCCCTATCCGGACCAGGCTCACCGGCCCCTCCCGTTCAATGACCTCCATCATGCCGTTCCTGATCTGCCACTCCCGATGCCGCTCATCCCTGATTTTAAGGTACAATTCGGGGAGTATGCCGCTGCACTCCGCTACCTGAGCGATATCAATCTCCACCCCCGCACCCCGCGGTCTGATCGTTGCCAGACTGTGATAGGCAAACTGACTCCAGCAGGCCGCCGTGTCCGGGGCGGCCATCCGGTTGAATTCGCGGCAGCAGGCCAGAAGAAAAGCTCCCCAGCGGGCGATGACCTCTTCATTCCGCCGCGGGTCGGCATGGAGCAGATTCTTCCAGTGCAGGCTGGCCACGGGGCCTTCCGGGGGCAAGGAAGGTGTGGCGGCCTGGACATTCCAGGGGGTGAGGGCCGGATGGCGCTCGACGAGCAGAACATCACTCTCCCAGGTGATTTTTTCATGCAGCGGAGGGGTGTGTTGACGGGCCCGGGAAAAGATGGTGGTGACATAGCGGACGCCGTATTCGTGGAGAATGGCCTGCATGGACTGGTCGCCGTTGCCGAAACTGTGATGGAGGGCGGGCGGGACAAAGGAGCGGGGAAAGGGCCCCAGGCCGTTTTCGTCCATGATCGCGGCAAAGGCGTCCAGATGCTGACGGACAAGCCCCGGCGGACGCATGATGCCGCCCGGATCATGGAACTCGGTGCGTTCCATCCGACCATCCCGCCAGAATTCGTGGCCCACCCCGTGCAGTCCGATTTCCAGATGATTGCCGGCCGTCCGGAGAAAATCGGCGGCCTCGTCCAGGGTCTCCTGCCATCGGCAGGGGTTGCGCCACTCCCTGCCCATCCAGGTGGCGGTGGGGACATGGCGCAGCCCATCGCTGCGATCCCACTCGCAGAGAACCATGGAGATCTGGACGCGCATCCGCAGATGCCGGGCCAGAAGGAGCAGGGCCCGGTAGTCTTCCAGGCAGTGATCCCGATTCATACCGGTGCGATAGGGCTCATTGACGGCTGAACCATCCCGGCCCTGCCACCAGCCCACGTCTTCCACCACCACCAGCAGCGGCATGGGCAGGGTGATCAGAAATCCATTGTGCGACAAGGGCTGCATTATGCTGCTCGCGGATCTACAGGCTGATCCAGCGCCGCAGGGCGGGGCCGGTGGCGCGGGAAAGGCGGAGATCAAGCCCCTTCCAGGGTTCGAGAACCAGGGTCTCGCATTGAGGATTCCAGCGGTGCGGCTTCCTGGAAAAAATATGCCAGCTTAAGGGGCGAGGCTCGGCGCCCCACTGTGTTTTGAATCGATGGGTTGGGGCTCCGGGCGTTGATCTGCCGAAATCGAAAAAGCCAAGACCCTGCTCGCAGCCATAGGCCAGCATCCGCCAGTAGAGGAGCATATTGGGACACAAGGGGCGGAAGGCCCGTAACGACGAGGCCCAGGGGTTATAGAGGGTGTCGCCCAGTTGCAGAACCAGGGCGGCGGCCAGGGGGCCCTCGTCTCCCTCCACCAGGATAATGGCGGCCTGATTGCCGAACTGGTGCAGAATCTCGGCAAAAAATGACCGGGCATGAACCGGGGAGCCCAGATCCCGCATATTCTCCGAGAAGACCGCATAGAATTGGGCAAGCAGCTCCGGCCCCCCCACCCGGTCGCGGCACCGGCAATGGCGGGCCTTGCGCACCTGATTGCGAACCTTGGCGGCGAGGGATTGCCACAGCTCCTCACTTGAACCGGGAAGGGGCCGCCGGAGGCCGACCTTGAAGCCGTGGGCCTGGTGACCGTACGGGTGCGGCATGGTGAAGTTTGTATCTTGCAGGAAGGAAAGGGGATGATCCTGGCGCAGCTCAAGATGGACGGCGCCGATTTTTTCGGCCAGGGTCAGCGCCTCTGCCAAGAGGAACTGCTCGATGGCGGGAGTATCGGCCAGAATGCCGGAGAAATCGAGGAAGGGCAGGGAGATAAGTCTGCTCTCTTTGCCGGGCGGGGAAAAGGAAACCAGGGGCAGAATCCCGGCAAGTGCCGGTTGGCCGCCGGACTCCTGATGGGCGCTGAGAAAATAGGCGGGATGGCCATATGACTTCTCAATAATTTTGCGCCAGCGCCAGAGATGAAAGGGCGTCCCCCCGGTCATGGAGGTGACATGCGAATCCCAGAGAGATGGCGAGTTACAGGAACAGGTGAGCATTGCTCTGCGGCCTTGCCTGAATCATGGGCTGGGGAACGGGATCATTGTCCTTGAAACTTCAGGGCGATGGCCGCAATGTCATCATGGATTTTGAAACGGGGATAGGTGGTGCAGCGGGGGTCGTCCCTTTGCAGTTCCCGCACCCGCCTGTGGACGGATTTCAGCCCGCCCTGGCGGTAGAGACGGGCAAAGTCCGCCAGATCTTCCGGCTGCCCGGGGTCGGTTCGGGGCAGAAAAAGGCCGTCGGTGTAGAGGATGATGTCGGTCACTCCGGTCAGGGATTCTCTGCCATGACGAATGAAATCAAGGGCCTGCGGCTCACCGTTGAGGACGCCGTAGTGGATGTTCATCCCCTCCCGCACCTTGAGAATCTGGTCGGCAAGATGCTCACCAATGGTGCCGGTCGCGTCCGGCCCGCACTGCTTCCACAGACACAGAGTTTCCCGGTCATGATCGATGGGGTCGGCAATGGGGCGCTGGGAGCCGTCTTCATAGAGGAGCAGGGCCAGGCTGTCACCAATCTGGAACCACTCAATTTCATTGGCATCGATGCGGACCACCATGCAGCTGGTGGACCAGAGATACTGGCGGCTGGTGAGGTCAACGCCGCTGTTCTCCATCAGCTCGCGGATGGTCAGATTGGCTTGGGCGGCAAGCTGGCTGAGGGTGCCGCCGTTACGGGAAAAGACCTGGGCGGCGGATTCGGCGGCCAGCAGGCCACCGGTCTTGCCCGCGCTCTTTCCGCTCCTCTCCAGGCTGGTGGCCCCGTCAAAGACTCCAAAGAGATTGCCGGCCTGGAGCAGGATGTCCTCGTTGATGGTGCCGCTGCCCCGTTCGAGCAGGGTCTCCACGGCGCTGATTCTTATCTCTTTCGCCATGGTGTCACCATCATGGTGAGGGAAAAAAAGATACATGTTTGCTCCGGCTGCTCTCTGATCCTTGGATAACCAGGGTCATCCGTGCGACTGGATGACCGGAAAGTTTCTGATTTTTGAATGGCCTCACCAGCGGGAGGCCGGCTGCCAATCTTCCTTCCGCCTCCCAAGCCCCTGGAAAAAGTCACGGAACCAAAAGAACGACTTTTCTCCAGACCACCCGGATAGTCAAATAGAAAATATCGATACTGATGTGTGCCGCCATGGGTTTTTCTCAAATATTCCACAGAAGAGGGAGCGGAAACAGGCCAGGAGGGTTTTGTCTGCGCTGACGATCAAAGGGCCTTTGCCGGGCCGGGCTGCTCAGCGGTGGCCTTGGCCTGCTGATAGAGCCGGTGAGCGGGCCTTGAATGTTTTGTCCCGTGGGATATTTTTACCAGTCAGGGGAGATCAAGGACCTCCAGCATCCGCACCACCATCTTCAAGTCATTGGCGTTGGGATGTCCCTTGGCCGCGGGCGCATCGGCCAACCAGGGGGGCTGGGGATTTTTTCGGGAGGCCTTTTCAATCACCTGCGGACTGACCTCGCCCGGGCAGGAAAAGGTCGCCAGCAGATGGACCTTGCCGGCAATCTCCTTGGCTTTTTTCATGGCGTTCTCGGCGTGAACCGATCCCGCCGCCGCGCCATGGGTGGCAAAAAGATAGACATTCTGGTTTTCCTTCAATCGTGCCAGAAAGACCTGGGATTCGGGGTCGGGCTGCCCGCCCATAAGCCAGAAACCAACGGCCACAAAGGAGAATTCCGATGGGTCGGGTGCGTCGGCGATGGCCGCGATCGTCTTTTCTCCGTCCAAAAATCCATACACTGCCTCGGCAAGCTTCCTGGTATTGCCGCTTTTTGATGAATACACCACCAGACTTTTCATGATCTCTCCTTATTTTTGAGACTGCACAATTTCACCCTGACCCGTGCAGGGCGCTTCCAACCATCTTCGCCAGCCATGAAAAATCACTGTGCCAATGGCCCCGGATATGATACCTCTCAAGGGAAACAGAGAGAGAATCATGTTTGAATATTTTATCGTCCATTTGCTCGAAAAGAAATCACTTTCGGCCACTGAAATAAAATGCCATGACCTTTGCTCCCGCCTCCTTTCAAAGGGCCCTGATCACCTGGTTCCACGCCGAACAACGGCCCCTGCCCTGGCGCCGGGACTATGAGCCCTATCAGATCTGGATCTCGGAGATCATGCTGCAGCAGACCCAGATGGAACGGGTCACCCCCTTTTTTGAACGCTGGCTGCGGCAGTTCCCCGACATCCATACCCTCGCCGGGGCCGACGAGGACCTGGTCCTCAAATGCTGGGAAGGACTGGGCTATTACAGCCGGGCCCGGAATATCCACAAATGCGCCCGGATCATTGTCGATGAGCATGAGGGGCTGATTCCCCGCGACCAGAAATCCCTGCTCGCCCTGCCCGGCATCGGCCCCTATACCGCCGGGGCCATCGCCTCCATTGCCTACAATCTTCCGGTGCCCCTGGTTGACGCCAATATCGGCCGGGTCTTTGCCCGTCTCTTCAACATTGACCGGCCCCTGTCCCAGGCCCGGAATCTGCTCCGGCAAAGGGCGGAAGAACTGGTTCCTGAAGAGCAGGCCCGTTCCTATAACCAGGGGCTGATGGAGCTGGGGGCCCTTATCTGCACCCCGAAAAGTCCGGACTGCCCCCGCTGCCCCCTGATCTCCTTTTGTATCGCGTACCGGGATGATCTGGTTGCGGAACGCCCCATTCTCCAAAAAGGCGCTGCCCGGCTCACCATTGAAATGGCCACCGGCATCCTGCCGCACCCGCACCAGGACGGCCAGGTCTTTATCCAGCAGCGGCTGGCGGACGATGTCTGGGGCGGCCTCTGGGAATTTCCCGGCGGCAGACTGAAGCCCGGGGAGCAGCCGGAGCAGGCGGTGGTCCGTGAGTTTTTTGAAGAGACCGGATTTGTCGTGCGGGTGGAGAAAAAAATAACCACCACCATCCACTTTTACACCCGCTACAGGGTGATCCTGCACTGTTTCCTCTGCACCCTCGCCGCTCCCCACCCGGCACGGGAGCCGGTTCCTCTGCTCTCCGCCGCCCAGCAATATCGCTGGGTAACTGTCGCTGAGCTGGACAATTTTGCCTTTCCGGCAGGGCACCGCAAACTCATTGAGTTTCTCAAGCTTTCTCCGGCGGCGCAATAATCGCACGGGCCAGCCACACCAGCAGCAGCACCGGAAGCCCCATCAGGGCGGTGAGCAGAAAGAAGGATTCATAGCCGATGGAGGCGACAAAGGTGCCGGAATAGCCGCCGATGAGTTTGGGGAACAGGGTCATCAGGGAGCTGAACAGGGCATACTGGACGGCGGTGAAGGAGACATTGGTCAGGCTGGAGAGAAAAGCGATGAAGGCGGTGCCGGCAAGGCCCGCGCAAAGGCTGTCGGCACCGATGACCACGCTCAGCAGCAGCAGATCAGCGCCGCTTCCGGCGAGCAGCATAAACAGCAGATTGGTGGCCGCTGCCAGCAGGGCTCCGGCAAAGAGGATGGCGTAGACCCCGAAACGCACCGTCAGCATTCCTCCAATAAATCCGCCCACCAGGGTCATGCCCAAGCCAAAGGTCTTGGTCACGGTGGCGATGTCGTTCTTGGAAAATCCCATATCCAGATAAAAGACATTGGAAACCACCCCCAGCACGATGTCGGACACCCGGTAAAAACCCACCAGGACCAGGAGCAGGATCGCGGTCTTGATCCCGTATCGCTGAAAAAAGTCGCGCACCGGGGCGACAAAGGTCTCCGCCACCATCTTTTCATCAACCAGACCGAGCACAGCAAGCCCCTTGGCCGCGAGCATCGCCACCGCCAGGGACAGGAGGAGGCGGCAGGACTCCACCACAAAGGCGATCAGTGCTTCATGGGCGCCGACTGCCTGGACTGCTCTCGCCTTCACCGAGGAGACAAGGCCGGCGCTGAAAAAAAAGCATGTCCCGAAAGAGGCCGCCACCAGCACAAACATCAGCAGGAGTCGAGAAGAATGGTTCGCCGAAAAATCCCGGCCAACGGTGCCGCCGTTTCTTTCGGGCTCAGCGATGCTCAAGGTGGTCAGCACCCCCACCAGCATGACCAGGGCCATGGCCAGATAGGTCTTCTGCCAGGCCGCGAAAGAGTAGAGCTCCCGGGTGGTGCCGAAAAATGAGGCGAGATAGAGGGACCCGGCCCCGGCCGCCAGCATCCCCATGCGGTAGCCGGCCACATAGCTCGAGGCCAGCATCGCCTGCATGGAGATATCAATACACTCAATGCGATAGGCATCGATGACAATATCCTGGGTGGCCGAAGAGAATCCCAGCAGCACCGCCGCCAGGGCCATGAGGATCATGCTCCTTTCGCCCAGGGCCGGATCGGTGCAGGCCATCCAGACGATGGCCGCAATAATTGAGATCTGCGCCAGGAACAGCCAGGCCCGCCGTCGGCCCAGCCGACGGGTGAGCAGGGGCAGGGGCATCCGGTCAACGAGGGGGGCCCAGATAAACTTGAAGGAATAGGCCAGGGCCGCCCAACTGAAAAACGTCACCGCCGCCCGGTCAATGCCGGCCTCGCGCAGCCACACCGAGAGGGTAGAAAAGATCAGAAGAATGGGGATCCCTGCCGAAAAACCAAGAAAGAACATGACCAGCACCTGGGGATGCAGCCAGGCCCGGAGCATCCGGTGGGAGGCGGGAGGGGTCTCATTTTTTTTGCTCATTCTTGTCTTTTTCATCCAATATGGGTATGCTGGCCGAATCACCGTCGAGATTATCCGGCTTTATGCCGGGAAGAAAGATCAAAGCACTCGTTCCCGTTCTCCATCAACAAAAATCCTTAAGCAGAGACAGCCGTGCTTCTTTTCCTACTGGAATCAGCGTCACAGATCAAGAAATAAACCCATGCCCATACAAACATACAACACCCTGAGTCGGAAAAAAGAGCCCCTGGTTCCCATCACCAAAAACCATATCAACCTCTATGTCTGCGGCATCACCTCCTACGATTACTGCCATATCGGACACGCCAGATCAGCCCTGGCCTTTGATATGATCGTCCGCTATCTGCGCTATCGTGGCTACACCGTGACCTATATCCGCAACTTTACCGATATTGACGACAAGATCATTAACCGGGCAGTGGAACAGGGGGTGAGCGCCGCCGCCCTGGCCCAGCGCTTTATCGAAGAGTTTTATGTGGACATGGACCGGCTGGGTGTTGATCGGCCCACCCTCGAGCCCCGCGCCACCGAGCATATCCAGGAGATGATTGATCTGATTGCTGAGCTGATGGGCAAGGGGCTGGCCTATCAGTCCGGCACCGATGTCTATTACGCGGTGACCGGATTTCCCGAATACGGCAAGCTCTCCGGTCGCAATCTGGGCGACATGCAGGCCGGCGCCCGCATTGCCATCAACGAGAACAAAACCAATCCCATGGATTTCGTCCTCTGGAAGGGGTCAAAGCCGGGCGAGCCGACCTGGGACAGCCCCTGGGGGCCGGGCCGTCCGGGATGGCACATTGAATGTTCGGCCATGAGCCGCAAGTATCTGGGCGACTCCTTTGACATCCATGGCGGCGGTCAGGATCTGGTCTTCCCGCACCACGAGAATGAGGTGGCCCAGAGTGAGGGAAGCTGCGGCAAACCCCTGGCCAACACCTGGATCCACCATGGATTTGTCACCATCCGTGATGAAAAGATGTCCAAGTCACTGGGGAATTTTCTCACCATCCGTGATGTGCTGGCCCAATACCACCCGGAAGTCCTGCGTTTTTTTATCTTCTCCACCCATTACCGCAACCCCCTGGATTTTTCCGAGGCGGCGATGATGGACGCCACCGCCGGGCTCGACCGGCTCTACCAGTGCATGGCCGCCATTGATGAGCTGAGTTCCGGTGAAAGTGCCGAAAACCGCACAGTGACCGTCTCGGCCAAGGAGAGTCACAAGCTGAACACCATGGAAGAGCGTTTTCAAAAGGTCATGGATGACGACTTCAACACCGCCCAGGGCCTGGCCATTCTCTTTGACGCGGTCAAGACCATCAACAAGATCTGCGGCCAGCTCCCGGCCCGTCCCGGTCAGGGCGATCTCGACCTGATCAGGGGGGCGGGGGCGCTTATAAAAAAACTGGCCGGGATCATGGGCCTGCTCAAGGAAGACCCGAGAACCTATCTGCTGCACAAAAAAACGGCCCTGCTGCAAGATCTTGACATCAGCGAGGCGGAGATCCGGCAAATGATTCAGGAACGTAAGGACGCTCGGGAGGCCAAAGACTGGGCGCGCGGCGACAGTATCCGCGACGGTTTGCTAGCAAGGGGCATTGAGCTGAAAGATGGCCCGGAGGGAACCAGCTGGAAGGTAAAGGGCCATTAGGGAGATTAGGGGAGATTCGGGAGATCAGGGAGATCAGGGAGATCAGGGAGCAGTGGCGATATCCCCCAGCCGCGCTCAAAGAACAAGATTGGAGGTGAGAGCATGAGCACCGGTATCCTTCGTGTACCCGCCGTCGCCAACCGTTTTTATCCGGGAAATCCGGACATTCTCCGCCGGGATGTGGAGGCCATGATCCCGGCCTTCGCCGCCCCGCAAAAGGCCTGGGCTGTGGTCATGCCCCATGCCGGCTATATCTACTCGGGCGCCGTGGCCGGCGAAACCATCGCCAGGGTGCACGTCCCCGATACCGTCATCATCCTTGGCCCCAATCATCACGGCCAGGGGGCGCCGGTGGCCCTTTCCACCAGCTCCTGGGAGATGCCCATGGGACTGGTGGCCGTTGACACCGCCAGCAGCGCCGCCCTGCTCCAGGAGAGTGGCGCCATTCAAGTGGACGAAACCGCCCATCGCTACGAACACTCCCTGGAGGTGCAGATTCCCTTCCTCCAGGCGCGACAGAAGAATCTCTCCATCGTTCCGCTGGTGATCTCCCATATCTCCTACCCCCTCTGTCAGGAGGTGGGGGCAGCCCTGGCCAGGGTCATCAAAGGGGCCGGCAAAGAGATCCTGATTGTGGCCTCAAGCGATATGACCCATTACGAATCACGGGCCGCCGCCGACAAGAAAGACCGTTATGTCCTGCAAAGGCTTGAAGGCATGGACCCTGCCGCACTGTACCGCGCCGTGCTCGACAACCGCATCTCCATGTGCGGCATCATGCCGGTGACCATCGCCCTCATCGCCGCCCTGGCCCTGGGGGCCACCAGAACCGAGCTTGTGCGCTACACCGATTCCGGCGCGGTGAGCGGCGATACCAGCCAGGTGGTGGGCTACGCGGGGGTTATAATTTCCTGATTGTCCCCCGGCGCCCTTCTTTTTCCTTGACAGGAGGGGCTGGATTTTCTAAATAAACAGCTTCATCAGATTATCCGGGCATCCTGCTGGGGGATGGTCTAATGGTAAGACAGCGGACTCTGACTCCGCTTATCGAGGTTCGAGCCCTCGTCCCCCAGCCACCGTCAATTCAGGCACATGGAGCATTCGACTCCATGTGCCTTTTTTCGTTTCCGGCCTTCCCCTCCCTCTCCTGTCTCCCACATTCTTCATATCTGATGGAACCAACATGCCAAAATTACAGAACAAGCTGCGGCACAGTTGTTTGCTCACAAATGCTGACAATGTTTCCCGATGGAACGAGCTCTTTATGGATATCACACCCACAGAAGGAGCATGACTAAAAAACAATTTTCCGATGAGACTCTAATCCTCCTTTGTCACATTCCCTTCAATGGCAACCACTCAACCACCCCTAACCCCGACCACCCCTTCCCCTCCTT
>JACDZJ010000145.1_pt1 | contig 31448 bp, 20 predicted proteins | sample 7365721 | NCBI WGS metagenome assembly JACDZJ01 (sample SAMN15143480, study PRJNA637477) | pond metagenome | biome: freshwater wetland ecosystem [ENVO:00000243]; feature: pond [ENVO:00000033]; material: pond water [ENVO:00002228]; isolation source: pond water containing pink berries ... | reverse complement strand
TTAGAGAGAGATCTGATTTGAACCCATGCTCCTCGTCCTTGCCGTGTTTCTTTGAAGAGACAGGAGAAAGACCCTTAACAATACGACATTATGACACCTCCCGATCGCTTTCCCTCAGAGATGATCGAGGAAAGTCAGACCCTTGACTCTTCTCAGCTCAATCAACTTGAACACTCCTTCCGCCAATGGGTTGAAGCGTCTTCTTCTCGTAAAGCCATCCGCCTGTCCAGGCAACGGATTTTTGTCATCTTCCTGCTCATCCGCTATACCGGGGCAAAACTCAACGAGGTCTTAACCCTTCAATCTCTCGAGGATATCGACACTGAGAACCATTCCATAAACTTCCGAATGCATGAGCATGACGGCAAGGGCGTTTCCCGCCAGGTGCAGATCCCGGAAGCCCTGTCCGAGGTTCTTCAGTCCCTTCTGGCTGAGCCGCAGTTCCGGGAGCCGGGCTGTAAGCTCTTCAATATTGATCCAGGATTCGTGCGCCGTAAGTTTTATGAGCGAAGCACATCCTGCGGCTTTCCCAGTCGTTCCGGTGGGCCGGAGATGATCCGCAAGGCCAGAGCGGTGGAACTCCTCCGCAATAAAATGCCCCTGACAGCGATTCAAAGACTCTTAGGTCATTCCACCCCAAACCTCACCAGCGCCTACGCCGCGTTCTCCGAAGAGGAGTTGCGACGAGCGACTAAAATTCATATCGAAAGAGAATTTTCACGGAAGAGCAGCGCCTGCAATTCCTTCTTTGGCAAGATTCAGGTCATTCACAAAGGTGATATCCAGGCCCGAATAGAAGTGGCAACCATCGGAGGTGAGGTGGTTCAGGCGATCATCACCCATGGCAGTGTTGAAAGACTTGGGATTGAGGTGGGGAAACTCATCACCGCAGAGATCAAGGCTCCCTGGGTTCTTTTAATGAAGCAGGAAGAGGAACCGAAGTGCAGCGCCGAAAACAGATTTCAAGGCGTAATTGAAAGGATCACAAGGGGGAAGATCAACACCGAGTACAGCATCCGACTGGCAAACGGAACAGAGCTCTGCTCCATCACCGGTACCCAGAGCAACCAGTATTCCCTGCTCCAGGAAGGGGACCGGGTATGGGCAATGTTTAACTGCTATGCCGTTGTTTTGCATGTTGACTGACCGTTGCACTGACAGGTGTGAATATCCGGCAACGAGATGATCCGCTCCACCGGACAAATGAAATCGGGCTTGGCTTGAAGTTCCAGAGCCCCTGTTCATCTTCCGTCATTGCCATTGCCGTTGATGGTGGTGGGCATATTCAGAGCCTGAGGTGGTGCCGGGAAGAACCTTTTTATCAGCCGACGGCTGAGCAGGGCCAGGCCGAACAGCACAAAACCAATGGATACCTGATGGAAATTGCCGCTGGTTGCGCCGCTGCCAAAGGCGGTAAAGATCAGGGTCAAGGGGATGAACCCGATGAGAGAACCGGCCAGATACTGCCCCATGGGAACCCGGCAGCAGCCGCAGACCAGGCTGTTGATCGTCGCGTTGGTAAAGGGAAAGAGGCGCACATAGAGGACCCACCAGAAGCCGTTGCGGCGCAGGAGTTGTCCCCAGATGGCAAGACGGCCGGCAAGGCGGCGCTGGACCATGTCGGCCAGGAGGAAGCGGCCCATCAGGTAGACCGCAGTCGCGCCGATAATGGAGCCGTCCAGGGCCAGGGGGGCGCCAAGTCCTAATCCGTACACTGCTCCGGCGGCGCCGCAGACCCAGAGGCGGGGCATTCCGAGGCTGATCAGAAGCCCGGACGAGAGCAGAAAGATGGCGCCGCTGCCCCATAGCCCGCCGGCTTGATTCGCGCCCAGCAAACGGGCGCGGATCTCCTCCAGCTGGAATGAGGAATTTCCGGCCATCTCATGGCGCAGGAACAGGGCCATGCCAAAGAAGATAAGTCCAACGACGCATAAGTTGCGCAGATCAGCGGCCAGAAGAACCTTGTCGGCAGCGGTCTTTTGCTCTGCTTGCTTGTTGCTGGGCGGGATGGCGTTTTTCGTCAATTTTGCTATCTTCTGTAAAATTTGAGCGCAATGTCCATTGGCGCCAGACGCGATTGTCTGGGGTCAGGATCGTTCTGGTTGTCGCCGTCCCGGGTGATTTAACGTGTCCCGGCTTGCTTTGGCCAGGGGAGCAAAGGACTTCTCTCCATGGGTGTAAAGGCGGAAGGACAGTGCTCTTGGTTCTGGACGGGCAGAGAAATGCGAAAGGTGCTTCCTTGATTTGGCATACTGGTCAGATCGATGCGCCCGCCATGTTTCTCCACTGCCCACTGGGCAATGGCCAAGCCCAATCCCGAGCCGCCGTTTTCCCGGGAACGAACCTTGTCCACCCGGTAGAAGCGGTCAAAAATCCGGGCCTGATGCTCCGGCGCAATTCCTGGCCCGGAGTCGATTATCTCCACGTAGCAAAACTCATCGGTTTTGTCCACCAGGATCCCAATGGCTGTTGACTGGGGTGAGTATTGAATGGCATTGAAGAGGATGTTGGCAAAGGCCTGCCGGAAGATGCTCCGGTCGAGACATACCGGACAGGATTCTTTGACCGTCAGTGACAGCTCCTGTTTTTTCTCTTCGGCAAGAATCTCCAGGCGGGCCATTTCATCCTGAACAATCTCGCCCAACTCCCATTTTTTCAACTCAAGTTTGACCACGCCGCTGTCGGCACGAGTCAGGGCCAGGAGGTCGCTGACCAGGTGGCTCATCTTGTCCACCTCTTCGAGCATGCTGGAAATGGTATCCTTATATTCATTTACGCCCTGGGGCGCACGCAGGGCCGCTTCACCGACGCTGTGCATGGCGGCAAGGGGAGTGCGCAGCTCATGGGAGGCGTCTCCGGTGAACTGGCGCATCTGGGTGAAGGAGTGATTGAGTTGTTTCAGGAGATGGTTGAAGGTGATGGAGAGATGCCCCAGCTCGTCGCCTGCGTTTTCCACCGGTAACTGTTCATGCAGTCGTTCGGCGGAGAGTGTCTTCATCTGGGTAATGATCTTCTGCAGCGGCAAGAGGACCCGTCCGGCGATAAAATAGCCGCCAGCCCAGGCCAGCAGCAGTACAAGAGGAAAACAGAGGGCCTGCACCAGCAGCAGATGACGCATCTCCTGAAACATAAAAGTGGTGATGAGGCCTACCCTGATCACTACATTGACCCCATTGACCTTTCGGATTTCCTGGGCGATGAGTAGTTTTCCGTCATCATGAAGGCGCAGGGTATGAAATTCCACGCCTTGATCATTTGACTGCGCGGAGACCGGCGGCAGGCTGAAATCGGTCATGGCGAAGTTCTGAAAAATCGGGAACCCGTCCAGGCGGGAGACCGAGATTAGATATTCATTTTCTATGATATCCTGATTTTTCTTCCAGACAAGATTCCCATCCGGGCTGGGTTGCAGGAAAAGGGTGGCGATTTCTTCGACCTCTTCCTTAAGGTTGGCCTTGAGCTCAGCGTTGAGCTGGTGCCATAGAGATACTTGGGTCGAGAAAACGTAGGCTCCGAGGGTAAATACCAGGACGCCAAGATGCCAGAGGGTGATCCTGGTGCGGATGCTCCGGCTGCCGAGGTGGAGGTTCATGACTCTTCCCTTTTCATGATAAAGCCGATCCCGCGGATGGTATGGATGAGTTTCTCCGGGAAATCCTTGTCAACTTTTCGGCGGAGCCGGGCCATGTGGACATCAATAACGTTGTCCATGGGAGTTGCCCTGGTGGTCTCCTGCCATAGGTCACGGGCTATCATGCTGCGGGTGATGAATCGGCCCTGGTGACGCAGCAGATAGGCCAGAAGATCGAATTCCTTGGCAGTTAAATCCAGGGGCTGGCCGCCGCGCTGGGCCTCCCGGACCACCAGATCAAGACTCAGGTCGGCAAATTGAAGCTGAAAGACCGGTTCACTCCTGCCGCGCCGCAGCAGCACCCGGATACGGGCCAGGAGTTCGCTTGCGGCAAAGGGCTTGACCATGTAGTCATCGGCGCCGCTGTCAAGGCCTGAAATCCGGTCTTCCAAGGCGTCGCGGGCGGTGAGGATGAGCACCAGGGTCTGGTTGTCGTGGCTGCGCAGGGCTTCGAGAATTTCCAGTCCGCTGCGGCCCGGTAGCATGATATCGAGAATAACGATATCAAAGATTTCAGTATTGATGAGAAAAAAGCCCTCTTCGCCGGTCATCGCTATACGGACGACGTATCCCTCACCTTCGAGCACCTGTTGCAGTGAATGGGCAATTTTGATCTCGTCTTCGACAATCAGTATTTGATGCATTGGTTTCCTTGGAGACGGAGACGTGGTGAGCGTCTAATTTTTGGTAATGGGTGTTTTAGCTTTTTTTTTGCATTATCTTTTGGTCGTGGCTGCCGTCTGTTTCTCAGGGTACGGATCGTTGCGGGATTCGTCCGTATGAGCATTGCGTAGGATATCCAACGCGGAAACATAGCTTTCGGTATGAATTTCCAGGGCGCCAAGGAGAGTATGGAAGAGGTTGTCATGGGAGTATGTCTGTTGCGCCTCGCTTTTGAGAGTATCCCTGTTGATCTGGAAGTTTTCGCCAAACCATAAAATGGCGGCAATGTGTTTCTGGGACTCTGGGGCCAAAGGATAGGGCATACCATGGAGATATACTCCATACTCTCCCAGGGATTCTCCATGATCACTTATGTAAAACAGAGCTGTTTCGAAACGCTGATCATTTTTTTTGAGCAAATCAATCGTCTTGCTCAAAAAAAAGTCAGTGTAAAGGATGCAATTATCGTAAGCATTGTTGATCTCGTCCGGGCTGCATTGCTCAAGCTGGTTGTTCTTGCAGACAGGGGTAAACTGCTCGAACTCCTTGGGGTATCGCTTGTAATAAGCCGGCCCGTGGTTTCCCATCTGATGAAGAATGATCAGGATGTCCTTTTTTTGGGCATCAATATAATCCTGTAAGCCGACCAGCATTCCTTCGTCGCGGCACTCTTCGTCGCAGATCGTGTTGTTGTCCGGGTTCATATAATCTTCATAGGGAACGCGTAAGGCTACTCCCTTGGAATCGGAGTTGTTATCCCGCCAAAGCACATTAACCCCCGCCCGTTCAACAATATCAAGAATATTTTCCCTGGTCTTCGCCTTTTTACTGCTGAATTCAGCTCTGGTCAGATCGGAAAACATGCAGGGCACGGAGGTGGCCGTTGAGGTGTCACAGGACTGAACATTGGGATAAAAGATAACATCTTCCCGGCTGAGCAGGGGGTTGGTTTTCCGCTCATAGCCGTTCAGGGAAAAACGATCGGCCCTGGCCGCTTCACCCACGACAACAATGATCAGTTCCCGATTTTTATCAGTTTCCGGAATCTTGGCGTCGTTGCCAATAGGTTGAACAATGACAGGAGTTGAACCGGCACTTTGAGTGAGATATTTATAAGTGGAATAGATCGCGTACGTCGGATTCGCATAATAACGTAACACCTTATGCTCACGGAAGAAGGAAGCATAGAATCGACTAAAAGAAAAAATGGGGATCAGGATAAGAAGCAGGGCGATGCCAATGAGCTTGAGTCGAGATATTAAAGCTCTGCGTAAAGGTAAATGTCCCAAGGGGATTACGCAGACGGCGAGTGATGGGAGGATTCCAAGAAAAAAAAGGGTGGAGAGTAATTTGAGGGAGAAGAGATCGCGGCTTTCATTGACATTGGTTTCAAGGATGTTCTGAATCATGGTGGAGTCTATCACCACATTATAATGATTCATAAAGTAACTAAGAACTGCCCCCGTCATGAGAAAAATGACCAGTAGCGGTTTGGTGGTCAGGCGTGAGGCAAGCAAGGCCAGAAGCAAGATGATAACTCCGGTTGCGCCAATTCCTAAAGATATGATGTAGAGCAGGTTACTCCCTTTGGTGGGAGGGTACACCATGATCACATTTCGGAAAAAAGCGGCATTGTCGAAAAGGACTATGAAAATGGCTGCTGCCAGAATTAATATATTGGTATAGTTACGATTTTGCATTTAAGGTGATGCTTCGGTGGAGATATAAGGTGAATGTGAATTGTGTTGTCTTATTGATTTTGATGATAATTTTTTTGAAATCGATAGAAAGGCCGGGGGGAAAAAAACATAAATTGGTCTTGTCCACAGAATCTGTGAGTGAAGTCAAGACGTTGGCAGCCGTTAAGAAATGATAAGCAGTCAGGTTACTTCGTGATGGCGCTTATGCCGAACAGCTCCTTCCCCCGGTCATTCCCCCCTTTTTCTTGCCAGCGATTCAATCGATGTTTGAGAATAAAATCAGCACCCTGGTAGAGGGCCATGGCCTTCAGGACATTGCTGTTTTGGGGGTCAGCGGGGATTCTGTGCACATTGGAAAGAGGAGCAGGGATTATGTCCGTTCGTTTCACTGGCGCGAGAATAGTCAGTACATCGTTTTCGTAAAGTCCCAGGCGTTGATAGTTGCTGATCAGGGCTCTTTCCTGAAAGGTATCGCTTAAAATATCCTGGCCAAAGAAATGACTCTCGTACTTTATCCCTAATAGGGCCAGAAGGGTCGGGGCAATATCAATCTGGCCGCTGAGTTTGCTGACCGTTTGAGCTGGGATATGGGCTGGTGAGTAGATGAAGAGGGGAATATGATACCTCTCCACCGGCAACTCAGCCCTTCCGGCGCTGCCCGCGCAATGATCAGCCACGATGACAAACACCGTATCCTTGAACCAGTCCTGTTTCTCGGCAGCGGTAATAAGCTGCCGCAGGGCGTAATCCGTGTATTTCACTGCCCCGAAACGTCCGGTCCCGGAGGGGATATCAATCTTCCCTTCCGGGTAAGTATATGGGCGGTGATTGCTGACGGTCATGATATGAAAAAAGAATGGTTTTCCGGCTGCATGGGAGGCGTCTGCCTCCGAGATGGCCCTTCGGTAAATATCCTCGTCGGCCACTCCCCATGCATTTTTAAAGGTGACTTCATCGGCTTTCAGATCCGTTTGATCAACGATACGGTAGCCATTTCCTGAAAAGAAAACATTCATATTATCAAAGAAACCATGCCCTCCATACAAAAAAGCCACGTCATAGCTGTTATCCTTAAGGACCTTGCCGAGGTTGTCCATTTTAGCGTTGTCAGGTCGTTTGACCATGGACATTCCGGGAGTCGGGGGAATGGACAGGGTTATTGATTCCAGGCCTCGGGTTGTGCGGGTGCCGGTGGCATAAAAATTGGTAAACAGCATCCCTTTCTCAAAGAGTTGATCCATAAAAGGAGTGATGTGTTCTTTTTGCCCAAATCTGGTAAAGAATTCAGCGCTCAGGCTTTCAACGGAAATCAGGATGACGTTCAATTTCGGATTGTTTCTTCCCGTTGCCGGGCGTATCTTTTTCGAGATATTGAAAAGATCGCCGTCATCCTTTTTCTTGCCAACCATTTTTTTTAACTGCTGTGAAAGTTGGGCTTCATTGCCCTGGGCGTAGAATGTTTGGTAATCCAGGGCATTGCTTCTGAAGGCGGCAACGAATTGATAGGGGCCGTTTGATCCCAGTTCATTGACATAGTTGTTGTCGGAAAGTTCACGCCATGACTGGCCAACGAAAAGATAGGAGCAGAGTGCCAGGATAAAGATTAAGGCTGCATGGAATAATCTGCTGCTGAATTTTTCCCTTACTTCCAGAACGCGCCCGAGAGCGGACCTGATCATGGCAAGGGTTATCACGGAGGCAAGAAAAATGGCCGTAAAAATTGGCCCGACTGGATAGGATTCATAAATATTTTTAAGTACTTCATCGGTATAGACAAGATAATCGATGGCAATAAAATTAAATCGTGTATTAAACTCATCCCAGAACATCCACTCTGCAAACGTCACGAAATATGTTCCACAAAGAAGGAGAAAGACGAAGAGAAATGTCAGGTATCGGTAAGGTTTACTGCCATAGATACGATCGGGAAGAAGAAGCAGTAGGAAGGAAAAAAACAGGCTGAAGTAGATGCAGAAGACCATATCGTAAATGGTGCCCATAAAAAATATCTGGCAAAGTCCCCAAAAGGTCATTGTTCCTGCACTCCATGAACTTATAAGAAGGGCGAGGCGCAAAATGGTGGACATCATCAGGTAGAGAACTCCAAGATGGGCCATCAGTCCAAAGCGACTATTTTTGAGCGCGGTATATATTGTATACATATCGGTTTTCATTGTTTGTGGTGAAAATGGCTTGGAAACGGAATGATATTTCATTGGATTCGTGCTATGGAGTCAGTGCTTTCCTGGATACCAATAACGCTGAGGTGACCTTACTGAGAAAATGGAGTGTCATCATCTGACATGTTCCTGAAGTTTTCTTCAGGTCGTTATTGCTTGTTGTGCTGATGACGCGATGAGTTACTCAAGACGAGGTCCTCAAATCGGTTCCGGTGAGTGATGTTGGATATGCAGGGGAACCCTTTTTAATAACGGGTTGAATGCGTTTCCCGGGTGGTGGAATGGGTTCGGTTGATTTTTTAAGTGACTCGGGCGGTCACGGTCTTGTCTTGAGTGGGGGAATTCGTTTGCATCTCTCCGTAAAATATTTGTAACGAAGGAAGCATTGAATATGAAAAGGAAAAAAATGTCGGGAGGGAGATTTTTTATGATTCTCCTATTGGCCCTTGCCAGTATGAGGCTGGTGAGTGCCCCGGTTGCTGGATCTGCCGGTGAAAAAAATAAAGGGCAAGGGGCTGTCTCCGGCGTCCAAGCTGAGCCGGCAGTTCCGTCTTCCCTCAGTTATCTCGATGCCGCCATTCTCGGGCTGGTGGAAGGGGCCACCGAATATCTGCCGGTGAGTTCCACCGGCCATCTTCTTCTTGCGGAGAGCATCCTCGGGCTTGCCCATGACCCGGCAAGCAAAAAGGCGGCCAATGCCTACGCCATTGTCATCCAGGCCGGGGCGATCCTGGCGGTGCTGGGCCTCTACCGGACCCGGGTCAGGCAGATCTTTCTCGGGCTTCTGGGGAGGGATGGGGATGGCAGAAGGCTGGCCATCAATCTGGTGATTGCCTTTCTTCCGGCGGTGGTGGCGGGCCTGCTCCTGGAGGATCTGATCAAGGGAAATCTGTTCGGCCTCTGGCCGGTGACCGCGGCCTGGCTGGTGGGGGGGGTATTGCTCCTGGTGCTGGACAGGAAGATTCCCCATACCCATACCGGTCTTGCCCTCGAATCCTTTGGCTGGCGTCACGCCCTGGGCGTGGGACTGATGCAGTGCGCGGCCCTGTGGCCCGGGGTTTCCCGCAGCCTGGCCACCATTGCCGGCGGCCTCCTGATGGGGGCGGGGATGGCGGCGGCGGTGGAGTTCAGCTTTCTGCTGGGACTCATGACCCTGGGCGCGGCAACGGTGTATGAGGCCCTGAAAAACGGCAACATGATCATTGCCCATTTTGGTTTTGCCGGCCCCCTGCTGGGCTTTTTCTGTGCCTTTGTCTCGGCCTGGATCTCCATCAAATGGATGGTGGGTTTCCTGCAACGGCGGGGGCTGGCTCTGTTTGGCTGGTACCGGATCGTGCTGGCGCTGGTGGTGGGGGGTTACCTGCTCCTCGTCTCCTGAAAAAGACCCTGGAGCAGGACAAAGCGTCCCAGGCAGATCACCTGGCAGGGGAAGGAGGCGACAAACAGGGGGTTGTTGCAGAGTCCGCCGGAGAGGTACACCGTCTCGGGGCTTCCGGCAAAATTATAGGCATTGAGGGCAATCCCCTTGACGAATTTGGCCACCGCCTCGACCTCACTTTCGCCGCTCACCACCGAGTCAAAGATATTGCTCATCCCCAGGACCCCGCAGGTGACTGAAAAGGAGCTGGCCGGAACCCGCATGGTGGTAAAATCCAGATCGTAGTACCTTTCCAGCAGCTCAATGGTAAATCCCATGGAGGCGCCGCATTCGGTGTTCCAGCCCATGTTTTTGATCCTGCCCTGATCCTGGTGGATAAATTTGATATCCCGGCTGCCGCAGTCGAGCAGGGTGTATTCGTCGGCATCGATAAGGGCGCTGCCGCCGTGGGCCAGGGCGGTGAGTTCATTGACATACCGGTCGCTGTGCCGCTTGCCGTTATGGCCGGTGGCGATATCGACCCGGAGGGACTGGTCGATCATTTTGGTGGCAATAAGCTGCGGGCTGAAGGTGTCGGTGTCCCAGAGTTTGCAGTAGGAGGTTCCGAAATCGGCGAGCAGCATTTTCTAGACCACCGGGGGCAGGAGAGAGGAGAGGGTGGAGAGCGCGCCCAGTGCCCCGGAGAGCAGGCAGAAATCCGATGGCCGTCCCCGGCCCGCCCCCTTCTGTTCCGCCGCCAGCTCCAGGAAGGCCTGGATCTTGGCCTTGGTGCTGTTGCCGGCGGTGACATCGCAGTCCACATAGAGTCCGTGCGGATGTCTGTTCGCCAGGTGTCTGGCCAGGGCGGTCTTGGCGCAGAAGGACTGGGCGAAAAAGACCGTGGGGATATGGGGATTGAACAGTTCTTCCATGGCTTGGTTGTCAGGGGTTTTATTCTCCATGCAGCGGGTCCAGCCGAAGACGTGGGTGCTGTCGGGAAAGAGGCTGAGCAGGGAAAAATCGCGGGGCGGAACTCCCCAGAAGCCGGCGGAGGGCGGGCAGGCAGGCAGTTCCGGATGGGATCTCGCCGATTGGACGGAGCGGGTGATGGCGCTGATCTTATCGACAAGGGGCATGAGCGCGGTGCAGAGGGGGGTGCCAAAGTCGGTGCGGTCCTGGTTGCGGGTCTGGATGATCGTTGTTTGCGGCAGGATGTCGGTGAGGATGGTGGCGGTGTGCAGGGCGCAGTCACACTTCCCGGGGCCGACATCGATATAGATCAGATCCGGTTTGAGGCTGAGGGCATTGACGACCACGGTGCGCAGGATGGCGCAATAGACCCGGGGCAGGTAGGATGAAGCCAGTTCGATATCCTGTTTGACCTGGGGCTCGTCAAGATCAAAGATGGTGTCGCCGGCCATCTCCAGTTGCCGGATAATGGCCAGGGGCGGCACCCCGACGATGCCGATTCTTTTTTTGGGCGGACAATTTTCCATTCTGCTTCCAGCCATCGTTTCGCGAAGCTTCTCGTCAGCTATTTTGTCTGTACAAGAGAAAAAATCCCAGGCAGCCAAAGAGAACATGGATCGTGCCTGCCGCCAGAAAAGGGTTGATGTAATCGGCGTGCGCCAGTGATTGCAGGGCCCCCCAGAGGCCCCAGGCGACAAAGGCCAGTCCGGTGCTGGCGGGGATGGCGATGGACAGATCACGGCCCCATCTCTGGTAGGAGATCAGCAGCACCGGCAACCCAAGGAGCAAAAGGGGCAGACCAAGCAGGGTGTAGGAGATGCGGCCGTAAAAGTCGGCCCGGGCCTTGATCCTGTCCGCTTCGTTGCGTTGCTTGTGGATGCGGTGAAACAGAGCGGTGATGGAAAGCTCGGAGGCCTCATACTTGGGGACAAAGAAGTCGTCGGGCTCTTCCGGCAGGGAGAGTTTCTTTTCGGTGAAGATGGTGGTCTGGAAGGTGTCATTGTCTTGCCGAACCTGGGCCTGGCCATTGTGGAGAAGCCATTGCTGATCCTTCCATTCTGCTGATTCAGCGCTGATCAGGGTATCCAACTGGTAATTGGGGGTCCAGCTGGAGTAGGAGAAGTTGAGGAAGGTGGCCAGCTCCGGATTGGGTCTGGAAAAGGAATAAAAGCCCTGCTGCCCCTTGTAGTAGTAGCGTCCATTGCGAAAGATGCCCAGCGGCACCATGCCCTTGACGTTTTCAAACCAGATGGTGTTGGTGGTGGCGATGGTGGCCGGCAGCAGCCACTGGGCCATGCCGAGGAAGAGCAGGGTGCAGAGGATACCGCCGGTGAGAATGGGCTTGAGAATGGTTCGCAGGGACAGGCCGCCGGCCTTGAGGGCCGTCAGTTCATGGTGATGATTGAGCAGGCCGAGGGTGATAACCCCGGAGAGCAGGATCAGTACCGGCCCCAGTTGATCGATGATAAAGGGGATGTTGAGAAGAAAAAACTTGAAAACCAGACTTAGCGGCTTGTCGGCCTCGGTAAAATTGTCTATCTTCTCAAAGAAATCAATGAGAATATAGATGGCCGCAAAGGCGGTGGACACAGTGCCGAAGATTCTGAAAAACTGGCCCAGGATGTAGCGGTTTAATAAGAACAAGATGAGTGTGTCGGTTGGTTGATCCATGGATGAACAGAGGGTAAGCGGGAGAGCTTGAGGGGTGGGAAATCCTGAGCTCTCCATCCTGCAAGTAGGTACCATCATCCAGGGTTCTCGTCAAGAAGAACAAAGGACATCGCAATGCCGGAAGCAAACCCGCCCCAGCCCCTGACCCCCCTTGTGCGCCCGGTACCGGTGCGGGCCGATGGGCCCAGTCTGGAGGATAACACCGCTGATCTTGATCGACTGCGCAATGCCATCCAGGGGCAGCTGCCGGACGCCAGACCCCTGGAAATCCCCTTTTGCCGGATCGTGCCCCTGAGCCGCCTCTTTCGTCGGGCGGGATTTGCCGGAGTGGCCCTGGTCAATGATCTTCCCGGCCGCTGGGTGCTGGCCGATTTTGTCGCGGCATTGCCGCTGACCCTTCCGGCCATGGCCCTGGATCTCGGGACCACCCATCTGGAGGCGAATCTGGTGGACCTGCTGACCGGCAGGGTCATGGCCTCAGCCGCTGCTGAAAACAGCCAGATTCCATACGGGGCCGATATCCTCAGCCGCATTCACCATGCCACCAGCGCGCGGCGGCAGATGCGGGAGGTGGAGCCGTCGTATGTCGATCCCGGTCTGCTCACCTTGCAGCAGAGTATTATCGCCTGTATCAATGGTCTGGCGGCGAAGCTTGCCGTGGCCGGCGGGACAGATGCCGGTGCGCTCCGGGCCCTGTCGGTGTCCGGCAACACTGCCATGGTTCATTTTCTCCTCGGTCTTGATCCCTTTCATATCTGCCGTGAACCCTATATCCCCATGGTCAATATGATTGAGCCCATGGAAGGTCGGGAGCTGGGCCTCAACCTGCATCCAGCCGCGCCGGTGTGGATCATGCCCTCCATCGGCAGTTATTTCGGCGGTGATCTGATCTCCGGGATTCTGGCCTCGGGGCTGGCCCAATCGGAAGAGGTGCGGATGCTCATTGATGTGGGCACCAATGCCGAGGTGGTGCTGGGCAACAAGGAGTGGCTGATTGCCTGTGCCGGCGCTGCCGGGCCGGCTCTGGAGGGCGGGGTGGCCCGCATGGGGATGCGGGCCGCGCCGGGCGCCATCGAGTCCGTGGCCATTGATCCGGAGACCTATGCCATTGCCGTGCACACCATTGAAGGGGCCCCGGCGCGCGGCATCTGCGGCTCGGGCCTGATTGATCTTGTGGCCGCCCTGTATCTGGCCGGGATGGTGGATATCCGGGGGAAATTCAAGGATCCCGGTCGGGAGAAGGACCCGGCCCGGGCCGCATTCATGGGGGAACGCCTGGTCACGCGGGGAGAACAGCGGGCCTTCAAGGTGGTGGCTGCCTCCGATGCCGGCGCGGTGCATGATGTGCTCCTTGAGCAGATTGACCTGGACGCGATGATTCGTTCCAAGGCGGCCATGTACGCGATCCTCTCGACCCTGATCAGTCAGGTGGGGCTGAACTTTACCGATCTTGCCGAGATCTGCGTCGCGGGCGCCTTCGGTAACCATATCAAACCGCAGTCTGCCATAACCCTGGGGATGCTCCCCGATCTGGATCCATCGGTGTACCGAGCCATCGGCAACAGTTCATTGCAGGGGGCGCAGGCGGTGCTCCTTGCCCGTTCTTCCCGGCAGGAATGTCTTGATGTTGTTTCCAAAATCACCTATATCGAGTTAAATGTGAACCAGGAGTTTATGATCCAGTTTTCCGGTTCCCGTTTTATTCCCCATACCGATGGTTCCCTGTTCCCCTCCGTTCCCCGGTTGGCTGAAGGGAAGGAATAAGGGATGGGGCAAGCAGCTGGAATACCCCCTTTCCTGTCATAAATGGCTGGTTCCGTCGGGGCTGTGGCGCTTGCATTTCCCGGTACTGATATGCTATGGTTTTTAAGGATCGCCTGGCGAAAGATCCCCCTCCCTTCCGGGCTTGGGGATGGCCCCTGGGCGCGGGGCACCATGGCGGGGGTTCTTTGCCAGGGCTTGCATTTGTCAGTGAAATTAAAACTCAAAGGTTCCAATAAGTTAGAGAGTAAATGCCGATAAAATCAAAAAACGGGTGTGCGACTCCTGTTATCAGTATCTGTCACCGGACGGCCAAGGAACGTTTACAGAAATTCTGGAATGTCTTTGAGAAAGAGGATGACGTCCTGGTGGTGATCAATGCCGATCCCGATGCCCTGGCCTGTGCCATGGCGATCAAGCAGCTGCTCCGCTATCGGGTGAAGTCGGTGGTCATTGCCCATCCCAATGAGATCCGTCGCCTCAACAACATTGCCATGGTGCAGCGATTGAAGATCCCCCTGGAGCGGTGGAACACGATCAAGCTTGATGCCTTCAAGAAAAAAGTGCTGGTGGATTCGCAGCCGGCCCATCTGCCCTCTTTTGAAAAGATTAAATTTGATGTGGTGATTGATCATCACCCCCTTGCCGGCGAGTGTCATGTCGGTTTGGTCGATATTCGTCCAGATTACGGCGCGGCCTCCTCCATGCTGGTGGAGTATCTGCGCGCCGCCCGCATCAAGCCGACGGTGGCCACGGCCACGGCCCTTTTTTACGGGATCAAGGTGGACACCCGGAACTTTGAGAAGCAGTCCCGGCTTGCCGATGGAATCTCCTTTCGCTATCTGTTTACCCTGGCCAATCGTGATCTGGTGAGAAAGATTGAGCTGACCGATCTCAGGCGCTCTGAACTCAAGTATTTTATGGCCGGTCTGGCCGGGCTGAAATATTCAAAAAGGCGTTTGTATTCCCATGTGGGAAAGATCCGCAGCCCTGATGTGCTGGTGATGATCGCGGATTTTCTCAATCATGTGGAAGATGTGGACTGGGTCTTTGTCTCCGGCATCCACGGAGAACGTCTGGTGGTGATCTTCCGTTGTGACGGGTATCGAAAGAACGCGGGCAAGCTGGCCATCCGCATCTTCGGCAGTGTCGGTTCGGCGGGAGGGCATAAGGAGGCGGCCCGGGCTGAGGTCCCGATGAAGAATCTGGCGCCGGAATGTCAGGAGTTTACCACCCTGACCCTCAAGCGCCTGGCCACCCGGCACCTGAAGTAGGCGATAACGATACGAACGGCCGCCGCGCAGGAAATCGGTATCTGCGCTGAACAATGACCTTTTTTCCGGGCAGGAGCCTATGCATACTCCATCCACACTGGCAATGATCCTGGCGGGCAGCCGGGTTGACGAACTGAACGTTCTGACCTGCTACCGCCCAAAATCAGCCATCCCCTTTGGCGGGTTCTGCCGGGTGATTGATTTTCCCCTGAGCAATCTGATGAACTCCGGCATCGAACGGATCGCCATCCTCAGCCAGTATCGAAGTTATTCCCTGATTAATCATATCGACACCGGCGCCGCCTGGGACATGATCGGCCGCTATCGGGGGATTTCCATCCTCCCTCCCTTTAAGGATATGGAGAACAATGGCCAGTGGTATCTGGGATCGGCGGACGCGGTGTATAAGAATCTCGATTTTGTCCGTTATTATCAGCCCGAGGAGATCCTGATCCTGTCTGGAGACCATATCTACAATATGGATTACCGGAAGCTGATCACCTACCATCATCAGAAAAAGGCGGATCTGACCATCGGCTTTACCCAGGTGCCCCTTGAAAAAGCCCATCGCTTCGGGGTGGCAGCCCTTGACGGGGAAGACGGGGAGCGGGGCGGACGAGTCCTTGCCTACTGGGAAAAGCCGGAGATACCCGCATCCGACTGGGCCTCGTTGACGGTCTTGTGCTTTCGTCCCGAGGTCCTGTACCGTGCCCTGGAGGAGAATCATGGCCGCCAATCCTTTGAATTCGGTCGTGATATCATCCCCATGCTGATGGAGCAGAAGAGCCGGGTTTACGGGTATAAACATCAGGGCTACTGGGGATATACCCGGACCATTGAAGAGTACTGGCAGTCCAATATGGATCTGCTGGGTGAGAACCCCAGGATTGATATGGAAAAATGGGGAGTCCGCACCAACCTTGCCCATCGCGGCATCTGCGATGTCCAGCCCACCCTGATCGGAAAAACGGCCACGGTTCACAACAGCATGATCTATAACGGCTGCGAGGTGGAGGGAGAGGTGCGCAATTCCATCCTTTTCCCCGGGGTTCAGGTGAAAAAGGGGGCGGTGGTGGAATCTTCCGTGCTGTTTTTCAACAATAAAATCGGTGAAAACTGCGTCCTGAACAGGGTGGTTGCGGATGTGAACAGTATTTTTGAGAAAGGGGTGCGCGTCGGCCCGAGGTCGGACGAAATGGCGGAGCAGATATCGGTGATCGGCTGGAATAATCATATCCCGGCGGCCACCGTCATTGAACAGGGAGCCACGATCTATCCCCAGCTCTCCATTGGGCAGTGGAAACAGAGGGTGAACGCCGGGGAGGTATTACGATGAACCGGAAACAGGATGCCCTTGTCTTGCTGCTCGCCGGCGGGGTCGGCAGCCGCCTCAATATCCTGGTCCAGAGCCGCGCCAAACCGGCCGTTCCCTTTGGCGGCCTGTACCGGATCATTGATTTCAGCATGAGTAATGTGATGAATTCAGGGCTGACCAAGGTGGGTGTCCTCACCCAGTACAAGCCCCTTTCCCTGATGCGGCACATCGGTACCGGTGATGCCTGGGATTTCACCGGTCGCAGCCGGGAGGTGAAGATTCTTCCGCCCCGTACCGGTTCCCATGATTCCGACTGGTATAAAGGGACGGCGGACGCGGTGCGGCAGAACATCGATTTTCTTGAGGCCAATGCCGTTGATGAGGTGGTGCTGCTTTCCGGTGACCATATCTATCACATGGACTTTTACGCCATGCTTGAATATCACCGGCACAAAAAAGCGGACGTGACGGTGGCCATGATGGTGGTCTCGCGCAGTGAGATTCATCAGTTCGGGGCCGGGATTATCGATGGCAATAACCGGATCATCGACTGGGAGGAGAAGCCCAGGCAACCGCGGACAAACCTCGCCTCCATGGGGATCTACGTTTTTAACCGGCGCTATCTGCTCGATGCCCTGGCCAGGGATCGGGATGAGATCGATTTCGGCATGCATATCCTGCCCTGGGCCATCGAGAAGGATAATGTTTTCGCCTACCCGTTTTATGGATACTGGCGGGATGTGGGAACCATCCAGGCTTACTGGGAGGCCAATATGGATTTGCTCAAGCCGATGAGCGGAATCCAGCCTGAAAAATGGGGAATCCGCACCAATGTTGAGGCGGATGGCCGCAGGGCGGACCGGGCGCCGACCCGGTACGGGGCCGATGCCGTGGTCAAGGGGGCCATGATCTCCGCCGGATGTAATATTCAGGGGACGGTGATCAACTCCGTGCTGGCCTCTGGCGTCGTGGTTGAGCGGGGGGCCGTGGTCAAGGATTCCATTCTTTTTGCCGATTGTGTCGTCGAGTCCGATGCCTCGGTGGATCTTGCCATTTTTGACAAACGGGCCCATATCGGTTCCGGGGCAATCATCGGCGCGGGCACCAATCACCATATTCCCAATCGCCGCGAACCAACCCATCTCTACACCGGAATTACCCTGGTGGGCAAAGAAGCGGTGGTGCCAAGGGGACAGGTGGTGGGGCGCAATTGTATTATCGGTTCCCATACCCATCATGTTCATTACGCAGGAAATGAGGTGGCGGACGGCGATTCGGTGTTAGGTTTGACCTGATGGGAACGTGCTGAAATTGAAAGATATTGCGTTTTCGGGGAACTCATGTATTATGCCTTTCTTCCTGAAAAGACCATTCCGCCCGCGTAGCTCAGGGGATAGAGCACTGGATTCCTAATCCAGGTGTCGCGCGTTCGATTCGCGCCGTGGGCACCATAAAATCAAGCACTTAGCCAATCACAGGTTAGGTGCTTTTTTGTTTGGTTCGATGCCGGTTAGATGAAATCAGGGAATGATGGTACAAGTCAATATTCTAACCGTGCTACTAAAGTACGGGTCATGGCCGGACTTCAGCCACCCTTGGATGAAGAGAACGTTTCGTCTGCGGAAACAAAAAGGCACTCGCGACCCTGTTTCCGAATAACAATTACCATTGGGATGATTCTGTTAAGGATGAAGGATGTCTTCCCAATGGTGAAAGATTGGCAACCGGCAGGTGAAGAGCTTATGGGCCTTTAGTTCGTGAATTTATTTAACTGAAGATTCTTCGCAAGAAGCCGCACCAACATATCGCATTGCTTTTAAAAAACAAAATTGATAGGATAGCTATTGTTTATGGCTCGGTTTTGGACATCTGAACCGGGTTTTACAAGCCCCCCCTCTCAAGGCGATATCATATCACTATTATGAGCATCCACTCACTGTGTAAACCGCGCCCGTCAGTCTTCGCTGCCGACCGCAGAGCCACCGTTCTCAGTCTCGATACGTTTCTTAAAGGGCAAGTCAACGGTTCTGAATTTTTCCAGGAAAATTTCTTTACAAACGGCATGGTCACCCTGGTTGATCGAGCATTCCGTCACCTGGGCGGGTCAGGGGCAGGCTCGTCGGTTTTTTTGCTGTCTCAGGCTATGGGAGGCGGCAAGACACACAGCATGATAGCGCTGGGCTTATTGGCGCGTGACCCCGACTTGCGAAAAAAAGTTCTCGGAGAGAAAGATCCGGCACCGGGGCTCAACAGATGCCGTGTCGTTGGCTTTAACGGAAGAAGTACCGATGCAGTGGGCGGAATATGGGGATCGATCGCGGAGCAACTTCATAAATCTGAACAGTTTGCCCGGTACATTTCACCACTCCTCAGCGCACCGGGGCCAGAGGCATGGAAACAGCTGCTGGGTGGTGATCCGCTTATCCTTTTCCTTGACGAACTCCCGCCGTATCTCGAATATGCCGTTGCCGTTCCGATAGGTCATGCTGATTTGGGCGTCGTGACGACAACGGCCCTCGCAAACCTCTTTATCGCCGTCGCCGAGATGGACAACGTGTGCCTTGTCCTTTCTGATCTGGCGGGAACCAATTTCAGCATAGGCCAATCCAATCTTGAGGCTGCCTTCAACCGGGCAATCCAGGGAATTACCTCAGAGTCAAGGCGAATTGCCGTTCCGATCACCCCTGTCAATCCAAATGGCGATGAGCTTTATCACATTCTTCGCAAACGCCTCTTTGAGCACATCGCACCGGAACCAGAGATTGACAAGGTGGCAGCTGCTTACCGAGAAGCACTTCGTGAAGCAAACAGGATGAACTTGACCACCAGCTCGCCGGAAGCACTTTATACTCGCATCCTTGATGCCTATCCATTCCATCCCGACCTCAGGGAACTTGTCGGCAAGTTTAAGGAGAATGAAGGTTTTCAGCAAACCCGAGGCGTTATCCGTCTTATGCAGATGGTGATATCCAATCTTTGGACATCAAACAAATCAGCAGGGATTGATTTGATTCATCCTTACGATATTGACCTGAATCTTGATGAAATAGCCTCAGAAATCCGTACCATCAACACATCCCTCAGTGAGGCCATCGCCCACGACATCGCCCACAGCGGGGATGCGGAGGTTGAACAGATCGACATCGCCAATGGCAACACCGATGCTTCTGATGCCGCCAGATTGATTCTTGTGGCCTCCCTTTCAACAACACCCGGAGCCATTCACGGACTGCGGGAATATCAACTGGTTGATTGTCTCCAGCGACCTGGTCGTGATTTATCCACCTTCAAAGCCAACGTGCTCGACAAGTTGGCGACTCGAGCCTGGTATCTCCATAATTCTGCGGACGGCCGCCTCTTTTTCAAAAATCAGCAGAATCTGGCTGCAAAGCTGCGTTCAACGGCCTTGTCTCTGCATTCGGAGACGGTAGAACGTATGCTCCGTGAACATCTGGAAAACTATTTTTCCGCTTCGCTCCGAGATTGTTATCAGATAGTGAAGGTTCTGCCGCCTCCCGATGAGGTCCAGGTCGAGCAGGAGAAGACCACATTGGTTATCATTCGCCCAGGCGGTAATGCAAACCAGTTGCCCATTTCCGCCGACTGGCAGGCATGGTGGAACCAGCAGCAATACAAAAATCGTGTCCTTTTTCTTACGGGCTCGCGCGATACTTTCCAGAAGGTGCTCGATTCCGCCCGTCAGACTCGCGCATTGCAGAGTATTGAGGATGAACTCAGAGCCGAGAATACCCCTGCCGATGATCCACAGTGGCGAGCACTTGATGCCCTTCGTGACCGGGTGAGCTTGCAATTTACTGCGGCACTGAAGGAGGCTTTCGACCAGATAGTTTATCCCTCTATCAATTCTGCCTTGCGGACGACCGGCCTTGATCTGGCCTTTGCCGGTAACCAGAATGGTGAGGCAACAACCCGCAGGACCCTTGAAGGTGCCCAAAAATTCACAACCACGATAGACGATGATAGCTTTCGTACTCGCGCGGAGGCACGGCTTTTCGGCTCTGCGGAGACCAAAACCGTTCTATGGTCCGATTTTAAACGGGCAGCAGCGGTGAATACCAACTGGCCACTCCACAAGATATCCGCTCTCGATGATCTCAAGGCCGACTGCCTCCGCCGTGGATTTTGGCGCGAAGAAGGCAATCATGTCCGCCGCGGCCCATTTCCGCCTCCGGTTCCTGAGGTTTCTATCCGTGAACTGTCCGTCCAAGAAGAAGGCGACGGGCTCACGTTTTTAAAAATTGAGCCGCTGCATGCACCTTCCGTTGTCTATGAAACCGGCGATTCTGCCCCCACCACGGCATCCAGTCCGGTGCCGACTCCAGCTCGCTTTGAGGCCACAGGAATGCGATATCGTTTTCTGGCCTTCGACCCTGCGGATCCTCTGCGTGTCAGCGAAGTGAAAGAATGGTCTGCCAGACTTCGGTTGAAATACCAGCTGCACAACAGAGGCGATCATCACGAGGTGGAGTTCCTGGCATTACCCAAGGCCAACGGGATTACTATTCGGTACACCACAGACGGCTCATCGCCCACCAGTGCCGCCAGTGCCGCCTACGACGGATCGTTCCGGGTTCCTGAAAATTGCCGGATTGTTTGTGCCATGGCCGTCTCACCCCTCTATGACCTCAACTCCGAGACAATCCGCATCCAGATTCCCCAGAAGGGCGGTGGTGGTGGCGGTGCCACCCTAGATCCTGCGATTCCAGCTCGTTGGAATCAACTGACAAAGCTCGATGACTCAGGGGCAGTCTGGGACTTCATCCAGCGATTGGAATCGATTTCCAGTGCCAGTGCCTTTGACATCAGCCTTACGGCAGAGAGCAATGATGGTCTGCAGAACATCGATTATTCCGGTGCCTTAAACGGAGGGTACGATGCATCTGCACTGAAATCGGTCGCAGAGAAACTTCAAGAAATCGTCAATGGCGGAAGCTTGCGAATGGCGGTTGGTTCCCTTGGATTCACAACCGGGCAGACTCTTCTTGACTGGCTCAAGGCCACCAATCAGCCATTCAACATTGCCAAGGTGTCTCAGTAAGTTATGCAACGCGCCACAGCAGCCAGGAAGGTCATTGGCCTCGGCTTTCTGCCGGAAGAAGCACGTCACGGGTTTCTGATAGACATACCGAAAGGCAGCGCCGGGGGTGACATGATTTGCATCACCGAGCATCGAGGTTCCGATCTCGACCATCTTGGAGCTCGTACATCAAACACGGTGTCGCCCGGCGATCCCTCTTTGCGTGTCATCATAGACCGCGCCCGCTGGTTGGCCCTCGCCCCGGCATTCTGGGAGGAATCCAATCGCCGTCTTCGTGCCAATGGTCTGCCCACCGCCAAATTTCACAAGAACCCCGGTAAGCCGGTACCTGTCCATCCCTCACTTGGCAAGGAGCTCTGTATTCTCTGCTGGGCGGTGGAGGAAGCCTCTCCTGCGGATATTCCAAATGCCCTGCGTAACTGGGAGGCCTTGGCCCCCGAAGAGCGATGGTGGCTCTACACCATGACCATTGCCACCACCGGCCAGGCTATGCAGAAAGGGATTGGCTGGCGTAAAGCGCTTCGAGCTGCAATTGCTGATAACCCATTTATCAAAGGCGAAGGTCTTTCGCCTAAGGCTCGACGCGAATTGCTTGGCCATACCCAATTAATGTTGCCCTTATAGAAAGGATTTCTATGCCATCGTTCATCGAGACCCAGTTTCCCATTGCCCGCCTCTCGGCCGAGTCTTACAAGGAGAGAAAGGCAAACAACGGGCAGACGCTTACCCGTTTGGGCAAGTGGTGGGGACGGAAGCCGCTTATTCTGGTGCGGGCGTCCATACTGGGCATGCTCATGCCAGCCTCCAATAACCCGAAAAAAGACCGGGAGATTTTTCTCAAGATTCTTACCATGGATGACGAGGGTGCGCTTGCTCGCTGGCGCCCAGACAAGCGTTTCAACGCTGCAGAACTGCGCGTAATGGCGACCCGCGCAGAAAAGGAGGAGTGGAACGAACTCGAAATCGCATGGGAAGCAGCACGTGAGGAGGTGAGGCGACGGCGCGAGGCATCGAAAACCGTGGCGACAGGCGAAAAGGTGGCGAAAAAGCAGGCCTGTGCGGCCATCAACGCGGCAGTGCATGAAGCCGAACGTTGCGGCGAGGCATTGCAAGCGTTTATTGGTAAACTGCAAAGCCGCTGCTTCCAGAGCCTCAGCTACGCCGATCGCATCACCCGTTGCGAGCGTCCGGAAAACGTCGAAGGCCCAACCCCCGAGGCTTGGGCAGAAATCAATTCCCACCTCGGCATTACTGCCAACAGCCTGCCGGAATTGGTCGAACAACTCGGCCAGCGTAGCTTCGGCCATAGGCCCCGTGTCGGCGACGCCTTCTGCGGCGGCGGCTCCATCCCCTTTGAGGCGGCCCGCATCGGTTGCGAAGCCTTTGGCTCCGACCTTAATCCCGTTGCCGGGCTGCTCACCTGGGCCAGCCTGAATCTGCTCGGCGGCGGTAAAGACGTGCAGGAAGAGGTGATGCGTGTACAGGCCGAGGCGCTGGCGGCCGCCGACCGGCAAGTCACCGCGTGGAGTATCGAGCACAACGAGCGGGGCGAACGTGCCGACGCGTACCTCTACTGCGTGGAGGTGAAGCCGGAGGGCTGCGAATATTTCATTCCGCTGGCGCCCAGTTGGCTGATCGGCGAAAAATCCAAAGTCATCGCCCGTTGGCACCGCGTTGCCGGAGCCGACTTTCTGAATCCGGAAATCGCCGTGGTTTCGGATGCCGACCTGAAGCTTTACAAGGAAAAGCAAGGCGCAACGGTGGTCGATAGCCGCGTCGTCGATCCCTTCGATCCTAACCGCACCTGGTCGGTGGAAGCCTTGCGCGGCCCCGATGGGCTGCGGCGCTGGAGCAATGACGATGTGGTGCCCCGTCCCGGCGATGTGTTTCAGGAACGGCTTTACTGTATCCGCTGGGTAAAAACCGTGATCCGGAATGGCAAGCCCAAAGAAATCCGGCGTTACGCCGCCCCCGATGTCACCGACCTGGCCCGTGAAGCCATGGTGCTGGAACTGCTGCGCGAACGTTTTGCGGAGTGGCACCGGGAGGGGTTTATTCCGTCGAAAGCGATTCCTGAGGGCGGTGATAAAACCGAGGAGCCGATTCGCACCCGCGGCTGGACTCACTGGCATCATTTATTTACGCCGAGACAGTTGTTGACACATGGGCTGCTGGCGGAGATCAGTGGCAGGCTGGCAGAGTCAAAGGCGGTGAAGGTGGGGTGCTTGTTGGGTTTGGGGAGAATGGCAAACTGGAATTCGCGCCTTTGTCGCTGGCGCCCTGACCCAGCAGGCGAAGGCGTTTTGGACGTTTTTAGCAATCAAGCGCTGAACACACTATACAACTACGGCAACCGAGGAACGACAAAGCTTGATACTGCATGGTTCGTCAATTTTCAAGAAGGTGTTTGGGCTTTCAACAACGGGACAGTAAGAGACCAAGATGCTCGCGACCTCCGCGAAATCTGCGACCTCTGGATTACCGATCCTCCCTACGCTGACGCGGTAAACTACCACGAACTCGGTGATTTCTTCCTCGCCTGGTATGATAAGCAACTAACAAAAGCCTTTCCCGAATGGACACCCGATGCCCGTGCCGAACTTGCGGTGCGCGGCGACGGCGAAGACTTCCGCCGTTCCATGGTGGAGATTTACCAGAACCTTGCCCGGCACATGCCCGACAACGGTATGCAGATGGTGATGTTCACCCATCAAGACCCGGCGGTCTGGGCCGACCTGGGCATGATCCTCTGGGCGGCGGGACTCAAGGCCACTGCCGCCTGGACCATCAGCACCGAAACCGAAGCCGCCGGTATCAAGAAGGGCAACTATGTCCAAGGCACTGTCTGCCTCGTCCTGCGCAAGCGCATCGCCAACCAACCGGGCTTCCTCGACGAGGTCTATCCGCTGGTGGAAGACGAAGTGAAACGCCAGATCGAATCCATGCAAGCGCTCGACGAAGGCGGCGAACCCAACTTCAACGACGCCGACTACCAACTGGCCGCCTACGCCGCCGCGCTCAAGGTGCTGACCCAATACGGCAACCTCGACGGCAAGGACGTGGAGCACGAAGTCTTTGCCGTGCGGCCAAAGAATCAGAAGAGCGATTTTCAGATCGTCATCGAACGGGCCCTGGGCATCGCCTGTGACACCCTTGTCCCCCGTGGCCTGGACACCTCTTGGCGCGAGCTCTCGCTGGTGGAACGCTATTACCTCCGGGCCCTGGACATCGAGAGCCGGGGTGAGCGTCGCAAAGGAATGTATGAGGAACTGGCCCGCGGTTTCGGCGTCACCGACATCCGCCCCCTCCTGAAGAGCGACAAGGCCAACGGCACCCGCATGCACACCCCCAGCGGTTTTGCTGCCGCCGGTCTCGCGCCTTTGACCGGAGGCAATCCGGATGCTCTTCCCGCCCGTCGGGGGCGTGGCGCTTCCGGAGTCGCGCACCCGTTTGCCGTGTCACCGCTCCGCCACCTGCTCTTTGCTGTTCGGGAGACCAGAGCCGCTGACAACAGCCCGGAACCAGGCCGGCAATACTTGCGCGACACCTTCGGGCAAGGATACTGGGGCCAGCGTGAACGCTTTATCGCTCTCCTTGAATGGCTCGCGGCCCTTGGCAATGCCGTGGGCATGAATGAATGGATTCCTGATTCTGAGGCCGCCCGTATCCTCGCCGGTCGCCTTCGTAACGACCAAGCCTGATGCTACAACCCAATTTTATAAAATGTGGACCACAGCATGAACATTGAAACGATCCGAATCAAAAATTTTAAGGCCCTGCGCGATGTGGAGATCACTGATATTCCAGCCTACTGCGTTTTTGTGGGCCGCAACGGAACGGGGAAGACCACGCTCTTTCGAGTTTTTGCCTTCCTGAAAAATTGCCTCGCCAAAAACGTACGAACAGCCCTCAATATTGAAGGCGGGCGTAATGGATTAAAAGAGGTTCTCAGTCGTGGGCATGAAAATGAAGATTTAGAAATCGAAATTCAATTTCGGCTGGATATTGCGGGCGCTAATCGCCTGGTCACCTATCGCCTGGAAATAGGTGCTACGCCTGACAAGGGGACCATTGTAAAACGCGAAATCCTCCGCTACAAGCGCGGGCGTCATGGATCGCCCTTCCATTTCATTGACTTTGCATATGGCGAAGGTTACGCGATCAATAATGAAGAGGACTTTGATAAACAAGATCTGGAACTTACCCGCGAATCGCAGAAACTTGATTCGCCGGAAACCCTTGCCATCAAGGGGCTGGGACAATTTGAACGATTTAAAGCAGCGTCTGCCTTCCGTCAACTGATCGAGAATTGGCATATCTCCGATTTCCACATCAGTAGCGCGCGTGGCGACAAAGAGGAAGAAGCGGCCGAGCACCTGAGCCCCAGCGGCGACAACCTGCCTTCAATGGCCCGTTATTTGTACGAGAAGCACCGCGCGGCGTTCGAGTTAATAAAGCAGCGGATGCAGGAGCGTGTGCCCGGCGTTGCAGACATTTCCGTAACCGTTACCGAAGACGGCCGCCTGCTGATGCGGTATCGCGACGGGGCGTTCACGGACCCGTTTATTGACAAAAACGTTTCTGATGGGACAATCAAGATGTTTGCCTACCTCGTCCTGTTGGCTGACCCCAAACCTCACCCAATCCTTTGCGTGGAGGAGCCGGAAAATCAGTTGTATCCTGAGCTGATGAGTGTGCTTGCCGAAGAATTCCAGCAATATGCGGAGCGAGGCGGACAGGTGTTCGTTTCGTCCCACTCGCCCGACTTTCTTAATGCCGTCCCGTTAGAGACGATCTTCTGGCTGGAAAAGGAGAAAGGGGAAACCTCTGTCCATCGGGCCGCAGACTTTCCTCTCCTGGTGAGACTTACCCGGGAAGGAGACCCCCCGGGGTATTTATGGAACCAGGGGCTTTTTGACAGCAAGATGCTGCCGTCAGAATGAGCGGACGCATTGTTTTCATGACGGAGGAGGCCTCCATGGCTGCAGCCCTTCGCAACCTGCTGCCAAAATTGTTTACTGATCTCCGTGAGTATGAGCATTGGCTCATCATTCCGCATCAAGGCAAATCCGACCTGGAGCGCTCTTATCCCAAAAAAATGAGAGAGTGGCGTGAGCCTGGAGTGCGGTTCATCATCTTACGCGATAACGATGGGGCAGATTGTCTCGCCTTGAAACAAAAGCTTGTTTCCAAGGTGCCCGACCATGCACCAAAGTATCTCATTCGTATCGTTTGCCAAGAACTTGAAAGCTGGTTGCTTGGCGACATGGACGCAATATCGGCAGCATATCCTGCCGCAGCCAGACATCAGAGCTTCAACAGTCTGGCTAAGAGCGATCCGGATACAATGACGAATGCTTCTGAGTTGATGGAGCATTTGACGGGCACTCAGGCGAAGATTGCCAGAGCTTCGGTTATTACGAAGCACATGCGTCCAGAGAACAACCGCTCGACCAGTTTTCATGTTTTCGTGAACGGGCTCACTTCATTACTCGCCGACTAAACCATGCCGATCATCCGCCATTCCAGCCGAAGAACCCGACTTGATCACACGGTGTTGAATCAACGCCTGGATGGAGCTGTTTCCTATGACCGCATTGCCGGCTATTTTCGCTCAAGCCTTTTTGAGGTGGCAGGAGAAGCCATCGCAAAAGTGACTGGCCCAGTGCGCATCATCTGCAACTCGGACCTTGATCCGCAAGATCTCATCACCGCTGCCGCTGCTCAAGCCGCACTCCGCCGAAGTTGGTGTTCCGGTAGACCAGAGGAAGCGCCACCAAACGCGATTCCACGTTACCGTGCCCTGTATGAAGCCCTCACCAGTGGGAAGATGGAAGTCCGGGTATTACCTGATTCCGCTTTTGGGCTCATCCATGGCAAGGCCGGTGTTGTGCGGCTGGCGGATGGATCGGCTACTGCTTTCCTCGGCAGTGTCAACGAGAGCGCCTCTGCCTGGAAAGTGAACTATGAGTTGCTGTGGGAAGACAATGATCCGGAAACGGTTATGTGGGTGCAGGAAGAATTTGATGCGCTGTGGAACGATACCCGTGCCGTGGATCTCGCCTGCTGCTCATTTATAACCCAGGATGTGCAGCGTATTATCAAGCGGGTTGTCGTCGAACCTGCAGAATGGAAGGCAACCGTTGATCTGACCACGTCGGCCGCCACAGCCGCAGTGGAAACGCCTGTTTATCGCCGGGAACAGGGGCTGTGGCCGCATCAAAAATACTTTGCTCGGTTGGCCCTTGAAAGACACCGACTCGGAGGTGCCCGCCTTGTTCTCGCTGATCAGGTCGGTTTGGGAAAGACCATCCAACTCGCCATGGCCGCCCTGCTGATGGCACTCGATGATCCAGACGGAGGCCCGATTCTCGTCCTTGCTCCCAAGCCACTTCTTCAACAGTGGCAAGATGAATTGATGGAATTTCTCCTTCTGCCCTCTGCCCGATGGAATGGCCGGGCTTGGGTGGACGAGAACGATCTTGAATATCCCTCAGACGGTTCAAAATCCCTTGGCAACTGTCCAAGAAGGATCGGACTGGTATCCCAGGGCTTAGTTGTACGCGGTCTGCCCGATGCTGTAAGTCAACTCCTGAGCCGTCAATATACCTGTGTCATTGTAGATGAGGCGCATCGTGCCCGCCGTCGCAAAATACCAAAGGTGGATGCCGCTGATGATGAGATTGATGAGAAGGCAACACCCAATAAACTGATGGCCTTTCTTTGGGAGATTGGTCTTAAAACAAAAAGCATGCTTCTGGCCACTGCCACTCCCGTACAACTTCATCCGGTCGAGGCCTGGGATCTCCTGAATGTGCTCTCACGGGGCAATGAAGGCGTGCTTGGTGGATGGACACAAACCAGTCCCTGGTATCGCCCCAGCCGTTGTCTTGAGATTGCCAACGGAGAACGGGCTGTCCCGACGAATGATGACCGTGAAGGCTGGCAATACGTCCGTGACCCACTGCCGTCCCGGTTTGAAGATGCCGCATTCGACCGCATCCGTCGCAGCCTTGATGCCAGTGACACCAAATGGCAATTTAACCCCGAAAGTCTTGAAAAACTTTCACCGGCTATCAGACGGGTCCAACTGCAAAATGGACTCCTTCCAGATTACGGAGAACGTTTCAATCCTTTATTGAGGTGCATTGTCCGCCGAACTCGCGGTTATCTGGAAGCGATGGTCAATCCTGCCACCGGCAGTTACTTCCTGCCCAAAGTGACAGTAAAGCTGTTCGGTGAGGAAAACGAAGGTGCTCTTCTGCTCAGCGGATACCTCCGTGAAGCTTATCAAGAAGCAGAAGCATTTTCCCTTCTGCTCCAGGAAAGAGTGCAAGGTGCCGGATTTTTTAAGACGCTCCTTTTAAGACGCCTCGGGAGTTCAATGGAAGCCGGACGTCGGACTGTCAGCAAGCTCCTTGGCGAAGAGCCAGACCTTCCCGATGAAGAGGACGACGATGATGTCGAAGAGGAGCTTGCAATCCAGGTACTGCGCCCATCTCCGGTTGCCAGTGAATTCAAGAATTTCACCCCGGCAGAAAAAAGCTCACTTCGCCGCTGTCTCGACCTGCTCCAGCAAGGCGGCAATAATGATCCTAAACTTGAAGCGCTGATCAGTTATCTTCGCGGCACTCATTCGGACACCACTCAAAGCTGGCTCGATCTGGGCTGCATTCTCTTTTCGCAGTATTATGATACCGTCCGCTGGGTCGGAGACGAACTGGCAAAGCGTGCTGAGTTTGCGACTATTGATATTGGGCTTTACGCCGGGAGTAACCGCTCTGGTTTTTGGCGTGAGGGAAGATTCCAGCGATGTGACCGAAATATCCTCAAGGGACGTGTTCGAGCCGGTGATCTCAAGCTATTGCTCGGTACGGATGCCGCATCGGAAGGACTTAACCTTCAACGCCTCGGCACGCTCATCAATATCGATCTTCCATGGAACCCGACTCGTCTTGAGCAACGCAAAGGCCGTATTCAAAGAATCGGCCAGGCACGCACCGAAATTTGGATCGCAAATCTTCGCTATCGAGATTCCGTTGAAGATCGTGTCCACCAAGTATTGGCAGATCGGCTAGAGGCAATTCATGGACTGTTCGGCCAGATTCCAGACACGCTTGAAGATGTATGGGTACGAGTCGCCCTCAACGACGAACAAGCTGCCCGACAACTCATCGACCGAACCGCAGCCACCAGGAACCCCTTCGATGTAAAATACAGTAAGGTTGAAGATGCCGACTGGGAGACGTGCGCATCGGTATTAAACGCCCTGAGTGTGAAGGAGTTGTTGTCGCGTGGTTGGTGACAGAGAGACGATTGTCTTGGGCACTTTTAACTCGCTAACTCAACAAGAGCTGTTCTCCATTTCCGACTGAGGCAATACAGCATGCCCGCCCCGTTGTGGTTCTGCTGGCGACTTCGATGGTGAAAACCCTTGCGGCACAAGATTTTTTTGTCACCAGGGGAAAGGTAGTGACTGTGGTGCCGGCTGGGTGGAGTGAAAATACGCAGTGGATTGGTCCGTGAGTCCGCAAGGTGGAGTTGGCTGGATGCGGAAAAGCGATTTCTTATAGCCTGGAGGAGTGTACCCGATGATAAAACCTACGACACTGGCCACGCGCGCCATCAACGCTGTCCTGATCGGTCTTGTTCTGCTGCTTGCGGCGGGTTGCGCGAGCTTGACGCGCAAACCGGCAGTCCCGGTATCATTGCAGAATCAGGCGCAGTTACCAGGATTGGGTATGATTCGCTATCGGATGGGCAACCCGGAAGACCTGGCCGAGATGGCTCGCGAGGGGGTGGAGTCCGTCAGGCGCGAGAAAGTTTACCTTGCCAGCCAGGGTCATACCGGCCCGCTGCCGCCGGCGATATTCCTGGCAATCTCCGGCGGCGGGGATAATGGCGCCTTCGGTGCCGGTCTGCTCAATGGCTGGACCACCGTCGGCAACCGGCCGACCTTCAAACTGGTCACCGGAGTCAGCACCGGCGCACTGACGGCCCCCTTTGCCTTTGTCGGGCCAGCCTACGACCACACGCTGAAAGAGGTCTATACCACGATCTCAGCCAAGGACATCGCGACACCGAGGAACTTTATCTCCGTCGTCACCGGCGACGCCGTGGCCGACAACGCCCCCTTGGCACGGCTGGTTGCCAGGTTTGTGGATCGGGACCTGCTGGATGCCATCGCCGCCGAATATGCCAAGGGGCGGCTGCTCTTGGTGGGAACCACCGATCTGGACGCGCGCCGGGGCATCATCTGGAATCTGAGCAAGCTGGCGACCAACCCTGACCCCAGGGCACTGGAACTCTTTCGCACCCTGATGGTCGCCTCCGCCGCGATCCCCGGCGCCTTTCCTCCCACCATGATCGATGTCGAGGTCAACGGCCAAGGGTATCAAGAAATGCACGTGGACGGCGGCGCCACGGCGCAGGTCTTCATCTACCCCCCGTCACTCGACATCCGCTCCGGGGCGCGCAAACTGGGCACCGAAGAGCGCGAGCGGCGGGCCTACGTCATCCGCAACAGCCGGCTGGACCCGGAATGGTCGCAGGTGGAGCGCAGTACCATCACGATTGCCGGACGGGCGATCTCCTCGCTGATCCATACCCAAGGCATCGGCGACCTCTTCCGGATTTATCTCACCACCCAACGCGACGGGGTCGATTTCAACCTGGCCTATATCCCGGATACCTTCAACGCCCCGCATAAGTCCGACTTCGACACCGAATTCATGCGCCTGCTCTATGCCGAGGGCTACAACGTGGCGGCCAAGGGAAACCCCTGGAAAAAGACTCCGCCCGGCTTTTTGGTGGATACCACAGAGGGGTCAAATACCGTCGCGCCAACCGCGGCAGACAGCGCCCCCGG
>JACDZJ010000144.1_pt1 | contig 31692 bp, 34 predicted proteins | sample 7365721 | NCBI WGS metagenome assembly JACDZJ01 (sample SAMN15143480, study PRJNA637477) | pond metagenome | biome: freshwater wetland ecosystem [ENVO:00000243]; feature: pond [ENVO:00000033]; material: pond water [ENVO:00002228]; isolation source: pond water containing pink berries ... | reverse complement strand
CCGGGGTAACTTCCGGGGTAACTTCCGGGGTAACTTCCGGGGTAACTTCCGGGGTGCGGAAGATTAACGTCACTCCCTGCTCGTCGCTTTGCCAAGCCGGAACAGGCAAGCCACGCTGCCGGCAGGCCTTGCGGATCAACACGCTGCCCCGGCCAAGCTTCTCCATCAGGCCGCGCAGATAAAGGACATGGGCAATATCCGGATTGCGCAGGACGGAGATGTGGCCCTTGGCCAGACCTGCCGGGGTAACGCCTTCCGGCAAGGCGCCGGAGTTCCAAATCTCCAGCCGCGCGGGATAGATATGCACGGCGACCCCACCGCGAAAGTCAGCGTAATCGCGGTGTGCGAATGCATTGACCAGGCCTTCGCGCAACGCTTCCTCGGGATAAACCCCGCGATCCTTGCGCGCCATCGTGCCGGCGGAAAACTGGCTGCTGCTGGGCGTATTGCGGCGGACAAAGGTGAACACCTGTTCGAGCGTCGCCACCAGCGGCCCCTCGAAGGTTTTGAAATCCTGATACTTGTCGTCACTCTTGTCGCTGGTGTAGCGCACACAACGTACCCGCACCTGTGGATGACGCAACGCCGGATGGGCAGCAAACAATACGTCGCCGCCGTTGGTCAGGCGACCATACTTGACCAGGCCAAGTCTTTCGAGCCCCACCGTCGGACCACTGGCTTCATCGAATAGCCGTTCGTCCCGACCTGTTTCCCTGCTGCGCATCGCCGTCGCGCGAATTTCATCGACATCCAGATCCTGCATTGGATCGGCGTCGGAAAAACGACGTTCCCAGCGTTCCGGTTCGACCTGGCGGCGCAGGATCATGTCGCGCAGTGTGGCGACATCCGCGCGGCGGGTACGTTCGCCCTCGCGGATAAAAACCTCGTCGCGGAAGCTATAGGGAATATCCATTCCCGCAGGCACCTCGACGACCCAGAGTATCTTTCCCTCTACGGTCTGTTCCTCGAAGGAAACCAGGGCCTTCGGCGTCAGCCCGGCCGAAACGGTTTGTTCCAACTCGCGCAGGCTGGTGCCGGAAGCGACACCTTGCGGCGTCCCGTTGTCGCCGACACCGAGAACAAGGTAGCCGCCCCCGGAATTGAGAAAGGCGCAGACTTGCTGCCCGACCAGCGCCGGCTTGACCGTGGCCTTGAACTCAAGCGGCTGGCCTTCGCCCAGGGAAAGCTTGCGCTGCAACTCTTCGCGCTTCATTGCTTCGCTCCGCGACCGAGCCGGGTCCTGGCCAGCACGCTGGCCGGATTGCCAAGATTCTCGGTGATGAACTTCTCGACCTCCTGATAACGCGAGAACTGCGCGGATGCAAAGAGCAGGGCGTCTTCATCGGTACTGAACTCCTGAACCCAGTTGCCATGCCGCTCGGAAAGCGGACGGGTGTTCAGAATCGCTTCTTCGTACATGTCGATCACGCGCAAGTCGGAAATGCTCCTCGCTCCCTTGGACAGGCTCAGCTTCGAGCGCTTCGCAGGGGTATCGTGTCCCAGGTCACGCAGCAGGCGACGGGCGAACACCACGTTCTGGTGCGACAAGAGCCAGCGCGGCTTGCGCCGCTCGATGGCCCGTCTCAGTTCCTGATGGGTGATCGATATCTCGTCCCCGTCCTTGCCACTGCCATAGTCCGACGTGATGACGCCGAGAAACAGATCGCAGTCATCCACCGCCTGCAGGCAATTCTCGAAAGCCGTGCGATCCGAACGCGTCGGCGGCGTGCCCTTGTGCGACATCCAGACCTCGTAGCCGAAAGCCGTGAGTATGGTGTAGATGCGCTCCAGCAGTTCCTGGATGCCATACACGGTCGAAGAAACCAGTACTGTCGGACGCTTTCCGGCTGCCATCAGGAACCTCCCCGGTTGGAATCCGCTTGATGATAAACGGGTTTCCGGAGGATGGACGAGTTCGCCGCCATCGGCTCAAAAACCGACACATCGGCATCGAGGTCGCCCAGCGCGCGCTCGATCTGATCGCGCACGGCCGGCCAGTCGAGGCCGCCGTTGCCTGCCCCAAGCGCGGGCACGGCAATCGAGCCGACACGGTTGTCGACAATGAAGCGGCGCAGGTCCCGCAGACCATCGACTACCCACTCCATGCGCGACGGCGCGCGCCAATGCTGCTTGGCCGGAAAATTGACGATCCAGCGCGGACCCATCAGATCATTAACCTCGGTGACGAACATCTGGCCGGTCCGCACCTGTCCGGCCTTGCACGCGGCCGCATAGCACCGATAGTTTTCCTCGAAGCGCAGCTTGAACATCAGGGCGATTCCCTTGCCCATCACACCCACCGTGTTCACCGTATTGACGAGCGCATCGACGTCGGCGTCCAGCAGATTGCCTTGGACGTATCTAATCATTGGAGATGCCTGCTAGGTTCAGCCATTCGCCGTCCCGCCAGCGCCGACTTTTACCGGAACCTTGCCGGTCAGGAGGTCTTGCATGAGGCCGAGTTTTTTTGCTCCAAGTTTTTCCTTCTTGGCTGATTCGGCGCGCAGCTGTGAACTTGCTTGGTCAGCCAACGCAACTATCCGACCTTGCTCAGCAATATCCGGCCACGCAAATCGAAGCTGGCCCAGCACTTCGCTGTTTGCTACTTCCCTGCCGCCGCCGGTTACCTTTGCCCGAATCTGGCGCTTCACTCGTGCATCGAAGCCGAGTTGCATCTGAACGAAATCTGGTAAACAAAGGGCGTCATCGACTGCGATTCGCATCAAGTTTGAGGACATGATCCAGCCGGCTTGGCCTTGCCGAACAACGACCGAACGGCCTACGTCCGCGACACGCGAGAACACCACATCGCCAGCGCAGAGTTGGAAGTCTCGCAATCGGGCCGCATCTTTCTCGCCGACGAACAACAGACCGTCATCGAGAAAATCGCCCTCGCCCAAGGCGCCAATGGTTATCACCGGGTGCCCGGACTCGACCCAATGTTCGCCTTTCAGCGAAGAGCCAAACGGGCCAGTTCGCAGGAACGAGGTTCCCTTGCGACCTTTGACCGACAAACCGGATACGTCCCAACCGTAGGGAACCCACCCAATCGCAGTCTCCTGATACAGCTCGGGCGCTTCGTCGCGGGGCGGGCGGAGTTGGCCGTTGGGGAGGACGCCACGGGTGAACAGGTCGTGCATCAGCCCGGCTTTGATCTGCTGGTATTTCTCGATCAGCGCTTCGGTCTTTTCAATCGCCGTGTCGATGCTTGTGAGGATGGCGGCGATTTTCCCTTGCTGACTTACTTTTACCGGCACACGAAGGACAATGGTCGGGACTTTCTTGGTGTCGAGATGCAGCACCGTAGAGCCGGCAGAGTAGGCGACCATTTGCCTACGAACATCCGCAAGCATCAATCGGTGGTAAAGAAAGTCTTTGTCGCACCGCCCAGTGACCGGTTCAGTCCGCATGCAGTCCATGGAGGCAAGTGCCGGCTTCTCGCTTCCAAAGTCAGGCACTCGCAAGGGGCTGCCGACGATATCTCCGGCCCTCGTAAGGTCGGTGACCGAAAACAAAATATCGCCAGCGCTAAGGTGGTCTGCCTTTGTCGAAAAGCCATCGTAGAACTTGATGCCCGTTGGCTCGTAGCCTCCTCCTTTGACGAAGCACTTGATCGTCAGAAATGGGTGGCCCGAGTGCGCGTTTCCGTAGTCCTCGGATTTGTAGTTGATGCCTTTTCTCTGGGTTGCCAGATACCCAAGAGTGACGGATTTCCACTCACTCATACCCCAGCCCCACCAGATACCGCTTCAATTCCGCCGCCGCGCTATCCCGCTCCGCTTCGATCTGCTTCGCCGTCACCGCATACTTGCTCCACAGATTCTCGATGGCGGCGATGCAGGCGCGTTGGTCGGCGCGCAGGTAGGCCCGATAGCTGGCGAAGAGTTCGTTGCCGAGGCGGGCGACGATGACTTGGCGGGCTTCGTCGGTGCTGATCTTGAGCCGCGCCTGCTCGACCAGTTCGTCCTTCTTTGCGCTGGTGGATTTGATCGCGGCCTTGAGCGCCTTCGCTTCATCTTCCAGCGTCTTGTGGCGGGCCAGTTGTGCCTCGATGCGCTCGGCCGCGATGCGGTAACTGTTCCAGTCGCCGAAGCTGCGGTCGCGCTTGGCGAGCTTCATGTTGCCCTTGGCTTCCTTGAGTTCGGCCTTCAGCGCCTTGACCTGCTCGGCGGGCAGCACGCCGGTATCGTCGGCGTCCTCGAAATCCTCTTCCCCGGCGGCGGCGAACAGGGCTTGCAGTTCGGCCAGCCGCGCCTGCTGCTGTTCGAGTTCGGCCAGCACTTGCGGAAACTGGCTGAGCAGGATTTCGGCGTCGGGGATCAGTTCCGGCCCCCAGCCGCTGGCGGCGATGGATTTGAAGTCGGCCTTGAGCTGGTTGTAATAGTTGGCGAAGGCGCCGCGCACTTGGTAGCGGGTCAGCAGATGTTGGCCGGCGAAGGTCTTTTCGATGCTGTCGAGCAGGCGGCTGCGCAGGGCATAGACGTTCCGGTTGCTGGCGTGCTGGTTTTCGGATCGGGCGCCAGCGCCTCGACGATGGGCAGGTGCTGCTGCCACCAGTGTTCGAGGGTCGCCATGAAGTCGGCCTGGCGTTGCAGTACGCCGGGGTGTTCGTTCACCCGCGCGGCGATGGCGGACTTATGCGGCAGGGCTTGCGCGAAATCGGCATAGGCTGCATTGCCGGCGCGCGGCACGAAACAGTCTTCGCGCAGGCCGGGGTAGTTCTGCCAGAAGTGGGCGAGGGCATCGATCTCGGCGACGGGCACGCCGCCGTGCAGGTGGGCGCGCACGTCGTGCGGCTCGGGCGGCGGGGCGTTGTCCACATAGCGGCGGATATTGCAGTTGTAGTCCTCGGTGGCAATCTCGGCGCTGGCGACACGGCGGGCGTAGGCGGGGATGTCCTGGCCGGCCCGGTAGGCATGGACGATCTTGTCGATGTCTTCCGGGCGCAGATGGTTCTGCGCCTTGCCTTCGCGGTATTCGCGGTCGGCGTTGATGAACAGCACCTGCTTGCGTTCGCCAGCGCCAGCCTTGTTGAGCACCAGGATGCAGGCGGGAATGCCGGTGCCGTAAAACAGGTTGCTGGGCAAACCGATCACGGCTTCGAGGTAGCCCTTGTCGATGAAATGCCGCCGCGCCTCGCGTTCCTCGCCGCCACGGAACAGCACGCCATGCGGCATCACCGTGGCCAGCCGGCCATCGGGCTTGAGCACGGCCAGCATGTGCTGGACGAACATCAGGTCGGCCTTCTTGCCCTTTTCGGGCATGAACACCGGGAAGCGGCCGGGGAACTTGATTTCCTTCTTGATGTAGTTCTGGCTGAAGGGCGGATTGGCCAGCACGCGGTCGAAGCGCCGCAACTGCCCGCCCTCGGCCTGATGTTGCGGTTCCCGGAGGGTGTCCTGCTGGCGGATGTCGGCATGGGAGATGCCGTGCAGCAGCATGTTCATCTTGCAGATGGACCAGGTGGTGCCCATGCTTTCCTGGCCGTTGAGCGACAGTTCGCCGGCGTCGGCACCGCACTCGCGCAGGTAATCGCGCGACTGGATCAACATGCCGCCCGAGCCGACCGTGGGGTCGTACACGCTCATGCGCTCTTTTGGGTCGCAGATCTCGACGCAGATGCGCACCACTTCGGCCGGCGTGTAGAACTCGCCGGCCTTCTTGCCGGCCGAATCGGCGAAGTGCTTGATCAACCATTCGTAGGCGGCGCCGAGCAGGTCGGGGAACTCGAAGTCCTCGTCGCGCAGCGGAATCTTCTCGAAGTTCTGGATGAAGCCGACCAGGGTGTCGTCGTCCAGCGTTTTCTGCCCGATCTTGCGGTTGAAGTTGATGCTGCCCTTCAGCACGTCCTGCAGGGCGTCGGCGTTGTGGTCTTCGAGCGCCTCCAGCGCCTTGTTGAGCATGGAGCCGACGTTTTCCTTGGTGTGCTTCAACGCCGGCTGGCGCTTGCCATTGTCGTCAAGCCATTCCTCGTTCCAGCGGGCGCGCGGCGGCACGTAGAAATACTTGCCGGAATACTGGTCCGGGTCTTCCAGCAGCGCGGCGATGTCGGCATCACCCAGGCCGGTGGCCTTGCCCTGCTGGCGAATCTCGGCACGGCGCTGGTCGAACAGGTCGCTGGCACGCTTGAGGAACAGCATGCCGAAGATGTATTCCTTGTACTCGCTGGCGTCCATATTGCCGCGCAGGTCGTCGCAGGCGGTCAGCAGCAGGTTTTCGAGGCGCGATAAAGTCAGTTTGCCGATGGACATGGGGAGCGGGTTTCGGCGCCTTGGTTTGGGTCAGTGATGGTGCGTTTCCATCGCCGCGTGGTGGACGAGTTCATGGAGCGGCCGGCCGGGCGTCTTGTGGCCAACCCACTGCGGTAGCAGCGAACCGGCCACCATGCCGCAAGCCGATACCAGCAGGCCGATCAGTTGGGGCGGAATGCCTTCTTCGCCCAGTGCGTAGCCGTACTCGCCGCCGCTGCTCCCATTGGCGATGAGCACTTCGACGAGAATCCATGACAGCAGCCCGCCGAAAATGGCCGCCAGCGCCCCCTGGTTGGTGGCGCGCTTCCACAGGATGCCGGCCAGCAGCGGCACGAAGGCGCCGGCGAGGGTGATCTTGTAGGCGTTCTCGACCATCTTGAAGATCGAGGCTTCCGAATTGAGCGCGAAGGCCAGCACCATGCCGGTGAAGCACACCAGCGTGACGCGCATCACCAGCAAGAAGCGGTGGTCGCCCATCTTCGGGAAGAAGCCCTTGATGACGTTTTCGGCAAAGGTGACCGAGGGGGCGAGCAGGGTGGCCGACGAGCAACTCATGATCGCCGACAGCACCGCGCCGAAAAACAGCACCTGCGCGAACAGCGGCGTGTGCTGCAGTACCAGCGTCGGCAGCACCAGCTGCGAATCCTCTTCGAGGATTTTCGCGAACAGGTCCGGGTCGATCAGGGTGGCCGAATAGGCGATGAACATCGGCACGAAGGTGAAGCAGAAGTAGATCGAGGCGCCGAGGATCGAGCCCCACAGGGCGATCTTCGCGCTCTTGGCCGAGGTGACGCGCTGGAACACGTCCTGCTGCGGAATCGAGCCCATCATCATGGTGATCCAGGCGCCGAGGAAGGTGATCCATTTCAGTGGATCGGGCTCGGGGAAGAAATCGAGCTTGCCGGCGGCCGACGCATGGTCGATGACCGCCGTGGCACCACCGCCGACTTTTCCGCTGACGATCCAGGCGATGAACAGCAGGCCGCCCATCGACACGGCCATCTGCACGAAGTCGAGGATGGCCACCGAGAACATGCCGCCGAAGGTGGTGTAGGTGAGCACGATCGCCGCGCCGAGGATCATGCCGGTTTCCTGCGAGACAGCGCCGTCGGTGACGACGTAGCAGATCAGGCCCAGCGCCTTGATCTGCGCCGCCACCCAGCCCAGATACGAGGCGACGATGCACAGCGTGGTGAGCACCTCCACCGTGCGGTTGTAGCGCATGCGGTAGAAGTCGCCGAGCGTGAGGATGTTGAGCCGGTAGAGGTAGCGCGAGAACAGGATGCCGGCGAAGACGAGGCACAGCGAGGAGCCGAAGGGGTCGGCGACCACGCCGGTGAGGCCGTCATTGACGAAGGTGGCCGAGACGCCGAACACCGCTTCGGCGCCGAACCAGGTGGCAAACACCGTGGCGGTCACCACCGGCAGCGGCAGCGAGCGGCCGGCGACGGCGAAGTCCTTGGCGCTGTGCACGCGCGTGGCAGCGAACAGACCGACGCCGACCGACACCATCAGGTAAAGGATGACGAACCACAGCAGCATGATCGGTCTCCGGGCTTAAAAGAATTGGACGGCGGCAAGCAGCACCGCAGCGGCGGCAAGTAAAAAAGCTGCGCCGGCCAGGCGGCGGCTGGTGGCGGCTTCATCACGCAGGCGGTCGAGTTCCTGTTCCGTTGCAGCGGAGCGCTCGTTAACCTGCGTCAGCGCCTGGTGGGCCAGGCGCGGGAGTTGCGGCAGCAGCGAGGCCCATTGCGGCGCCTCGCGCTTCATGTGGTTGATGAAACCGCGCGGGCCGACCTGCTGCTTCATCCAGCGTTCGAGGAAGGGCTTGGCGGTCTGCCACAGGTCGAGGTCCGGGTCGAGCTGGCGGCCGAGGCCCTCGATGTTGAGCAGGGTCTTTTGCAGCAGCACCAGTTGCGGCTGGATCTCGACATTGAAGCGGCGCGAGGTCTGGAACAGGCGCAGCAGCACCTTGCCGAAGGAAATCTCCTTGAGCGGCCGGTCGAAGATCGGCTCGCAGACGGCGCGCACCGCGGCTTCCAGTTCGTCGACGCGGGTGTCGCGCGGCGCCCAGCCGGATTCGATATGCGCCTCGGCGACGCGCTTGTAGTCACGCTGGAAGAAGGCGAGGAAGTTGATGGCCAGGTATCGCTGGTCGGACTCGGTCAGCGTGCCGACGATGCCGAAGTCGAGCGCGATGTAGCGGTTGAAGGTGGCCGGGTCGTGCGAGACGAGGATGTTGCCCGGGTGCATGTCGGCATGGAAGAAGCCGTCGCGGAACACCTGGGTGAAGAAGATCTCGACGCCGGCGCGCGACAGCGCCTTCAGGTCGATGCCGGCCTCGACCAGCCGGTCCACCTGGCTGATCGGGATGCCGTGCATGCGCTCCATGGTCATCACCGCGCGGGTGCAGTAATCCCAGTGCACCTCCGGCATCATCAGGATGGTCGAATCGATGAAATTGCGCCGCAGCTGCGAGCAGTTGGCCGCCTCGCGCATCAGGTCGAGCTCGTCATCGAGGTGCTTGGCGAACTCGGCGACCACCTCGCGCGGCCGCAGGCGCTTGCCGTCGCTCCAGAAACGTTCGAGCAGCATCCCAAAGGTTTCCAGCAGGGCGATGTCGTGGGCGATCACCGGCTCGATGCCGGGCCGCAAAACCTTGACCGCCACTTCCTTGCTGCCGTGTTCGGTGCGCAGCGTGGCGAAATGCACCTGCGCCACCGAGGCCGAGGCGACCGGTTCGCGCTCGAAGCTGCCGTAGATCTCGGCGAGCGGCTTGCCGAAGCTGGCCTCGATGACGGCGACGGCCTGCTCGGCGGGGAAGGGGGGCACGCGGTCCTGCAGCAGCGCCAGTTCGTCGGCGAGGTCGGCGGGCAGCAGGTCGCGGCGGGTCGACAGCAACTGGCCGAATTTGACGAAGATCGGGCCAAGAGCCTCCAGCGCCTGGCGCAGGCGGGTGCCGCGCGAGCACTGCTGCTGGCTGCGGTCGCGCCAGAAATAGAGTGTGTCGAGCATGCCGAGCGGCAGCGCCAGCCGGCCGGTGGGGTCGTGTTCGAGAATCAGCCGGTCAAGGCCGAAGCGCAAGCCGACACGGACGATTTTGGCGAGGCGAAAAAGGCGCACGGGGACGACCGCAATTACGAAGTGCGCAACTTTAACACCTTGAGATTGCCGGACGCCGTCCCGCCGGCGCCGAGTTTCTATACCAGCAGGCGATAACTGGGGTTTCCGATCTTGCTGACGGCGGCGATGATCGCCTCGATCGCCTGCGGACGGGTGTAGCCTTGGCGCCAGGCCAGGGCGACGCGCCGCGCCGGCGGCGGTTCGTCGAAGGGAATCGATACGATCAGGTCGTTCTTGTAGATGCCATTGAGCGAACCGGCCGGCAGCACCGAAATGCCGTAGCCCGAGGCGACCATGCAGCGCACCGTCTCGATTGAGTGGCCTTCGTGCGTTGCGCCTTCGGCGTGGCTGATTTCCGGGCAGGCGTCGAGGACCTGCTCGCGGAAGCAGTTGCCGGCCTTGAGCACCAGTACATCGTCGCCCCGCACCTCGCGCGCGGCAACCCGTTCACGCTGTGCCAGGGGATGGCCCCTGGGCACGATCAGCTCGAAAGGCTCGTCGTAGAGAGCGATGGTCTTGATGCCGGGCACGTCGAAGGGCAGCGCGATGACCGCCGCATCGACCGTGCCGTACTTCAGGTAGTCGGCGAGCAGCGCGGTCATGCTCTCCTCGATGAAGAGGCGGGTATCCGGCGCGGTCTGCTTCATCGCGGCGATTAGTTCCGGCAGCAAATAGGGGCCGATGGTATGGATCACGCCGAGGCGGAAATCTCCGGACAGCGGGTTCTTGCCAAGTTGGGCGACCTGCTCGATGCGCCGGGTTTCGTCCAGCGCCTTGCGCGCTTGTCCAACCACCTGCCAGCCGAGGTCGGTGAGGGCGATATGCCCCTTGCCCCGTTCGATGAGCGAGACGGCGAGCTCTGCTTCGAGATTTTGCAGGGCGACGCTGAGGGTTGGCTGGCTGACATGACAGCGCTCGGCAGCACGGCTGATCGAGCCTTCGTCGGCGAAGGCGACCAGATATCGCAATGCGGATAGTTTCATTTTTTGAGTATAGGAAACAGCTATGTAGAGGATAGGGGAAAGCTATAAATAACCTTATAAATCATTGACTTATGTCAACAACCGTAGTTATTGTAGGGGTATTTTGCCATCTCATGCAAGTTGTCTTGCACCAATTTTTTTACCTGTGAAGGAGTGCCTCTCATGAAAATCTGTACCCTCGCCGCCTCATTGATCGTTATCGGTTTGACCACTGGCGCCACAGCCTCACTGGCCAACGATGAACCGATCAAGCCGATCCAGCCGCCCAAGTCGATCAACATTGGCATGGCGGAACTCGGCAAGAAGCTCTATTTCGATCCGCGCCTGTCCAAGTCCGGCATCATGTCCTGCAACAGCTGCCACAACCTGTCGATGGGCGGCACCGACAATATTCCGACCTCGGTCGGCGACAAGTGGCAGCAGGGCCCGATCAATGCGCCCACCGTGCTCAACTCCAGCCTGAACGTCGCCCAGTTCTGGGATGGCCGCGCGGCCGACCTGAAGGCGCAGGCCGGTGGCCCGATCGCCAACCCCGGCGAAATGGCCTTCACTCACACCCTGGCGATCGGTGTGCTCGAATCGATCCCGCAATACGTACGCGAGTTCAAGGTCGTGTTCGGCAAGGACAAGCTGGACATCGACCAGGTGACCCTGGCCATCGCCGAGTTCGAGAAGACCCTCGTCACCCCGAATTCCCGCTTCGACCAGTGGCTGCTCGGCAAGGCCGATGCACTGACGGCGGACGAGAAGGCCGGCTACAAGCTGTTCAAGGAAAGCGGCTGTGTCGCCTGCCACAATGGCGAGGCCGTCGGTGGCAATTCCTTTCAGAAGATGGGTCTGGTCGAGCCCTACAAGGGCAATGTGCCTGACGGCCGCTCTGCCGTGACCGGCAAGGACGCCGACCGTTTCAACTTTAAGGTGCCGACGCTGCGTAACGTGGAGATGACCTACCCCTACTTCCACGATGGCGCCGCCAACACCCTGACCGAAGCGGTCGACGTGATGGGCCGCATCCAGCTTGGGAAGAAATTCACCAAGGATGAAAACGCCAAGGTCGTCGCCTTCCTGAAGACGCTGACCGGCGACCAGCCGCAGTTCCTGTTGCCGATCCTGCCGCCTTCCAGCGACAAGACGCCGCGGCCGACGCCGTTCTCGAAGTAGTCTACGGCGCATCGATGAAGTGCCCCGGCTGGCCGGGGCACTTTTTAGCCTTGAAAAAGTCGGCGCCGGCAGGACGGCGGCCTGATTCGTAATCAGGTGTGGACCTGGGTCATTTCCTGTCCGAGCTCGGCCGAAGTGGCCTGTAACCGGCTGACGGCATCGGTGACGCGTTGCATGACCCCGCTGTTCTGCTGGATCACTTTGCAGGGTCGCGATATGCACTTACATCTGACGCTCGGTGGTGCGCTCGGCCAGCAGTACCAGCAGGTTGGTCTGGTTGGCAATCATGGTGTGTTATTCTTCGTTGAGCAGCCCATTGTCCATGCATCAATTCGCCTTTAAGCCAACTACCATATGGCTTGTTCAGTGTTTCCATAGTCGCATCAGTCCGCCGTTCCTATAGTTAGCTTGACCCAGAACACGCTGCGCAGGGAGTCCCATCAGGGGCAACAATCCGCGGGCGCTAGTACAACAATCTGTTTGCCCTATACATAAAGGAGAGGTTATGTCTTCTAATCTAGTTAAAGCATTTTCTTTAGTGGTTATTCTTTCGATTACCGGTGTCAGTTATGCTCAGGAGTATGCCACTGCGAAAGATGCAGAATCGATGGTCGGGCGAGTGGTAAAGGCGTTAGAGGGTAACAAGGATGCTGTGTTGAAAGAAATTAATGCCAAGGATCCGAAGTGGGCAAAAGGTGACTTGTATGCATTGGTGATGATAGCTAGCAACTCGTCGGCGCCTATGCTGGCTCATGGCGCCAATGCGAAGCTTGTTGACAAAGACATGATTGACCTGACCGATCCCGATGGCAAGTCTTTCGTTCGCGAGATGCAGTCGAGCACCTTGGCCAAAGGCAAGTCATGGACGGACTACAAGTTCATGGATCCGGTGACAAAGAAGGTGTTGCCAAAATCGATTTACTGTGAAAAGGCAACTGACATGATTGTATGTGCCGGAATATACAAGCGATAAAATTTTCAAAAGCAGCGTCTCGGTAACACCGGACGCCATCAAATGACCTTGCTGGCCACGACAATCTGTATGCTCTACAAGAGCCGCTGGCAAGGTGAGTTGTTCTTCAAGGATCAAGCAGCATCTGCGTATCAAGCCCTTCTTCAGTACTGCGGAAAATGCGCTCAAGTTACAGATCTGGATCGCCGACCCCGTTTATGTGCCCGACGCCATCATCAAGAAAAAGTTGCAAATAGACGACTTGCTCTACACTTTGCTGCAAATTTTGTCGGTCACCCTTTTCGTGAAAATGCCCTTGCAGCAAGTCTGTCCAGCTAGCGAGTACATCCCACAAAAGGTTATGCCACACAACCAACTGAGTCTATTCACGATTTAGAGCATATTTCAGTAGAGGGTATTTTGCCGATAAAGCTCCCATCACAATCGTGACGGGAGACAGAACTGGGACTGATAACGAAAGACGACGGCTGGCGAATAAGCGACAAATTATGGAAACTGATCGAACCATTACTGCCGGAACGCAAGGCACATCCTCTAGGTTGCCACAACCCGCGGGTGCCGGACCGGGATGCGATGAACGCCATTCTGTTTCTGCTGCACACCGGTTGCCTTTGGCGACACGGACTGATCGAGTACGACGGCCTCAAAGGGATCGACTGGTCTTGGCTGTCGATGGACGGAGCCATGACGAAAGCACAGTTGGCCGGCTCAAAAAGACCGGGGCGAACCCGACAGACCAGGGCAAGCAAGGCGTCAAGCGCAGTTTGTTGACCGAAGCGGCCGGTATTCCCATTGCGCTGGCCATCGACGGTGCCAACCGGCACGACATGAAGCTGGTCAGAAGTACGCTCGATCACATCATGGCCGAGCGTCCGTTGCCATCGTCACTGGCACCTCAGGGCTTGTGCCTCGACAAAGGGTATGACTTCGATGAAGTTCGCGGCATCCTAAGGGAGTCCGGCTTCACCGCACACATTCGTGCCAGAGGTGAGGAAGCCAAGGCGATCAAGCACAAGGCAGGCTTCAAAGCACGGCGTTGGGTGGTAGAACGGACTCACAGTTGGATGAATCGCTTTCGTCGAATACTCATTCGACGGGAAAAACTTCCTGAAACCTTCATCGCCATGTTGCACCTCGCCTGCGGCATCATCACCTGGCGCGCAACCGGCCTGCTGAAATAGGTTCTTAACCGGATAGCGTTACCATGAACATTAAATCAAAAATGCTGATGCCATCGCTAGTGAGCGCAGCGATGCTTCTTGTGGTTGGAATCGTAAGTTTTGTCGGGATGCGTGAAATCGGGACCGCGGTCGATAAAGTCAGCATTTCCGGAATGGACCTAGTCATTCAGACCAACAGTGTGCGAACCGATATTATGATCGCTAACAATACAGCATATCGACTGTTGAATGTATACGAGAATGCGAACGAGGCTCGGCGCGATGAATTACTAGCAGAGATCTTCGAGCACATCGACAAGGCGACAAAGTCATTGCAGGATGTTCAAGTACGTACCGATGTGCTGGATGAAGAGAGAAAGGCGTTGGCCGATCTTTTCGATCCTGTTGCAAAATACCGTAAAAGCATCGCAGGTGCCTTTGATCTTGCAACAGTGGATCTAAATGTTGCCGGATCAATGGTTGCCGGGGCTGATAAGAATTTTCTTTCTATCGATAAAATGCTGAACGATATCGCCAACCGGCAGAAATCCTTGGCGCGCGAATATGCTGCAGATGGTCAAGCAACAGCGACACACTCACTCTATATCGTGGCGGGAGTGATCGTTCTTGGATTGATCATATCTGTAGCGCTTGCACTTAGACTTGCATCGCACATCGCCGCGCCCTTGCTGGATGGAAATCGTGTTGCCTGTGCTATCGCTGACGGTAGTCTGAGAAACACCATTTCAGCAAGCAGCGACGATGAGGCGGGTCAATTGCTGCGTGCTTTGGGTCGCATGCAGCAGTCCTTGCGCGACTTGATAGAAAAGATAGCGGATAATGCTCGTCAAACCGAGTCGACCACTCGTGAATTGACCGGATCTCTGACAGAAATCGACCTAGCAGTTGCCGGGCAGAACGACGCCACAAGTGCCACTGCTGCCGCTGTGCAGCAAATGAGTGTGAGCATTAACAATATCCGCGATAGTGCCCGCCATTCGCTTGAGGCCAATCAATCTGCTGCCACCCTCGCAGACGAGGGTGGAGGAATCATACAGGATGCTTTGGACGAAATGATGCGGATCGCGGCAACAGTAAAGCAGGCGTCCGAAGTTGTTGAGCAGGTAGGGCGGCAATCGAATGACATATCGTCCATAGTCAGCGTGATTAGAGAAGTAGCCGACCAAACTAATCTGCTAGCACTAAATGCCGCCATCGAGGCGGCGCGCGCTGGCGAGGCTGGACGTGGCTTCGCTGTGGTTGCAGACGAGGTGCGAAAGTTAGCAGAAAAGACCACGTCCTCTGCGGCACAGATTTCGCAAATGATTGAAGCGATACAGCATAGTTCGGGGCAGGCAGTTGCCAACATCCAGCGTGTCGTGATACAGGTTCAAGAGACAGCGGAGCATGCGAGCGGTGCACGCGCGTCGATCAATCGTATTCAGTCCAGCGTTAAAGCTAGTGAGATGCATGCACGCGAGATCGATGCCGCGCTAAACGAACAATCTCAGTCCAGCCATCTAATTGCTCAGCAAGTTGAAGAAATTACCCGCATGAGCGATACCAATGCACAGAGCGTCGAGCGCGCTGGCGCGTCAATGCGTGAATTGGATACACGTTCGCGCTCATTGCGCGGAGCCGTAGATAGGTTCATGACTTAGTCTTACTGTGACATTACTCAGTAGTCGCTAAACAAGTCGACATATTTGGTGCGTATTCCGACGATCGTGACCGCCCGAGTTCGACAGTTTCGTCATAAAAGCGGTGATTTTCGAGTGGGAGGCAACGCAGCCATGCGGGTTTGCGGGCGATTATTCGTAAAAGCCTTGTAGTGGCACGTTGTGAAAGATTCGTGCCATGCTTGACACCCGAGTTCGACAGTTAAACGCGCAACACCACCTCAGCACCCGTTCACGTTCGACCGAAACAGGTGTTCACCATCAGCGAAATGCACAGGCACAGCACCACGCCCGCTGCAAAAAGGCGAAAAACTCCGCGACAAGATTGAAGAGCAACTGGGCAAGCTCCAGCAATTGCCGCATCTCGTGCGCTCATTCTTCAAAGCCCCTTCTGTCGCCTATGCCCGCTCTACCCGATCCTCGGCATCAACACCTGTGCGGACAAGAAGGAAGCGGGTGTCTGCCAGCCAGCGCCGGATCGCGCTTGAAGCGGAATTTTGCCCATGTAACTTTGGTGATTGACCCGATGGTCGTCTGCTTGCTTTAATGCGTTCGTAGTTTGACACCCCGTTTGATCAACCCCTATCGGAGTACAACACCATGATGAAAACAAACGTCGGCGACATTGACAGAATCCTGCGCATTGCCCTGGGCATCATATTGGTTCTATTGGCGGTCGAGAACGGCTGGACCTGGGCCTGGATCGGACTGATTCCCCTGGCGACCGGTGGCCTGGCCACCTGTCCGCTTTACTCGATGCTTGGCATGAATACCTGCAAGGTCAAGAAGTAAACATTTCAGCCGCTTTTCAGCTTGAAGCCGGCGGGGCGGTGCAATACCGTCCTGCCGACTCCGACTTTTCAGTCGGGGATGAATTTCAGCACATTGCCGTTGATGCAGTAACGCTTGCCCGTCGGCGACGGCCCGTCGTCGAAGACGTGGCCGAGATGGATGCCGGAACTGGCGCTCCTCACTTCCACGCGGCGCATGCCGTGGGACTCGTCAACATGTTCGGTCAACGCGCCGGGTAGCGGATTGAAGAAACTCGGCCAGCCGGTGCCGCTGTCGAACTTGGTGTCGCTCCGGAACAGCGGCGCGCCACTGAGCAGATCGACGAATACCCCCGGCCGCTTCTCGTCAAGGTGCGAGCCGGTGCCCGGCCGCTCCGTGCCCTGCTCGAAGGCGATCTTCTGCTGGGCTGGTGTCAGCAGGTGGAAGCCCAGCCATTTCCAGAAGCGCTCTTTCTCTCCGGTATAGCCGGTGAAGCGCGAAACCTCCTTGCCGTTTTCGAACAGGACCATGGTCGGCGTGGCGAACAGCGCTTTCCCCAGCTTCCAGCCGGTTGGCGGTTGGGGGTTGAAGGTCCGGGCGACCGGCACCGGTGATTTCCAGGTATCCAGAATTTCGGCTTTGAACTGCTTGCAGTAGGGGCAATCGGTCGCCTCGAAGACGACCAGTTGCCGCTTCAGGTTCAGCGCCTTGGGATCGAGCGGCTTGCTGTCCGGCATCGCTGCGCTGGTTGCCACCGAACCGGGATATTTCACGCCCGTACCCCCCAGTCCGCAGTAGCCATCGGGATTTTTCCTCAGATAGTCCTGATGGTAGTTTTCGGCCGTGTGGTATTGGGTCAATGGCGCAATCTCGGTGGTGATCGGCTTGTAACCAACCGCCTTCAATGCGGCTTGGTAAGTGGCACGGGTTTTTTTTGCGACGGCAAGCTGCGCGGCGGAGGTGGTATAGATCGCACTACGATAATTGCTGCCAACGTCGTTGCCCTGCCGGTTGCCCTGGGTGGGGTCGTGGCTTTCCCAGAAGCGCGCCAACACGGTATCGAGGCTGACTCTGGCCGGATCAAAGCTGACCTTGACGACCTCGGCTTGGTTGCGCAGGGTAGATTTCCCGCGCCGCAGGGCTTTTTCATGCGCCAGCACCGCTTCGTAAGTGCCGGCGACCTCGCCGTTGGCGTAGCCGCTCTCGACATCGTTGACGCCAGGCAGTTCGCCCATGCGCTTTTCCGCGCCCCAGAAACAGCCCATCCCCAGCACGATGGATTCGCTGGCGGCCAGGCCGGTTGTCGACCAGATTGGTAGCAGCAGGACAAATATCGCAATGAAGCACTTCATGGCATCCCCTTGGAAAAAGTCGGCCCTGGCGTGACGGTAGCCAGCCAGACGGGTCGACCCGTCGCGGGCCGGTTTGGTTCAGTCGTGACTAAAGCAGCCCGGTGGTCTGATTTCCTGCTGCAGGTTGTCCAGTTCGGCCGGATCAAGCTGTAGCCGAGTCATGCAGGCATCGCCCAGCTTTTCCCACTCGCATGTGGCACTGAGTCCCGTGCAGCACTGGAACAGATGTTCGGCGAGTTGCGATACGGCAATCAGCGCGTCGATCTGGGTGTGATCATGCGCCAGACGCCACCGATCATCAGGTGCTCTTCGCTCCAGTCGAACTGGTGTGCCTCCCCTGGTTCGAATTGCAGCGGTACAAAGGCACGGCTGACCGCATGGCCACTACTCGCGTACCACCCACGGATAAAGTCGGTGACCGCCGTGTGGCCGCCGGTATAGCCGTTCGCCTTGATGGTGTGAAACAGCGCCAGTGCGGTACGCCGATTGCGGCGTGGCCGGTGGGCATCGGCTTTCAGTGCTCGAACCAGTTCGTCCTTGAACTCACTGAGCTTGCCGGGTTTGCTCCCCCGCTGGTACTTCGGCTCCGTTCCCAACGGGACCTTTACCCATTTCTTGATCGTCGTTCGCGACAACCCCGTCCGTCGCGCTATCGCCGACCGGGACTTGCCGTCCCGAAAACGCAGGTACAAACAGCAATACGGCCCGATGCTCGGGGCGGGGAGCATCGGGCCTTGCGGTGCCGTCCTGAGGGCGCCGACTTTCTATGCCGTCACGGAGAGTGCGGAGGTGGCCTTGTCCTCGTTGCCCGCGCTGTAGGCCTCCATCAGGCGCATGATCTGCAGCATGATCTGCCCCTCGCTGTATTGTGAGGATGCCGTGCTGCCTGTTGAGGCTGCGGAAGCCGTGGTTGAGGCGGTGCTGCTCGCCTCGCTCGACTGATCGTAGGCCATTGCCTCCTGGAAGCTGACCTTGCCGTCGCTGTTGGTATCCGCAGTATCGAAGTTTTCGACAATGCTGGAGATCAGGCTGGAAGCCTTGCTATCGCTGCTGCCGATTTCTTCCAACTGGCTCGACAACTCGTCTTTGGTGAAGCCGGAATCGTCCTGGGGCGGCGGCGGCGGGGGCATGCCACCGCCCATGGCGTTCTGCATACGCGAACTTTGGAACTGTTGTTCGAGCTGTTCGGACAACTTGGTCAGTGTGTCGGAAAATTCCTGTTGGGTGACTTTGCCGTCGCTGTCCCCATCAAGCTCGGTAAACAATGCATCGACGTTGCTGGAAGCAGAGGATGTGGTGCTCGACAGGTTGTCGAACGCCGCCTGAAAATCCGCCTTCTGGAGATAGCCCTGGCCCGAGGTATCGAGCTTGCTGAAGAGGTCTTCCGCCATCTTGGACGGATCGGGCCGCCGTTGTGTTCCTTGCAGGGAGGCCATGCTGCTCGTGCTGCTGATGCTGCTGATGCTGCTGATGCTGCTCATGATTTTTCCTTTCCGTAAAAGAGGGGGGGGTGCAGGTCCTGTCTATGCAAGACATCGGCCCGGAATGACTTAAATTCAGGATGATTGGTGTAAATCAGGGTAAAGATATGTGACGAAAAACGCGCATGATCGACTCCGCTGGGCGTTATTGAAGCGGTTTGCGGCAAATCTTGCCGGTATTTTGCCGCACCGGCTGCCTATAAATCGGTGTAAATCACTAAATGAATCAGTGGCTTGGGGTAGGAGAGGATAGCCAAGCGGCAGCCATTGCCCGACGTAAATCGCCGTAAAGAGCCTGCGTAGCCCGCAAGAACTGCTTTACCATCGCGCCATGGGTGACAAAGCCAAGGTTCATCTGGTCGATGATGACACCGAATTGCTCGGACTGTTGCGTGATTATCTGGTGTGCGACGGTTCGCCGTCGGGTTTGCCCATGACGGGCCCGCCGGCGTTACTGCCGCCTTGTCCGGACATCACGAGATCGTGGTGCTCGACTGGTGGTGTGGCCGGCGGAACGCCGCGCCGAGTATGGGGGCCGGCCGCTCGAACTCACCAGCACCGAATTCAGCCTGCTTGAAGTGTTGGCGCGTCAGGCCGGTCAGCCGGTCGGCAAGGAGGTGCTTTCGGAAACGGTACTCGATCGGCCGTTGTCGAGCTTTGACCGCAGCATCGATGTGCACATCAGCCGCATCCGCAACAAGCTCAGCCTGCTGCCTGACGGCCGCTCGCTGAGGGTTATCAATTCGTGGTGAACTCAGCTTGGACAGGCTGTTCTAGAAGTTATTTTCTACCCTTTTTCTTCTTCTGGCTGGCCCAGTTCGTGACCTCGCTCGGTGTCGGCGTGGCGGTCTGGGCGCTGCATCCGGAACCCGACTTCGAGCGGCCACCTCCCGAATTCCAGGTGCCACCGGGCGATCATCCACCCCCACCGCCCCACCCGCCAAATCGTTCTCCGCTGCCGCCACCCCGGCCGATCCCCGCAGTCTGCGCGCGGCCTTCGCCAAGACAGCAGACGGTCAGCTGAATACGCGTATCGGTGCTGCAATGGGCCCGGTGTCAGGACGAACTGGCCGATCTGGGCAGTGATCTCGATCGCATGGCCGCAAGGCTGGAAACCTAGCTCGACAGCCCCAGCGGCGCCTGCTGCATGACGTTTCTCACGAATTGAGTTCGCCACTGTCACGGTTGCAGGTGGCATCGGAACTGATGCGCCAGCAGCCCTAACGTGCCGCCGAGTTCATTGCCACACGCTCGACCGGCCGGCCATCCTTACGGTTGCCGATAGCGACCCAGGCGTGGCCGATTCCTCGCTGGCCGGCCACGGTTTGGGGCTGGCCATCACGCACCGCGTCATGCAGGTACATGGCGGCAGCGTGAAGGCGGAAAACCGTGCCGGAGGCGGGTTGTTGGTCAGCCTTGAGTTACCACGGTCCTTTTAACGCCCTCCTGCGTTGCAGCAGGTCAGGGGGCTGACCACCAGCCAAAGCAGAAAGAAAGCGGCAAGCGATTCAAATAGCCACATATCAGCAGCGGTTTTCGTGAGTGTGGTGATGGTGGTGGCCGTCGGCGCCATGATCATGGTTGCAGTCGCACAGTTCGACCGGTGCCTTGAGACAGCCTGCCAGCAGGGCATGCACGGCCGTTTCCGGATCGGTTTCGGCGGTCGTCACGACCCGCACGCCGCGTTGCGCCATGCGCTGGACGAAACCCATGCCGGCACCGCCGGTGATGAGGATGGACATGTCGTCGAGCGGATGGCCGCTTTGGCCATCGAAATCATGCATGGCCATCTGCATCGGCAGATCGAGGCGGGCGGTTTCTTTGACATTGGATTTTTCATCCACTGTGTAGACGAGAAAGCGTCGCGCCTTGCCGGCATGGCCGGTAATCGTGCGGAAGTTCTGGCTGCTGACGGCGATATAGGATTTTTCTGTCACGGGATTCTCCTTGCGATGTTCGGGTGGGGATTACACATATTCAAGGAACATGCCATGCCAGATAGCGATGGAAAACGATCAAAATGACGAAATATACTGCCATAACGGCATATAAAATGACATATTGGCGGTATCAGTGACAACGTGCGACCCAAGGGTCAAAGCCGGCGGTGCCTGGCTCCATCGAAACAACCGGCTGTTGTGGTTGTGGCAATGAAACAACGCCTGCTGAACCCATAAAAAAATAATGGTTTTAATGTTTACGAGAAGCATTCTCATGTATGATGAGAACAGTTATCGTTATATGACCACATTCCGATGCGTTCGATCCAGTCACGTTCCGATGTCCTGAAGGCGATCAATCATGCCGAAGCGAAGCTCGCGGGCAAGGCGGTCGGCAGACCGCCGCTCGATAGCCACATCCTGTTTTCCGGCAGCAGCGAGGTCGTCATCACGCACGGGGCAGAGACCTATCGCCTGCGGCTCACCCGCCAGAACAAGCTGATATTGACCAAGTGAATGAACTACTTATTTCTTACTTACTGTTGGAGGTTTGTCATGCGTTTTATCCCTTCCCCGTTTTTTGTCATTCTTGGCAAGTCGGTAGTCACCGTCGCCACCGGTCTGCTATTGGCCGGACCAGTTCTTGCCGAAGGTCCGATGGCCACCGACGATGCCGGCACCCTCGATCAGGGTGGCATGAAGGTCGAAGGCGTGCTGAGCCGCGACGACGAGACGCGCGGTAGCGAACTCGTACTGGGCTATGGCCTGATCGAGAATGTCGAGGTCGGCCTGGCCTTCTCCCGCGCCACGGATCGTACCGACGATCCTTCCGCCAAACTGCGCGGCACCGGCTTCAGCGTCAAGTGGGTGCCTTACCAGAACGACACCGGCTGGTCACTCGGCGCCAGCTTTGGCTACGGGCATACGAGGGTCAATGATCGCTTCAACGCCGACAAGTTCACCGAAAAGGAATACTCACTCGCCGGTTTGGCCACCTATCGCTTGGAAAACGGCCAGGTGCTGCACATGAACCTCGGCGCTACACGAGTGAAGGATCATGGAGACAGCAACACCAATGGCACTTGGGGCATCGGTTACGAGTTCCCGCTCATGGACGCCTTGCAACTGACGGTCGAGACCTATGGCGAAGAGCACTCCGGTCCGGACAAGGCCATCGGCCTGCGCTACGAAATCTTCGAGGGCTTCAAAGTCTCTGGCGCGGTCGGACGTGGCAACGACCGCAGCTTCGGCCAGGTCGGCTTCGCCTGGGAATTCTAGGAAAGTCGGCGCTGGCGGGACGGCAAGATGGCTGCGGCTTCCTTTCCCCTGATGATGGCCGACGAGGGCGCGCGGGTGCGCATCGTCAGCCTGATGGGGGGCGAGGGGCTGGCCCGGCGCATGACGGAGATGGGGCTGAACATCGGCGCGGAAGTGCTGGTGAAGCAGCGGCAGGGCGGCGGCCTGGTGGTGATGCGCGGCGAGACGCGTTTCGCCCTCGGCGGCGGCATGGCGAACAAGATCATGGTCGCCCCGATCTGATGGACACGAAATGATTGGAAATGATGAGATGACGACACTCGGCGAACTTCAAATCGGCGACCGTGCCAGGGTAGCCGGCTTCAGCCAGAGCGGCGGGGGTTACCGCCGCAAGCTGTTGTCCCTGGGCCTGACCCCGGGGGCAACCATCGATATCGTGCGGGTTGCCCCGATGGGCGACCCGGTGGAGATCCGGGTGCGCGGTTCCAGCCTGTCGCTGCGCAAGGAAGAAGCCGCCGCGCTGAATGTGGAGAAACTCTGATGAAGAACCAATACACCATTGGCCTGGTCGGCAACCCCAACTGTGGCAAGACCACGCTGTTTAACGCGCTTACCGGGTCGAAGCAGCGTGTCGGCAACTGGCCCGGCGTGACGGTCGAGAAGAAGAGCGGCGAATATCGTCTCGACGCAGTGCGCTTCGAGGTGGTCGACCTCCCCGGCACCTATTCGCTGGATGTCATCGATCGTGAGGTTTCGCTCGACGAAATGGTGGCGCGCGACTACGTGCAGGCGGGGGAGGCCGACCTCGTCATCAACATCGTCGATGCCTCCAACCTTGAACGCAATCTCTACCTGACCACGCAGCTGGTGGAAATGGGCGTGCCGCTGCTGGTGGTGCTCAACATGACCGACGTGGCGGCCGACAAGGGCATGCAGGTCGATGTCGGCGCGCTTGCCACCCAGCTGGGTTGCCCGGTGGTGCCGGTGATCGCTTCGGCGGGCAAGGGCATTCCCGAACTGCGCCAGGCAATCCAGCAGGCAGCCGCGACCCGGCCGCGTCCGACGGCAAGGGTCGCCTATGCCGAGGCGCTCGACCGCGCCATCGACGAGCTGGCGCGCGGCATCGAGGCTGCAAAGCCAGGTGCTGCCGCCGCGCCGCGCTGGCTGGGCGTGCGTCTGCTTGAGGGCGACGATTCTGCACGCGAATCCGCCGGCCCGGCGTTGGCCACCCTGGCGGCCGAACGCGCCGCCCAATTCGGCGAGGATCTCGACATCCTGATCGCGGACGCACGCTATGGGCTGGCCAATCGCATCGCGAATGCCGCCGTGACGACGGATGGCCGCATCACCCGCGACCTGACCGACCGCATCGACCGCGTCGTGCTCAACCGCGCGCTGGGCATCCCGATTTTCCTGTTGATGATGTACCTGATGTTCATGTTCACCATCAACATCGGCGGCGCCTTCATCGATTTCTTCGACCAGGCCGCCGGTGCGCTGCTGGTCGATGGCTTTGGGGAACTGCTCGGCGGCATGGGCGCGCCGGAGTGGCTCAATGTACTGTTGGCCAAAGGCATCGGCGGGGGTCTGCAGACGGTCGCCACCTTCATCCCGGTGATCGGCTTCCTCTACCTGTTCCTCTCGGTGCTGGAAGATTCCGGCTACATGGCGCGCGCCGCTTTCGTCATGGACCGCTTCATGCGCTGGGTCGGCCTGCCGGGCAAGTCCTTCGTGCCGCTGATCGTCGGTTTCGGCTGCAATGTGCCGGCCATCATGGCGACGCGCACGCTGGAGCATCGCCGCGACCGGCTATTGACCATCGCCATGGCGCCGTTCATGTCCTGCGGCGCGCGCCTGCCGGTATATGTGCTGTTCGCCGCCGCCTTCTTTCCGAGCAATGCGCAGAACGTGGTGTTCGGCCTCTACCTGATCGGCATCGCCGCGGCCGTGGCCACCGGCCTGATCCTCAAGAACTCCCTGCTGAAAGGCGAGGCGACGCCCTTCATCATGGAATTGCCGCCCTATCACCTGCCGACCCTGAAAGGCGTGTTGATCCATACCTGGGATCGCCTCAGGAGCTTCATCGTCAAGGCCGGGCGCATCATCGTGCCGATGGTGCTGGTACTCAACTTCCTCAATGCCATCGGCACCGATGGCAGCTTCGGTAACGAGGATTCCGACAAGTCGATGCTGGCCGAAGTCGGTCGCTGCATCGCGCCGGCTTTCGCGCCGCTGGGCATGACCGAGGAAAACTGGCCGGCCGCCGTCGGCATTTTCACCGGTGTACTGGCCAAGGAAGCGGTGGTCGGCACCCTGGACGCGGCCTACACCGCGCTGGCCGAGAGCGAAGCCGCCGAAAAAGCCACCGAGGCCGGAGAAGAACCCAAGGAAGAGGAAGTCTTTGTCCTCACCGAAAAACTGGCGGAAGCCTTCGCCACCATCCCGGCCAACCTCGGCGATGCGCTTGGCCACTGGGCCGATCCGCTCGGTCTGGATATCGGCGATGTCAGCGACCAGGACGCCGTGGCCGAGGAACAGGAAGTCTCCACCGGCACCTTCGGGGCCATGGTGGCACGCTTCGACGGCGCGGCCGGCGCCTTCGCCTACCTGCTGTTCATCCTGCTCTACTTCCCCTGCACGGCGGCCATCGCGGCGGTCTATCAGGAAAGCGGCATGCGCTGGACGCTGTTCGTCGGCGCCTGGACGACCGGGATGGCCTACGGACTGGCGACGTTCTACTACCAGATCGCCACCTGGGCTGCGCATCCGTCGGCTTCGCTGGGCTGGACGGTCGGCATCCTCGCGGCCTTCGCGGCGGTTCTGTTCGGCATGCGCCGCTATGCCGAGAGCCTGCCGTATCGCCGGGTGATTCCGATCGCGGCAACGGCAAACGCCGGGGCCACCGCCTCGGGTTGCGGCGGCTGCGGCCAATCCGGCCGCTGCGGGCAGTAGCTACAATGCTTGCATGACCACCTACGACCTGTCGCTCTGGCAGCACCGCCACGATTTCGGCACCGCAGCCGAGCAGCGGGCCGAGCGTCGCACCCGCTGGGTGGTCGGGCTTACCTTCGCGGCCATGCTGGTCAGCCATGCGCCGCTGACCATCGAGCGATACCGCCAGATGCTGTCGATCGTGCCGGGTCTGGACCACGTTACCATCGAGATCAATCACTGCCGCCAGTGTGCGACGGCATGAACATGGCCGGCACGCTGCTGGTCATCGGCATTCACCGCGAGGAACTGGCTTTTGGTGCGGCCGTCGCCGCGGGCATCGCCGCCGCCGGCATCGATGTGCTGACCATTCCGGACGGGCTGACGGGCCGGCATCCGCGCCCCGACGAGCGGTTTCAGCATGACACGCTGCACCGTGCGCTTTACCTGCAACTGTTGCCGCACGTTCGCGGCCGCTACGGCCGGCTGATCGACCTGCATGCCGGGCTTGACGCCGATGGCCCTTGTGCCGACATCTACTGCCGCGCCCCGGACTGCCTGCTGCCGCAACCGCTGGCAGCCATCCAGCCGGCGCCGCGCCTGGTCCGGCTCGGTGCCGCTCAGGAAGATGCGCGTTTCCCGAACGGCAAGACGGTGATTCCCGAGGAGGTCTGGCAGGCTAAGGATTTTCTCTATATCGGCCTGGAGATCTATTTGCAAAAAGTCAGTGCTGGCAACACGGCGGATCACCGTTATGCGCGCCAGGTGATCCATGCACTGGTGTCGGCCGAGAACAGCCAACTTGCACCCGCCAGTCGGCGGTGCTAGATTTCCAGACAGAAATTCTTCAATTGTTTCCAGTAGCCAGCCAGCCGCGATCCATATCTGCGGCAAGCCAGCCAGGGAAGTTTCCGGTGGTGTTGCGGTGGCTATTGCAAAAAAATCATCGAGCGGAACGGCGGACCTGTCCGCGCTCGACCCTCATCAAATCCTGGCGGATTTTCTTCCCTATCTGTGCATCGCGCATCAGATACCCGGACGGGTACGCCTCAAGCTCGCCGCCGCCGCGCTGGACGAACCCCTGCTGAAGCAGGTTGGTTTCGCGCCGCTCAAGAGCGCGCTGGCTTCCTTGCGCGGCGTGCGCAAGCTGCAATTCAACCTGCTGGCGCGCTCCTGCGTCGTCGAGTACGACAGCGCCATCCTGCCCGATGCGGCCTGGCCGGACCTGCTGGCCGGACGGCAGTCGGTGGCGGCGGGCGTGCTGCAGGGCATCCTCACCGACAAATACGAGGAGTTCCGTGATGGCCAACTATGACGAAGCGATCCTGCGCAGCCAGCTGATCCAGCCAGCCGCGCCCTGGCCGGTGCTGCACCAGGCGCTGCGCATCGCCCTCTACGACGAATATGCGGCGCGTGCCTACTATGCGGCCGTAGTCGAGGCCTTCGGCGCACAGCCGCCTTTCGCCAATATCGTCCAGTCGGAAGTGCAGCACATCGCCGCGCTGTCACGGCTGTGCGCGCGCTATGGCGTGCCCCGGCCGCTCGATCCGTTTCCGGCCGCCACGACCATTTCGCCCTCGTGGCGCGGCAATCTGCAGCGTGGCGTGGCGGGTGAGATCGCCAATATCAGGCTTTACGACTATCTGCTCGGCCAGGTGGTGGAACCCGACGTGCAGCAGGTGTTCCGCAACCTGCAGGCCGCCTCGCGCGACAACCACCTGCCGGCGTTCCAGCGTGCCCTCGACAAGGCCGTCACCCTGGAAAACTGGCATGCTCAACAGGGTGTCCCGCCCAGCCAGGCCTATGTGCGCCACGGCCCGCTCACCGATGTGCTCGAGCGCGGCTTTGCCCTGCTGGCACGCCAGCACGGGGCATTTGGCCTGGCCGGCACGCTGGTGCGCGCCACCCATCCCACCATGCTGGCCGGCATGCTGGCGGGCGCCGCCGCCGTTCACTACCTGCGCCAGCCGCAGGCTGCCAAACCACTTTCACTCACCAAGGAGAACTGACATGTTGCCCTTGCTTCCCTTCATCGCCGGCATCGCGACCGGTGCAGTCGCCATCAAGCTGTGGCGTTCCGACAAATCCAAACTCAAGTTGGACCAGGCGCAGGTGGCCTTGCGCCATGCCACCGTGTCCAGCCTCGAAGCCATCGAGCACTCGTCAGCCTCGATGCGCAAGCGCCTGAGTGAGCCGGCAGTAGCCGAGCCGGCCCCCAATAAGGCACGCAAGCCGGCCGTGAAAAAAGCGCCGGCCAAAAAACCGGTTACCACGAAAGCCGGGACGACATCATGAGCGCATTGAGCATCGTGACCCCGGCAAAGCCGACATCGGGGGCATTTGTGCAGGGCTTCGTGGCCTCCGGGCTGCTGGCGGCGATCCAGAACCAGTCGAGGCGGCCGGTAGCGGACCAGCGGGCGCTGCGGCTGGCCCTGCAGGGCGGTACGGCGCTGGCCGCCGGAACCGCCGCCGCCCAGGCCTGGCAGCACCAGGATATTGGCCGCGCCTTGACGGCACTGGCTGTCGGGGCGGCCGGCGTGATGGCAATCGAACATCTGATGAAGGAAACCAAGGAGAACGACGATGGGCAAGAAAAAGCATAAGCATGCCAAGCAGGCCGGCTGGGGCCAGGCCAACTACGGCGGGGGCTATTCCGCCATGAGCAACATGGCGGGGATGGACGCAGGCATGGGTGCGGATGCCTACGCCGCCGCACCGGGCATGGCCGCGCCCGGCATGAACAACAACACCTTCCTGCACAGCCTGCAGGGACTGGTGGGTTCGCGCCACACCGAGCAATTCATCCTCGGCGCATTGCTGGGCGCTGCCGCCGTCTATGTGTTGGGCGACGAGGAGATGCGCGCCAAGCTGGTGAAGACGGCGATGAAGCTGTATTCCGGCGTGGCCGGCGGCTTCGAGGAAATCAAGGAGCAGATGGCCGACATCAAGGCCGAAGTGGCGGCGGAGAAGCGTAGCGAGGCATGAGCGCGGTGGCGCCTTTCAGTGCGTTAAGCCCGGTGCATCAAATGCCGGGGCGGGTGCGTTTTCGCTTTCGCACGGCGGCCGAAACCCCCTTCGATGCGCGTGCCATCACCAGGGCGGCGGAGAACCTGCCCGGCGTCAGGAGCGCCCGGCTCAACGCGGCCGCGCGTTCGCTGACCCTGAGCTATGCCGTCGCCGAAACGGATGCGGAACGCCTCGGCATGGCCCTGCTGGATATCCGCCTGCCAGTGCGCGCCGCCCGGAGCGCGCAGCAGAAGGTGCAGGACAAGGAGTTGCTGACCGTGGTGGCGAGCGGTGCCCTGCTGGCGACTACCAGCAAGCTGCCGCCCGGCGTGCAATTGCCGGCGACGCTGGCGGCCTCGTTGCCGCTCTACGGCGAAGCGGTCGATGATCTGCTCAAGGAAGGCATCAACTCGCACGTGCTGGAAGCGCTGGCGGTGGCGATCTCGACGGCCAGCCAGGATTACGTGGCTGCCAATACCACCGTGTTCATGCTGGCGCTCGGCGAATATCTGGAAAACTCCATCGCCCGGCGTTCCGACGATCTGCTGAAGAATCTGCTGCGTCCCGACACCGGTCTGGTCTGGGTCGAGCGCGACGGCGTCGAGCAGCAGGTCGAGGCGGAAAAAGTCGGCGTTGGCGACACGGTGATCGTCGGCGCCGGCGCGACCATCCCGGTCGATGGCACCGTGCTGGGCGGCGAGGCGCTGATCAACGAAGCCTCGATGACCGGCGAGAGCCTGCCGGTCAATCGCGCCCGGGGCGACACGGTGTTGTCGGGCACGGTGGTCGAGGAAGGCCGCTTGCGCATCTATGCCGAACACGTCGGACGCAAGACAGCGGTGGCGCGCATCGCCGACTATGTCGAGCAATCGCTGGACGCAAAGAGTACGGCGCAGCTCAATGCCGCCAAGCTGGCTGACAAGCTGGTGCCCGGCGTGCTCGGTCTGGCCGGGGCCGCCTGGCTGCTGACCGGCGACTGGAAGCGCGCGGCGGCGGTGCTGCAGGCCGACTATTCCTGCGCGCTCAAGCTGGCCACGCCGGTCGCCTTCAAGTCGGCCATGTTCAAGGCCGGCCAGCGCGGCATCCTCATCAAGGGGGCCGACGTGCTGGAGCGGTTGGCCGAGGCCGACACTTTCGTCTTCGACAAGACCGGTACGCTGACGACCGGCCAACTGGCGGTGACCGACTCGGTCGCCTTCGATCCGCATTATTCAGCCAAGGATTTGATCGACCTGGCCGCATCGGTCGAGGAGCACTATTTCCATCCGCTGGCGCTGGCGGTGGTCGAGGTGGCCCGCAAGAACCAGGGGCGGCACTTTGACCACAAGGAAGTCGAGTTCATCGCCGCCCACGGCGTGGCCAGCGTCATCGACGGCCAGCGCATCGTCGTCGGTTCGCGCCATTTCGTCGAGGATGACGAGTGCGTCCCGATCCTGCCGGCGCAGCGCAAGCGCATCGACCGCCTGTTTCGTGACGGCAAGACGCTGCTCTACATCGGCTTCGGCGGGCACCTGCTCGGTGTCATCGCCCTCAAGGACCAGTTGCGGGAGGACAGCGCGGCGACGCTCGCCCACCTGCGCTCCCTCGGCGTCAAGCGCATCGTCATGCTGACCGGCGATCATCGCGACCGCGCGGCGGAGCTGGCCGCGCAACTCGGACTCGATGATTTTCATGCCGAGCTGATGCCGGAAGACAAGGCCGCGCTGGTGGCCGGGATGAAGGCTGCCGGTGCCCGGCTCGCCTTCGTCGGCGACGGCATCAACGACGCCCCGGCGCTGGCTGGCGCCCATGTCGGCATTGCCATGCAGCAGGGGGCGGACATTGCGCGCCTGACCTCGGACATCGCGCTGCTGGAGGACGACATCGGACGCGTCGCGGATGCCAAGCAACTGGCCAACCGTACGCTGAAACTGATCGACCACAATTTCAAGCTCACCGTGGGCCTCAACAGCGCCATCCTGGCAGGGGCTGCAGCGGGCAAACTGACGCCGGTCGCGGCGTCGGTGGCGCACAACGGCACCACCATCGGCATCCTGCTCAATGCTTTGCGCGGTGGGCAGGGGGCGCTGGCCGACTGATTTTCCTCGGAAACGCCGTCCCGCCGGCGCCGACTTTTATTGTCAGCGCAGGATGTGCCGGCGGTGAACCCACAGATGCACCGCCAGTGAGGCGAGGAATCCGCCCCCCGACAGAGCATGCCAACGCTTCTGGCCGGCTGCCGCCAGCACCAGCGAAACCGCCAGACTGCCGAGCATGCCGCGCTTGGCCCAGCGGTTAGCCTGCACCCGCGTCGTACCGCCGGGTTTGGCCGGCAACTTTAGCGGCGTCGCGCCGAGCTTGGTTATGGATGATTCCAGCCGCCTGGCCAGGCTGGCATCGTTCAGTTTTTCGTTGTCGTAGCGCACGATCAGGCTGCCAGCCTGAGGATTGGCGCGGACTTCGCGCACATGGCGCCAGCGGGCGACCTGGAGAGGCAGCCGTTCGCTGCGCTGCGGGTCGCGCAGCGACGGGTGACGCAGGCGTATGCGCCCGGGAGTAGAGGAAGCGATCATTAAAGTGAGAATCCTTCTCAAAACAGTTTACATTTTACATGAGAATGATTATCATGTTTGCGAATGCCTGCCAATCACTGGGAGACTCACGATGAATGCCTTGCCTGAAACAAATGACGTGCCACCGGCGCGTATCGTCGCCGGTGCGCTGGCCCACCTGGCCCGCCACATGGAAACTGGCTGCCAGCGGTCGGCTTACCTTGCCGCGATGCTGCTGGAGAAAGTGGCCAACGATCCGGAGGCCGACGACCATTTGCGGCGTCATGCGCGCGAGCTGTTCGAGATTCTCGACCGCGACAGCGACCACGAAGCCGCCCAGCCCCATTCCATCCGCCGGCCGCAAGTAACGCAAATGGCGCCGCGCAACCTGACGGGCGCCCTCTGACGCCGTCCCGCCGGCGCCGACTTTTCAACGAGCCAGCCACCTAGGCCCACGGCGCGATGCCGCGGGATCGAGGCAGCCAGCTGATCATATTTGCGATTGATCCTGACCTGCCATGACAACATCTCTGACCCAACTGTTCCAGGCCGCCTTCGGCGATAGCCAGCCCGTACCGTTCCGCGCCACAACGCGCCGTCGCAAGAAGTTATGGGAACTGCCGACCCGCTGCCACTGCCCCTTGATCGGTACCTGCCTGCCGGTGACCGAGATGCGCAAGCTGGCCACCCGCGCCGGGTTTCACGAGCGCGATATGTCCGATTACACCCTGCACACGGCGGTGGTCGGCAGTTGCGACACGCGCACCGAGATCGCCGAACTGGTCCAGCGCTTCTTTGACAAACGCTATGCCGCCGCCCTGGCACGCTTCGGCCGCGCCCGCGACGAGCAGGCCGTACTCGGGCTGTGGCGTGAGGCCGTGTTGTCGGGTAACGACATTGCCGGCGCGCTGTGGGCTGCCTGGGGCCATGCCGATCTCAGCCAGGAAGCGAGCAAGGCTCTTTACGGCGACATCCACATGCTCTCGCATCAGGCAGGGGCTGCCGTGCGGGCCGACCTGCGCCAGCTGGAACAACTGAAGCAGGAGAATGCCCGCCTGCGCGACGAGGCGCAGGCGCTGCGCATCGGCCTGAC
>JACDZJ010000143.1_pt1 | contig 32219 bp, 28 predicted proteins | sample 7365721 | NCBI WGS metagenome assembly JACDZJ01 (sample SAMN15143480, study PRJNA637477) | pond metagenome | biome: freshwater wetland ecosystem [ENVO:00000243]; feature: pond [ENVO:00000033]; material: pond water [ENVO:00002228]; isolation source: pond water containing pink berries ... | reverse complement strand
CTAGCTCGTCTTTTTGTAATTGTAATCGTAGTGCTGTGTTTCAGGCAAGGCCCGCTCAGATGAGCGGGCCTTGCCTGTTTTGAAGGGATCGCTCCATGGCGGATTGTTTCCCTTATCTCCAACCCCGATGAAGGGGGAGACGAGCCTTTCGCAGATTATATTCTTGCCAAAAAAAAACACCAAGAAAATTCTCTGTAAGTCACTGATATCAGATACAAGTGCCCGTGAAATGTGCAGGGTCATATCTCTTGTTGCAGAAACTTTGCTCCCGACATTTCTCGCGTTGTTCTTGTTTGTGAGCCTTGGATGCGCCAGGCAGAACCTCACTGCCACCAGCGCAGACCTGAAAATGGTCGCTCGTGAGCAATCCCTTGTCGTGCATACCCTGCACGCCCCTCCATTCTCCCTTGTCGCTCTTTCTCCGCAATCATCATCCGGCCCTGTTTTACGAATCTATATAGAAGGGGACGGAATGGCATGGGTAACTCGCAGCAAGCTCTCAGCAGATCCCACTCCGGTTCATCCCCTTGCCCTGGTGCTGATGAAAGTGGATGGTATGGCTGATAAAGCATATCTGGCACGACCATGTCAATATGTGCAAACTGAAGTCTGTGCGAAGGAGTACTGGTCTGAACGTCGTTTTTCTCCGGAAGTGATAAAGAGCATGAATGATGCCATGGATCAGCTTAAATCCACGGGGAAATATCAATCATTGGAGCTGGTTGGATATTCTGGAGGAGGGACAATGGCGCTTCTCCTGGCAGCTCACCGTGATGATATACACTCCATTCGCACCATAGCCGGCAACCTGGATCACAAATGGCTCAACGAATATCATCACCTGACGCCGCTTGCGGGCTCCCTCAATCCCCCTGATTTTACTGACCATCTGGCTTCTATTCCCCAGCAACATTTTTTTGGCGAAGATGATCGAATCGTCCCGGTGGGGGTGTATCAATCATATCGCAGCGCTTTTCAGGATGCCAGATGCCTGGGAATGACGGTTGTATCAGGAGCCGATCATGGAACGGGGTGGAGAGAAAACTGGCAGCATTGTTTGGAAGAACGGCCGATCTGCAGGCACTAACAGTCTCCAAATGAATGTTTCAGGACTCAGGGAAACGTCACTTTTGAGCGCCGTGGCAGGAATTCTTAATCGGTCAACAACACAATTTCTGGAATTAGAATGAGTTAATATGAGTATCTGCTTATTTTAGCAGATAAAATTGAAAGCAGGCTAAAGAGTATCCCTTCAGAATCCACCGGATAGCGCAGGCAGACAATACCATGCTTTCCATCAACACTGGACAGCATGGTCAACCCATCATATCCCTCGAGGATGAACTTGAGAAAATGAAATCTGGAGGGTGCAATGGTGAGATAAAGCTCCTGGAAACAACGCGCCTTCTCTTTCATCCTAAACCTGATCAAACAGAGAGAGATGCGTCAATTGCGCCCATCTGATCTTTGTGGGAAGCGAGCAGGGGGGCAATAACCTCTTGAATATATTCGCTTGTCTGGGCGGATGCGCGGCCGGTAAACTGGGTGTAATCGCCAATCAGAGCTTGAAGCTCATCTTCGGCAAAAGGGATGCGCGGGTCGTTACCCAATCTCTGCAACAGATCATTGTCTCCTCCGTCTTCTTTGACAACCCTGCCCGCGGCAAGGGAATGTTCCTTGATCAGTTCATGCATTTCCTGCCGACTTTCACCTTTTTTTACAGCCTCCATAAGGATTTTTTCAGTGGACATAAACGGCAGCTCCATACGGAGGTGGCGTTCGATCTGTTTTGGAAAAACGACCATTTGAGAAGTGATGTTAATGTAAAGCTTTAAAATAGCATCGGTGAGCAGAAAGGCCTGGGGGATATCCATGCGGCGTATGGCAGAATCATCCAGCGTGCGTTCAAACCACTGATTGGCAAAAGTGGCAGCAAAGTTGGCAGGAAGCCCCATAAGTTTCCGGGCAAGACCGGTCATCCGCTCTGAACGCATGGGGTTCCTCTTGTAGGCCATGGCTGAGGATCCGGTTTGATTTTTCGCAAAGGGTTCTTCTTGAACTTTAAGATTGGAAAGCAACCTCAGGTCAACAGCGAACTTGTGCGCTGAAGCTCCTATTCCAGCGAGTGTTTCAGCAAGTTTCATGTCAAGTTTTCGAGGGTAGGTTTGCCCTGTCACCGCAAACACAGTGTGAAAGCCAAGCTTTTGAGCCACCAAAAGATCAAGATCCCGTACCTTCTGATTATCTCCCTTGAAAAGTTCGATAAAGCTAGCCTGGGTGCCCACCGTTCCTTTGGCTCCTCTGGCCTTGAGTTGAGCCAAAAATGACTCTATATATTCTAAATCCATGACAAGATCTTGAATATACAATGTATTTCGCTTGCCCACGGTGGTTGGCTGGGCAGGTTGATAGTGGGTAAAGCCAAGTGTCGGTAAGTCTTTGTATTTTATTGAGAAATCAGCAAGATTCCGGATAGTTTGAAGCAGGGCGCTTCTGATAAGGCTGAAGGCCTTTTTCTGAACAATCAGGTCGGTATTACAGACGACAAACTGGGAGGTAGCCCCAAGGTGAATAATACCTTCGGCTAATGGGCATTTTGTGCCAAATTCAAAGACATGCGCCATAACATCATGCCGGATTTCTTTTTCCTTGGAAGATGCGAGATCGTAGTCGATGTTTTCAATATTGGCCCGCATCTGGTCAAGCATTTCCGGCTTGATAATATCGGTGAGCCCAAGTTCATATTGAGCCTCAGCCAAGGCAACCCAGCATTTACGCCATGTGGTAAACTTGGTTTTTTCAGAAAAAAGTTCCTGCATGTCACGACTGGTATAGCGACTGACAAGTGGTTCCTGATAAATTTCGTGATTCATGGCGGGCTCCAATGAAATAAGGAACAAAGAGCTGTTACATATTAAAAGACCAAAAAGAAACCGCAGTGTAAGGCTGAGCGGATTCGCAGTTGGAAAAAGGGTTATATTAATACCATAAAAGGAGAAAATATAAAAGTTTTGAGCGATACAGGGGAAACCTTACGACCCACTGAAAATGCCACAGGAGTTCATATTCTTATAAAGTCGCATAATGTATATTATGTTTAATAATTGATTAAATCAGAATATCAATGCGATATTAAAGCTTCTTGTTGCTCGTTCTTTCTTCATTCCTGTGGCTGGTCTCCCCTCTTGAGCTGTGGCCGAATTTCGAGCACTTTTGCTTCCCAGCTCAGTTTGTTGTGAAAGCGATTGGCCATGGGGTAATAGACAATCATAGGAATTGAATCTGGATGGAGAGTGTTCTTGAGCGCTCCCATATAAAAGGCGACCCCTTTCCACTTTTGTCCATTTCTCTCCAGTGTTAGCTTCAGGTGAACGTTTTCAGCTCCCATGGTACTCACCGCTCTTATGGTTGTATTTTGAGCCAAAAACACCGGGTTTAAATTTCCAGGACCGAAAGGTTCCAGGAGTTTGAACTGAACTCCACAGTCCATTGAAGCAAGCTCATCAATTTCGGCCTCGATGTCTATCGATAATAATTTTGTAGAATTATGTTGATGCATCTGTTTATTGATTTCAATAATCATATTTTTGCGGAAGATTTCAAGCTTATTTTTATCCAGGGTGAGACCGGCAGCCATTGCGTGTCCACCAAAACGGATCAGTAATTCGGCGCATTGCTCGATGGCAGCATGCAGATCAATTCCTGGAACCGAACGTCCAGAGCCCTTAAGTATTTTTTGTCCCGCGCCATTTGCCTCTTCGCTAAAAAGTATGACTGGTATTCCGAGAGCTTCAACTAACCTGGATGCAACAATCCCGATGACACCGGGATGAAAATCTCCGCTCAGTATGCAACAATTACCATATCCAGCAAGCTTGGAAGACAGAGCCAAGGCTCGCGTATACACCTCCTGAGCAATGGATTTTCTGGAAGTATTTAGTCCAAAAAGCTTCTGCGCCAGCACCACCGCCGTAGTATATTTCTTACTCAGCAGCAGTTGAACTGCGAGTCCGGCATCGGCCAGCCTTCCAGCGGCATTAATCATTGGGGCGAGCAGAAAGCCGATATCTTCAGTTCTGACGTTGGCTTTATTTTTTTGATCATCGAGCAATCCGCATTGCGCCAGCATTGCCCTTATTCCCGGTCTGGAAGGTTGTTCAATCCTTCGTATGCCCTCTTTAACCAATATCCTGTTTACGCGTCCCAGTGGAACCATGTCAGCAATGGTCCCCAGGGCTACCAGGTCAAGGAGGTCGCGGACGTCAGGCTCTGCACTTTTGTCTCTAAAAAACCCAACATCCCGTAATGATTGACGAATTCCACAGGCCAGATAAAATGCAACGCCTACACCAGCCAGCTCATCGGAAGGAAACATGCAGGATCTTTGCTTGGGGTTCAGTATGGCATCCGCCGGGCACGGGACATGGGGAGGTTCGTGGTGATCTGTCACAATGACCTGGTAGCCCATTTCCTGAGCAGCGAGTATTTCCTCATGGGCCGACATTCCGCAATCAACGGTTATCAGTATTTTTTTCCCGACTCTTTCCGTAGTTGGTGAAGATCTCAACAGCTCTGTATGCAGTCCGTACCCATGGGTTACGCGGTTTGGGACAATATAATGAGCCTCAATACCAAGGGCTCCAAAGAACGAAACAAGCAGTGCTGTACCCGTGGTTCCATCCACATCATAGTCGCCCCATATCAGGATGGGGATTTTCTCAATCACAGCGCGCGATACAATCGCTACCGCCTCCAGCATCCCGCTCATGTCCAATGGATTTGGGAGATTGGACAGCTTTGGCTCGAGGAAATCCTCGATATCTTTTTGTTTCTGATAACCACGTTGAGCTAGAAGCTTGACAATGATGGCATGCAATTTTTTTTCTTTAGCCACCTGCTGTAATTCAAGGCTTGGTTCAATGAGCGGCAACACCCTCCACTTCTCAGTATCATTTGCACTCTTATTGTCTACAATTAACATTATGTCTTTATGTTTACATGCTGAACTTCTGTGTTTTTATGACTCAGTTATCTGAGCCATTGCTCAATTTTATTGAGAATGAAAGCTTGATCCCTGACATCAACCCAGTGCATATCGGTAATTCCATTAAACCAGGTATATTGTCGCTTGGCATAATGCCTTGTGTCACGGGCAAGGATCCGTTCCATGTCCGCCATACTCCAGACCTTGCTGATAAAGTTGTTCATATGCCGGTATCCGATGGACTGCATGGACTTTAAGCCAGGCCCATATCCCCGAGCAAGCAGGTCTCGTACCTCCCGCTCAAGGCCACCTTGCAGCATCAATCTGGTTCGCAGGTCAATCCGGCGATAAAGAACCTTACGATCACAGCTCAGGCCAATCTGCAATAAATTGGAAAAACGGGATTTTTTTTGCAGTTGATGGTCTGCAATGTGTTTCGACCAGGGTTTCCCGGTGCCCTGGTAGATTTCCAGGGCACGGATGACTCTGTGGGTGTCGTTTTCACTAATTCTTAATGCCGAACTACGGTCAATAGCAATCAATTCTTCATGTAAACTGTGAGCACCTTCAGCGGTTAAACGTTGGTGTAAGCTTTCCCTGATTTCGGGAAATTGCCCTATTTTTGAAAAAAGACCATCTATCAGTGAACGCAGATAGAGGCCTGTTCCGCCGGTGAGCAACGGAAGCCTGCCCCGGCGATGAATGTCGTCGATGGCGCAACGAGCGTCACGGACGAACCGTGCGGCATCATATTCCGCGTCCGGGTCCACCACATCAATGAGATGGTGCGGAATCCTTGCTTGATCTTCAAGGCTGACCTTGGCAGTTCCGATATCCATGAAGCGATAAACCTGCATGGAATCGACACTGATAATTTCACCGTTGAATCGCTCAGCAAGGAGTAAGGACAAAGCCGTCTTGCCGATGGCAGTGGGCCCAACCAGGGCCAGAACCGGCTTGTCTATGGTTGGCCGCATACTTATGGGTTCAGGGTAAAAGAAAGCTGGGGGGCAAACTGGTTCATCCGGGATGGCCCAATCCCGGAAACCCCAAGCAGGTCCTCTGGTTTTGAAAAATACCCCCTGGTGTTCCGCGTCGTGATGATTCGGTCGGCCAGCTCCGGGCCAATTCCTGAAATGGTGGTGAGCAGTTCTGCACTGGCAAAATTAACCGGGATGGGTTGATAATAGAACGGTGTAATGGCCGCCGGAAGGGTCTGGAGACTGTCATCGGCTCCCCCAACGATCTGTTGTCCTGGAAATGCCCGAAGCTTGTCTCCATTCCAGAATAATGCCGGGGGGGTTTGAGAATGTGATGGGCGCTGTTGTGAGTACGTCAGCATCAGCAGCCAGCACCAAAAAATAATGCCCAGGAAGAGGAGCACCTCAACCCGGGCATCGGGAGTATATTCAGGGACATTGTTGGTTTGGGTTGGATGCAGGGGAGAACTGTTACAGTTTTTGTCGTTGTTCATCTCGCATCAGTTTGTAATTCATGGAATCAACAAGGGCCTGCCACGATGCCTCAATAATATTCAGGGAAACCCCCACCGTCCCCCACTGTTCAAGCTGATCGCGCGATTCGATCAACACCCGGACCTTGGCGCCGGTGCCATGTTCGCCGGAAAGGACCCGCACCTTGTAGTCGATCAACTCCACCTCTTGCAAATTCGGGTAAAAATGGATCAAGGCCTTGCGCAATGCGCCATCCAGGGCGTTGACCGGGCCATTGCCCATGGCGACGGTGTGAACCTCTTCGCCACCGACCTCAAGGCGGATGGTGGCCTCGGTCTCGGAAGGTTGATCCATGGAACGTTTACTGTTGAAGGCTCGAAATCCTTTCAGTTGGAAGTAGTTTCTCTGGGTTCCCAAAGCCCGACGCATAAGGAGTTCAAAAGAGGCCTCAGCCCCTTCATACTGGAAGCCCTGATTCTCCAGTTCCTTTAATTCCTTGACGATGGAGGCAATGATCGGGCTGTCATCTTCCAGATTGATGCCAAATTTTCGGGCCTTGAACAGCACATTGCTTTTTCCTGACTGGTCAGAGATGAGGATACGGCGGATATTGCCCACCTTCTCCGGCTCAATATGCTCATAGGTAAGGGGGTTCCGCTTCACTGCAGAAACATGGACACCGCCCTTATGGGCAAAGGCGGAGCGGCCCACATAGGGCTGATACTTATTGGAGGGCAGATTGGCAAGCTCATCCACCAGCCGAGAGGTCTCGGTGAGTTTGCCGACCCTTCGAATTGCCTCGCAGTCGCAGTCCATCTTCAGGGCGAGGGCGGGAATGATGGAGGTCAGATTGCCATTTCCACAGCGCTCGCCATATCCGTTAATGGTTCCCTGAACCTGACGAACCCCAAGGCTGATGGCCAGAAGCGAGTTGGCCACCGCCGTTTCCGAATCGTTGTGGGCATGGATGCCAAGATTGACCGAGGAACCCCGCTCCTGCACAAAAAACTGAACCCGTTCAATGATGGGCTGCACCTCATGGGGCAGCATGCCGCCGTTGGTATCACACAGAATCAGGCAGTCGGCACCACCGTCCATGGCCTTGCCAAGGGTTGCGAGGGCGTATTCCGAATTTTTTTTGAAGCCGTCGAAAAAATGTTCCGCATCATAGAAAAGCCGGGCCGCATGGGGCCGAAGATAGCGCAATGACTCCTCGATGATGAGCAGATTGTCGGCAAGCTCGATGCGCAGGGCATCATAGACATGGATATCCCAGGATTTCCCAAAGATGGTGATAACCGGAGTTTTGGCGTCGATCAAGGCTTGAAGGTTGGCGTCTTTGTCAGCGGCATTGGCAAACATCCGGGTGGAGCCGAAGGCCGACAACCGGGCATGATTCAGGGTCTGCCCCTGCATGGTCTTAAAAAATTCCACGGCCTGGGGGTTGGAGCCAGGCCATCCGCCTTCAATGAAATCGATACCCATCTCATCGAGCTGACGGCTGATCCGAACCTTGTCGTTGACCGACAGGTTGAAGTTCTCGGCCTGGGTTCCGTCACGCAGGGTGGTATCATAGATTTCTACTTGTCTGGACATGGGCTTGGTATCACAATGGATGTTGAGGGAATGTCTGGAATGGAATCTTTCCACCATTCCCATCGGAAAAATATATCATCAAGGGTGTTAACGATATATTGCAACTCTTTATTTCAGTGAACTTTTCTGTGCAAATTTGCCAGCAATCTTCCTTATGCCTCTTCCGTGGGAAGATTGACTTTATCAAGCTCAAAGGCGTCATGCAGGGCCCTGATGGCAAGTTCGGTATATTTCTCTTCAATGACGCAGGAGACCTTAATCTCAGAGGTGGAGATCATGGAGATGTTGATCCCCTCTTTGGCGAGCACGCTGAACATGGTGGAGGCTATGCCCGAGTGATTCCGCATCCCCACCCCGACTATGGATATTTTGGTGATATTGGTATCCCCCTGAACCTGATCAGCTCCAATCCCGGGAATAACGCTTTGCAACAACTTGAGGGTGCGCTCGTAATCGGAGCGCATCACCGTAAAGGTCATGTCGGCCTTGCCCCCCCCGGCATCTTGATTCTGGATAATCATGTCAACAATGATATCAGCGTCGGAGATCGGGGTGAAGATCTTGGCGGCAAGGCCGGGTTGGTTCGGGACTCCTGAAACCGTGATTCGGGCCTCATTTTTATTATAGGTAACACCCGAGACGATCAATCCTTCCATTTGTTTATCCTCCTCAACAACCCAGGTGCCTTCCGTTTCTGTGAATGTGGAACGCACATGGATTGGAACGTTATAACGTTTGGCAAAAGTTACAGACCTGATATCAAGAACCTTGGCTCCCAGACTGGCAAGCTCCAGCATCTCATCATAGGAAATCCGGTCAATCTTGCGGGCCTTGGAACAGATATTGGGATCCGTGGTATAAACGCCTTCCACATCGGTGAAAATTTCACAGGAGTCGGCCTTCAAGGCCGCGGCCAGGGCCACGGCAGTGGTATCGGAACCCCCTCTGCCCAGGGTGGTGATGTCTCCCAGCTCGTTCACCCCTTGAAAGCCGGCGATGATGACCACCCTGCCCTGCTCCAGCTCGGCCAGGATCTTGTCGGAATCAATGGACTCAATGCGGGCCCTGGTGTGCATCGAATCGGTGAGAATTTTCACCTGATCTCCCAGAAAAGATATGGCATCCCCCCCCGCATGCTTGACGGCCATGGCAAACAGGGCGATGGTCACCTGTTCACCGGTGGAGAGCAGCATATCCATCTCCCGGGTATCAGGAAATTCCTGCATCTGGGAGGCTAGATCGACGAGGCGATTGGTCTCACCAGACATCGCGGACAGGACGACAACCATCTGGTTTCCCTTGGATTTATACCTGAGAACCCGTTCCGCAACGGCCTTGATCTTCTCCGGACTGCCCACGGAAGTGCCGCCAAATTTTTGTACAATTAAGGCCATTATATTTTCGTAAACTCCTGTTTCCCTGAAACGCCAAGGCTGAACGCAATGGAATGCCAGCGGAAAAATATAAGCAAAAGAGACGGCAGCCCAATGGGCGCAGTCCGTCCGAAATCATATTAAAATGAGAAAATTATTGTAAACGTAACCGGTAAAATTGCAAGATTTTTGTGCCCAAGGGTGATGGGCAGAAAAGATTGCATCGGAAATGTGGACCATGATCTGCCCGTCGGGACTGTGAGAGATGTGACACGCTGCTTACCGACAATCTGAAGACTTTTTGTCTCCTTTTATATCATCCTGAAACAGGGAAATTCCTCTCTCCATGGCGCAAAAGTCTCCGCACATGGTGCAGGTGCTGGTATTCTGCGGGGTACGGCTGTTTCGCACCTCCCTCGCTTTATCGGGAAACATCAGCAAGGGGAAATGCTCCTTCCAGTTGCTGTCCCGGCGGCTCAGCGCCACCTTTTTTTCATGGTCGCGGCGTTCTGGATATTTGGCGATATCTCCAATCCGCGCGGCCAGTCGGGTGGCCCGCACCCCTTCCCGCACATCATCTTCGTTGGGCAGGGCCAGATGTTCAGCCGGGGTGATATAGCAGATCAGGTCGGCGCCAAAGCGGGCCGAACTGGCAGCCCCGATGGCGGCGGTGATATGATCATAGCCCGCACCGGAATCGGCAGGCAGCGGGCCGAGCACATAGTAGGGCGCGCCGCCGCTCATCCGTTTTTCCAGCATGATATTGCCTTCAATTTCATCCAGGGGGACATGGCCCGGGCCCTCCACCATCATCTGGCAGCCCATATCCCTGCCAATTTCGGCCAGTTCGCAGTTGATCACCATCTCCGCCATCTGGGCCCGGTCATGACTGTCATGGATCGCTCCGGCCCGGATGCCGTTGCCCAGGGAAAGCACCGCGTCATATTTTTTCATAAGATTGCACACCCGGTCAAACTGTTCATACAGAGGGTTTTCCCGGTTATTGTACTCCATCCACGAAACCATAAAGGTGCCGCCCTTGGACACCAGCCCCCCATAGCGATAGCCCTGTTTTCGCAGTCGTTCGATGGAAAAGCGGTTAATCCCGCAATGGATGGCCATAAACGAGATACCGTCGGCAAGCTGCCGCTCCATGAGTTCAAAGAGATACTCGCTCTCCAATTTATTGGGATTATGAAACTTGCGACCCGCCTCGGAAAAGGCCTGATACAGAGGGACATTTCCCACCGGCAGAGAGCTTGCGGCAAGGACGCGGCGGCGTACCAGATCCAGATCCCCGCCGGTGGAAAGCTCCATCAAGGTGTCAGCCTGTTCACTCTCTGCCACCAGCGCCTTGCGCACCTCCAGGTCTATGTCGGTTATATCCGACGAGGTGCCGATGGAGGCGTTTACCTTGGTGCGCAGCCCGCGTCCGATCCCGACGATCTTCTGAGCGGGTCGGTCCGGACGGAAGACAAGAACAATGTGTCCATCCGCCACCCGCTGACGGATGGTTTCCGGATCAAGGCCAAAACCCTCATCATTGGCTACTTTTATCATTGCCTCGCTGATAATACCTGCCCGTGCCAGTTCAATCTGAGTCTTCATTCTCTTCCTTCCTTTCAAGATGTTTGGTCCGGGCATAAAAAAAAGTCCGCACCGCGTCCGGGAGATACACCCCGAAACACCATACGGACTTCCTTGGACAAGAATTCCTTTTATCCTCCGGCAGGTCTTCTGACTTACGGATCACCCGTAAACCACGCCTTCCCATCCATCATCGAGTTTCTTCAATAATGGACAGTGGCTTCGGGAGCCTTTCAAACATGTGAAGGATCCCGTATTGCGGTTCTTGTCCCCGTTTACAGCGCTGGCCCGACGTTACGGTTTTGCACCGTATTCCCTTTTCACCGTCCAGTCAGGACGACACCGGAAGAATTCCACTCGCAATGAGTAGCTGAGAAAATAGCCAATAATCAGAAAAATGTAAAGATCAGGATCAGACCATATTGCATTCACCGGACTTACCCACTATACTTGTTCAAGAAAAATAATCACGTATTCACCAACCTTTGCGCACCATTACCGCGTCATCCCGGTCAACTCCCTTAAAAAAAATCTGCGTATCAGCAATTTTCCCATGTTCCCTCCTGACATCCTTGCCTCCACCCCCCACGCACCGGGGGTATATCTCATGCTCGACAAAAAGGCGTGCGTCCTCTATGTGGGCAAGGCCAAGGATTTACGGAAAAGATTGGCCTCGTACGCGCGAGTGATGGAAGCTGGCCAGGATAAAACATCCGTCATGCTCTCCCATGTCCATACAGTGGACACCCTGATAACCCGCACCGAGAAGGAGGCCCTGATCCTTGAGGCGTCCTTGATCAAGAAACATCGCCCTCGCTACAATATCATCCTCCGGGACGATAAAAACTATCCCCTGATCAAGGTAACAAGCCAGGAGGATTGGCCTCGGGTGATGATGATCAGGCGCAGAAAAAAAGACGGCGCCCGCTACTTCGGCCCCTATTCCTCGGCCACTGCCATGTGGGCCACCATCAAACTGCTCGCCTCCCTCTTTCCCCTGCGGCGCTGCAAAACCGTTCAGCTTCAGACTCGGAGCCGCCCCTGCCTCAACGGGCAGATGCACAACTGTCTGGCCCCGTGCATGGGCGTCACCGACCGGGCCGCGTACCTGGAGATGGTGGACAGAATCATCATGGTGCTCAACGGCCATAACCGTGACCTGATCAAAACCATGAACCGACAGATGACCGAGGCCGCTGAAACCCTTGAATTTGAACGGGCCGCCCTGTTGCGCGACCAGATCCAGGCATTGTCGAGGACCCTTGAAAAACAGGTCGTTGTGGCCACCCATGTCCGGGATCAGGATGTCTTCGGCCTGGTCAGAAAAGATACCTCCCTGGCCCTGGCCATCCTTATGGTCAGAAACGGAATCATCAACGGCAGCCGTACCTTTTTTCTGGCCGATCCTTTGGGTGATGATGCAAGGGTTCTCTCCCAGGTCTTGATGCAGCACTATGATCCAGGTGACAACATCCCCCCGGAGATCCTCCTTCCCTGTGCACCGGAAGACGTGGCACTGCTTGCAGAACGACTCAGTGATCTGCACGGTGAAACCGTCCGTCTCCATATTCCGCAGCGGGGCGACGGGCTCCAACTCATTGCCATGGCCAATGCCAATGCGGCCCAGCTCTTTGCCGAGCGTGAAAACAAGGATCAATCCTGGCAGGCGCTGGCCGCCGCCATGGTCAAAAATCTGCATCTGAGCCGGCCCCCGAGCACCATTGAATGCCTGGATATTTCCAACCTATCCGGCCAACAGGCGGTGGGATCTCTGGTCTGCTTTGAACAGGGAGAGCCGGCCCTTGACCGATTTCGCCATTACAAGATTCGCACGGTGGATGGTCCCAATGATTATGCGATGATGGCTGAAGTCCTGGAACGTCGTTTGAAACGCGGCTTGCAGGAAAACGATCTGCCCGATCTCCTGATCCTGGATGGTGGCCGCGGCCAGTTGGGAATAGCCATGGCGGTGGTGGGTGAGCTGCGATCTGCCGGGAAAAATGAGGGGGACTGCGGGGAAAGAAATGGACTCCTTGATAAACTGGAATGGATCTCCATTGCCAAGGAAAAACAGACTGAAGGGGAAAAGCTCTACCTGCCGGGCCGGAAAAACCCCATCCTCCTGGCGCCCCATAGTCCGACCCTGCTCTACCTCATGCGGATTCGCGATGAATCCCACCGCTACGGACTGAGCCTGCACCGAAAACTGCGCACCAAATCAACGCTGGCCTCGGAGCTGGACGCCATTGAAGGCATAGGGCCACGAAAAAAACAGCTGCTGCTCAAGACCCTGGGCAGCCTGACCCGGATCAAACAGGCATCGGAGGAAAAACTGGTCCAGGTTCCTGGAATCGGGCCGGAACTGGCCCTGCAAATCTATCGTCATTTTCATAGGGAGAGCCCGCAGACTCAAAACAGCTCAGGGCAGGAATAAAGAATGAACTCCGAAGAGGAAATCCTGGCCCGAATGAGACCCGGCTGTATCTGCAAGGGAATCAAGCTCTACCGAATCCTTCAGGCCATCGAAGACGGTGCCGCAAGCTTTGAGGAGGTGGCGGAAATGACCGGCATTGGCGGTGGTTCCTGCGATTCAAAACGCTGCGGCAAGAAAGTGGCCACGCTCCTGCAAAAGAAAAAAACGGACTGACGCCGGGGCTCCTTTCTACTCATCCCCGGCTTGAACTCCCGCCTCCGCTTTCCACCTGCACTCCTGCCTGCGTCTGCTGATGGTATCCGGCCTTCCATTCAACCCACCTGTGCCGTCAGCCTTTTCTGGAAAAAATGGAGCGCCCGCTCCACGGCCTGATCCACTGAAATACTGGTCTGCACGGCAATGGCCAGATGGTGGCCATAGGTGAAATTGCCGCCATAATAATGGGTAAACTGTTTTAATCGTCCCAGCCGTCGCTCCGGACGAAAACGTTCCAGCAGCCGGATAAAACGGAAATAGATCTCTTGAGGCAAGGGCTCAGAGCCACCGGCTAAAAGATTGGACGCCCCATAAATCTCGCGGGCAATTTCGGCAAAGAGCCAGGGGCGGACAGCGGCTCCCCGACCGATCATCAGTCCATCGGCCCCGGATTCTTCGAGGCATCGATGCGCGTCGTCGACACTGAAGATACCGCCATTGGCCAGCACCGGAATGGCAAGGGCCCTCTTCACCTTGCCGATCCAGTCCCAACGGGGCCGGCGACAGAATTTTTCTCCGTGCAGGCGTCCATGCACGGAAAGCAGATCTATCCCCTCCCCTTCCAGCATGTGGCAGAATTCAATCAGCCGCGATTCATCTAATTTGGTTCCCAGGCGAATTTTAGCACTCAGCGGTAAGGAGGTGGATTGCCTGAGGGTGGCAACGAGATGGCGCACCTGTTCAGGATCATCGGTCAAAAAACAGCCGGCCCCCTGTTTTCTCATGTTTGGGGCCGGACAACCAAGGTTCAGATCAATGCCCTGGGCGTCAAGCCTGTGCAGCCGTTCCACTGCCGGGAGTACATCTTGGCCTTGACTGACAAAGAGCTGATAGAAAAGAGGCCGCTCTTCGGGATAGCGCATCAGAAAAGGCGAGGCCTGAACATTCTCCTGGGGAAGCCTGGTTGCCGACAGCATTTCTGTAAAGAACAGGCCAACGCCGCCCAACTCAAGGGCCAGGGTACGCAGCGCAGAATGGGACAATCCCACCATGGGAGCCAATGCCAGGGGAGGAGAAATGGTCAGATTGCGAACCAGAATTGTATCTCTCATGGAGGAAAGCGGTTCGCCTTATTTGTGCCAGTGAAGTATGATTTTTATAAGATCATCTGCCGAAAGGGCCCGGTCAAATCGAACATGCACAAGATAGTCCTGGTCAACGTAATCATTAATGGTGACACCGACAATAATGCCCCTGCAATCGGGATCCCTATCTGATCCGGTGGGAAGGAAAGAGACGATTCGCCTTCCCAGAAATAATCGGGCATTTTCCCTCTTCGAAATACGAATCAGCAATGAAAGGCCGCCAAGGGAAATATCTTCCAGTTCTCCCTTGAACCTCTGGGCTGTGGAATTTTCCATCTCATCCTGCATGCTGTTAAAAATTATAAATTCTACGGGATAACGAACATTTTCACGGCGATCTGCACCAGAATTCTTCAATACTTCAGCAATCTGTTCCGATTTCCGGCAATAATCCATCAGATTGGATTCCAGGCCAGGATACTGTACCAACAGCCTCTGAAAAGGTTCGCGCTCCAAGACCCGAACCTTCACTGCCGTCATTGCCGTCAAGGTCACTGTCCAGACTGACACGTCAAAAAACGGACCAACACCGACGATTTCTCCCGGACCCATCTGGTTGAGGAATGTCTCCGTCTGACCTCTCTTGCAGGTCAATCTCACCAACCCCTCATCAAGAAAGAACAGTGTTTGATGGGCATCTCCCTGTTGAACAAGGTTCTCTTCTGCTTGGTATTCCTTCAATCGCTGACAATGATAGAGGGCGGAAAAAGTTCCAGAATCTAAAAACTCATAAAGATCTTTCCAGAGGCTGAGATGATGACTGCTGATGGCATTCTTTTTTTCTTCCGTGATGACCCCGTTCTCGTGAATGGCCTCTGACAGGGCTTCAGGATTGACTGCAAGCATTCGATCACGCAAGATTTCCGCTGTCACAAAATCCTTCTTCTTGGCTGCCTGCACCGCATTTTCAACAATCAGGGCTGTAACTTCGGCTATTCTTTTTTCATTTATCAATTGTTGAATCTTGCCATCCAGACTGAACTGGTTGCTCTCTGACCGTTGTTTCTCCTCCTTATTTTGCGCAAGAGAGATTTTATTCGGTTTTTCACTACCATTTCGGGCAACGGGCTTAAGCTGGGGCTCAATAATTTGCAGGGTTTTTCTGATAATACTACTGACGGGATCCATTCCGCCTTCCTCCAGCTTGGATTGTTCAACCAGAAGCTCCCGTAAAAGGATAAGTGCTCGTTTGAGTGGCGCTAGGCGAAGAACGACACAAATTTGCCCGATCAGTTCATTGCGGATATCAAGAGGAATGGAATCTCGGTCCACCAGAATATCCAACAATACCTCCGCACACTCGATATCACAGCCAAGTTTCCCAAGACGAACAACCAGACTGACCTTCAAGGTATCATGGACCAGGGACAAGGCCGACAGCAAATAGTTCTTTTTGTATGCTCCCCCGATGTTATCAATACATTCAATAACCTGCTGCTGAACCCGGATATCAGAATGTTTGAGCAAATGAAGCACCATTGGGACAAGGGTTGAATCACCCATGGCAGTGATGAGCAAGACAATATTGCGGTATCCATACCAGGGCATTTCCTTACTCAAAAATTCTCTGAGTACTGGCACAGAAACCTTATCGGCTTGACGAATTAACTTGATGAGATACAGCCGCTCATCTTTTTGCTCTGAAATCGACAGCTTTTCCAGAAGGAAAAGCACGGCGCGTCTGCCAAGACGAGCCAGAATCCTTTCCACCAGGGACTGTCTTTCTCCCTGTTCATGCAGACAAACCATGACCAGCTCTTCAAGAATATGATCAGCAGCCAAGGCATCCTGGACTCTGGCTACCAGGCCATGAATAACATTTCCCTTATCCAGAATACCGGATTGAATCTGGAAAATAATTTCAACCAATGGCTCAAGCTGCTGCCAATGACCTTGGGCCATCATCTTGAGCCCATTGCGCAGCAGTTGCCTGCACACGGTATCACAGGCGGGATGATATGTCGTTTCCATCTTCAGCCAATGGGCCTGAGCAAAGGTTACCAGCATCAGCAAATCATGCTGCTTTTCAAAAGACAAAAGACCGCTACAAAATGATAGGGCCATAACGGCCCGCTCCCGAAGGAGGCCGTCTTCACCACAGGCATAATTTTCGAGATTCTCCACCAGTTTGACGGCAAGCTCCGCAGAACCTTCCTGGGAGACTTCAGCGATCATCCGTGATATGTTCTGGATAAATTCATCTTGCAACAATACTTTGCCGTTTCCCGATAAGAAATCATCGACCAGGCGAGACAATCTGGCCTGGGCCCTCTGTTTTTCATTATCTGCAATTAATTGCCGGGCATTCTGCAAAGCCAGTTGATTTTGTTGTTGATCAATTTCCATAACAATAAAAATCCACTTGTCAGCTAAATTAAATACTCAGAAAATTGACATTTGATCAATGATACCCCATAATCGCAGAATATGAAAACATGGCAAGATATCCTGGGAGACTCCATAACCGCCGCAGCTCATTTGAAAGAGCACCTGAGTCAGATTGCTACGAAACTTGATGCCGCCCCAGAAGAAGCATACCTGAATACTACCTCAATGAGCCGGATAATAGCAACTTATCCCATGCGGATAAATCCCTATTACCTGCAATTAATCAAAAAAGTTGGCGATCCCCTCTGGAGGCAGGCTGTACCCGACATGGCCGAGTTGCTTGACCCGGTCTGTATTGAAGACCCGCTGAGCGAAGAGAAACTCAGTCCAGTCCCCAATATGGTCCATAAATATCCTGACCGGGTCCTTTTCCTGGTTTCCAATCAGTGTGCCATGTATTGTCGTTTTTGTACCAGAAAACGTAAAGTGGGAACCGGAAAAATGGTCATCACCCAAGAAACCATTGACGCTGGACTCGATTATATTCGCCGGCACCCGGCAGTCAGGGAGGTGCTTCTTTCAGGCGGCGACCCTCTCCTTCTGCCGGACAGCCAAATTGACCATCTGCTCAAGAAACTGCGTGCCATCCCCACTCTCAAGGTGATCCGTATCGGCACGAGGGTTCCCTGCACCCTTCCCATGCGCGTCACCCCGGAGCTTGTTGCCATCCTGAAAAAATATCACCCTCTTTATGTTAATACCCATTTCAATCATCCAGCTGAGATCACACCCCAGTCCAGTTTTGCATGCAATCTGCTGGCCGATGCCGGAATCCCGCTGGGATGCCAGACCGTGCTCTTGAAAGGAGTGAACGACAATTCCGAAATCATGCGGGAGCTGTTCCTGAAACTCCTGGAAATTCGCGTTAAACCCTACTACCTTTTCCAGGCCGACCTTACCCGCGGCACCAATCATTTCCGCACCTCAACCGATACCGGAATCATGATCATGCGCAGCCTCATCGGCCATATCTCCGGGCTTGCCATTCCAACATACGCCCTCGACGGCCCGGGCGGCATGGGCAAAATCCCTCTCACTCCGGAATACATTCTCAGCAGAGGCGACAACCTGGTATTTGAAAATTTTCATGGTGAGATATGCACATACCCGGAATCTGGGGACGCTCTCTAGTCACGGTTGAACCACTTCAAGCCCCTTCTTTTTCGTTGCGGTTTCGTCGTCATGGCTTCTGGCAGCCTTCCTCCAGATGCAAGCACATTTGATCCATCATTTTTTACTTCCACTTGAAGGCATGTTCATGGACAATTTTCTGCTTTGCAGGTATGTTTACTGAAGTCTCGCATATATTTTCATGATTTAAGAATCGCATTCACTTGTCCAGGAACCTTCAATCATTGAATCACCTTCCATGAAACCTGACGATATTCTCAAAATTGTACTTAATTCTCCCGAGCTGCCCACCTTGCCCACCGTGGCATCGGCAATCATCTCCCTGACTTCACGGGAAGATGTCACCCTGTCGGATATTGCTGAGCTGGTTTCACAAGACATAGCCTTGTCGGCCAAGATCCTCAAGGTTTCAAACTCTGCTTTTTACAGCTTTCCCCAGCAGATCGGCTCCATTAACCAGGCCGTCTCCATTCTGGGGATCAATGCCGTCCGCTCCCTGGTCCTCTCTTTCTCATTTCTTTCGATGAAGAGTGGCAATAAAAGCGAGCATTTTGATTTTCAAAAATTCTGGAAAGATTCCCTCACCTCAGCAGTGGCTGCCAGACTGATTCTTGGCAAAGTAAAAGGAGCTGACACTGAGGAGATTTTTGTTTCAGGGCTGCTGCAGAACCTAGGGGAATTGATCTTTGCCAAGACCTTTCCGGACGAATATGAAAAGGTGCTTATCCAGATTGATGAAGACAAGGAATCCACTTCTGAGATTGAAAAAAATGTCGTGGGTATTGATCACTGCATTCTTGGTTACGAAGTCGCCAAAAGCTGGGGATTTCCAGAGGTATTGCTGCTGCCCCTGTTATTCCACCACAACCCTCAGCACTATCAGGGACAAAACCCCAAGATCAAGGCAACCATCAAGGCCGTCTATCTCTCTGATATTCTTGTTCATATCCTCTCCTCAAGCAACCCGGAGGTGTATCATAAGCTGTTTCGCAAGGACGCAAAAAAACTCCTGGGCCTGAGTAATGAGGACATCGACAGCATCCTGTCCAGTCTTCATCATCAGATGGATCAGACAGCAGCCTACTTTGGTCTGAACATTACAAATACCAGATCCATCCAGGAGATCCTGCAAGAGGCCAATATCAAGCTCAGCCTGCTGAACCTCAATTATGACCAGATTAACCAGCAACTGGTGCAGACCAAGTTAAAGCTGGAGAAACTGACTTCGGAGCTCCAAACCAAAAACAAGATCCTGGATAACCTTGCCAATATCGACGGATTAACCGAGGTCTATAACCATCGTTACTTTCAGAACAGTCTGGATCAGGAGATCAACCGTTCCAGCCGTCATCAAACCGCCATCTCTTTGCTCCTTGTGGATATCGATCATTTTAAAAAATTCAATGATACCTACGGTCATCAGGCAGGAGATTTCGTTTTGAAGAAATTTTGCGAGATCCTCCAGGATAACCTTCGTAAATATGACACCCTGGCCCGTTACGGTGGTGAGGAATTCGTCATTATCCTCCCTGAGACCGCAGAAACAGAAGCCCTCGCCGTGGGGGAAAAACTGCGTGCCTCCATTGAAAACGCGCTGTTTGACGATATCGATAACACCTACCGTGTAACTGCCAGTTTTGGTCTGGCCAGCGCGTTCCCGGCAACTGTGGAAAATTTCGACAAGAACAGCTTTATCAATCAAGCAGATCTGGCCCTCTATGAGGCCAAACACGCGGGAAGAAACCGGGTAGTGCCCTATATCCCGAAGAAGAAGTGGTTTAATTTTTAGAGCCCGTTATAAAACCAGCAAGGTCATTTTCTTGCTGGTTTTATTTACGGGCTCTTATGCCGCATCCCAGAAACAGCAATCAGTACCGCTGTTTCTAGGTGTGGCGTCCGGCATATACCAAGGTCTGAAGCTCCCGGCCATACCAATCTGTGTGGCGTCCGGCATATACCAACTGCCGGTAGTTCAATCATAAAGCAGCATATATCATATCGACTCCTTCGCGAAATATGCCGCGGCTTTTTTTAATATATCCCGCTCCATCTTTACCTGGGCCAGTTCCCATTTTAATCGGGCCAATTCCAGCTCGGTATCGCTCAACTCACGTCGGTTCTTTCCGATATTTCCCAACTTCCCAGCCATACTGGCTTTCACCCAATTACTGACAGTGGATTTGGGGATATCGAGACGCCTTGACAGCTCTGAGATACTAAGATCTTGAGCCACAACCAGCTGTGCCGCTTCCTCTCTGAACTCTTTTAAGTACCTGCCTTGTGGAATTCTCTTCATGGTGACACCTCCGCTTTCTATTTAAAAAGATTGCGATTTGGTGTCCACTTTTTTCAGCCTACCTCATACCGGCCCGTTATTCCATTTCTAAATCAAGATGTGCACGAGAAGAAAAGCGAGTCGCGACGAGGCAGTACAATAAGTACGGTGAGGAGCGACGCAGCGCATTCGACGAAGTGAACGCTTGATTTAGAAATGGAATTACTACCCAAAACAGAGGCCACAATCAGGACAGGTGCTGGTGGTGGGAGAAAAACGAAAACCACAGGCCGGGCACACCGTCTGCCCGGCGGCCGGATTATACACAGCGTCGACATGGCTCAGATCATGGTGATCGAGTCCGGTGGTGCGCTTGAAATCCCTGACCAATATGGCGTTGGCCTCTTCCCCATCCGATCTCTTGATCTGCAGAAATATCTCCGTGGCACAGCATCCCTTGCCGCAGTTCTGGGTTTTTTCACCGACAATCAAAGAAGGAATATATTCCTTTGCCAGGAGCTGCTGTAATTTCTTTATTTCCAGCAAGGTTCCTTTACGGATGGTGACTAGGTCGTCATTTTCAGACAACTCCAGGGACCTGACCGACTTCTTTGCCTTGAGGCCCTGTTCGGCGGCGATCTTTTCATGGCCTGAAACCAGATCCACCGCACAATCCACACATCTCTTGATATTGGATCGATATTCTTCATCGCACACGGGGCAATAGTTGAGTTCAGGATCTCTCTGACGCATTTTTCCTCTCCCCTGTTATTTTTTTTAACTTCACAGCATTCCAGCCTGTTTGCCGGGACTGATCGCCCTGTCCTTTCCCCTGAAGCACCTTCCAGCAATACGGATCTATATCCCTGAAAATGTCAAGGCCGTATCCATAGGCCACGGCCAGACAGCCTCCGCAAACAGGCCTGATTTCACAATTCTGACAAGCCTCCGAGCCCCGGCGATAGCGAGTGGCCAGGGAACCGTGATACACTTCGCTCCATGACTGCTCATATATATTCCCAATCAGCGAGGGCAGTTTGCGGCAGGCGTGGACCTCACCATCGGGCAGGAGCGAGACAAAATTAAAACCGGCACCGCACCCATAGCCGGCACAGCCGCCGCCATAGGACCCACCCTGTTCGTAACGCAGCAGGTTGAAAAGATTATCCTTTGCTCCCATACAGGGATTTTTTTCGGCGGCCTGCAGATACTGCCTCAAAAAATCAGGAAAGTCCTCAGGGGCAACCGATGCCAGGGCCGCGCCCTCACCCACCATGGCCAGACGATTAAAGGTGAACAGATCCACCCGCCCCCGCAGCAGTTCGGCCAGGGGCAGAACGTCCTCGATATTGCTCCTGGTCAGGGTCAGCATCACCATGGAATATACGCCAAGCTCCCGCAGAAGGTCAAGAAAATCGAGCGTCCGGGCGAAATGTCCTGGCCCCCGGATATAATCATTCTGCGGCTGCAATCCCTCCAGACTCACCTGATAAAACTCAGGCTGGCGCACAGCAAGCATCTCTTCTATCCGCTTGCGCGGCATGGGGTTGCCAAGAATTGCAGTCATAAAGCCCCGATCCGTGGCTTCCTGGTACAAGACATTGAAATGGGGATAGAGTAAAGGGTTGCCCCCGGTAAAGGTTACCTGGGTGAAGACGTGATGGCTCTGACTGAACTCATAGAGCTCATCGAGGACCTTGATCCCCTGTGAAAGACTCATCTCAGGACGATCACTGCGGTCATAACAGTGACGACAGTGGAGATCGCAGGTCTGGGTAATATGCCACTGCAGGGTAAAAGTCGGGGTTGAAAAAAAACGTGGTTCAACGATCAGCCCCTGGGGAAAAGATTCGGGTCGAACCAGCAGAGAGGCCGGGGCAAGCAGCAATCCGCGCTGTACGGCGGCGGCCAGGATATCTTCAATGACAGCCAGGGAAACGTTACCAGCAATGGCCGCCTCCCGGGGGCTGATTTCCTCGGTTATGATTTTCAGGGCGAGAAGCTCATGGCCGGAGGCCCCATGGGTCTGGACAGCATCACAGCCTGGTCGCCGATACACCAGCACCCAGTCTTCTCCCCTCTCGGGAACGGTGGTTTGATCATCAAGAAACGCCGGCAGACTCTTCCAGTGAACAGGCACCAGTTCCAGGGCCGGATTCACCATCCGCAGCAGCACCGAGTCACTATCCTGAAACGTTTTTGCGGCGATGAGATGGCGTGCCCGTTCAATGGCCGCGAGATCAGCAAGAAATGGATGATCAGGACAGAGTTCGGGACGCTCTCGAAGCAAATCCGGAAGATCAAGATTCGAATCAAGGGCTTTACAACTCTGGGAGAGAATGCCACTGCTGACAGGATAAATGGTCTGCATAAGTTCAACGATAATTGAAATCAAGGAGATTGACTCCGGTTCAGTCCAGAGCAAATAAATAAGGCCGGTGTCCCATGTGAACACCGGCCTTATTTAACAGCTCTTTTCCGGGCATTGCACTCGCTGAATTCGAATCAACGCAAGAAAAACCGCTCCCATTGATTACAATTCAGCGGAGTACGCCTCCCCCACCATGTCGGCTTAACACCCTTCTATGGCTTTTTTAGTTTTTTTCTTTGCTGGCTCAGCGGCGGCCTTATCAGCTGCCTTATCAGTCTCTTCCTTCACAGCCTCTTTTGCCTTATCGCCACTCTGTTCTTTTGCAGCACCCACGGTGCTGTCCTTACTCCCGCCTCAGCCACTTCCTGCCGGTTTGACCGATTTCTCAACGCTACCTGCGTTGTCTTTTGTTCCGCCTCAGCCACTGCCAGCTGCGTGCGCGCCCGGAAGGTTCATACCGCCGGCTGTAATCAAACCAGCAACGCCAAGTCCGGCCAGTATTTTTTTCAGATCAACATTTGCCATTTTACCCTCCTTGAAAAAGAATAGAAAAATGCTCATAGAGAAATACTATGCTTCTGTACTCAAACATAGAAAAATCTTATCGCTTCGGCCAGTCGATGTCAAGGACAAGCGGCGTATTATTTTCAAGTTATTTTGAGCGACTTGTTCATAAATATTTCGCAAACCATGGATGACAGTTTTAGAGATTTAATGGCTTGTTTGTGGCATTGTCGCAAAAAAGTATTAAAGTACGAAATCATTATTCATTGCTGAAAATTCAACCATCCTGCAGGATTGTTTCCCCGGTTCTGGTCAGATGAAACCAGAGCCAAAGTTATTGGATAGAACTCAAGGAGTCCTCCCGTGAAAAAAAAGATTGTCATCACCCTCATTCTCCTGCTTTGTCCGACCATCGTCCTGGCTCAACGTTACGGATACTATCCATCCTATGGCCACAGACCACATGGATATTACCGTCCTGCCCCCTACTACTCAGGAGGATATTACCGTCACCATAATGATGACTGGATTGTGCCGGTGGCTGTGTTCGGCACCGTGCTGGGGGTGGCGGCCCTTTCCCGACCTTACGCTTACGCCCAACCCGTTTATCCCCAACCGGTTTACGCCCAACCCGTTTATGCGCCGCCTTCACCCCGGAGAATCTGTCGGGACACTTACAATCATTACGACCAGAGTGGGCGCTACACGTATACCACCTATGTTGACCGTCCTTGCGATTAGCCCTTGCCGTCATCCATTGAAGCTCCTCAACTAATCCCCGGCAAATCAGGAAATCACGAAGAGAGACCCCATGACAGAACTCATGAAAGCGCCATCCAAGGAACCTTCCATCCGTCTGGTCATGCTGCCCAAAGACACCAATCCCGATGGCGATATCTTTGGCGGAGTCATTCTCTCCATGATTGACGAGGCCGCGGCCGTGGAGGCCCAGCGTCAGGCGCGCCATCGCTATGTCACCGTGGCCATGGACTCCATCCAGTTTCATCACCCGGTTCAGGTCGGGGACATCGTCAGCCTCTGGTGTCAAACCGTCAAGATCGGCCGCACCTCCATCTGCATCCTGGTGGAGGTACGGGCCAACCCCCGCTGGAAGGGCAATGAGCAGAAGGTCACGGAGGCCGTCGTCACCCTGGTTGCCATCAACCAGAACCGTCAGCCTGTCCCCATCTTTTGATGGGATTTTTCCTGATACGAGTCCCTGGTCAATCCTGGCCTCAAGCACCAGACTGCCCATATTCCATGGTCGCCACGGCACCCTTCGGCGGCAGACGCACCAGTCAGAAAACGAGGTTGGATCATGACACTGCCCGGCAAGAAATCAATACTGATCATCATCGTGGTTCTGCTCGGCGGTCTCGCCATATGGCTTCTGACCCGGGGCCAGAAGCAGAACACCACCTACCGCACCGTCGCGATCACCCGCGCTGATCTGCTGGTTTCCATCAGTGCCACGGGAACCGTGCAACCGGAAGAAGTCATCGATGTCGGCGCCCAGGTGGCCGGCCAGATCCTCTCCTTCGGCAAGGACGCCAAGGGCAAAACCGTGGACTATGGCTCAGAGGTGGACGCTGGCACAATCCTTGCCCGCATTGACGACTCCCTCTACGCAAGCGACGTGGCCCAGGCCGAGGCCACCCTCCAGTCCGGCAAGGCCAACCTCGAGCGAGCTGAAGCAGACCTGTTCAGGACGGAACGGGAGTGGACGCGGGCGAAAAAGCTCGGGCCCTCCGAGGCCCTTTCCCAATCAAGTTACGACGGCTACGAATCTGCCTGGAAGATCGCAAAAGCCCAGGTTGCGGTGAATCAGGCCGTCATCCTTCAGGCAGAGGCGGCGCTCAAACGGGCCCGACGCAACCTCGGTTACTGCACCATCACCTCGCCGGTCAAGGGCATCATCATTGACCGCCGGGTCAACACCGGTCAAACCGTGGTTTCCAGTCTCAATGCCCCCAGCCTCTTCCTCCTTGCCAAGGATCTCACCCGCATCCAGGTCTGGGTGGCGGTGAACGAGGCCGATATCGGCAAAATCCAGCCCGGACAGCCGGTATCCTTTACCGTGGATGCCTTTCCCGGTCAGTCCTTCAAGGGGGAAGTGAGGAAGATCCGGCTCAATGCCGCCATGAACCAGAATGTGGTCACCTACACCGTTGAAATCGCCACCGACAACAGCGATGGTCGCCTTCTTCCCTATCTGACCGCCAATGTCCTGTTCCATCTTCAGCAGTTTACCCAGGTTCTCCAGGCACCCAACGCGGCCCTGCGCTGGAGCCCGCCCGCCGACAAGGACGCCGGCACAACGAAGGGCCGGAATAAATCGGCAATGAAGGATGCTCAAAAGGCAAGCCCCGGCCAGACATCAGGCAACGATTCGTCCTCGGGACGGCTCTGGGTTCTTGACGAAAACGGAAAGCCCCGCCCCATTGTCGTCCAAACAGGGCCCAATGACGGGATCAATACCCTCATCGAAGAAAATGAGGCGCTGCACGAAGGCATGCAGGTCATCACCGGAGTCGACGCGCCCGACACCACCAGAGGCAATGAGAGCGTTGGGACCCCGTTTACTCCGAAGTTTCCCGGCAGCAGGAGCAGCAAGAGTGGCAGCAAAAGCGGCGGCAATTGACAACAGCGACCATCCGTTCCTCAGAGAAAAACAGCCCCATGGAACTTATCAAACTTAACGGCATCGAGAAAACCTACCAGATGGGTGACATCTCCGTGCCTGTCCTCAAGGGCATCAGCCTGACCGTCGAACGGGGGCAACTGGTGGCGCTCACCGGATCATCGGGCTCAGGCAAAAGCACCCTGATGAATATCCTCGGCTGTCTTGATCGCCCGTCCGCCGGGGAATACTGGCTGGATGACATTGCGACCTCCCAGCTCAACAGCGACGAGCGGGCCCTGCTCCGCAACCGGAAGCTGGGCTTTGTCTTCCAGAGTTTCAACCTGCTGGCCCGCACCAGTGCCCTGGAAAACGTGGCCATGCCCCTCTCCTACACCTCCGAGCCCCTGAGCGACGGCGAGATCAAAAAACGGGCCACGGAGATGCTCAGCCGGGTGGGACTGGCCGACCGGCTTCACCATCTTCCTTCCCAGCTTTCCGGCGGCCAGCAGCAGCGTGTGGCCATCGCCCGGGCCCTGATCAACCATCCCCCGCTGCTCTTTGCCGATGAGCCCACCGGCAACCTCGATTCCCACACCAGCGAAGAGGTGCTGCAGATGTTTGAGCGCCTCAACAGCGAGGACGGGATCACCATCATCATGGTGACCCATGACCCAAAGGTGGCAGCCCACGCCAGACAGATCATCCGCATGGACGACGGACTCCTCCAAAACAGCGACCCGCCGCCCTCCTCAGCCCAGGCACTTCCAGGTGAGCTGTCATGAGGCTTCTCACCACCGCCCGCACCGCCTTCAGGGCCCTGCGCCGCAACCCCCTGCGGGCCATGCTCACCACCCTCGGGATTGTCATCGGCGTTGGCGCGGTGATCGCGATGATGGAGATCGGCGCCGGTTCCAAGGCAGCCCTCAATAAATCCATCGCCAGCATGGGGGCCAATGTGCTCGTCATCCGGCCCGGTACCGCCTCCAGCGGCGGCGTTTCCTTTGGCGCCGGCACCACCACCTCGCTCACTCCCCTGGATAGTCAGGCCATCCTCCGGGAGTGTCCAGCTGTCCGCAATGCCGCGCCCATGGTCCGCACCCGCGCCCAGGTGGTTTGCGGCAACCGCAACTGGGTGCCCAACAGCATCTACGGCACCACCCCCAACTATCTCGATGTGCAGGACTGGACCAACCTGGCCCAGGGCGAGCCCTTCAATGATCGTGACGTACTCAACGCCAATCGGGTCTGTATCCTCGGCCAGACCCTGGCGCGCGAACTCTTCGATGACGAATCACCCATCGGCAAGGAAATCCGCATCAAGAATATCGCCTTCCGAGTCACCGGGGTACTCTCCAGCAAAGGCTCCAACATGATGGGCTTTGATCAGGATGATGTTATCCTGGCACCCTGGACCACGATCAAATTCAGGGTCAGCGGCACCACTCTTGCCAACACCAACCAGAGCACCTCGTCCACCACCGACTCCTTGAACACCCTGAGCAATCTCTACCCCACAGGCCAGACCAGTCTCTATCCCAAACAATCCAGCTTACAACAGGCAAATAACCCCATGCCGATTCGCTTTGCCAATATTGATCAGATCATGGCGGCAGCTCGCAGCGCGGAGGAGATCCCCACCGCCATTGACCAGATAACCGAACTTCTGCGGGAGCGACATGGCATCCAGGCCGGTGAACCGGATGACTTCAATATCCGTGACATGGCCGAACTGACCCGCACCCTCTCCACCACCACCCTGCTCATGACCAATCTCCTGCTGGCCGTGGCGATGATCTCGCTGGTTGTGGGCGGGGTGGGAATCATGAACATCATGCTCGTTTCGGTGACCGAACGCACCCGCGAGATCGGCCTGCGTATGGCGGTGGGCGCCCGGGGACGGGATATTCTCCGTCAGTTTCTGGTGGAGGCGATTGTGCTCTGCCTCACCGGCGGCGCCGTGGGCATTATCCTTGGGCACGGCGGCTCCATGCTGGTGAGCTTCCTGCTCAAATGGCCGGTGGAGACATCACCTGCCGCCATCACCACCGCTGTTGTCGTTTCTGCCGGGGTGGGCATCATCTTCGGCTTTTATCCAGCCTGGAAGGCCTCGCGCCTTGATCCCATTGAGGCCCTGCGTTATGAATAAATTCATCCACCATGGCGGCGGGACATCCTCCCGGCTTATCCCTGCAAGGAGGAGCTCCATGCTTCCGTTTCTCTGTCGAATATCAGGCCGAATCAGCCTGATATTCTGCTGCCTCCTGCCCATCCTCTCCAGCTGCACCGTCGGCCCGGACTTCAAGCCGCCAGAGCCTGCCCTTGCCAGCCAGTGGTCGGACCAGGCCGCTTTGTCAGCCATTGCCGCAAGCCCTGGCGAGGAGGATCTGGCCCAATGGTGGAAGATCTTCAATGATCCCCAGCTCACCTCCCTTATCGAGCGGGCCTTTGCGGTCAATCTTGATCTGCGCATTGCCCAAAGCCGTATCCGCCAGGCCCGGGCCGCCATGTCCATTGCGGGGGCAAGTCTGGGCCCGACCGTGGATGCCTATGCCGCCTATCGCCGCCTTCAGACACCGATGTCCGTTAGCGACAGCCCCGGCCCCACCACCAATCTCCACCAGACCGGGTTTGATGCCATCTGGGAGCTCGACATCTTTGGCGGCATCCGCCGGGAAGTCGAGGCCAGCACGGCGGAATTGGACGTGACGGTGGAGAGTCGCCATGATCTGCTGGTCAGCCTCAGTGCCGAGGTGGCCAGCGATTATCTGACCCTGCGCTCCCTGCAACAGCGTCTCGCCATTGCCCGCGCCAATCTGAACACCCAGGAACATACCGTTAAACTGACCCGTCAACGCTGGGATGTCGGTTTTATCAACAAGCTCGACATGGTTCGGGCCGAGGCCCAGGCCGCCACCACCGCCGGACAGATTCCCCTGCTGGAGGCGGCAATCCGGCAGACAATCCATGGCCTCAGCCTGCTGCTGGCCAGTGAGCCTGCAACCCTTCTGGCTGAGCTGACGCCGGATGCCCCCCTGCCCCAGGCCATGGCCGGCGTGCCGCTGGGCCTTCCGTCGGAGTTGCTCCGCCGTCGGCCCGATATCCGCATGGCCGAGGCAAACATCCACGTCGCCACTGCCCGTATCGGAGTTGCCACCGCCGATCTCTTTCCCACCTTCACCATCACCGGCAGCCTCGGATTGCAGAATGACAGCTTTCATTCAACCTTCAACCAGTCCAGCCGTGCCTGGTCCCTTGGCCCCTCGATCAACTGGCCGCTCTTTGATATGGGCCGCCGTCGTGCTAATATTGAGATGAAGACCGCGATCCAGGATGAGCAACTGCTCAGCTATGAACAGACGGTTCTCACCGCCCTTACCGAGGTTGAAAACGCCCTGATCGCGGCCCGCAAGGAGGAAGAGCATCGCCAGGCCCTGGACACGGCGGTCACTGCCAATCGCATCGCGGTGAAACTTGCCACCGACCTCTATGTCGCCGGCGAAAATGATTTTCTCTCGGTGCTCGACAGCCAGCGCTCCCTCTACCTCACCGAAGAGGCCCTGGCCCTGAGCAGCAAGACCGTCTGCACCAATCTGGTCGCCCTGTTCAAGGCCCTGGGTGGGGGCTGGAAGGAAAATGACAGCGGCATTGACGGCAAGGCGCCGCAAACCACTGATCCATCGACGTAAAACCTTTCGGCACCATGCCGACATTTTAACAACAGGAGAATTGATATGAAGGCAATCATCACAGGCGGGAACAAAGGAATCGGTCTTGAAATCGCGAAAAATCTTCTCAAGCGGGGATTTGAAGTCCATGTCCTGTCACGCACCGGCATCGACTCGCCGACAGGTGGCATTATCTCGTGGAAAACAGATATTGCAGACTATGGGAAAACCTTAAAGATTGTCGATACCATCGGCACCCCCCGGATTCTCATCAATAATGCCGGGATTATGAACAGAAAAACCGCGCGCGATTATCAGTCCGAGGCGGATATCCTGCACATACTCAACGTCAACCTGATCACCGCGGTACGGCTGAGCGTGCATCTGGCGGAGCAGATGGCGGAGAGCGGCGGCGGCCGCATCGTCAGCATGGGTTCCGTCGCCGGAACCATCGGCCATCCCGACATCTGGTACGGCATTTCCAAGGCCGGACTGGTGAACGCCATGCGCTCCCTGGCAAGGACCTACGGCCCACGGGGCGTGGTCGCCAACACCGTTGCCCCCGGCCCCGTGGAAACCGACATGATGAAGACCATTCCCGAAGAACGGAAGAGCCGCCTGAAATCGACCACCATCAACCAGCGATTCTGTACCGCCGAAGAGGTGGCAGCGACGACCTGCTGGCTTGCCACCGATGCCCCGGCATATATCAACGGTGAAATTATCGATATGAACAACGGCATGAATTACCGCTAGGACAGGGCCTGTCAGGAAAGAAGACGAGTTGCCGCTGGAGCCGGGCCGGAGTTCACCGCTTGCCGAGGGTAAACTCCGGCTCATAGCCCACGACGAAGGCCCGCGCAGTGACATTGCGCAACCCGAGGAAGTGGGCATTTTTTTGGTCAAAGGGGCAGGTGGGCGTGGCACACGACACAAATCCGAATTTTCGATAGAATTTCGGGTTCCCCAGGACAAAGACCGGACTGTCCGCAATGACCTCCTGGCGCAGGGCAAACCGGAGCAGCTCGGAGCCAATTCCCTGGCGTTGAAAGTCCGGCTTCACCGCCAGCGGTGCCAGATGCAGACCGCACACGGTGCTGCCCTCATAGGCATTGGTAAAGGCGATATAGGCTATGACCGAGTTGACGTGAAGACAGACCCACTCGTGCATCACCCTGTTTTTTTGATGCAGATTGTCAACGAGTTGTGCCTCCAATCTGCTGCCGGGAAATGCCTGCGCCAACAACGCGGAGACCTTGGGATAATTTTCCGGGTCGAGCCTTCGTATCTTCATTTCCTGCCCTCCCTTTACTTTTTATTCGCTGTGGGCCAGGTTATACGATATATTCTCCGGTCAACCATCGCCGTCCATTGACGTTTCTACCTTTCCCGCTCCATCACCTTGCAGAAAAGGAACAGCTCCCATGGCTGAAACACTTCCCGACGACATCCAGAAAGATCTGGAAAAGGCCTGCGCCCTGCACCAGCGAGCCTCTGCCGATTATCAGAAATGCGTCGAGTTCAACGGGTTAATGGCCAATATCCTGGCAAGGCTGGAAGATGCCGACTGCGTTCGGGCCGCCGACCGGGTGATGGGAATCCTGCTTGAGTGCAATCCCCGTGAAGGGGCCCACTGCGACAAATCCAGCATGATCAGCGAAAAGATGAAAAAATTCCAGAAATGATCCAGGGCGGCAACCCTGAGGAGTCCTCCCTGCCGCCACTTAGCTGCCATCCCTCATTCACCGATGATTTTCACCAGCACCCTCTTCTTGCGACCGCCGTCAAACTCCCCATAGAAAATCTGCTCCCAGGGTCCGAAATCAAGCTGACCGCCGGTGACGGCCACCACGACCTCCCTCCCCATCACCTGGCGCTTCAAATGGGCATCGGCGTTGTCTTCGCCGAAATTGTGACGGTAGTGAGTCACCGGTTCATGGGGGGCCAGCTTTTCCAGCCAGACCTCATAATCATGATGGAGCCCGGATTCATCGTCATTGATAAAGACCGAGGCGGTGATATGCATGGCGTTCACCAGGACCAGACCTTCGGAGATTTCGCTCTCACGCAGACATTCCCGCACCTGACTGGTGATATTGATAAACGCCCGGCGGCTCGTCACATTGAACCACAACTCCTTGCGATACGATTTCATCCCGTTTCCCTCATTTTTTCCTTGATAGATAGATTGCACCGATCTTTTCCGGCAAGCTACCTCCCCAACCCCTCCCGTCAAGGGCGGGGAGTGTCCATTACCAAACGAGCGCGATATGGGAACGCTTGATTTTAAAATGGAATAAACACCAGCCGGTGGGATGCAGGGATAACTTGTCTCCCTTGAACCTGCTGCAAAAGTATAATGAGTGTGGTTCGACAGGCTCACTACGAACGGGAAAAAGGCTCATAAATTTCGATCAACACCCCGTTCACCCTGAGCTTGTCGAAGGGTGTTCACCCCGAGCTCTGCCCCAGGCCTCCTTATTTTATAAACTTC
>JACDZJ010000142.1_pt1 | contig 32621 bp, 31 predicted proteins | sample 7365721 | NCBI WGS metagenome assembly JACDZJ01 (sample SAMN15143480, study PRJNA637477) | pond metagenome | biome: freshwater wetland ecosystem [ENVO:00000243]; feature: pond [ENVO:00000033]; material: pond water [ENVO:00002228]; isolation source: pond water containing pink berries ... | reverse complement strand
CTTGATAGCGTCTTATTCGGAAATCGCCTAAAGTCCGACAGGCTGCTAGGTCCGGCTATCACGTCCGAAGGGTATAACCGGAGCACGGCCGCGCGATGTCGACCGGCTACACCGGAAGATGAACGTCCGCCGCGGGAGCGGCCTCCGGCCGCGATGCGAGGCCACGATGATTACGCTGCCGGATCGGATGACCCCGCCGGTACGTTCCTCGCAGCGGCCGGTTGCCGCGGCAGCCGCAGCAGCAGGACCAACGCGCAACCCGCCATCAGGATGAGGGCGACGACGGTCAGCCCAGCGCTGAAGGAGGCCGTCGTCTGTTTCAACCAACCCATCAGGTACGGCCCCAGAAAGCCGCCGACATTGCCGAGCGCGTTGATCAGCGCGATCCCGGCAGCGGCCGCCGTGCCGCTGAGCAACGCGGTCGCGAGCGCCCAAAACGGCCCCATGACACCCCAGACGCCGATCGCGGCGATTGAAAAGGCCAGGAGCGCAAGCGGCAAGGTCTGGGTCGCCGCCGCCAGCCCAGCCCCGGCCGCCGCCAAGACCAGCGAACCGGCGACATGCCAACGCCGCTCGCCGCGCCGGTCGGAGTGCCAGCCGATCACCACCATCCCCACCCCCGCCGCGAGGAACGGCAGGGCGTTGAGCAAGCCGAGAGTGAAATCGTCGGCGGCGGTCAGCGCCCGCAGCATCTGCGGCAGCCACAAGGCGATGCCGTACATGCCGATGACCATGCACAGATAGACCAGACCCAACCCCCAAACCCGGTGATCGGTCAGCGCCTCACGCAGGGTATGGCGGGTCTGGTTGCGGGCTGCTTGCCGCTCCTGTTGCAGAGTCCGGTTCAACCAATCCCGTTCGTCCGGGGGCAGCCAGCGCGCCTGGTCCGGACGGTCAGGGAGCTTGACCAGCACCAGGAGTCCCAGCAGCACCGCCGGCAAGCCTTCGGCCACGAATAGCCAATGCCAGCCGCGCCACCCCCACCAGCCGTCCAATTCCAGCAGGGCGCCGGACAACGGGCTGCCGATCAGTCCGGCCAGCGCGGTGGCGGTGGCAAACAGTGCGACCGCGCGCGCCCGTTCGCGGGTTGGGAACCAACCGGTCAGATAGAGAATGATGCCGGGGAAGAACCCGGCCTCCGCCACCCCAAGCAGAAAGCGCAGCAGATAAAAGCTCGTTTCACTGCGCACCAGCGCCATAGCCATCGAGATCAGCCCCCAGGTCACCATGATCCGGGCGATCCAGAGGCGCGCGCCAACCCGTTGCAGAATCAGGTTGCTGGGGACCTCGAAGAGCACATAGCCGAGAAAGAACAGGCCGGCGCCGGTACCATAGGCGGCCGCGCTCAGACCCAGGTCCTGGTTCATCTGCAGCGCCGCAAAGCTGATGTTGATCCGGTCGAGGTAGGCGACGATGTACAACAGGCCGAGAAACGGGAGCAGCCGCCAGGCGATACGCCGCAGCGTGCGGCGGGCCAGGAGATCGTCGGTCGCGGGCCAGGCAGGGGGCGCTGAAGACAGGGGTGACATGACGGATTCCGGGTGACGAAGCTGGCGTTTCGTCACCGGAAGATAGCATAGAAGAAGGAGTCAACCGTGCGTTTCGTTGCCGGATCGTTTCGCTCGCGGTGGCTCATCGCCGTCCTGGTGCTGGCATTGGCGCTGGCGGGCGCCGTCGGCACGGCGTTTCACGCCCGGTCCCTGTCGCAGCCGCAACCCGATCGGTATGCACCCGGCGTCCTGGTTGGCGAGGCCGCCCAGAGCGCGGCGTTTTCCGGCCCGGTCGCCCGCGCCTACCTCGGTCATTTCAAGACCCAAGCGTCACCTTCATCCTGCGGCCCCGCGAGCGCCCTGAACGTGCTGGCCTCGATCGGTGCGCCCATCACCGATGAGCGAACGCTGTTCGATGGCGATCACTGGGGGTGGCTGCGTATGCGCATGCAGGGAATGACGCTGGACGCGCTCGCCGCGCGCATTGCGCAACGCCGCATCGGTGAGGTGACGGTGTTGCGGGACCTCGCCTATGAGGCGTTCCTGAACCAGATCCGGGCTGCCGACAACCCCGCAAACCGCTTGATCATCAACTTCGACCGGGCACCCATCTTCGGGGTCGCGATCGGCCATTTCTCGCCGATCGGCGGTTACGATGCCGCACGCGATCTGGTGCTGCTGCTGGATGTCACGCCCGGCTACGGACCCTCCTTGATTCCATCCAAACTGCTGTATACCGCCGTGCAAACGCCGGACTCGACGACCGGACGCATGCGGGGTTTGATCCGGATCAGCGGCTTTCGTACAGCGGATAGAGCCACGGCACCACCGTCACCGCAAACACCATGACCAGCACCACCAGCGGGAACCCCAGCCGCGCATAATCGGCGAAGCGATAGCCGCCGGCGGTCGCGACCATCGCATTCGGGGGTGCAATGGGTGTCATGAAGGCCGAGGACGCGGCGAGCGCCACGATGATGGCAAAGGGATAGGGCGAGGCCCCGAGTTCGGCGGCCAACGCCAGCGCCACCGGGATCGTCAGGACCGCATTGGCCGCGGCGACGATGAAAAGCCCCAGCACGACCGTGATCGCGAACAAGGTGGCGAGGATCAGGTGGGGGCCGGCATCGCCGAGCAACTGCACCAGTGCCCCGGCCGCCAGATCGATGCCGCCGGTGCGCTCCAGCGCGATCCCGAACGGCAACATGCCGGCGATCGTCACCAAGGTGCGCAGGCTGATCGACCGGTAGGCGCTGTCCAGGTCGATGCAGCCAAGAAGACCCATCAGCAGACAGCCGATCAGCGCCGCATGCATCGCGGGAACCCATCCCGAGATCATCAGCCCCACGGTGATGGCGAGCACCAGTAAGGCGTGCGGGGCGCGGCCCTGGGCCGGCAGCACCTCATCGAACTCGCGCGGCAGATTGAGCGTCACGAGATCATGACCGCCCGCGCGCAGCGGCCGTCGGCATCGGCGATCAGCGTCGGGCTGTCGAGCAGCAGGGTGTCGCCGGCCGCCAACTCGGTGTCGGGATCGGGGGCGATGGTGGCGGCGCGCAGCCGTCCGACGCGCTCGACGGCAATGACGGTCAGTCCTTCGGCCCCCTGCAAATCCAGGTCGCGGAGCGGCCGGCCGATCAGCGGCGAGTCCGGGCGCAAGCGCACGCGCAGCTCGCGTTCGGCAAGGCCATAGTCCCGCACCCAGTCCGTCAGCCCCGGACGAACCGCGGCGCCGACGCCGTCCGCCGCGGCCGGCCGCAGCCAGCGCCCCGCGACGAGCAGGTAGCCGATCCCGAGCAGCAGGATCGGCAGCCCGATCGGAGTCAGGGTAAAGAAGTCGAGTCCGGCGGCGCCGGTACGGGTGAGCTCGTAATTCACGATGAGATTGGGCGCGGCGGCCACCAGCGTCAGCATGCCGCTCATCAACGCCGCGTAGGACACCGGCATCAGCACCTGCGCCGGCGAAAGACCGGCGGCGCGGGCGACACGCAGCGCGACCGGGATGAAAATCGCCACCACCCCGGTCGAATACATCACCGAACCGAGGGCGCCGACGATCAGCATGAGGGTCGCAACCAACCGGGCGGGGCGGCGTCCGCCGCGAGCCACCAGCCAGTCACCGAGCGCCTGGGCGACACCGGTGCGCGCCAGCGCCTCGCCGATCACGAACATGGCCGCGATCAGGACGATGTTCGGATTGGCAAACCCGGCGACCGCCTCGCGGGCGCTGATCACCCCGGTGAACGGCAGCCCCGTCAGCATGATCAGAGCCACCGCGTCCGCCCGGGGCCGGCCCAGACTGAACATCAGGATGGCGCCGCCGAGCAGGGCCAACACCAGGATCAAATCGAGATGCATGAAACCTCCAGGTGGCACGTAGGGTCCGCTGTGCGGACCAACAACCTCGCTGTCGGCACTATGGCCGGAATGATGATCAAAGCCCTTTTTCCCTTGATCTCTACTCGGTCAGTGCCCACAAGTCATCAAGCCTGATCGTCACCGCCTCGAACGGTGCCACCGAGACCGCCGCAGCGCCGGCGAAGCGGCCAATCTCCCGCCAAGCGCCGTCTTTCAAGACGCAGGCTTCCAGGATGTGCGCGACCGGATCGAGCAGCCAAGCGTAGGGAACCCCATACTGCGCGTCGATTGGCAGCTTGACTTTGCGGTCTTTGCTTTCGGTCGAGGGGGATAGAATCTCGCACACCCAATCCGGCACCACGGTGAAGCGATGGTCGCGCGGAAACCTGGGTAGCCGCTCCTTCCGCCACCCGGCCAAGTCTGGAACATCGACTTCGGTGTTGCGCAGGAAGTGCAGTTCGGGTCCCTGAACGATCCACCAGCCGCCGGGGCCCCCGCGTCCGCGCTCGAACGGACCGAGCAGTTCATAGCCCAACTCAGACGCGGCAAACACCTGCGGGCCGCTCGGGCGCGGCTGGGTATAGATCTGACCGTTGAGGATTTCCCCGGTCAGTCCTTCCGGCAGGGCTTCCAACTGTTCGTAGAGACTGGGGCGGGTGTTCTGGTGCGCGTGCATGGCTTGGGCTCTCACAAAGTTCCGGAGCCAGTCTACCAAGTGGCGCCAATCGCTCCCAGCGTAAGCGTTCAGCCCCGACCCCAGTCCTCTACCCTCGCCTCGGCGGGCCGACGACACAGTTGCGCGATGTCCATCCACGTCGCCTCGCCCGGAGGACCCTTAGTCGCCATGGCCTGCGCCCACTCCAGCAGCCCAAGGATCTGCCCCCTGGCAACCATCCCTTGCAAGCGCTCGCGTTCCTCTGCAGCCAGAGACACCGACCAGGGTATCGGATCGGGTGCAGGCCCTTCTTGTGTTGGGAGTCATGGGGTCACCATTTGGTTGACCCCGTATCGCACGAGCGCGTCGTCGGCATCGCCGACCCCGAGGTGAACCACTGCGCGATCGAACTGATGCAACAGGAGTTCGCGCTGCACCTGGGAGAGCGGGCCGAGATCGAAGACGCCGGCGCCCAGTTGCGGGTCAGCGCCGGAGCCCAGTCGGTGCAGGTCGATCGGGTGCTGTGCAGCATCGGGTCGGGTGCCGATGGTCGAGGGACTGGGGCTCGCAGCCCTGGACGTCCCGCTCGATGCCCGCGGCGTGCCGGCGTTCGATCCGCACAGCATGCAGGTCGCCAACCTGCCGGTGGTCATCGCGGGCGACGTGACCGGCGAGCGTCAGGTCCGGCACGAGGCCGCCGACGAGGGCAAGATCGCCGGCTACAACGCCGCCCACATCGCCGTGCCGCCGTTGCGCTTCCGCCGCAAGACCCCGCTGTACCTGAACTTCTGCGACCCGAACATCATCGCCGCCGCGATGCCATCGACCCCAGCACCGACGCCGTCGGCAAGACCCGCTTCGCCGCCGTCGGCCGCGCGCGCGTCATGGGACAGGGTCGCGGCGTCATCCGCGTCTTCGGGAACCAGGCCAGCGGCCGGCTGCTCGGCTGCTCGGCTGCGAGATGATCGGCCCTCGCGGCGAGCACCTGGCCTACCTGATCGCCTGGTGCGGTGCATCGAACAGGATCTCACTGTCGGTGACCTCCTGCGGATGCCCTTCTACCACCCGGTCATCGAAGGCGCGCTCAAGACCGCCCTCGCCGATCTCTACGACAAGCTGACCGTACGCAACAGCGGGCCGATTAAGGAGGTGGCGCTGCTTGGGGAGTGAGGGGGGCTGTCGGGGCGACTGCCCGGCGATGCCCGTAGCCGGGCGTGCGGGACCCGGCATCGGCCCTTGAGCGCCCAGCGGGCCATGAACATCGCTCCGGCCAGTGCCCCGGAACTGCGCACTGGAGGCCGAGGTATAGCGCAGATGCGATGTCGACCGGCTTAGGCGACTCCCAGGGGCAAAAATCCCGACGGCACATGCCTACAAGACTGTAGGCGTGAATGTTGGGGGGAATGCTGGGACAAATGGTGGGGCGAATGTAGGGGCGACTTTAGAGGACATCCGGAACAGAATATGCCTAAACAAGTTAAATCGATGATTTAAGAAGCATAAGAAATAGACGCCGGATTATTGAGTCCGATGATATAGTAACAATCCCCCGGCAAAGCCGGGGGCTTTCGATCGTGAGCCGCTCAAAGCGGCTACGGGGTCGCTAACGCGGCCCCGCGGTTCTTGGGCCACCTAAAGGTGGCGAATCAGCTCCAGAGGTTGCGCTGCTCGAGTCGCTGGTCCTCCTGCTCTTGGTTCTTGATGTACTCACGAATCGTCGCCTCGTCTCGACCCACCGTCGAGACGAAGTACCCCCGAGCCCAGAAGTGCTGCCCGACGAAGTTGCACTTGCGTTCGCCGTACACCCGAGCAAGATAGATCGCACTCTTGCCCTTGATGTAGCCGATCACCTGCGACACCGCGTACTTCGGCGGAATTGCGATCAGCAGATGCACATGGTCGGGCATCAAGTGCCCTTCCAGGATGCGGCTCTCCTTCTGCTCCGCAAGGTTACGGAACACCTCGCCGAGATGTCGGCGCAACTGAGACTGGGCAAGTATTATTATCATTTAGAATCAAATAGATAAAATTGCTGGGTAGGCGAAAATACCGGCAAAAAGCGATTTTTCGGCGCTTATTATCGGAAAAGCCGCCCTGCCTTCAGTCTAACTAATTGATAAATATGCCTCGAATACTTGCCCAGTCTCAACTGCTCATACAGGGTCTTGCGTCGGCACTTCGGGATAAACACCACATGGTATTTGCACTCCCATTTGGAGTGGCTTAGGCTTTGGGACTCGTCCATCGGGATTCTCCACGGTCGTGTGCTTGGCGGCTCACGACACGGAGTTTCCCGGATGGACTCCCGGAAATGTCAAACTTTTTCGGTCCCCCGGCAAAGCCAGGGGATTTCCTATTCTATTAAGAAATTTCAGACTCTTGCCTTCCACGAGCAAGTTCTGAATCGGATATCCTCTAGTCGCCCCTGCCGGTAGATCTTTTCCCGGAAATCAAGTAAAGCCCCGACCTCCGGCTTCTTATGGCCGAAACGACGAGCGAGGCCGCCCAGCGCGAGAGAGACGGGACCCTGGCTGTCGGGGACACGCGGGCAGCCTGAGGCGAGATGCGCACGGTCGGCTTCGTTCACTGCCGCGCCGTCTAATCTTCCCTTCGGTGAGTTGGCGCGATCGGCTCATCGTGGGCCGGTCGCGTTTTCCGTTCCGAGAGGATGCCGCGAACCGCCAAGAAGAGGGAACTGCCAGCCAGGCCATCGACCCGTGCGAGCCGATCCGACACGGAGTAGGCAAGATCACGAGAACGTGACCCAGATCATGGTTTGAAGATCTCTTCAAGGCTATACTTTATGTGCGTCTATCACTGAAACGCGCTTTCGTAGCCTGTGGGCTAGTCTTGGTCTGCGGGCACCGCGCCAAGATCGGATTAGTCGGCCTTGATCATCGTGTCGGCCAGCGGCGCTACGGTAAGACCGCGATCCTTAGGCGCGCTGTGCGGAGTGACGACCGCGCAGATCGCGAGGCGGCCGGGTTTATGATCAAGGCCGATTGGTCTAAACTCTTAATTCTACTTTGTTACCTTTAGTCCGTTGATTATATTATGGTCGCGACTGACATACCCCCACGCCGTGTGCTGATTGTCCAGGCTAGGCATTCCGAGAGGCGATACCGGATGCGGGAGCCTGAACAACAATCAAAGTCAATCATGCATAATCGTTGTAACTCAATGGTTTGCTGGGAATTCAAAGGTAACAAAGTAAAATTAAGCACTTCAATTTAAATTTTTGTAGGCTGCAACAAATGTAAATTATTGATTCTAAAAACTTTACATGAATAAGCGGCTCATAGAAATTGCATTGATGTACTTACCAGGCAGCGTCCTATAATTAACCAGATGAGATACGAAATGAAAATTGTGCAAGTATTTTTTATGATGATATCGTTTTCTTTTTTTCCTGGAATTGGTAACGCCAGCAACGCTTCCAACGCAGTTCAGGATCTTTATGTGACGATACCGTTTGCTCAGAGTACTTCGAGCAGCACTGTCACCGCCTACGTCGTGGTAGTCAACAGCGGGACGAAAACTTTACCTGCGGTACGGCTTGACATCTGGGCAAATTCTCAGGATGAAGGTTACAAGCGTTGCGGGAGTTGGGGCGACAAGAGCCTTACAGTTAATAAGTTGGCTCCCGGCGCAAGTCAATTGTTCCATGTGACCGGTTTGCAGCGCGCCTGGTATGGCTACCAGCGTATTGTGGCGTTTGTAGACAGTCAGTGCCAAATTACCGAATCAAACGAGGAAAATTGGGGATATTACTATTTATCCTATTAGCTGAAGTTTCCTACTTTTAGTAAAAATCCCCCGGCAAAGCCGGGGCCTTTCGTTCGTGAGCCGCTCAAAGCCCAGGGTCCGCCTAATGTGCCCGCGCCGGATTGATGCGGCGTCCTGGCGGGCATGCGTCGAGACACGGAAAAGAAAGATAACCAAACCCACCAGGGGGATTCCATGCAACACCACACGCCGTCACGGCGCACCAGCGTCGCCAGCTTCATCGGCTGGATCGCCGCAACCGCACTCGGACTGCTGCTGCTGCTGGCAGCGGCCAACTACTTCCTCAACCCGCTCACCTTCCGCGCCGATGCCATGCGCAAGGTCGCGCAGGCGTTCGAGGCGGGCCAGAACTTCGCCATCGACGACCCCAACCTCGACTTCCGCGGCCTTAGGCGCGAGCACCTGAAGATCATGTCGGCCAAGCCCAACGTCGTGATCTTCGCCGGTAGCCGCTTCGAGGTGGCGACCCACAAGGTCTTCCCCGGGGAGCGCTTCTACAACGCCTTCGGCCACAACGACTACTTCGAGGACCTGCTGGCCGTCACCGAGCTGCTGGAACAGACCGGCAAGCTGCCAAGAACACTAGTACTGAGCGTGCGCCACCTTACCTTCCGCCCCATCGCCGAGCGGGAGACCGACGAATGGCGCATGTGGGAGCCCGAGTACCGGCGCATGGCGGAAAAGCTCGGACTGCAGCCGCCCCCGCGCCGGGACACCTTCCCGCTGAACCACTACCTGTCGCTGTTCTCGGTGGAATACCTGCGGCACGGCATCTCCCACCTCACGCTCAAGTCCGAGCTGCCCAACGGGCCCACGCGGCAGGCCGCCGACGCGGTGCGCGACATCCTGCACCCGGACGGCTCGCTCACCTTCTCGGCCAAGCACGTTGGCACCTTCACCGCCGAAAGCGCGCGCGCCGAGTCGCTGGAGCAGGCCGCTAGGCTAGCCAAGCGCAAAGCTACGGTGCCCACCGAGGAGGACGCGCAGGCGCTGGACAAGCTGCTGCGCTACCTGCAGGCCAGGGGCGTGCGGCCGGTGATCGCGGTGACGCCGCACCATCCGGCCTTCTGGCAGGCCGTCGGCAATGAGAACTACGGCCGCACCCTGAGCCAGCTGGAGGCAGCGTCGCGCCGGATCGCCGAGCGCGCCCAGGTACCCTTCGTCGGCAGCTTCAACCCCGCGGCGGCCGGCTGCACGGAGGCCAACTTCCGCGACTACATCCACCTGGACGAAGCCTGCCTGAAGGCGATCTTCGACAAGATCCCGCCCGTCTCGAGCGCCCCCAACGCCTGAGCCGCACCGAACCCGAGAGCGCTCCGTGCTGTTCCATTCGCATCTGTTCCTGTTCGCCTTCCTGCCGGCGGTGGTGCTGGCGCACCAGCTACTGTGCCGCCCCTCGGTGCACCGGCGCTGGCGCTTAGGCCTGGTGGTCGCCGCCAGCCTGGTGTTCTACGGCGCGCTCAGCCTCGCCTCGCTGCCCTTCCTGGCGCTGTCGTGCGCGCTCAACTTCGCGGCTGGCCGGCTGATCCTGCGCGCGCTGCCGTCCCGGCCCCGGCTGGCCGGCAACATCACCGCCGCCGCGGTGACGCTCAACCTGGCACTGCTGGTGGGAGTGAAGATCACCGCCAATATGGGCACGGGCGCGCTGCAGGGCTATTTTCCGTTGGGCGCCTCGTTCATCACCTTCATCCAGATCGTCTACCTGGTGGAGACGCTCGGGGGCAGGGTCGGCCGCCTGGGATTCGGGGAATACCTTCGCTTTTCCACCTTCTTCGGCTACGTCACCTCCGGCCCGGTGGTCACCAGCTCGGAGATCGTGCCGCAGCTGCGCGGCGAGCAGGAGGGCCGGCCGGTGCCGGCCGAGCTGCTGCTGGCCGCCGTCGGCCTGTTCGCCATCGGCCTGTTCAAGAAGCTGGTGCTGGCCGATTCGCTCGCGCCGCACGCCGACGCGCTGTTCGCGGCGGCGCGCGACGGCCAGCCGATCGCCGCGGGCGACGCCTGGTTTGGCGGCCTGCTGTACATGCTGCAGCTGTACTTCGATTTTTCCGGCTACTCGGACATGGCGGTGGCCATCGGCTGCATGCTGAGCAGCCGGCTGCCGGTGAACTTCAACTCGCCGTTCAAGGCCAATTCCGCCATGGACTACTGGCGGCGCTGGCACATGACGCTCACACGCTTCATCACGCACTACCTTTACGCACCGGTGGCGGTGGCGGCCACGCGCTGGGCCAACGCGCGCGGCATCCGCAGCGACGCGGCGCGCTTCGCGCTGCTAGTGGCCGGCCCGACCACGCTGGCCTTCCTGTTGGCAGGCGTGTGGCACGGCAACGGCTGGACCTTCGCCGCCTACGGCCTGTACTGGGGCCTGGCCCTGTCCATCAACCATGCCTGGGCACGCTGGTCGCCTCTGCGGCTGCCGGAGGTGGCCGCGCGGGCGCTGGCCGTGCTCACCGCGCTCTGGTCGATGGTGCTGTTCCGCGCCGACACCCTGGGCGCCGCCGGCGCCGTGGCGCAGGCTGCGCTGGGGCTGGGCGGCGGCGCGCCGCAGCGCATCTCCGCCGCCATGTACATGACGGCGGCCGCCCTGCTCGCCGCGCTGGCCGTGCTGCCCAACTCGCAGCAGCTACTGGGGAGCTTCCGCATTTCCAGCGACGAGACCGAGCCGGCGCATGCGCGCTGGTCCTGGCTGGTGTGGAGCACGTCGCCCGGCGCCGCCGCCTTCATAGGCCTGACCGTGGCCGCCGCGCTGGTGCTGGGCGGCGGGCCGACCCAGTTCCTATACTACAAGTTCTAGGAGACCGCCATGAGCGCAGTTCCGCAAGCCGCTGGGGTGGTCATTGATCTTCCCCGCACCATCGACCCGGCGCTGGCCGCCGACATCGAGAAGCAGTCGGTGTACGTCAGCGAGGACCTGGTCTCGCTGCGCGTGCGACCGCAGCTGGACGCCGTGGACCTGGTATGCAGGCCCGATGCCGACCTCGCCGCCGTGTGCGACAAGGTGCGGCGCTACCTCGACGCCATGCTGCAGCGCTTCCGCCGCATCGAGCCCACGGTGCACCACCGGCGCGCGCGTGCATCGTCCGCGCTGCTGGAGCGCAGCGTGTTCGACCGGCTGGTGGAGCGCGGCTGGGCATTCGAGCACGGCCAAGGCGTGGTCAGCCTCCACGGCCCAGCGCTCGCGCTGCTGGAGGGCCTGGACGCGGCGATGGCGGCGGAATACCGCAAGCGTTTCGGCGCCCAGGCGCGCTCCTACCCGGCCACGATCAAGGCCAGCCTGCTGGCGCGTTGCGGCTACTTCGAGATGCATCCCAACGCGCTGTCCTTCGTGTCGCACCTGGTCAACGATATCGACGAGATCGAGGCGTTCCGCCAGGCCAACAGCGGCGAGTCGCGGCAGCTACAGCTGACCAATCCGCGCGCCTTCGCGCCTATCCACCAGTGCCTGAACCCGGCCGCCTGCTTCCCCAGCTACGAGCACCTGGAAGGCAGCACCGTGCCGCCCGAGGGGCTGGTGCTGACCTGGAAGGGCCGCGTGTTCCGCTACGAGTCGTCCAACACCGTGGGCCTGGACCGGCTGCAAGAGTTCAACGTGCGCGAGCTGGTGTTCATCGGCACCGACGACTTCGTGCATGACGGCCGCATGCGCACCGTGGAACTCGCGCAGGAGCTGATGGAGCGCTGGGACCTGAGCGGCCGCATCGAGACCGCGACCGACCCGTTCTTCGCCACCGTGTACGCCGCGCGTACCTTCTGGCAGGAGTCCACCGAGGTGAAGTACGAGCTGTGCCTGGAGGTGGAGCCCGGCCCGTCCGGACAGCCGCGCACCATCGCCGCCGGCTCGCTCAACCTGCACGGCGCGTTTTTCGGCGACCGCTTCGCCATCCGCGACCACACCGGCAAGGACGCCTTCTCCGGCTGCGTGGGCTGGGGCCTGGAGCGCTGGGTACTGGCGGTGTTCACGCAGCACGGCCTGGACCTGCGGCACTGGCCCGCGCCGCTGCGCGCCCTCATCGACTGACCATTTCCAGGGAGACCCGTACCGTGTCCTTGCTCAAGCTCGTGGCCGACGTCCTGCACGTGGACGCCTCCGCCGTCAACGACGACACCAGCACCAAGACCCTGACAGCCTGGAACAGCTTGCACCACATCGAGCTGGTGATTGCGCTGGAGAGCCACTACCGCATCCGGCTCGGCCCGGCCGAGATCGTCTCGCTGCAGTCGATCCGCCAGATCCGCGAGATGCTCGCAAGGCGCGGCATCGCCGGAGAAGGCGCCAGCGCTACTCCTTGAACAGATCCTCCACTAGCGCGCGCAGCCAGCGGTTGTCCGGGTTCGAGAAAAAGGGGCCAGTGCGGAATGGCGCAAAGATAAGCCGAGAGCATCTTTAAATCAGCGAGTTAGTATCGCGGTTCATGCGCAAAAATCGGCGTGTTCAGCGCTGTTTCTTGGGGTGACCGTTCTGGCGGACCTCCTCCTGCGCGAGGCGCCGGGGCTTGGTCAACAGCGGATAGCTCTTGAGCCGACGCTTCAACGCCCGCGGCTCAATGCGTCCCCGCCGTAGACCGACCCGGGGTTCGGCGATCAACACCAAGAGGGCGCGGATCACCACCGCGTCGCGGGTCCCGCCGCCCCGCTGTTGCCAGGAAATCCAGATCTGCACCGTGTGTTTAAAGCTCAGTTGCCGTGGGATTTGGTCAGCCAGCAGGGCGGCTTGCGCCATCAGCAGACGGATCAGGTTGTAAGCCAGCAAGTAGACCCACAACTCCTTGATCGCCATCTCCGGGGTCCGGCATCGCAGGTGTTCCATCCCGAGCGTGGTCTTGATGTTGCGCAGATCAAGTTCGACGTTCCAGCGGCTGCGGTACAACACCTTGAGGGTGTACTTGGGGACCGCTTTGGGGCACAGCAGGGTCGTGACCATGATCTTACCGCCCGCTTGAAACTCGCGCACGGTCAGGGTGTCCGGGGCCTGATCGTAGTCCTCCTGGCGCATCCAGTCCGGGCGCTTGGGCTTGCTCAGGACGATGAGGTGATCACGCACCCCAAGCCATTGGCCCAGGCGAAAGTCCGTGCTGCGCTTGCGGGCGCCGTACTGCTCGAACACCCCATCGACGCCGCGGGCACCCAACTCGCAGAGCAGGAAATACGTCGCGTAAAAGGCGTCGGCAATCAGGATCTCGCCGCGCAGCAGGGTATCGAGCAGGGTGCGCAGCAGGCTCTGCTCGTCGCTGCCCTTGCCCACACAGGGACCGACGGCGAGTTCCGGGCGAGTTCCGGGGACAGTTTACATATCTCTCCGACTGGCACAGGGACCGAGTTGAGTAAACTGTCCCCAGAATTGGAATTCCCGACCGCCGCCGAACGCTTTTTCGGTCATAGCCACCCGCTGCTGTTCGAGTTGGCGCTCGCCCTTGTCTCCCAGCTTCCACCCGTGCGGCACCGACGACCGCGTGTTCCCAAGCCCGCCGGCCTTGATAATAATCCCGGCCACCTCGCCGACAACGAGGCCGCTGGTCCGCACAGCGGACCCTAGCCCAAGTTTAACACCTCAGATTATTTCTCTCTTAAGATCATCCGCTTACAGCTGAAAAAATCGCTCAGTGGCACTACATTCGTGAAATTTTGTGAAACCGGACGGTTCAGACAATCATTTTCTGTATCCCTCCCGGGCTGGGATCGCTGCCCAGCGCCTGGATGATCGCCAGCTGCGCCGGCTCGGCGCGGGTCGCCTTGCGCACATGCAGGGTGCGCCCATCCGCCCGGCGGAAGGTGGCGGTCACCCGGCACTGGCCGGCGAGGATGTCGCGCAGGGTCGACCAGCGCTCGCTGATGCCGTGCGCGCGCAAGCGGCGACGGATCAGTTGCACAAATTGATAGGCCAGCACCGAGATGAACAGGTGGCCGTCGACCCGCGCCTCGGTGCGGTGGTAGATCGGGCGCAAGCCCAGCTCGGATTTCAGCGAGCGGAACACGGCCTCCAAGTCGGTGAGCATGGTGTAGGTCCGCCACAGTTGCTCGGCGTCCCAGGTCAATTCATTGGTGCGCAGGCAGTAGACCCCGGGGTGGGTCAGCATGGTCCCGGCGACCGGCTGGCGTTCCCAGCGGATCGCCGTAGCGAGCTGACCCGTGGCATCCGCATCGATCTCAATGCGGTAGTGTTGGCCCACCCCGTGGCTCTTGGCCTTCAGGCGCCCGATGCGCTCCCAGAGCTTGTCAATCTGCTTGGTGGTGCGTGGCCGCGCCAAGCCGTCATGCAGGGCTTGCAAGGCGGTTTCGAAGCGCGTGGTGAAGCGCTCGGAGATCCCCTTCTCCTTGCCGGCCCGGCATTCGGAAAAGCAATACAGCCGCACTTCCGCGCCGTCGGCGTCAAGCACCCGCTGGATGGCCAACGCCTCGCCACTCGCCGTCGTCAGCGACGTGGCCGCGGTGGCATCGAACTGACGCTGGCGCTCCCGGCTGACCACCAAGTAGCGGTAGCCCTGGGTGCGCAGCCAAAGGATGTTCTCTGCGGTCGCGATCCCGGCATCCATCACCACCAGGGCGCCGCGCGGCGCCCCCAAGCCCTGCAACATGCCCTCCAGGGTCGTGCCCTCGGTCACCGCGCCGTCGAAGGTCTGGGAGCGGCGGACAAAGCCGCTGCCATCGAGCACCAGCCCCAGGGTCACCAGCGGGCAGTCGCTACGCTTTTCCTTGGAGTGTCCGCGCTGGGCCTTGGGGTTGCCAAGCGCCGCCCCCTCAAAGAAGGTGTTGGTCAGATCATAGAGGGTGACGGTCCAGTCCAGCCCGAACAGGTCACTGACGCGCGTAAAGACCGTCTGCTCGATCACCGCCCGGTGGCGCATCAGCAGGTCCGCCGCGCGGTAGAACGGCGCCAGGGAAAGTGCCTCGAAGTCGACCTCCAGCAATTCCCCCAACGCGCTGCGCTCACCCAGCCAGCGGTGGGTCGCCCGTTCCGAGCCCGGTGCGGCCATGCGCCCGACCACCGCCCCAACAATCAGCGCCCGCTGCGGGCCGCTCAACCCCAAGCCCTGGAGCAGCGCGACAAAGTTCACTTCCGCCATCGCCCACAGCGCCACCGACTCCACCCCGACGCTGCGCGGGCGGCTCAGTTCCAGCGAGTCGACGTCGACCGCCTGCACATCGCCCCCGTCGGTGCGGCCGGCGAGGGGTGGGGCCACGCCCTGGCGCGCCAACAACCGGGCGAACAGCCGCTGCGCCTTCCGTTCGACGGGGCCGGAGCCGGCCAGCAAGGCGCCCTGGCCGCTACGCAGTTCTTCCAACCGCGCACAGAGTGCCGGCCACTCCTCCTGGGGCAGCGTGAACTGGCGGCCCAGGTTCAGCAGGGTGACCTGCCGCACCCGGCCGCCCACGCGCTCGGACTGCACCAGGCGGTGGGTGGTGTAGCGCTCCCCGGTGGCGCTGTTCGTGGTATGGGTGCGACGGATGTACATCCCGGTACTCTACGACACCCGGCACCGGCTTTACTTTGACCCTATTGAATAACTTGGCACTACATTGCGATTTTCGGCAGGCGTGTACAAAAGGATCAGATGGTTAGGTACCATCTGGGGGTGCTTATCAATGGGGTCATGTTAAAGATGGGCTAGTATGTTCTGTTCCCAGGGATTGACAAGGAAGGTTGGGACACGGATGTTGCGTAAAGTGCACGGGAAGCCGTCGGACCCTTGTAAGTGGAGGCGTCCGCCGCCAGTCTGGGATCAAGTCACAGTTCGCCCCGGACGGGAAATGACAGCCACGGATTCCAGCATCAATGAAAACGCTGAGACAAACAAATGACAACTGGTAACCGGCACCATCATGCAGGACGATCTTTTTGAATGGGACGACGCCAAAGCTGAAACAAACTGGCGTGACCATGGCGTAGCGTTTCATGACGCGGTTAAAGCATTCCGCGATCACTTCGCGGCTGAAGGGATAGACGACCGCGAGGATTACGGGGAAGAACGTATTAACCTGCTGGGCATGTGCGACGGCGTTCTTCTCCACGTGACCTATACTCAGCGTGCCAATCGAACAAGGTTGATTTCAGCCAGAAAGGCAGAGAAGCATGAACACGAATATTACTACCGCGAAAACTCGTTCTGACGGCACTGTTGTCGAAGTGCTTGCGGACGGAAGTGAACGCGCGTTTCCGAAACAACCGATGCGCCCCATGACAGAGGCAGAGATTGAGGCCGCGGCGGCAGCCGATCCCGATGCGCGCCCCATGACCGCGGACGAACTAAAAAAGGCCCGGCGTATTCCCCGAATCAAGACGCTGCGCCGCGCCTTGGGACTCACACAAGAAGAGTTTGCGGGACGTTACCATGTGCCGCTTGGGATGTTGCGCGATTGGGAACAAGGCCGCACGGAGCCGGATCAACCGACACGCGCTTACTTGACCGTGATTGCCCATGATCCTGACGGGGTGTGCCGCGCCTTGCAGCACTCGCAACCCACCTGAAGAACTTAGCGGCTGCCATGCCCACCGCTCCTACGCCCGGTCGGCTGCGCCGGTCCTGACGGTGCGTCCTTGCCCTTTGGGGTCGGCTTCAAACCGGGGGCCTGGGTCTGACGCTCGGGGGTAAAGGGGCCAGGCTCAACTATGAAACCCAGTTCCGCGAGTTCCGGGGACAGGTTCTTAGTTCGCTAGGGAAACCGTGGCCTGTCACTCTTGCCCCTCTGTCCCTAACTACCCCCTGATTGCCCCGCACGTCCGCCAAGCCGATCAATCACACCCGCCTATTTCTTTCCATAGCTACTATCGTGGTCCGGAGCAATGGTGAGCAATCGAACAAAGTCACCGTCACGGTAGGCTATCACCCGGCGGGACCGCGTGATGCGTAAAGAATACAGGGCAGCGATTCCGGCCGGAGGCTTGACGCTTGCGATCTTCTCCCATTTAATGCCCGTATCGCGGTAAAGCTGGCTCCAGGTCAAACGACGCAATTTGCTCAAGGTCTCCAGGGCCGCAAGGCGTTCAGGCTTTTCCAGACAGAACAAGCTGTCTTGAAAACCCGGATTGTTCAGATCGAGTCTAACGCAGGGATCCGCCTCATACCTGCCCATCGGCCAATTTCTCCAAGAGTTGCCCGGTATTGGCATCGTCGGGAGGATTGGCGGTCGCCCAGGCCAGGGCGCGCTCCAGGTCGGCGGCGGCTTTGGACTCGTGCAGCCAGCGCTCGTTGTCCGGTAGGACCGTGACGGTGCGCACCAGCCATACGCCGGGCTCCTGTTCTTCAACGAGCACTTGGCGGCCTGCGTATTTTTTGCCGAGCGAGATCTGGCCCTTCGCGCCGATCACCTTAACGGCCGATCGGGTTGAGGTTGCAACCATGGTCACCTCGTTTCGGGTTGTTAGTCTTTAGACACGGTAGCACTTGATATGGCGACCATCAAGGAGCGAGCGAGAAACGGCGCAGAGTAGACTCGGCGCTTAGCGCTGCAGCGAGGCCGATGGTCCGCGGAGCGGACCCTACGGATCGCGGTCTAACCGTGGGGTCCGCTGTGCGGACCGACGCGCCCGGCCGGAACGATGATCGAAGCCCCTGCCCCGCTTCTTCGCAGCCTCGCGGACTGTGACCGGCCCCGCACCGCACAGGGCTTTCAGTAACTCCCATCGTTTCGCGGTGAGGACCTTCCACAATAGCTCCGTACGAGTTCCGGGGACAGTTTACTTAATCCCCCGGACGGGGGAAGATGTGCGCGGAGAACAGGCGAACGGATACCCCGGAATCGAAAACAGTGAGGTAACTTATGGGTGCGACGCATGTGACGGTAACAATCAGGAATCCCGCAAGCCCGGACAGGTCATGGGAGGGGCTGTTTCTCGTTGATACAGGTGCAACGGATTCTCTTGTTCCAAGAGATTCTCTTGAGTCCATTGGTCTGGCCCCCAAGGCGCAGCGTATTTACGAGCTTGCGGATGGCAGTGAAATTAGAATGGATATCACAACAGGCGACATCGAGTTTATGGGGGAGATTGTCGGGGGCACGATTATCTTTGGCGATCCTGGAACGGAGCCCATTCTGGGAGTGACTGCTTTAGAGTCCGTTGGCATTGATGTGGATCCACGAAATCAAACATTGAAACGTTTACCCACAATCCGGCTCAAGAAACTCAGGTCGAAAAAGGCGTTACCATTTAGCCGCCCCTGATCAATTGCGGGAGTTCCGGGGACGCAGCACTGCCGCCCGCTAAAGCGTCGGCCTCCGGTTGCGTCGCCCGAGTCACCGGAGGTCGATCTCGCGTGGTACGAAGTTCTTCGGAAATCACCTTAGGCGTCACGCTGTCGCTCACGCCGCCTTGAGCATGAACTCAACTTTGATGGTTTCGTATGGGAACTCGACCTGTCCCGACGCGGTACGATCAATCACTCCGGCCTTGCGCAGCGAGATCACTGGGAACGGCCTTGATATCGCGGTTCACCCGCTTCGCCGCCTCGCGGACTGTGACCGGCCCCGCACCGCACAGCGCTTTCAGTAACTCCCATCGTTTCGCGGTGAGGATCCACAATAGCTCCGGCGTTGCAAAGGAAATGCGGGCCTCCTCCTTCGCCTTGCCGGTCTTCCACACATCAACGAAGTCCTGACAGTCAACGGCGAGGAGCGCGCCGTGGTCGTCTCGGCCCAGGAGTACGAACGTCTCACGGGCCACCGCACGGGGCATGAACTGGTGAAGCTGCTCGCGGAATCACCCCTTGCGGAGGTCGAATTCGAGCATCCGCGGAACGGCGCGCCGAGCTGCACCACTGGCTGACCCAGCGGATGCGGCCGCTGTTCGACCGGCGGGCACTACCCGTCACGGAGGACATCCTCCGACAATGGCGCCTGATGATCGAGGTCGGACGCAAACGCGGCCATGCCTTCAGCCACCCGGATATCCTCATCGCCGCCACGGCGGCCCAGCACGGGCTGACTGTCGTGACGCGAAACACCGGCGAATTCGCCGCCGCGGGCGTGGCGTTCTTCAATCCATGGGACGCGTGACATCGCCGCGAGACCGAGCTGGATTCCGAGTCGATCGGGTTAGCGCAGCGTCACCCCGGCGTTCCGCGCCGGGATGCGACTTCCGCTTGGCGACCGGCCAGTGCCTGGTAAAAACGCGATTCGTGGCAGCACGCGTGCAAGTCCAGATTGGTCGCCGCTTCCCTCCGGCGCCCTGCCGCCCGCTGGAATCCGATACCGATCAGTGCCATCGGGGCCGAGGGTTGATTGAGGATGATCGCGAAGTTTCCACCGGGCTTCAGCAGGGTCAGTGCCAACCGGATCTTTTCGCGAATATCATCGAGCCCGTTGAAGTGATACAGCATATGCGAGAGTGTCATCAGGATTTTGAAGTGAATAGCGATGAAACAGGGTGAGCGCTTGCTCAAAAACTTCATAGTCCAATAGCATCTTACTGGCGGCACCAGCTTAGAAAGCTGAACTCAGGAGTCAAGTACCAGCGACCGCCCCAGGCGGCCATCCGGATGCCGGCAGAGACGGTCCAGCACCAAGCCCGCGGCGTCCTGTAACTCGATATCCAGGGGCATCCGCCCCAAGGCATGGGTGGCACAGGAGAGGCAGGGGTCATAGGCGCGAATCGCCACCTCGATCTGGTTCAGCAGCGGCTCGGTCAGTTCCCTGCCGCTCAGGTAATCGGCGGCCACCTGGCGGATCGCGGTGTTGATGGCCTGATTGTTGTTGGTCGTGGAGACGATGAGGTTGGCGCACGTCACCAGTCCGTCGTCGTCGATCTCATAATGATGGAAGAGCGTACCGCGGGGGGCCTCCACGACACCGATGCCCTTGCCGCGCATCGCCCCGCGCAGACGCAAATCCGTACCCTGCAGATCCGGGTCCGCGAGCAGTTCGCGGATCGACTCGGCGCAGTGCAGCAGTTCGATCACCCTGGCCCAGTGGGTGGCGAGCGCCGCCTGGAGCGGACGACCCTCACCGGCGGCGGCGAAGTCCTGACGTTCCTGCTCGGCCAGCGGGGTATGGAAACAATCGCAATTGTTGACGCGGGCGAGCGGTCCCACCCGGTACCAGCCGCGCTCCGGCCCCAGTTGTGTCAGGAAGGGAAACTTCATGTAACTCCAGTCCTTGACTTCTTCCTGGATCAGTTGCTCGTAACCGTTACAGTCCTGGTGATCCATGAGCGTGTCGCCGTTCAGGTCACGCACACGCAGGCCCCCGTCATAGAGTTCGAAGGCCCCGTCCGGTCCGATCAGACTCAGGGTGTTGGCATCCACTGCCCCGAACCGGTAGTGATACTCCGGGTTGCGCAGGATGATCCGTTTCATCAACTGGACCGCGCCCTCGGCCCAGTCGCACACCTGATCGATATCGGCCTGGAGCAGATCCCGCTCCTGTGCACTCACATTCTTATTGACCCCGCCGGGCAGCGCACCGGTGCCGTGGACCCGCTTGCCGGCGGTGATGCGGATCACCTCTTGTCCGAATTTCCGCAGCAACACACCCTGCTTCGCGATCTCCGGATGATCCTGGATCAAACCGACGATGTTGCGGTGAGCCACCGGGTCGTCGACACCGAACAACAGATCCGGGGATGAGAGATGAAAAAAGTTCAGCGCGTGCGATTGCAGCACCTGCCCCAGATGCATGAGCCGGCGAACCTTCTCCGCGGTCGGCGTGAGTACATCGACACCGACCAACTGATCACAGGCTTTGGCCGCCGCCAAATGATGGCTGACCGGGCAGATACCGCACAGGCGCTGGACCAGCACCGGCAACTCCCAATAAGGTCGCCCCTGGATGAACCGCTCGAACCCGCGAAACTCGACGACATGCAGCCGCGCCTGCCGCACGTGGTTGTCTTCATCCAACAGCAGGGTAACCTTGCCGTGCCCCTCGACCCGCGTCAGCGGCTCGATACAGACGCGCTTCAAAGTCTCCGGATGGCGGGCGGTTTCAAGTGGATGGATCATGGGTAAGCCTTCCGCGCGCTAATCGTAATGAATCTGATGATAAGAAAACGCGATCGGTTCTCCCGACAGCCAGGCGGTCAGGAAGGTCCAGAGGGTCTCAGCGGAAGGCGGGCAGCCGGGCAGGAAATAATCGACCTTCACGACCTCGTGGATAGGATGAACCTGGTCGAGCAAGAGCGGGATTTCCGGGTCGCGCGGGATGCCCGGATGATAGACACCGACGCCGCGCACATAGCTCTCTTCCAGACACTCACGCAGCGCGAACGCGTTGCGCATCGCCGGAATACCGCCATTGACCGCGCAGGCGCCAACCGCCACCAGGGTTCGGCAGTGGCGGCGAAACGCGCGTAAGACCTCCAGATTCTCCGTGTTGGCCACACCGCCCTCGATCAGGCCCAGGTCGCAGTCGCCGACCGTCTTGATGTCCGTCAATGGCGAGCGGTCGAAGGCGACCAGATCCACCAGTTGCAGGATGCGCTCATCGATGTCCAAGAGCGACGTGTGACACCCGAAACAGCCGCACAGCGAGGCGGTGGCAATGCGCGGTTTGGCGGACACGTCAATCACCCCCCGGCTGAGCGCGCAGGTCCCCGACCACGCTGATCGGCGCCTGATCATAGAGCCGTTGCCCGATCGGTTGCTCATACCCACGATGCTTGGGGAGAATGGCTCCGGTCGGACAGACTTGGGCGGCGCGGTCGCTCGCGGCGAATTGCGAGTCACCGAGGAGACCGCTCGGCGAGTCGATCACCAGATGGCTCGCCAACCCGCGACCACTGACGGCAAAGACCCGCTTGTGGTCATGATCGCGGCTGGCCCGCACGCACAGTTCACACAGGATGCAGCGGTTGAAGTCGATCATGAAGTCCGGATGTGACGCATCCACCGGCCGCTGGGGAAAGAACTGCGGGAAGTGCGGGCTGAGCATCCCGACGTAATAGGCGACGGCCTGCAGTTGGCAACTGCCGCTGCGCTCACAGGCCGGGCAGACATGATTCCCCTCGACGAACAGCATCTGCACGATCGAACGCCGCGTGGCCGTAATCGTCTCGGTGTTCGACTCCACCGTCATGCCATCCAGCGCCGCCGTGGTGCAGGCGGAGACCAAGCGTCCGTTGACTCCGACCATGCAGACCCGGCAACTGCCATGGGGTGCATAGTCCGGATTGTGGCACAGGTGCGGGATATAGACGCCGGCGGCCAGCGCCGCATCCATGATGGTCTGACCGGGCGTGAAGGGAATCTCCCTGCCATCGAGACGCAGCGTCGTGCTCATGCCTCCTCCTCCACATGATCCGCGACACCGTCGCGGCCGGTGAGCGCCCGCGCGGGTCCCAAGGCGGCATCCAGGTCGAACGACGGGCTGTAGTCGGCGCTGCGCAGGTGTCGCTGATAGATCGCGGGGAATTTGTCCAGCGTATTGAGCACAGGGTTCGGTGCGGTGTGCCCGAGGCCGCAATAACTCGCCTGCCGCATCAGCGCGCCGAGGTCCCGCAACTCCCGAAGATCATGGGCGGACGCCTGACCGGCCGCGACCTTCTCCACCAGATTCCTCAGCAGTGCCGTACCCACCCGGCAGGGGGTGCAAAAGCCGCAGGACTCGTGGGCGAAGAAGGCGGCAAAATTGCGGACCAGCTCCAGCAAGTCGCGCGAACGATCGAAGATCATGAATGAACCGGCGGTCGGCAGATCCTCGAACGCCAGCAGACGGTCGAACTCGGCGGGCGCCAGCGTGGTCCCGGCCGCCCCGGACACCTGAACCGCCTGCACCTCCCCTGCCCCGCAGTCGGTCAGCACCCGATGCACCGGGGTGCCGAAGGGGTATTCGTAGATCCCCGGCCGGGCACAGTCGCCGCTGACGGACAGGATCTTGCTGCCGGCCGACTGATCCGTGCCCTCACCGCGCAGCCAGTAACCGCCCCACTGGACCACCCGTGCGGCGGCAAGAAAAGTCTCCACATTGTTGACCACCGTCGGCCGGTCCTGGTAACCGCTGATCACCGGGAAGGGCGGGCGCTTGCGTGTGACCCCGCGCTTGCCCTCCAGCGACTCGATCAGGGCGGACTCCTCGCCGCAGATATAGGCGCCAGCGCCTAGATGGATGGCGATATCGAAATCGAAGTCCGCCTGACCGAGGATGCTCTTGCCGAGCAGCCCCTCGGCACGGCGGCGCGCCAGGACCGATTCCAGATGCGGCACCAGATAGCGGTACTCGCCGCGCAGGTAGAGGAATCCCAGGCGGGCGCCGATCACCCCGGCGCACAGGGTCATCCCCTCGAACACCAGATCGGTGTAACTGGTCAGCAGCACCCGGTCCTTGAAGGTCCCGGGCTCACCCTCATCCGCGTTGCACACGACGAAGCGCGGCACCGTCCGGTCGCCGCCCTCGGCTTCGCGACAGAAACGCCACTTCAGGGCGGTGGTGAACCCGGCACCGCCGCGCCCGCGCAGCCCCGAGCGCTCCAGTTCAGTCAGCGCCGTATCGGCGCCATTCTCCAGCAAGCGGCGCAGACTCGCCCCATCGGTGGCCGGATTGCTGAGCAAGAGCCCGCGGCGGCGAATGTTGTCCTCGACCCGGAAAAACGCGCCGGGCCAGCGCGCCAGCGGCACCCCCTCATCCACCAGGTCGGCGATGCGATCCACCCGCGCCGCGGTCAATCCGGTCACGGCCTGACCATTGACCAACAGCGCCGGTCCCTGATCGCACATGCCGGTGCAGGAGGTGAGCCCGATCGTCACCCGCCCGTCGGCCCGCGGCTCATCCAACGCCAGACCCAGGCGCTCGGCGAGCAGCCCGACCAGACGCTGGTTGCCGAGCATCCGGTCAGTGATATTGTCCGAAAACAGAATATCGAAGTCGCCGCGGGGCTGATCGTGTAGGAAGGCATAGAAAGCGACGGCCCCGCGCACCTGGGCGTGCGCCACGTCCAGTGCCGCGGCCAGGGCATCGACCGCCGACGGCGGAACCCAGCCGAACTGCTGCTGAACGGCGATCAGGTGCTGCAGCAGATGCTCCGGGGCCAGGCCGCGCGATTCGAGCGACCGGGCGACGAAGGCTTGGACTTGCGAGTCGGCGGATTCGCCCATCACAGTCTCCAGTGGTTACGGGATGCGTCGGCGTACTCAGGCGATTTCTATCAAATCATGTACCAGCTCGCTCGTCTGTTCGCCCGCCTTCCGCGTCGCCCCGAGCGTCACATAGTAACTGTCCATTAACTACTTCCCGCTTTGAACGCTAACGTCGGCTAACAATCGGGAAGTAGAAAATGGACACTTTCATAGCGCTGCTACACTCCTGTCGGCACTCCTTGACAGCGGACGAAAATCCTTCATGGTCTGGTAGATGATTTTCCGGCAATCGCCTTAATGAGTATAGAACGACGACAGCGCCGCATCTTGCAAAAATCTGCCATCGCCGCGAGACTAGTGGCAGTTCGTCGGTCCGCACAGCGGACCCTACAGATCGCGACCTTGCCGTAGAGTCCGCTGTGCGGACCGGGCACCGCTGGCCGGAGCGATGATCAAGGCCGTCCCGGGCCTTGATCATCGTTCCGGCCGGCCGCGGACGGTCCGCACAGCGGACCCTACGGTAACACCGTGACCTGTAGGGTCCGCTGTGCGGACCGGCGACCGTGCAGATCGCGCGGTGGCCGGGTTTATGATCAAGGCCTCGTCCCGCCATTGCGCAGCAACCGGCCGAGCAACATTGGAGCGGCGGTAGCCGGGTCCGCTACGATCCGTCATCGAGCTAGAGTGAACAGGAGAGAAAACGTGAACAATTTACAGCCCTCTTATAAGACGCTGGCGATGCGCATTATTCGCCACCGGAAGTCGCTGAAATACATTACTTGGAAGCGAATTTTTAATCTTCTGAAGCTTCTGCGTGATATCAAGCTGCGTCGGGTCTCGGTCGATTCCTTCCCGATTTTTGCGCGAATCAACACCTGCTCCATATGCAATATAATGTGTCCGGGATGCCAGATTTACGATGACAAGACAGGACGAAAGAAATATTTTCGACCAAAAGGAATTATGGAAATTGACACCTATAAGAAAATCATAGACTCACTTAAAGATAGCTTACTGCAGGTCGTGCTCTATGATGAGGGAGAGCCCCTCCTGAATAAGCGGATATGGGAGATGGTTAAGTATGCAAATCGAAACAGATTACGAACTGTGATTAGCTCAAACCTATCCTTTAAGATGTCAGATGAATTTATCGCGCAGCTTTTTGAATCTGGGCTCGACTATCTTATCGTAGCCTTGGATGGAATTACACAGGAGACCTATGAAAAGCACCGCCAGGGAGGTGATGTCGAATTAGTCAAGTCGAATTTCGAGCGAATCATGATGTACAGAAGAAAACTGGCCAAGAAAACGAAACTGGAGGTAGAGGTACAATTCATTGAATTTGATTTCAATACGCACGAGAAATCATCCGTAGTCGATTATGCAGCCCGGCATGGCGCAGATTCCGTCAATGCTTTTTTGTCATATACCGAAGAGTTTTCAGACACGAGAAGCCTGCAAGGAAAGTCACGACGTGAGTTCGGTTGTTTCGATGTATATGCAATAGCTGATTTCGATGTAGACGGGTCGCTGTTTGTGTGTGATCTCCAGGAGGATTGTGGTGTCGATTCTATCGGAAAAATACAGGACTGCTCATTCGTAACCATGTGGAACGGTCCGGAGATGAAAAGTATCCGGTGCAGCTTCCAAACGCCTGGCAAGTATGAGATGAACTCGATTTGCTTGGAATGTCCCATTACTCGGGGCCTACCCTTACCGCTGCGCTAAGTTTCAAGTGACATAGCGGCCTTGATCGTCCTTCCGGCCAGCGGCACCCAGTCCGCCCAGCGGACCCACGGCAAGGTCGCGATCTGTAGGGCTCGCTGTGCGGACCGCTGATCGTGCAGATCACGGCGGCCGGGTTTATGACCAAGGTTGTCCTGGGAGACTGGGTCGAGGGGCCGGTCGCCAAACGGGCGGAAGCATCAGTTTGGATCGCACCCAGTAACGCCGGTCGCGCTGGCGCCCGGCGGCGCGTCGGGGGACAATCAGGGTTCCGACTCCCCCAAGCACGACCGGCACCGCGACCCGATGGACCCAGCACAAATCGATCATCAAGAGAACACAGATCCCCCGCAGGTGCAGATCGTCTCCTTATGGCGCCGACTCGGCGCCCTACTCTATGACGGAATCCTGCTGTCGGCGCTGCTGTTGTTCGCCACCGCCTGCCTGATCATCCCCTATGATCTGCTCGCCACCCGGCCCTATCCCCACGCGGATTGGCTGTACCGAACCTTGTTGCAGGGGTATCTGCTGGCGGTGATCGCCGGCTTTTTTGTCTATTTCTGGACGCATGGCGGGCAGACCCTGGGGATGCGCAGTTGGCGCGTGCGCGTGGTCCGCGCGGATGACGGACCGCTGAACACCGGCGACGCCCTGCGCCGCTTCGCCTGGGCCGCCCTGAGCCTGTTGCCGCTGGGCCTGGGCCTGTGGTGGTGTCTGGTCGATCGCGAGCATCTCGCCTGGCATGACCGGGCCTCGGGGACACGCCTGTTGCTCACCCGGCCAAAGGCGGCGGCCCGCCCACTCAAGAACGAACACTAACGACCGTATTCACATCAAGCGCAGGAGCAATCCATGAGTTGGGGAGAAGGCTATGTCACCGAGATCGAGTACGCGACGGGCTATTTCGCGAAACTGGCGCCACGGTTTGCGCAGACTGTCCTGACTCTCCAAGGGGTCGAGACGCGCGGCCTGGAAGCCCCGACCTATCTTGAACTGGGCTTCGGCCAAGGTCTGTCGCTCAACCTGCACGCGGCAGCCAACCGCGGCGAATGGTGGGGTACGGACTTCAATCCCTGTCATGTGCTGGGCGCCGCGGCGCTCGCGCAAGCCGCGGGCGGCGACCTGCATCTGTTGGACGATAGCTTCGAGCAGTTGGCGCAGCGCGAGGACCTGCCGCAGTTCGACATGATCGGGCTGCACGGGATTTGGTCCTGGATCAGCGAGCGCAATATCGACAACATCGTCGCGATCCTCGCGCGCCGGCTGAAGCCAGGGGGCACCGTTTATCTCTCCTACAACAACCTCACCGGCTGGGCCGCCCTGGCACCTTTGCGGGAACTCCTGGCGCGGCGCCGTATCCTGCTCGGAGCGGCGGCGGACCCGGTGGCCGACATCAAGGACGGATTGCAATTCGCGCAGACCCTGGTCGCGGCCCAGGCCCGTTATTTCGAGGCGGTCCCGATCGCCAAGGCCTGGCTGGAACAGTTGACGAACCAGGACCCCAACTACCTGGTTCACGAGTATTTCAACGCCGACTGGAAGCTGATGTCCTTTCCCGAAATCCTGGAGCGGCTGGGCGACGCCAAACTGGGCTTTGCCGGCACCGCGGATCCGCTCAAGGCCGTCGAGGAAGTGGCCCTATCCGACGACGCCCGCGGCCTGATGGCCGGACTGGCCAACAATCCGACGCTGCGCGAGATGGTGCTCGACTATTTCACCATGACGCAATTGCGCTCGGACTATTTCCAGCGCGGCGTGCGTGGCATCCCGGCTTGCGACCTCAGCGCACGCCTGGGCGCTTTGCGCTTTATCCCGAGCGCTGACCCGACCGCGATACCGATGAAAGTGAAGACGCACCGCGGCGAGGTACCACTGAATGAGGCCCTCTATGCACCGCTGATCGAACTGCTGGTGAAACACGGTTACAGCCCGATCACATTCGCCGAAATCGCAGCGGCGCTGGCCGGTCACGCCAACGAGACCCAACTACGCAAAATGCTGTTGACACTGATCGGGACCGACCGGTTGGCCCCGGCCCACCCCGCGGACATCACCACCGCGGTGGCGGAGCGAACCAGGCGCCTCAACAACTATCTCCTGGAGCGCGGCGGCAAGTGGTCAGGTGTCAGTCACCTCGCCTCCCCGGTGACTGGCGGGGGCGTGGGTGTGACGGTCCTCGACCAAGCATTTCTGCACGCCCGGCAGCAGGGTCGGGGGACACCCCGTGAATGGGCAGACGAAGTCCTGACCCGCCTGGAAAGCGCCGGCAGGCGGATCATTCACCAGGGAGAGGAACTCACCGATCGCGACCGGACCCTGAGCTATCTGATCGCCGAGGCCAACAGCCTTGCCGCCGCGCGCCTGCCGATCCTGGGCGGCTTGGGGCTCGCCTGATCGCTGACCGCCGCGGGAACCCTCAGCCCACCCGCCGCAGCAGCAACACGGCCGCGCCGACAAACAGGAGCGGCGGAGCCAGTGCCGCTGCCAGCGGACTCAGACCATAAATCAACGAGAGGTAGGAAAAGGTGCGGCTGATCAGGTAATAGACGATGCCGACCATGACCCCGACGAACATCCGAACGCCGGTTCCGCGGCTGCGCGCGGAGCCAAGCAGGATGGGAATGGCCACCAGAACCATCGATAGGGTCAGCAACGGATAGACCACCTTGCCCCAGAAGATCACCTCGTAGTTGCCGGCATCCTGCGCGTTGATCCGCATGAAGCGGATGTATTTCCAGAGCCCCCACACCGGCAGGATGCGCGGATCGACGACCACCACCTCCAGGATGCCAGGGTCCAGCATGGAATCCCAGCCGGCGTTCGGGAGGCGTTCGATCCGGACCCCATCCTGACTGACATGACTGCGCGAAATGCCCTCGAGCACCCATTGTCCGTCGAGATAGCGCGCGCCTTCGGCGTAAGTCGCGATCAGGGTTCCCGCGGCATTGTCGACCCGGTAGGTCGAGATGGCGCGCAGACTAGTGCCGGACAGAATCTCGCGGATATTCACATAGGCACCGTCGTCGATCGCCCAGAACCCGGAATCGGTACTTTGCGCAACCTCGCCGGAGAGCGCCGTGCGTTTCAGCTCAAGTCCATGTTGCTCCGCGACCGGCGCCACCACCTCGCCGATGAACAGGGCGATCACGGCCAAGACCATGCCGCCCATAACACCGGCCCAGGCGATGCGCAGGATCGAGATGCCGGCCGCCCGCATCGCCACCAGCTCCGAACGGTTGGCCAGTGCCCCCAAGCCGAGTAAGGCACCGATCAGCGTGGCGATCGGAAACACCTGGTAGGCATAACGCGGCAGTGCGAGCACCATGAACAGCAGGGCGTCCTGGATGCGGTAGCCGGCCGTACCCACTTGCTCCAACTCATTGGCGAGGATGAAGAAACCCAGCAGCGGCAAGAGCACGCCCAGGGTCAGAAGGGCGCCGCCGATCACCGCACCGGCCAGATAACGATCGAGGATTCCAAGGATCATATAAAGCTCAGCTCGGTGGTAGACTCAGTACCCTTAGGATACTCACCCCGATCGCTCAACGCTGACTGATTCCGACCCGATCCGTCCCTCGAGGTACCCGCTGATGGAGTTCAAAATCAAGACCGGCGATCTCGCCAAACACAAGACCCCCTGCCTGGTGCTGGGTGTCTTTGAAAAGCGCAAGCTCACCGCACCCGCGCAGGCCGTCGACCAGGCGAGCGGCGGCCGACTCACTGAGATCCTCAAGCGCGGCGACCTGGACGGCGAGACCGGCCGGACCCTGATGCTCTATGAGGTACCCGGCATCGCGGCGGAGCGGGTGCTGCTGGTGGGCTTCGGCAAGCACAAGGAGTTCACCCGCGCCAACTACCGTCAGGCGCTGGCGGCCGCGGTGGACCTGCTGCAGCGCACCCATGCCGGTGACGCCCTGAGCACCTTGGCCGAATCGCTTCCTGATGGCCTCACCCGCTATCTGGCGTTGCGTGACGCCGTGACCACCACGGCCGATCGGGTCTACCGCTACAGCCGGACCAAGGAAGACAAGCAAGCCCCCAAGACCCCGCTGCGCACCCTCACCCTCTGGGTCGCGACCCGGGAGCAGGTCGACACGGCCGAGCAGGCCATCCAGCACGGCGCGGCCATCGCCGCCGGAGTGACGCTGGCCAAGGAACTGGGCAACCTGCCGGGGAACATCTGCACCCCGTCCTATCTGGCCGATCAGGCACTGGATCTGGCCAGCCGCTTCGACAAGCTGACGGTCGAGGTCGTGGAAGAGGCGCAGATGGAAGAACTGGGCATGGGCGCCCTGCTCTCGGTCTCCCGCGGCAGCCGGCAGCCAGCCAAGCTCATCTGCTTCAAGTACCAGGGCGGTCCGCAGGACCAGAAGCCGGTGGTGCTGGTCGGCAAGGGCTTGACCTTCGACGCCGGCGGCATCTCCATCAAGCCGGCCGCCGAAATGGACGAGATGAAATACGACATGTGCGGCGGTGCCGGCGTCTTCGGCGCCGTCCAGGCGGCCTGCGAACTCGACCTGCCGCTCAATCTGGTGGGTCTGGTTCCGGCCTCCGAGAACCTTCCTGACGGTGCGGCCAACAAGCCCGGCGATATCATCAAGAGCATGTCCGGTCAGACCATCGAGGTCCTCAACACCGACGCCGAGGGCCGCCTGATCCTGTGCGACACCCTGACCTACAGCGAGCGCTTCGACCCCGCGGTAGTGATCGACCTGGCCACCCTGACCGGTGCCTGCGTGGTCGCCTTGGGTAAGCACCCCTCCGGTCTCTTTACCGCGGACGACCGCCTCGCCCAGGAAATCCAGGACGCCGGTAACGATGCCTGGGACCGCGTCTGGCGGATGCCGCTGTGGGAGGACTACCAGGCCCAACTCGACAGCAACTTCGCGGACATGGCCAACATCGGCGGACGCGACGGCGGAGCCATTACCGCTGCCTGCTTCCTGTCACGCTATACCAAGAAATACCGCTGGGCACACCTGGACATCGCCGGCACCGCCTGGTTGAGCGGCAAGGAAAAGGGCGGCACCGGCCGCCCCGTGCCGCTGCTGGTGCAGATCCTGTTGCAGCGCAGTGGCGTGCGCGCGGCGGCCGGTCAGGCAACCGTTTGATCGACGGCGCCGGACACCAGGGGGCACAAGGCGCATTGGAATCCTGTCGCGCGGCCCTTGCTGATCCGATGCCGGACATTTCAACTGCTCTAAGGTACCGCAATGTCATCGCCCCATGGCCCGTTGCTGCTTTCCCTGTTGGTGCTTGGCGGGTCCTTGCAGCCCGCCGCGAGTGCCGAGATCACCGCCTGCGTCATCGCCGGCCTGCAGGGGAATCCGTCCTACTACAGCACCGCCACCACCGCGACTCGCTTGAAGTGCGAGTTGAACGCCGCAGACTATTATCCGACCCTCAATGAACTCTACCAGCAGGGCTTTCGTCTGATCCAGGTCATCGGCGGTGACCACGCGATGTCGCTCGGCAACGGCGGGCCGTCGCCGCTGTATCTGCTGGAACGAGAGACAAGCCCCGCGTCACCGGCCGCGGCGCCGGAACAGCCGCCGCCGCGGGACCGGCCGAGCGGCAAGAAGTGATTTCCGGTACGCCGATCACGTCAGCCGACAATGCAACAGGCTACAAATGGGTGTCGAGTCTTGGCCTTGCTCGTGCCGTTCGCGGACCCGCGGGGCGGCCCTCGATAGACCACTGAGAGACCGGTTCAGGGGTCGCCGACTTCACAACCCAGGCTGATTGTTGGACGATTGACACAGCTTGCGTGGTTTCATGTGCGGAGATATAACGGCGACGCTCGTTGAAGCGGATCCCTGACCGACATCACCCTCGTGCCGATTCACGGTACACAACCAGCCTAGATGAAAGAATCATGAAATCGACGTATCAACTGACCCTTCGCCGGACACTGATCGCCGCGGCAATCGCCGCGGCTATCACGACCGGTCATGCCGTTGCCGACGTGCGAGGTACCATTGCCGGGGGCACGGGTGCCGGCGGCATCGTGGTCAACGGCGACCCGATCGTACTGACGGTCGGCGCCAATACGATCAGCACCACTGGCCTGGTCCAAGGCGGCACCGTCCAGGGCGGTGTCGTCCAGGGCGGGACCGTCCAGGGCGGCTCCATCACCGACGGCATCGCCACCATGAACGGCGGGGATCTCAGCAATGTTCGCAGGATTACGACGAGCGGCATGGCCACGCTCGGGGTCGCGCGGGTCACGACCACGCTGCAAGTCACTGGTGCAACCACGACCAACAGCATTACCAATAACGGCAACATCACCAACACGGGAAACCTGAGCACCGCGACCCTGAGTACCACGGGGGCCGCTACGGTCGGCAGCAACCTGACGGTGACTGGCGATACGACCCTCCAGGGCGGCCTGTCGGTCGGTAGTCTCAACACCGGCAACATCTCCAGCACGGGGACTATCAGCACCGCGATACTGACCACCACCGGCAACGCGACAGTCGGCGCCAACTTGGCGGTCACCGGCCAAACCACCACCAGCGGCCTGACCAATACCGGCAACTTCGCCAACGCGGGCAACCTGAGCACCGGTACGCTGGCAACCACCGGCAACGCGACAGTCGGCGG
>JACDZJ010000141.1_pt1 | contig 32916 bp, 25 predicted proteins | sample 7365721 | NCBI WGS metagenome assembly JACDZJ01 (sample SAMN15143480, study PRJNA637477) | pond metagenome | biome: freshwater wetland ecosystem [ENVO:00000243]; feature: pond [ENVO:00000033]; material: pond water [ENVO:00002228]; isolation source: pond water containing pink berries ... | reverse complement strand
GTTAAGCAAGCCGCGTGACAGTTCCGGCAACCACATCAGTTTGGATCGCACCCGGTGGCCGCGCGACCGGAGCGCGCACCTGCAGGATTTTGTAGACTAGCGGACCGATCTGCCGCGGGTGCGGCGCCTGCACCACTGACACCATGAAAAAACCCAAGTACCCGCTGGCCCATTTCTCCCCGGCAAAAGATGAGCTCGTGGTGATCGCCATCACCCGCGAGTCGGTGGACACCGGCGACATCCGCCCGCTGCTCGAAAAGCTCTCACTGCTCTCAGGCACCCGCGAGGCGGCCCTCAAGTGGGAAGGCAAGCTGACCTTCTATTTCGATGGCTGGGATCAGGACCCGCGCGAAACCGCGGAGATCCCGGAGATCCGCTCCTTCTTCCTGGACGTGACGGCGGAGTGGCCCTATTGGTTGCATTTCTGCGAGAAGGTGGGCGATACCGTCCTGCACGTTCTGCGGCTCATGTGCCGGGGTCAGTATGTCCGGGGCAGCGCCGACATGGTCGGCTGGCAGTTCGACGATCCGCACGACCTTGGCCGCCAGATGATGCTGCTGTTCAATGGTCAGAACGGGATGTATGACCGGTTCAGGCTGCCCGAGACGATGAACGAACGCATCACGCAGGAAGTCACCCAGTTAATTGAGAATTCGTTCGGATGAGAAGGCGCTATCGCCCCCTGAAACCGAACGAACATCCCGCGTGATCCGGTCGATGCGTTTGCGCCGGTCTATTCAGGTCGGCGCTGCATCCTGCAGCTTCACACACAGCACATCGCATTTGACGCTGCGCAGCACCGCTTTGGCGGTCGAGCCGAACAGCCCCAGGAAACCATGGCGACCGTGGCTGCCGATGATCACCAAGTCGGCGGCGATTTCATCGGCGACTTCGTCGATGGTATGACTGGTGGGACCGACCCGGACCAGACGGTCGACCGGCGCGACGCCCAAACGTTCGCCCAGGACGTCCAGTTGCCGACAGGCGATATCCACGAGCTCCTGCTCCAGCCCCAGGTCATCCGGGGTCGGCAAGTCCCCGCCGAAGCCGAGCGGCATATAATCCGGCGCTGGCGGAACATGCTCCAGCACATGCAGCAGGGTCAGGCGCGCTCCAAACAAGGCGCGCAGCCGCTGGGCGCGGTCGATGACCGGCTCACCGTTCGGTTCGAAGTCCACTGCCGCCAGCAGACGGGAATAAGTCTCGGTTGTCATCGCATGCCTCGTTCGCCGTTGTGAGATCCACTGTTGCTGTATTGTAGGGTGCGGTGAGGAACGAACCGCACCGGCCCCAGGCATCAAACTCCCGGACGCCGCGGTGCGGTTCGTTCCTCACCGCACCCTACCGCCGGAGTCATGAGCACGGCCATCAAAGTATACGCCTGCCGGTCCGGGTCACCGCCGCAGCCTCCAGAGCTTGCGGATTCGCCTCAGTCCGGTATATTGCTGCAAAGCAACATAAGCGGCGCGGCGCGGCCGTTTCCACGACGAGCCCGGTACAACAGCCCCAACGGCACGCCTCGGAGGCCCCCAAGATGCTGCGAAAGATCCTGATCGCCAACCGCGGCGAGATTGCGGTGCGGGTGATCCGCGCCTGTGCGGAGATGGGCATCCGATCGGCGGCCGTCTTTGCGGAGGCGGACCGTCATTCGCTCCATGTCAAGAAAGCCGATGAGGCTTACAGCCTGGGCGGCGACCCCCTGGCCGGCTATCTCAACGTTCACAATATCGTGAACCTGGCGCTCACCACGGGCTGCGACGCCATCCACCCCGGCTACGGCTTCCTCGCCGAAAATCCGGAACTGGCGCTGGCCTGCACCCGGCGCGGACTCACGTTCATCGGGCCGACGGCCGCGGTGATCGAACGCATGGGGGACAAAACACAGGCGCGCTTGGCCATGCAACAGGCCGGGGTGCCGGTGACCCCAGGCAGCCCCGGTAACCTGGCGGACCTGGACGAGGCCCTGCGGGTCGCCGATCAGATCGGTTATCCGGTGATGCTCAAGGCGACCTCCGGCGGCGGCGGCCGCGGCATCCGCCGTTGCGATGACGCCAAGGCACTGCGCAACAACTTCGAGCGGGTGATTTCCGAAGCGACCAAGGCGTTCGGACGGGCCGAGGTCTTCCTCGAAAAGTGCATCGTCAACCCGCGCCATATCGAGGTCCAGGTGCTGGGCGACCACCATGGCAACGTGGTCCATCTGTTCGAACGCGACTGCTCCATTCAGCGGCGGAATCAGAAGCTGATCGAGATCGCGCCCTCCCCCCAGATCGACGAGGCCGAGCGTCAGTATATCGGCGGACTCGCGGTGCTGGCCGCCCGCTCGGTGAACTATACCAATGCCGGCACCGTGGAGTTCCTGCAGGACACCGACGGGCGTTTTTATTTCATGGAAATGAATACCCGCATCCAGGTGGAGCACACCATCACCGAGACCATTACCGGCGTGGACCTGGTCGAGGAACAGATTCGCATCGCCGCCGGGTTGCCGCTGCGTTTCAAACAGCATGAAATCGGCCGGCGCGGCTTCGCCATGCAATTCCGCATCAATGCGGAAGACCCCAAGAACAACTTCCTGCCCAGCTTTGGGCGCATCTCCCGCTATTATGCACCGGGCGGCCCCGGGGTGCGCACCGATACCTGTATCTATACCGGCTACACGGTGCCGCCGCATTACGATTCCATGCTGGCCAAGGTGATCGTCTGGGCACTGTCCTGGGAGGACGTCCTCAATCGCGGTTCCCGCACCCTGCGCGACCTGGGGCTCTTCGGCATCAAGACCACCATCCCCTTCTACCAGGAAATCCTGCGCGATCCGCAATTCCGCTCCGGGCGCTTCAACACCGGCTACCTGGACGCTCATCCGGAACTCCTGGAGTATTCCGAGAAACGTCGCAAGGAACATGTGGCCGCGGCCCTGGCGGCGGCCATCGCGGCGCACGCCGGGCTGTAACTGTTTTATCAGATTCAGGTTCTCATCATGCCCAAGATCAACATCACCGACGTCTGTCTGCGCGACGCCCATCAGTCGTTGCTCGCCACGCGGATGCGCACCGAGGACCTGCTGCCGATCTGCCCGAAGCTCGACGCCATCGGTTATTGGTCATTGGAATGCTGGGGCGGCGCCACCTTCGACGCCTGCGTACGCTTCCTGAAAGAAGACCCCTGGGATCGTCTGCGCCAACTGCGCGAGGCCCTGCCCCGGACCCGGCTGCAAATGCTGCTGCGCGGTCAGAATCTGCTGGGCTACCGCCATTATTCCGATGACGTGGTGCGCGCGTTCGTGAAACGCTCCGCTGAACACGGCATGGACGTTTTTCGCATTTTCGATGCCCTGAATGACGTGCGCAATCTCCAGACCGCCATCGAGGCCACCAAGAACGCCGGCAAACATGCGCAGGGCACCATCTGTTACACCCAGAGCCCGGTTCATAACGTGGCCGGGTTCGTACAGATGGGCAAAGAGTTGGCGGCCATGGGCTGCGACTCGCTCGCCCTCAAAGACATGGCGGGGCTGTTGACGCCCTTCGTCACGGCCGACCTGGTGCGGGCACTGAAGGACGCGGTGGATCTGCCGCTGCATCTGCATTCCCATGCCACCGCGGGCCTGGCGGACATGTGTCACCTGAAGGCGATCGAAAACGGGTGCGACACCATCGACACCGCCATCTCCTCCATGGCCGGCGGCACCTCCCATCCGCCCACCGAGAGCATGGTCGCCGCGCTGCGCGGGTCCCAATACGACACCGGGCTGGACCTGCAAGCGATTCAGGACATCGGTATCTATTTCTACCAGATTCGCAAACGCTATCACCAGTTCGAAAGCGAGTTCACCGGGGTCGATACGCGGGTGCAGATCAATCAGGTCCCCGGCGGCATGATCTCCAACCTGGCCCACCAACTGAAGGAACAGAACGCGCTGGAGCGCATGTCCGCGGTGCTGGAAGAAATCCCGAAGGTGCGCAAAGACCTGGGCTACCCGCCCCTGGTCACCCCCACGTCGCAGATCGTCGGGACCCAGGCGGTCATCAATGTCCTGACCGACAAGCGCTACCAGACCATCACCAACGAGGTGAAACGCTATCTCCAGGGCCGCTACGGCCGCGCCCCGGCACCGGTCAACCCGACCCTGCAACAGCAGGCCATCGGCAACGAAGAACTGGTGGAATGCCGCCCGGCCGACCTGCTCAAACCCGAGATGGAGCGGCTGACGCAGGACATCGGACCGCTCGCCCACTCCGCCGATGATGTGCTGATCTATGCCATGTTCCCGGAGATCGGCCGCTCCTTCCTGGAACAGCGGGCGGCCGGGACCCTGCAGCCGGAACCCCTGGAGCCGCCGCCGAGCGCCCAGGCGGCCGGCAGCGCACCCACCGAATTCAACATCGCGGTCCATGGCGAAACCTACCACGTCAAGGTCACGGGTGCTGGCCACAAGGGCCAGGCCGACCGGCACTTCTACCTGAACATCGACGGCGTCCCCGAAGAGGTCGTGGTCGAAACCCTGGACGAGATCGTCCTCACCGGCGGGACCGAGGGTGCGGTGAAGAAGGCAATCGTCGGCAAGCGGCCCAAGCCCAGCGCCCCCGGCCATGTGACCACCTCCATGCCGGGCAACATCGTCGATGTGCTGGTCAAGGAAGGCGACAGCGTCGAAGCCGGGCAGTCGGTCCTGGTCACCGAGGCGATGAAGATGGAGACCGAGATCCAGGCCCCCATCGCCGGCACCGTCACCGCCGTTTATGTTATCAAGGGGGACGCGGTGAATCCGGATGAGGTGTTGCTGGAGATCGCGCCGCCCTGAGTTCGGGCGGTTCGTTATTGTCGGATGCGCACCGGCTGGAAACCGGCGCCACAAGGGGGGCTAGAAGTCTAGCCGGCTGACCACCGCCTTGGTCGCACTGTCCTTGATCAGGACCTGAGCCCCGCCCGTTGTCGGCACACCGAGCACAGCGACCTCCGGGCTGCCATTGCCATTCAGATCGGGCAGCACCGCCAGATCCAGCGGGTCAAGGTGATCGAACCAGAGGTTGCGTATCAGGGTTCCGGTAGCGGCATCGCGCAGTTCGGTTTTTGTTTGACCGGCAGCGTCCCGGCTCAACACCGCCAGCTCGGTCACCCCGTTGCCGTCGAGGTCGGGCAGCACGGCCACCTGGTGCGTTGTGCCACCGCCAAAAACCGGTTGTAGAGCATTATGCATCGGGACATCGCCGGACCAGGTTTGTCCGGTCAGGTAGGCGTTTCCGGCGCTATCCACAGCGATAGCGCTATTCATTTCCACTCCGCCTCCGCCGAAGTAGCTGGAGTAAAGCAGCGTCGCGCCATCAGCACTCAGTTGCGTGATAAAGGTATCACGGAAGCCGCCAAAGACCGGCTGCAGCGCGTTGCGCGTCGGGAAATCGGTGCGGTCGGTCCATCCGGTCACGTAAGCCTGGCCGGCGCCGTCCACCGCGATGCCGGTGCCGAGGCTGCCGTAAGCATCCTCAAAATTCTCGCTCCCCCCACCGAAGTAGTTCGCGTAGACCAGCGCGGTGCCGTCGGCACTGAGTTTGACCACAAATGCATTACGCTCTCCCGCCCTGTCGTCGGGGGGGGGGGTTGCATGTGAGGTCGGCCGAATCGGTTCCTCCGGTCACGTAGACCTGACCGGTGCTGTCGACGGCGATGTCCCTGGCCCCATCGTAATGGGTGCTGCCAAGGTACGTGGAGTAGACCAGCGCGCCATCGGCACTGAACTTCGCCACAAATGCGTCACCGCGCCAACCGCAGCTTTCTGCCTGCGTAAGCGCTGCCGCCGAGGTAGGTGGAGTACACCAACACCGGATCGATCACCAACGCCCGCCCGGCGTCATAGTCCCCGATCGTCAAACTCACCTGCCGGCTATCCGCCAGCACATAGCGGGTCGGAACCAGCGTGCGCTCGCCGTTGGTCTCCTGATAGACCCGCGGGCTGTGCTGGATGATCTGCTGCTCGCCCAGGGTCAGCACCAGATTGCCGGTGTCATCAAGCCGCATCCGATCCGCCCCCGCGAAGGCGAGCCGGATGACCTTGGGGTCCGCCCCCGGGGCCAACACCAGGTCATATTCCAGTTGGCCCTGGGTGCCGTAATAGACCAGATCGACACCGGGATAGACCCCCTCGTAGCGCACCTTGGCATAGGTGGACAGGCCGGTGCGCCAGGCGGCGGGGTCCTTGCCGCGCAGATAGTTGACCTTGCCCGGCAGGGCGGCCTCGCCGCGGATGACCGGTTCGGGATTGGCACCGACCAGACTCAGGCGCAGCACTGCCGACGGGGTCGCCGCGGCGGTCGGTTCCGACACGGCGGCCGGCTCCGGCCGGGCGCCGGGCCGGGGTCGCGACGCCGGGTTCGGTTGGCTGGTGTGCAGCGACAGCACCGCCTCGCCGGGCGTCAGAAACAGACTGTAGCCGGGGCCGCGGGCGAGGAACTTGACCGCCGCATCGGCCTGGCCGCCGTTGGCCTCGAAGGTGTAGGGCAGCTTGCCGTAGTCGGCCTGGATGCGCGCCTGGGCCGGGGCGGCTGGGGCGGTCGCCGCCGCGGCCGGCGCTGTGGCTGGTTGGACCAATGGGGCCGCGAATTCGGTAACACCTGCCCCGCCAACTGGCGGGGGTGCGGCGGCGGCCAGCAGGCCGCTGCCGAGCGCCAGCACGGCGGGAACCAAACGCAGTCGTGGCAGGATCTCAAACATGACCAAGCTCCGTGGGTGAACAATCTGCAAGACCTGGCTGATGCGTGGGAAACTGTGATCAGAAACCGTGATCAGAAACTGTGATCAGCGTCACACTTTGTGAGAGCGGACTATAACATCGCGGTCAAAGCCCGGAAAATCCCGTTGATCGCTCGTTAACCGCCGTACCGCGGATTTATTCAACCGAGCGTCCGCGGGAGACCCGCTCTATGAACGATCACCCCCTACAGCCCCCGACGGATATTGCAGGCATGCGCGGTCGGGGTGTTTATTCCTGGGAATCGCCTTATTATCGCCCTCCACGCATAAGGTCAGCCGACCGGAATTCTCTGATGAATAAGGATCTGTAACGATGCAACCCACGTCAGCACCGGTCGCCGCAGCGACCGCGACCCCCTCCCCCTTCGACCTCGATAACGCCGACGGCTATGCACGCTGGCGCGACGCCCGGCTCGCCGCGGCCCCCACCCGGCTGGCGGATCTGGTGGTGGAAGTCGAGGACCCGCGCCAACTGACGCAGACACAGTTCGACGCCATCCTGGACCGCTGCCGACGGGCCAATATGGCGATCTATGTCGGCCGGACCGGCGCTGATCCGGGCAAGTCGATCCCGGTGGAACTGGGCGCCCGCTTCGGCCTGCACCGGCTGGATCACAATCCGGGAGCGGACGAGGACGCCGTGACCTCGCTGAAGGTCCAGACCGACGCGCGGCATCGCGGGTACATCCCCTATACCGACCGGCCCATCGCCTGGCATACCGACGGCTACTACAACACTCCCGAGCGGCAGATCAACGGAGTGCTGCTGCACTGCGTCCACCCGGCCGCCGCGGGCGGCGCCAATGCCCTGCTCGACCATGAGGTCGTCTACTGTCTGGTGCGTGACCGCGATCCCGAGTTCATCCGCGCCCTGATGCACCCGCGGTGCATGACCATCCCGGCCAATGAGGGCGAGGCCCCGACCGGCGGCACGGTGACGCGCGCCGAGCAATCCGGCCCCGTGTTCTCGGTCCGCCCCGACGGCCGATTACACATGCGTTACACCAACCGCGCCCGCAACATCCGGTGGCGCGACGACCCGCTCAGCGCGGCAGCCGTCGCTTGTCTCAAGACTGTCCTGCATACCCCCGGTCCCTGGCACCTGGAAGGCCGTCTGGAACCCGGTTGGGGCCTGATCTGCAACAACGTGCTGCATACCCGCACCGGCTTCACTGACGGGCCGGTGCCCCGGCTCATCTATAGGGCGCGCTATTACGACCGCATTGCGGGGACGTGAAAGCCAGCCGGTGCCCCCGTGGGAGCGGCCTCCGGCCGCGATGCGGTGCGGCGGTGAATGCCAATGGTGTGGATTCCGCGCGATCCATCGCGGCCGGAGGCCGCTCCCACGGAGCCTTTGCGTGAGGGGCCACGGCTGACGCCTTGGACTCCAGGGAGCCGCGCGGCCGGGGACCCGATCGCTGCGCGTTGACAACTGACCGGCGGTCATCTACTGTAGCGACTAAATGACCCTGAGTCAGTTACGTGTCGTACCGGGAGCCGCAATTGCCATGGCCGTTCGTCAGCGGGCCATTCAGGCTGAAGATAAGCAGGAGCGCCGCGACGCCATCCTCGACGCCGCCGAGGGCGTTCTGCTGGACGCGCCCGCCCGCGTCGCCAGCGTCGCTGAGGTGGCCGTTCACGCCGGCCTCGCCAAGGGAACCGTTTACCTCTATTTTCCGAGCAAGGAGGAACTCCTGCTCGCGGTTCACGAGCGCCGGATCGACCGCTTCTTCCGGGACCTGATCGCACTGGTGGAATTGGCGCCGCACGTCGACTTCGATGCGGTGTTCGCCTTGACGCGCGCCCATCTGGTCGATCCGCCCCTGGTGCTGCCGTTGGCGGCGCGCTGTTTCGGCCTGATGACCCACAGTATTCCGCCCGCCGAAGCGCTGGCGTTCAAGCAGCGGATGGCGGCCCGACTCGAACGGGCAGGCGCTGGGGTCGAGCGTCATTTTCCCTTGTCGCCATCGAAACCCACCCTGGGGCGCGGGGTCGTTCTGCTGCGCCGCAGTTATGCGCTGATCCTCGGGCTCTGGCAGATGTCGGCCGCGGCCGGTTGCGCGGCGGCCGGCCCCGATCCCGAGTTACCGCCGGTGTTCGCCTGGAGCTACCCGGTCGAACTCGAGGACGCATTGCGGGCGCTCTGGGTGGGAATGATCGGCGCCTCGTCAACCACCCGGACATCGCCATGAATCGATCGCCGCACTTCCTGTTGACATTTCCACGGTATAACGGCAAACCGCTCGGGGTCGTCCTGCTGATCCTGCTGGCGGCCACCCTCACCGGCTGCACCAAGCCCGAGCCGGTCGCGGCCGCGATTCGTCCGGTGCTGCTCATCCAGGTCGTGCCGGGCAGCGGCGCCGAGACTGCCGTATTCGCCGGCGAGATCAAGCCCCGCTATGAGTCGGACCTGGCCTTCCGCATCGGCGGCAAGATCGTCAGCCGCGGTGTCGATGCCGGTGCACGGGTGCGCAAGGGCCAGGTGCTGGCGCGGCTTGATCCGGCGGATCTGGCGCTGCAGACCGAGGCCGCCGAGGCGCAGGTCGCCGCCGCGCGGGTCGATCATGAGTTCGCCCAAGCCGAACTCGACCGTCACGAGAACCTTCTCAAACAGAAATTCATCAGCGCCTCCGCCCTCGACGCCAAGCGCAATGCGATGAAAGCGGCCCAAGCCAGGCTCGAGCAAACCCAGGCGAACCTTGCCGTCACCCGCAATCAGGCAGCCTATGCGCAACTCCTCGCCCCGCAAGACGGTGTGATCACGGCCGTCGCGGCCGAGGCGGGTCAGGTGGTCACCGCCGGTCAACTGGTGATGCGGTACGCCCGCGAGCGCGAACGCGAGGTCGAGATCGCCGTTCCCGAGGCGCGGATCGGCGAGGTGCAGCAGGCGCAGCAGATCGCGGTGATGCTGGCGGCCGCTCCCGACGTCCGCTATCGCGGTGAGGTCCGCGAGGTCTCGCCGACGGTCGATCCGGTAACCCGGACCTTCGCCGTGCGCGTCTCGGTCATCGACCCGGCGCCGGCCATGCAGTGGGGCATGACCGCGGAGGTCCTGCTGGCCGATCCCGGGTCCGGGACGGCCAGTCTGTTGCCCGCGACCGCACTCTATCAGGCAAGCGATGGTCGGCCCGCGCTCTGGGTTTATGACCCCATGGTCGGCACGGTGTCGCTGCGCCCGGTCGAGATCGCCCAATACCGCGAAGACGGCGTGGTGATCGCCGCCGGACTGCGTGCCGGTGAGTGGGTGGTCGCCACCGGCGCCAACAAGCTTCACGACGGTCAGCAGGTCCGGCCCTATGCCGGCGCCGGACGGCCGGTCCCGCCTGATCCGACGGTGCCGACAGCCGCGACGACAGCGCGGGCGAATTGACCGGATGACACCTCCAGCCACTCCACGCCTGAACCTCAACCTGTCCGAATGGGCGTTGCGCCATCGTTCGCTCGTCCTGTATCTCATGATCATGCTGGCCCTGGCCGGTAGCGTCGCCTATACCCAGCTCGGTCAGTCCGAAGACCCGCCGTTCACCTTCAAGGTGATGGTCATCAAGACGAATTGGCCCGGCGCCTCGGCCCGCGAGGTCGAACAGCAAGTCACCGACCGCATCGAGCAGCAATTGCAGGAACTGCCGCTCCAGTTCGTGCAGAGCTATTCCCGACCAGGGGAGTCATTGGTCTTCGTCTCATTACTGGACTCACTGCCGCCCACGGCGATCCCCGATCTTCAGTATCAGGTCCGGAAGAAAGTCACCGACATCCGTCAGACCCTGCCGCCCGGCATTCAGGGGCCCTTCTTCAACGACGAGTTCGGCGATACTTATACTAATCTCTACGCGATCAGCGGCGAAGGTTACACTTATCGCGATCTCAAAGATTTTGGTGATCGCATCCGCGCCGAACTGCTGCGCGTGCCGGGTGTCGCCAAGATCGATTTCATCGGTGAGCAGGACGAGAAGATCTATATCGAGCTGTCGAATGCCCGGCTCGCGCTGCTGGGCATCACCCCCGAGCAGATCGTCCGGACGCTCGCGGCGCAGAACGCGGTGGCCGCGGCCGGCGCCTTCGAGACTCCCACCGACCGCATCTACCTGCGCCCGAGCGGGGCCTTCGACTCACTCGATGCCGTTCGCGACATCGCCCTGCGGGTCAACGACCGCCTGTTCCGGCTGGGTGACATCGCACAAGTGTCACGCGGCTATGTGGACCCGCCCCAGGAGAAGATGCGCCGGCACGGGCGCGAAGCCTTAGGGATCGGCGTGACCATGGTCGCGGGCGGCGACGTGATCGCGCTGGGACGCGCGCTCGCGACGCAACTCGCCGCGCTGGAACCCGAACTGCCGATCGGCATGGAGATCGGACAGGTCGCCAGCATGCCGCGCGCGGTAGAGCGCTCGGTGCAGCAATTCATCCGGTCACTCGCCGAGGCGGTCGCCATCGTGCTCGCGGTGTCGCTGGTGAGTCTGGGTTTGCGTACCGGGCTGGTGGTCGCCATCGCGATCCCGCTGGTACTGGCCACGACCTTCCTGTGCATGTGGCTGTTCGGCATCGGTCTGCACAAGATCTCGCTCGGCGCCCTGATCCTCTCGCTTGGTCTGCTGGTCGATGACGCGATCATCGCCGTCGAGATGATGGCCATCAAGCTGGAGCAGGGATTCGACCGCTTCAGTGCCGCGAGCTTCGCCTATACCAGCACCGCCTTCCCGATGCTCTCGGGCACGCTCGTCACCGTTGCCGGTTTTCTGCCGATCGCGATGGCCAAGAGTTCGACCGGCGAATACACCCGCTCGCTGTTTCAGGTCTCGGCGATCGCGCTCATCGCCTCCTGGGTCGTGGCGGTCATCGTAATCCCGTATCTCGGGTTCAAGTTGCTGCCTGACTTCGGTCAGCCGCGGCGGGCCTCACTTGCGGCGCGGATGAGCGCACGGCTGCGCGGGCGCCCGGAGCCGGCGCCCCACGGCGGCACGCACGGCCATCGGGATCAGGTCCCGGATCAGGTCCCGGATCAGGTCTATGACACGCCCTTCTATCGCCGCTTCCGGTCACTGGTGAGCTGGAGCGTCGCCCACCGCTGGATCGTCATCGGTGCAACGCTCGCCGTATTCATCGGCGCGCTGGCCGCTTTCCGCTTGGTCCCGCAGCAGTTCTTCCCATCCTCGTCCCGACCCGAACTGATCGTCGACCTGCGTCTGCCCGAGGGCAGTTCATTCGCCGCCACCCTGGGCGAGGCGCGGCGGATGGAGCAATTCCTCGACGGCGAGCAGGGTGTTGAAAGCTATGTCACCTATGTCGGCGTGGGCAGCCCGCGCTTTTATCTGCCGCTCGATCAGCAATTGCAAAGCGCCAATTTCGCGCAGATCGTGCTGGTCGCGATGGACAATGATGCGCGTGAGCGGCTGCGCACACGGCTGATCCAACTGTTCGAAGAGGACTTCCCCGGCCTGCGCGGGCGGGTGACGCGCCTGGAGAACGGGCCGCCGGTCGGCTTCCCGGTCCAGTTCCGCGTCTCCGGCGACGATCTGCCGCGGGTGCGGGGGCTGGCCCGCGAGGTCATGGCCCTGGTGCGCGCCGATCCGCAGATCATCAACGCCCAATTCGACTCCGACGAGCCGACCAAGGTGATCCGCCTGAAGGTCGATCAGAACAAGGCGCGGGTGCTGGGTTTCTCCTCTCAGGATCTGGCCGCGTTCCTGCAAAGCACCATGTCCGGACTCACGGTCACCTATGTTCGCGAGGCCGACAAGCAGATCGAGGTGGTCCTGCGCGGCCAACCCGCCGAACGCGCGCGATTGGCGTCGCTCCAGGACCTGGCGCTGCCCGCGCGCAACGGCAAGGCGGTGTCCATCACCCAGATCGCCGAACTGCGCTACGAACAGGAGGACGGCATCATCTGGCGCCGCGCCCGCCTGCCGACCGTGACCGTGCGCGCCGACGTGCTGGGCGACGCCCAGGGGCCGGACGTGGCCAACCGGATCGACCGGCAACTCGCCGCGCTGCGCGCCCGGTTGCCGCTCGGTTACCACATTGAAATCGGCGGTGCGGTCGAGGAATCGGCGCGCGGCCAGCGCTCGATCGCCGCCGGCGTGCCGCTGCTCTTGGTGACCGTGTTGACCCTGCTGATGATCCAGTTGCAGAGCTTCTCGCGCACGCTGATGGTGCTGCTGACCGCGCCGCTGGGGCTGATTGGTGTCACCGCCGGGCTGCTGGTGTTCGGCTTGCCGTTCGGTTTCGTGGCCATGCTCGGCACCATTGCGCTGTCCGGCATCATCATGCGCAACTCCATCATCCTGGTCGACCAGATCGAGCAGGACCGTGCCGCCGGAGCAACGCAGCGCGACGCCATCATCGGTGCCACGACCCGGCGCTTCCGGCCGATCGTGTTGACTGCCGCCGCCGCCGTGCTCGCCATGATCCCCTTGGTCCACAGCGCCTTCTTCGGCCCCATGGCGGTCGCGATGATGGGCGGCATCCTGGCCGCGACCGTGTTGACGCTGGGGTTCCTGCCCGCGCTCTACGCGGCCTGGTTCCGCGTGCCGCGGGCGTCGGACGACACCGCGTCGGGCCTTGATCATCGTTCCGGCCGGCCGCGGACCCTACGGTAACACCGTGACCCATAGGGTCCGCTGTGCGGACCGACGACCGTGCCGATCGCGCGGTGGCCGGGTGTATGACCAAGGCCCCGCGTCGCTGCCGCGGCCCTGGAGTCCAAGGCGTGAGTCTTGAATCAGCTACACTAGCGGCAACCGCCCAACGCATCCCTTGGAGGGACCAATCCCATGGGCTCTGCCGTCGAGCTGTATGAAGCCCTGGCCAGCGCGCCGGACGACCGGACGCGAGCGCGGGTGATCGCCGCGGCCTTCGAGCGGCTGGAAGAGCGTTACCCGCATTTGCCGGATTTGGTCACCAATTTTGAACAACGGCTTGCCGCCGAACTGCATGGTGATGTCGGCTGTGGAAATCAAAGCAGGGTTCCGAAAAAGCGAAGCGAGAGAAAGACGGGGCGCCGTCGTTCGACGGACCACAAACAAAAAAGCCCCGCCAATGGGCGGGGCTTTTTTTCACCAGGTGCCAGGCACCTGGTACCCAGGTTTACTGGGGTACGACGTTCGTCGCGCTCGGGCCTTTCTGGCCTTGCTCAACGTTGTAGGAGACGGTTTGTCCCTCGGCCAGCGACTTGAAGCCACCGCCCTGGACGGCGCTGTGATGGACGAAGACGTCCTTGCTGCCGTCGGAAGGAGCGATAAAGCCGAAGCCTTTATCGTTACTGAACCACTTGACTGTACCTGTTGCCATTTCGGAAACCTCTGAATTGAACTAAACGTGTGTATATGCAGACAACTGTCGGGCTATTACGGAAGATCTGCCACGCACTACGGAGAGGAGGTACTGCCGAAACACTACAGGAAAACACTGCACTCGCGAATCATACCGATGACCGAGTAAACCCGCAAGGTTTTTCTTCAGACAAACGTCGACGGAAATCGCCTAAACTGGCGCTTTCCGGCGGCCACGCCGCCCTCAACGGCTGTCCTGCATGAGCACGATTCCAACTGCCTATCGGAACATCATCGACCCGCTGGTCGTGGTGGCACGCAACATCCTTGAAGAGGGCGAGCAACTCGTGCCGGTCGCCTTCGTCGGCAACCTGACCACCGGCGAGACGCACCAGGTGATGATGAACGCGGCCTCCGAGCAGACCAAGGACGACTCGGCCTTCCTGATCCGCCAGTTGGCCGCGATCCATCAGGCCGACTTCATCTTTGTCATCATGGATGCCTGGGGCCTGCCGCGTGACAAGGTGCACCGGTACAAGGAAATTCTGGAGCGTTATGGCTCCATCGGCGCCTCGCCCTACCGCATCGATGTGGTGTCCTTCTCACTGGAGACCCGTCACGGCCTGTGGCTGGCCCAGGTGCCGGTCAAGCCCAAGGGTGCCTCGAAGAAACGGCGCACCTTCGGCGAACCGGACTATCAGCACTCCACCGAGGTGCAAGGCCGGTTCGTGGACCTGCTGCCGGTGAAGGACACCGACGCGCGGCCGGGTGCCTTGCACTGAGGCGATTGCCGGAACAATGAGGGCCGCCGGAGCAGGCGACTCGCCATCCGGATCAGCATCGCGTGCCGCCATGGGCAGCGCCGATGAGGACGGCGACGGACTGGCGCGCACGGGTCGGCTGTCGGCCTATCCGCTGGCCCAGCGTATGCTCGCCCGGCGGCGCGATGCGGTGTTGCTGTTCGACGAGGTCGAGGACGTGTTCGGCGCCAGTGACGACCTGGTCGCGCTACTGCGCGGTCAGCGGTCCACCGGCCGCCGGAAAGGCTGGATGAACCGCATCCTGGAGGAGAATCCGGTGTCGGCGATCTGGATCACCAACGACGCCGACCGCATGGACCCGGCCTTTCTGCGGCGCTTCCTGCTGCCGGTCGCCGTCGTCACCCCGCCGCGCTCGGTGCGCCGCCGGATGGTCGAGCGCCATCTGGGCGACCGCGACCTGCCGTCCGCCCTGCTCGATGAACTGGCCGCCGACGCGGTGCTGGCCCCGGCCCAGTTCGGCGCGGCCCGGCGCCTGCTGGACCTGCACCCGCAGGCCCCGGCCGAGCAGACGGTACGCGCCGGTCATGGCCTGGAGTGAACGTGTCTTCGATGCGCGCACGCTAGCGGAGGTGTTGGTGGATGATCCGCAGGTCAATCAGGGATAATCGGAATGAGCCTTGATCGTCGTTCCGGCCACCGCGCAGCGGCCAGTGTTCGTAGAAGCATTATCCTGGCTCTTCAAAGCGGCTGGAATCCGCTGTTACGGCGGGGGCGATGATTGAGGCCGAATCGTCAATGAGCAATCTCTTACACTGAGCGGAGCGCGATGCAATTTACTCTGCAAATTCCCGACGATCTTGCCGCGAATTGGCTGTTGGCTCTGTTGGTGGGGCTCGGTGCTGCTGTTTGGGTTCCTTGGCGATGGATGATCAGCCTCGCTCATATGGGAAAATGACTCTGTGACGGATGAACACAGGTGTTTTTCTTCATCTGTGAACATCTGTGACATCTGTGGATAAATCCGGGTGATCGCTGCCTTGCGTGTCCGGGCCAAGGCATCCTGGGACGCCGCCAGTCACATGACCGGCTGGAATAGCGACTGTTTCCGCACCGGCCGGGATGATCCGGTGGGACTCGATCCGGTACCACACGTCATTCGGGGATCTGCCCCGATACCCGCGGCAGCCCGTAGCGGGCACTGCGCCCGCCGCCGGGCAGGCTGATCAAGGCACCGAGCTGGAGCAGGGTCGCCAGGTCGCGCGTCGCGGTCGCCTTCGAGCAGCCGGTGATGCCGATATATTTCCCGGCCGTCATGCCGCCCTCGAATCCGGCCGGACCCGCGGCGAACATCCGGGCAATCGCTTTTTGGTGACGGCCGTTGAGACGATCGCGAAATCGGTCGAAATAGCGCGCCTTCTCGACCACGAAGTCGATCTGCGTGCGGGCGATATCTTGGGCCTTGAGCACCGTTGCGACGAACCAGGTGAGCCAGTCATCGATCTGAAGCCCCGCACGTTGGCTGCGCTCCAACAGCGCATCGTAGGTCTTCTTGTCGGCCTCGATGCAGGTGGCGAGGCTGGACAGTGGCGGGTACCCGAGGTCTTGGGCAATGGCGTGATCGGCGATAGCCCGCCCGACTCGGCCGTTGCCGTCGTCGAACGGATGGATCGATTCAAACCACAGATGCGCAATGCCGGCTCGCAGCGGTCCGGGAAGCGGGTTCTTGTTGATGGTAGGGTCGGTCGCGTTGTACCAAGCCAAAAATCGGGCCATCTCCTGCGGCACCTGTGATGACGGTGGTGCTTCGTAATGCACCCGCTGTTTGCCGATGTAACCGGAGACGATCAGCATCGGCGCGTCGCCGCGACGAAAGACGCCCCGCTCCAATGCATGGGACGGGCGCTCCGGGATCACCATGGTCTGCCAGATTCCGAGCAAAGCGGCGTCCAGCGGCCGGGCAACGTTGTCGCGAACGGACACCATGAGGGCCGCGATCCCGTCGGCCCGCGGGTCTCGGGACAGGGTGTCTTTCGGAGTCAGTCCGATGTAGGCTTTGATTGAGGAGCGGACCGACGCACGATCCAGTTGTTCGCCTTCAATGGCACTGGTCTTGATCGCCTCGGAAACGAGCAGGTCCACCAGGGCTTCCCGTCGGTCATCGACGGCCAATCGCGACACGGTACCCGCGAGTGCCTCGGCCCGACACCGGTACTCGGCGACGGTCGAAGCCAGGCGGCTCGCATCAAAACTGAAGGTCGGCCAGTCAGGCCGTTGCCAGATCCACATGAGCCGATTATAGGCCCTATTCGGCTCAGGTCGGCGGCGACGGCACCGCGCGCTCTACGGAGGCGCCGGCCTGGTTGTAAACCGGGCCGTTTCGCGATCTGCGCGGTCGTCGGTCCGCACAGCGGACCCTACGGTCGGTCCGCACAGCGGACCGTCCGCGGCCGGCCGCAACGATGATCGAGGCCGCGCCGCAGGGCGCCCTACTCCACCGGCTCAGTTGTAGACCAGCTCCGACCAACGCTTCTCGTTGATCAGCGTCTGCTTGCACGCCTTCCAGGCGTCGGCGGATCCGGCCTGATCCGCCATGACCTTGTCCAGGACGGTGGCGATGCGCCCGAGTCCGGCAACGAATACATGGGTCTTGGGGTCCTGGATGAGCCCCCAGGCTTCGGCCGCGTGCTCACTCAGTCCTTGCTCCAGGGCATCGGAGGAGCGCATCAGCGGACGCTGGGCCAGCGACTTGAAGGCTTTGAAGGTGGCCTCGTCGTAATAGTCGGCGAGGTCGGTGGTCTCATCGTTGGCATACATGAGATCGAGCCCGGTCCGGCCGCCGTAATAGAGGCGCACCTGACCCTGCCAACCGCCGCGGCGTTCGTAGATGAGCTGAGCGAAGGCGCGGAAGGGGGCGATGCCGGTGCCGGTGCCGATCATCAGCAGATTGGCGTTGCTATCCAGCGGCATCTTGAATGGGCTGAGATAGGGTCCGCTGATCGTCAAGCGGTCGCCGGGCTTGGCATCGCAGAGATAATTGGAGGCGATGCCGGGGTAACGCTCACCGCTCACCTCATCAATCGAGAAGCAGCGGCGTACCAGGAGATCCAGGGCGACGCCCGCGTCCTGCGGCACGCTGCGCGCATTGGCGATCGAATAACGCCGCACATGATAGGGGTTGCCGAATGGATGGGGGCCGGGGACGACCACCCCGATGCTCTGACCCTCAACGAACTGGAAGGCCGGGTCGAGAACTTGGATCGACAAATGGCGCACTTCATCGGCAGCGGCCGGAGTGATGCGCTTGCTTTCTTTAATAATCGCTTCAGTGGTGGGGCCGATATCGGCCGGCAGCTCGCTCATGCAGTGCTCCAAATGGATGGTCTTGCCAAATAGTGTTGATTGCGCTGATCAGCTGACCGCTGATCGCGATTGCTCAATCCCGCTCGCAGTTGCCCTTACCGCAGGAGCAGCCGCCGCCGCACCCGCCATCGCCGCGGAAGGGACCCAGTTCCGGGTAGCGCCGCGCGAAGCGGGCATAGGCCGCCTGCACCCAAAGCCAGCCCAGCATGACGGCGAAAATCACCAGGGATGCGGTGAGCGCCTTAACCATGGGAGCCCCCCAGCCCGGCGAAGCCCATGAAGGCCAGGGACAAGAGCCCGGCCAGCATCAGGGTCAGGGCCGCGCCTTGGCTCACGTCCGGCACCCGCGCCAGGGCCAGGCGTTCGCGCAGCCCGGCCATCAGCATCAGTGCCAGGGTGAATCCCGCCCCGGCACCCAGGGCGTAGACCAGACTCTGGATGAAGTCGTATTCCTTCTGTGTCTGAAACAGGGCCAGACCGAGGACCGCGCAATTGGTGGTGATGAGCGGCAGGAAGATACCCAACGACCGGAACAGAGCGGGGCTATAGCGCTTGACGAACATCTCGACGAGCTGCACGGTCGAGGCGATGACCGCGATGTAGCAAATCAGCCGCAGGAACTCGAGTTCCAGGTTGACCAGCAGCCAGTTGATTCCGAACGCCGCGGCGGAGCTGACCAGGAGCACGAAGATCACCGCCAACCCCATGTTCCAGGCGGTCTCTTTTTTCGACGAGACACCCAGGAAGGGGCAGATGCCGAGAAACATCGCCAATACGAAATTGTTGACGATCGCGGCGTTCAGAAAGATCGACGGGAGCGACTCAGCGTGCATTGGCGGGAACTCCAGTCGGCGCATCGGCGCGACGCTCGCCGCGTTGTTTGATCCAGTTGAACAACAAGAGCCAGGCACCCAGTACGAAGAAACCGCCGGGGGGCAGGACCATCACCACCCAGGGCTGGAATCCAGCGCCGAACAGGTGCAGACCGAACAGGGTACCGCTGCCCAGGATTTCACGCACCGACCCCAGCGCGAACAGGGCGATCGTGAAACCGGCACCGATTCCCAGGCTGTTCACCAGAGTCGGCACCAGACGCTGCTGCGAGGCATAGGCCTCGGCGCGGCCCAGGATGATGCAGTTGACCACGATCAGCTGGATGAACGCGCCCAGCGCGGCATAGAGGTCCAGACTGATGGCCTGAATGGCGTAGTCCACGATGGTCACGAAGGTCGCGATGATCACGATATAGCTCGCGATCCGCACCTGCTTGGGAATCCAATTCCGCAGCCCGGAGATCAGCGCCCCCGAGCCGGCAAGCACGAAGGTCGTCGCGAGCCCCATCGAGATGGCATTGATCGCCGAGTTGGATACGGCCAGTGTCGGGCACATACCGAGCAGCATGACGAAAACCGGGTTCTCTTTCCAGAGTCCCCGAACGAAGGTATCCAGACTCAGATCTTCCTGATGTTTCGGCAATTCGGCCATGGTGTCAGTCCTGCCCGGTGTGGTTGGCCGCGGTGAGCTTCGCGAGATCCCGCTGGATCGCCGGCGTGGCCCGTTGTGCGGCGGTATTAGCCGCCTTACCCATGGCATTGGAGGAGAGGGTCGCGCCGCTGATGGCGTCGATCTGCCAGGGGTGGGTCTTGGTGCCGTGCTTGACGGTCACAATAGGATTGATGAGTGCCGTCCCGTCGGCGTTCAGCTTGGCATCAAGCGCCTTCAGATTCTCCAGAAACTCCGGATCGGTTTCCATCTTGTCACCGAATCCCGGAGTCTCGGTCATTTGCAGTATTTTGCTGCCGACGATGCACTGGCAGGCGGGGTCGTAATTGAACAGCACGGTCACCGGCCCGGCGTAGCCATTGCCGACACCGGTGATCGCGACGCCCTTGAGTTGGTCGGCCGCATCATAAGCGGCATAGATCAGTTCGCCCTGAACACCCTCCCCCGCCGGCACCAACCCGGCGTCGGTCAGGACGAAGTCGCGCTTGGTGACGGCGCCCGGAACGACCCGGAAGACCGCCTGCTCGGTCCGCACGCGTTGATTCTCCGCGATGATCGGCAGCGTGAATTGATACGCCAGCACCACCAGCAGACCGGAGATCAGCGAGATCCCCCCCAGCGTGCGCAGCATGGCGAAGGTCGGCGTTGCATCCGGCGGGGCCTGCGGTGCCTCGACTTGTACGTCATTGGTCATAGTCGGAAAAAACCTGTTGATCCTGAGAACGTCCGGTCACCCGCGCGTTGCGGTGACCGCGCTGATCCACCCTGACGGCGGTGGCGGCATCCCGGCACCGCGCGGTACCGGACGGTGCGCCCCCATCGCGAGCCGCGGGCGCACCCGCGGCCGGGGATCAGGACTTGGCACGCGCCTTTTTCACCGCCCCATAGACCCGCGGCTGAGTCCAGGCCGAGATCAGCGGACCGGCGGCATTGCCGAGCAAAATGGCATACATCACCCCCTCCACCAAGCCACCGAAGAGCCGGATGATCACCGTCAGCGCCCCGATGAACACGCCGTAGATGATCGCCCCCCAGGGTGTCACCGGCGAGGCCACCATGTCGCTGGCCATGAACCAGGCGGCGAGCATCAGACCGCCGGAACACAGCACGAACCAGGGCGAGGGATAGAGGCCGGGATCGACCAGCCAGAACGGCAGCGCGGTGAGCGCGGCGCCCGCCAGCACGCTGGCCGGGATGCGCCAGTCCAGACAGCCGCGCCAGGCCAGCCACAGACCGCATACCAGGATCAGCAGGGCCGAGGTCTCGCCCGCCGAACCCGATACCAACCCGGCGAAGGTGTCCCAGGCCGGTGTTTCGATATGCTGAAACTTCTGCATCGCCAGGGGGGTGGCACCGGTCCAGGAGTCGACGCCCAGCCCGGCGATCCAGTCAGTCACCGACTCCGGGCGCATGAAGGGTGCGGTCAGCGTGGTCGGGATCAGTTCAACGAAGCGGCTTGGGGCGAAGGCCGGGGTCCAGGTGGTGATCGCCACCGGAAACGCGGCCTGCACGAAGGCCCGGCCGATCAGGGCCGGATTCATCACGTTGTAGCCCAAGCCGCCGAACAGTGCCTTGCCGAGCCCGATACCCACGAAAGCCGCCACCGCGGCCATCCACAACGGAAAGCCGGGCGGCAGGGTGAGTCCGAGCAGGATGCCGGTGATGACCGCCGACCAGTCGGCCACCGTATTGCCCGCCCCGCGCAGGCGCGAGAACCAGGCTTCGGTGGCCACCGCGGCACCGGTGGTCGTCGCCAACAGCAGGGCGGCGCTGAGCCCGAACTGCCAGATGGCGAAGGCACAGATCGGCAGCATGGCGTACACCACGCTGCGCATGATCTGCTGCACATTGAGCGCCCGCTTGAGGTGCGGGGAGGTGCGGATCTCGATGCCTTTAACCATGGCGGCTTAGTTCTTCCTCTCCCGGTTGATCGACTTGGCGATACGGAAATACTGGGTCAGCGGGATGTTCGACGGGCAGACATAGGCGCAACTGCCGCACTCGAAACACTGATCCAGATTGTAGCCCTGGGCCATGAGCCCGTACTCGCGCGCCTGCGCCAACTCACCCAGCATGGAGGGATTGAGGTTGATCGGACAAGCCTTGAGACATTCGCCGCACTTGATGCAGGGATAGACCTGACGCCGCGCCGGATCGTCCTCGTCGCGCTCCAGGGCCACGATCCCGGAGACGCCCTTGGTGACCGGCACATCGATCGAGGACACCGACATGCCCATCATGGCCCCGCCCAGAATCACCTGACCCAGGGTTGGCTTGATCCCGACATGGTTCAGCAGGAAACGCACCGGTGTACCGATCGGCACCATGAAGTTGCCGGGGTTGGCCACCGCCGGCCCACTCACCGTCACCACCCGCTCGATCAGGCCGCGGCCCTTGGGCAGCAGATCGCCGATCTGCGCCAGGGTGCCGACATTGAACACCGCCACGCCCACATGGGCGGGCAGGCCGCCGACCGGCACCTCCTTGCCGAGCAGACTCTTGATGAGCATCTTCTCGGCGCCCTGCGGGTATTTGCTCTCGACCGCCTCGGCGGTGATCGGCAGATTGGCGGGCAGCTTGGCGCGGATTTGATCCACCGCGTTCAGCTTGTTGTCCTCCACCCCGATGATGGCCCGCTTGGCCCCCGTGATTCGCATGATCAACCGGATGCCGCGCAGCAGGGCGTCGGTCTGCTCCAGCATCACCCGGTGGTCACAGGTGAGATAGGGCTCGCACTCGCACCCGTTGACGATCACCGTATCGATCACCGCGTCCTTGGGCGGCATGAGCTTCACATGACTGGGGAAAGCGGCACCGCCCAGACCCACCAGACCGGCTTCCTGCACCGCCGCCACGACTTCCTCGTTGGTCATGGAATCGATGTCGTGGCCGGTGTCGAACAGCACCTGCTGCGGGTCCGCCTGGTAGACCTTGAGATAGATGGCCATCGTCTTGGGGCCTTCCGGGGTCGGCGCCAGGTCGATCGCCTGAATCACCCCGGTGGCCGGCGCGTGCATGGGCACCGAGACGAACCCGGCGGCGCGGGCGATCGGCTCGCCCCGCACCACCTCTTGACCGACCTGCACCAGGGGCTGCGACGGCGCCCCCCGATGCTGGGCCAGCGGCAGGACCAGCACCGGCGCGAACGGCAGACGCCGGATCGGCTTGTCCGCGGTCCATTCTTTATGCTCCACGGGATAGATCCCGTGGGGGAAGGTCTTGCGCTTGCGGAAGATCCGCAGCAGCCCGGACCCATGGCCGCCGGGGCGGGCGGAGGCCGGGCGCAGACCGGCGAGCATGCGCGCGATCATCGGCCGCCAGGTGCCGCCCGCCCCTTTCGGCGGGTCTTGTGAGGTGCCGTTGCTCATGGCTACTGGTATTTCTCCGCCCGCTTGATCAGTTTATCGACCCCGGCCTCGGCCGGATTGAAGGGCGTTCCCGGATGGATGCACCCGGCGGTGCACTTCTCGGCCGCCTTGACGATATCCTTGAAGGGTCCGCCGCGGGCATCCGCCACCTCGGCCTGCTTGGCCCCGTTGTACTTGAAGATCTTCGGGTTGATGTTGATGCACTCGTCGCAGGCCGTGCACTCCGGGGTGTCGATCCACACCGGCGACCAATCCCCGGCACCGGCACCGGCACCGGCGCTGTCGGCCTGGATGCCGATGCCGCCGTTGCCGCCGAGTGCGGTCAGCGCGCCCATGTCCCCGCCAGCCATCGCGAGCAGGCTGCTGGTGAGCTTCTGCGCCATTTCGGCCTTCGCCTGATTGCGGATCTGTTCCACGTCGACCTGATTGAGTTGGCCGCAGATACCGCGTAACTGGGACCAGTAGCCCCGGCGCTCTTCCGTGGAGAGCACCAGTTCCGCGGACACCAGGACGCGCATCAGTCGGTTCTTGCCGTCCACTCCCCAGATGTAGGGGAACATCCCCTCCCGTTCGTCTTCGGACAGATCCAGGAACTCCGCCAAGGGCACCATGGAGTCGTTCCAGGTCTCGGGCGGCGCTTTACGGAAGTGCTTGCGGAAGCGCCCCTCGCTCATCGCGAAGTCGGCGAAGGTGAAGGGCACGGTCATTTCGGCCGGTGCGCCCTTGTCGTCGGTGTACTTCAGGGTCCAGGAGATCCAGTCCTGGTCGATGTTCGGATTACCCTCGACCGAGCAGCACTCCTCGAAGGTGGTGCCTGCGTCCGGGTCGAAACGGAACAGCGGATACGCACGCGACTCAACGGCCATCCGCGCCTGACGGGTGGACATATCATCGCCGATCCCGTGTTCCGGCTGGCAGGAACTATAGACATTGAACAGGGTCGGATGACGACTGTTCAGACCGTCGATATAGCCCTCCAGCAAATGGGTCATATGCGAGGTCGCACTGGACAGGACAAAGCACCCGCGATGCGCCGCACCGATCAGCGCCACCTCCTTGCGGATCTCGGTCTTGCCCCGCCCGACCTTGCCGTAGGGCGCCATGTCCGCCACCTGGCCGATGAAGCCGGAGGTACAGGACTGACCACCCGTATTGGAATAGACCTGGGTATCGAGCACCAGGACCTTCACCGGATGGGACGAGGCGAGGACGCGCGAGAGGTTCTGGAACCCGATGTCGTACATGGCCCCGTCACCGCCCACCGCGACCACCGGCGGACACAGCCGCCACTCCTCTTCGCTGAACTGCTTCCAATCGTAATAGGTGAAGAACTTGTGATGCTCGGCCTCGTTGTACTTGCCTTCCAGCTCCAGCCGCGCCATCCGCACCGCCTTGAAACCCTCGGCCATCTTGCACATGTGGCCCTCGAAGAGCCCGAGCGCGATGGATGGCGAATCCTGGAACAGGTGATTGGTCCAGGGGAACGGATAGGGGTTATAGGGCCAGGTGGAACCCCACACCGAGGTGCAGCCGGTGGAGTTCACGATGCCCATGGTCGAGCGCGGCTGCGGCTTGGTGTATTGGGTCTTGAGATGCCGCAGCTTATCGAGCAGTCCGGTGACCCAGCGCAGCCATTCCGTGTCGACCGGCTGACCGCTGCGGTCGAGTTGAGCGGAGAGGTCCGACAGCGTGAGGTCAGTATGCTTGCTGCTGTCGAGCGCCCGTACGATGGCGGCGCTGTCGCTCAGGTTGACCCCGGCGGCGAGCTTGAGGCGCACATGGGTTTCCAGCCGGTTGATGAGGTCGTCGAGCTCGGCCAGATGGGCCTTGACCCGCGGCTGCATCAGGGCGGCAACCGTAGCGGTGAAGAGATGGATGACCGTCTTCTCGCCGCAGCCCATGCAGGACCCGTCGCCCGACACCATGGACTGGTAATTGCCCTTATCGAGCAACAGGGTCTCCAGGGCACCCACCTTGCCGTCCAGATCGTCGATGCGGATGAACGACGGGTCGGTGGTCGGCAGCGCCAGCCAGGTCTTCCAGCGGGCCTGCATCTGCACGATGCTGTCGGGGGTCTGGGGCTCGGCGATCAGGGCGCCGTCGCCGCAGACCTCGATGCACTCCATGCAGCCTTTGCAGGTATAGGGATTCACGGTGATGCTGAAGAGTCCGCCCGTGCCCGGCTGCTTCTTCTCACGATTGGTCCAATACGGCTTGGTAATGGCAAACTGGTAATCGCCCAGCGCGGCCATCATCAGGCCCATTTCCTTCTCCAGCACCGGCTTCTGCTCCGGCTCACCGCTGAAGGCCGCCAGGGTTTCGAGCACCGCCCGATCCATCAGGGTGCGCATATCGGCGGCTTCCCCGGCGCCCGCGATCAGTTCACGCAGGCGCTTCTCCACATTGCGGGTCTCACGGCGCAGGTGCTGGGTGGGCAGGGTCCGTTCGACCCGGTTGATGGCGGTGGCGAAGATATCTGAGATGGTGTTCACCAGGCCCGGGATGGCGCTGTCCGGGCACACGGAGAAACAGTTGCCGCAGGCGGTGCAGTTTTCCGGAAGGTATTTCGGATAGTCGAACCGGATCTGTGTCATGTCACGGTAGACACCGGTGGAGGCCGGCATCAGCGACACCGCCATCTGCGGGTCGACCAGATTGTCGCTGCCGCGGCCGGTGGCATAGAAGACGCCGGTCTGCTCCCAGAACCGATGCACGTCGGTGATGCCGCCATCGCCCTCGGGCAGCGTCTTCAGCATGACCGGCAGCCCCGGTGTCTTGCGCGAGATGAGTTGACCGGCGATGACCGGCTTGTCTTTGATCTCGATAATCTCGTCGAAGCCGCGGCGTACGATACGCAGGTTGTCCTGCACCACCCGCTCGCCCTTACCGCCGAACTTCTCGCGCAATTGATCGCCGATCGCCGTGAACAGACCCTCCTCGGTGAGTCCGGACCGCTCCATCAGGGGCGAGGCCGCAAAGAAGGCACCCTGGAAGGCATTGCCCTGCATGCGGTATTGCATCTCGACATCGGACGCCTCTTCACGGGCGATCTTGAACCCGTCGATATAAAAGACGCGGATCCCGTTGTCGATCATGAATTTGCGGGCCTGGGGCGGAAAGCTCGCCCACACCTGCTCGGGATTGTCGAGGCTCGACTGAACGATGAAGGAACCGCCTTTATCGAGCCCGGAAAGCGGGTTCGAATGGGTGAACACATTGGGGTCAGGCGACATCACCACATCGACATAGGTGTATTCGCAATTGAGCCGGATTTCCTCCGGAGCGGCGGACAGAAAGTAGGTGGTCGGCTGACCCTTCTTTTCCGAACCGTATTTGGGATTGGCCCGGATATCGAAACCGAGCAGTTCATAGAGCGTCATGGCCAGGTTCTTGCCCGTGGTCACGGCACCCCAACCACCGACCGAGTGCATGCGCACCGTGATGGCGCCCTTGGGCAACAAATTCGGATTCTCGCTGCCGCGCAGCGCCAGATCCCCAATACCGGGATAGGCATCGGTGAGCCGATGGATGCGAATTTCATCCTTGGGATCGGCCGCCTCGCGCACGAAATCGACCGACAGATAATAGAAGCTGCGGCGCTTGCCGTTCGGCAGCATATTCTCCACCGCGGCGATCAGACCCTCCGGCTGCAGATCGCGCGACCCCAATCCATAGCAGCCGGAATAGAGTCTGGGCATGTCGCCCTGCTTGTAGGTGGGATACGCCGGATAGGGGAGCGCTTCGCCCTTGCCCACGGCGGCGTTTTCCAGACATTTGGCGAGTGCCGCGCGCACCTCGCGCATGATCGGCAAATCTTCAGCCAACGGCTGATCGGTCCGTTCGAGCACCGCCACCCCGCGCTTGCCCTGGAGCAGACGGGCGATCAGGTCACCCGGGAAGGGGCGCCACATGGTGAGATTCACCACGCCGACCTTGAGCTTGCGGGTGTCGCGCAGATAGTCCACGACCGCCTCGGCCTGGGTCACCATACTGCCCTGGCCCAGAATCAGATACTCGGCGTCATCGATGGAATAGCCGCTGGCCCGCCGGTAGCGCCGACCGGTGAGGTTGTAAAACTCGTCCATCGCCCGATCGGCGATCGCCTCGATGTGATCAAAGAAATAGGGACGCTGACCGGCTACCGCCTGCATATAGGCATCCTGGTTCTGCACCGGGCTGGACAGCGCCGGATTGTCCACGTCCCACAGCATGGGGACGCGCCGCCGGGTCTCCCCGTAGATCATCTTCTGTGCCGGCGTGGGACAAGGAATAATGTCGTCCGGACGACCCAGGTATTCGGCGATCAGTTCACGCTCCGGGACACGCAGCGGCTCGATCAGGTGGGTGGTCAGAAAGCCATCCTGGCCGACCGCGGCGGGGGTGAGCGAGAGTTCAGCCACCTTGCGCGCAATCACGCTCAGGTCCGCGGCCTCCTGGGCGCTCTTGCCGAAGACCTGAAAGAAGCCGGTATCGTCGATACAGTGGTAATCATCGTGGCCGCAGTGGACGTTCAGTGACGCCTTGGTGATGGCGCGGGCGCCGATATTGAGCACATAGGGCAGCCGCTTGCCGACCGCCCCATAGAGCGACTCGTGCATGAAGGCCACGCCCTGGGCGGAAGAGAAATTCACCGCCCGCAGGCCGGTCATCGACATGCCGGCAGTCACGGCGGCCGCGGCGTGCTCGGATTCAGGTTCGACGAAGATCAGCGGATTGCCGGAAATGTTGATATGACCGGCAGCCACCTCCTCGGCCCAGTACTCACCCATCTGAGTCGATGGGGTGATCGGATAGGCCCCCGCGGCGTCCGACGCCTCCCGCTCGCACATGATCACGGCCGTGTTGCCGTCCATCGCCATACGAATGCCGGGGTATTTGAACTGTTTTTCGTCTTTCTTAGCGGACATGGGGCTTCTCGTGTGGTGGGCTGTCGGCGATCGATTGCCAGCCTTCAACTGATAAAAAAGTCAAGGCGCCAAGTGCGCCGAGCGATCTCTGTCGCGGTCGCGTGTCGACCGACCGCAAGCACCGCGCTTGCGTTGTCAACGGCGCCGCAACCATCCGAATTGAGCAAACTGGGGGGATACGGGCAACGTCTGCGCAGACGCCGACCGCTTCCTCGAAACGGTCAGGCCGTCGGCAAGGCGGCTTTACGGATGACCTTCTTCGCATCCCGCCCCTTGAGCTTGGAGCCGTCCGCTTCAAGCCAGACGATCGCTCCCGTCGGGCAGCGTTCGATCGCCACATGGGACGCGAGGGCGTTCTTCGAGTAGTCGATCACCGCCAGATTGTCCTTGATTTCGATCAGACCCTCGGGCGAATCCTGAGCACAGCGGCCGCAGGCGGTGCACACCACGTCGCAGTCCGCCTCGGCCACGTCGCCGATGCCATGACTGAGACAGGCAACCCAGAGGCGATGGCTGACCGGGTGCAGACTCAGCAGATTCTTGGGGCAAACCTCGACACAGTCGCCGCAGGCCGTGCATTTCTGTGTATCCACGATCGGCAGACTGAAGCTGTCGAGTTTGATGGCGCCGAAATCACAGACCGTCATGCAGTCGCCAAACCCCAGACATCCCCAGGAGCAGCCTTTGCCGCCACCCGACACCAGGGCCGCGCCCCGGCAGGACTTGACGCCGCGGTAGGACGCCTTGGTGTAGGCCACGTGGCTGCCGCCGGCACAGGCGAGACGCGCCACTTGGCGCTCGGCAAAACCCACGGCGACACCCAGAAAATCAGCGATGAGCTGATTCATGGATCCGGCGTTGACCGTGCAGGCACCGGGGGCGGCATCGCCGCGGATCACGGACTCGGCGAACTGCCGGCAACCCGGACTGCCGCAGGCCCCGCAGTTGGCCCTGGGCAGCAATTCCTCCACTTGATCGATGCGAGGATCTTCAAAGACATAGAGTCGCTTGTTGGCGACAACCAGGATGCCCGCCAGGGTCAGACCAAGAACGGTCATGAAGCCGACGGCAGTCAGGATAGGTTCAATCAGAATGGGTTCCATAGAGGCTTGAGTATGACCCGATCGCGGTGAACCGCCGGACGCTACGTCACCTGCGCCGACCCGCGGGACGGGCCTGATAACCGGGCGCTGGGAACGTCAGCCAAGTCGGTAACTGAATGACTCGGGATGGTAATGTTTTATCAACGCCAAAATTGTCCTTTTCGTTAATGGTGAGTATAGAAATCAGCAGAAGCGATCCGTCGCAGCCCGATGAACCTTAGAGATCAATGTATGATCGAGATGTCAACCATTTTAGTTACGTGGTTTAGCGCCACCGACGATCACTCGGCGCAGACTCCGGAATCGTATAATCACTATACGCTTATATTCGATAGTGCTTATTAATATCAAAGAGGAGCCTTGACAGATCGATGATTCGCTGGATCGAATTCTTGACCGCGCCTCTTAAACCGCGTCCGGCGCGAAATGCGTAATTTTCATCGCATACCGCGCTGGGCGCGGTTTAGTCGCTACCGCGAGTCCGGTATGCTGCGTAGCGCGGGCGTAAACTCCGCGCTTCTTCATCGCCGACCGCCGCGTCATGACTCCCCTTGTCCTCACCGTGTTCCTGCTGGTCTATCTCGGGATGATCCTGGGCGGACTGCCGTTCCTGAAGCTCGATCGGACCGGGGTCGCGCTGCTCGGGGCCATCGTCCTGGTGGCGAGCGGGGCGGTGACCGAGGAGGCGGCGCGCGCGGCGATTCATACGCCGACGCTGGCGTTGTTGTTTTCGTTCATGGTGGTGTCCGCCCAACTGCGGCTGGGCGGCTTCTACGACTGGGCGACGCGGCGCCTGGGCGCCTTGCCGGTGCAGCCGCCGCTGCTCCTGGGCGCACTGATCGCGGTGGCAGGCGGACTCTCGGCGGTCTTCAGCAACGACATCGTGTGCCTGGCCATGGCCCCGGTCTTGGCGGAACTCTGTCTCGCGCGGCGGCTGGACCCGGTACCCTTCCTGCTGGCGCTCGCCTGTGCCGCCAACATCGGCTCCGCGGCGACCCTGATCGGCAACCCCCAGAACATGCTGATCGGGGAAACACTGCACCTGTCGTTCACCGACTATCTCGCCCAAGCCGCGCTGCCGACCGGGTTAGGACTGGCGGTGGCCTGGAGCCTGATCCTGGTTCTCACCCGTGGGCGCTGGGCACTGCCCGACGGACTGCCCAGGGCCGTTGCCGCCACGGAACTGCAGGCGGAACCAGGCCGACGGCTCGATCGTTGGCAGAGTGCCAAAGGGCTCGCGGTCGCCGCGCTGCTGTTCGCCGCCTTCCTGTTCGTGCCCTGGCCGCGCGACCTGCTGGCCCTGGCCGGGGCCGGATTCCTGTTGACCAGCCGGCGGCTGCACTCCCGGCGGATGCTCGGGCTGGTCGACTGGGAACTCCTGGTGCTTTTCATGGGATTGTTCGTCGTCAACCACGCGCTTCAGGCGACCGGCATCCCGGCACAAGCGGTGACTGAACTCGCCGCCGTCGGCATCGACCTGCGGGACCCGGCGCCGTTGTTCGTCGCAAGCTTTCTGCTGAGTAATCTGGTCTCCAACGTCCCGGCCGTCATGCTGCTGCTGCCGACCGCCACCCACCCGTTGGGCGGCACCCTGCTGGCGCTCTCCAGCACCCTGGCCGGCAATCTGTTCATCGTCGGCAGCATCGCCAACATCATCGTGGTCCAGGCGGCGCAGCGGCGCGGCATCCCGATCGATTGGCGGCGCCATGCGCGCATCGGCGTGCCGGTGACCCTGTGCACACTCGCGGTGGCCGCGGTCAGCTTGTGGCTGGGGGGGCGGGTCTGAGGGGGCGCAGGTCTTGATCGCAATCCCGACCAGCGGCCTGCGTAGTCACGGCTTCCAGCCCAGACAGTGTCAGGCCAGGATGGCCTGACTACGTACCCGGCGAGCCCAAGTGGCCGGAATCTTGATCGAGGCCTTCGCGGGCCTTGATCATCGTTCCGGCCACCCCCCGCTAGGCCGCCACCGGCAGGAGCGAAAGCGGCTTGGGTGGGCGGGGTCGTCGGCGCGCTGGTGACGGGGGTAGCGGCATCCGCTGGAGCACCAGCGCGAACAACGCCGCGTGGGCTTGGCCGAAGAAACGCTCGGCGGCCGTGGTGCCGTCGGCCCGGCGGATGTGGAAGTTATGTACCGCGGTCAGTGCCGCGAGCTTTTGATCGCTCAGGCGATGCCGGCCATGATGATGCAGGGACAGTTGACCGTTGCGACCCTCCACCGCGGAACTGCTGCGCTGGAACAGGTCCGCGCAGTCGCCGGCCACCTGTTCGAGGCGCGCGCGCTCGGTCGCCGACAGGGCGTTGAGCGGATGATCGGGTTGGCCGAGCGGTTCGAGCAACTGACGGCTCAGGGCGCGCAGCCGGTGGCGCGGTTCGGCGTGCGTGCTGCGTGCCGCGACCCGTTCCAGGTAGAGCGCCGGGATCACCTGCGTCAGGAGGGCGTGTTCCAGGGCGGGCGACAGATTCAGTGCCTCGACCTTGGCCTGCACGGTCGCGAAGAAAAAGGTGATGGTGGCGAGGAACTGAATGGTCAGGCGCTCGGCTTTGGCCAGGCGCGCGCGCGCCCGTGTCGGCAGATCGGCCGCGTCGGCCAGCTGTTGCAGCCGCGCCCACACGTCGGCAAAGCGTTGCGCGATACGCTCCACGGGCTGCGCCTGTCCGTGCGCCAGGTCATAGGGGTGATAGAGGGTTCCCAGTTCGCGCACCAATGCACGCGCGTCCGTCTGACGCGCCTGCGCCTGCGTGTGGTCGGCTTCGGCCTGCACCACGGCGGCCACAGCGTCTTCAATCCGCGCCGCGAAGGCGGGTGGACGCCCGCAGGGACGCGGCGACTGCGCTTCATAGGCCCGCGCGGCGGCCCGCGCAGCGTCCAATCGCCCCTGCGCGGCCACGACGTTAGCGCCGGCCTGCTTCACCTGGCGGGCCAGGTGCAGGCTGGTGCCCTTCGACACCTCCTGTTGTCCATGGAACAGGTCCGGTGAGTGATGGGCTGCAAAATCTGTTTCGATATGCCGGCGCAACGCGGTGGCCTCATCGCTGGTGCCCTGCATCACCGTGACGTTCAAGCCGGCCAGGGCGTCGCGTAACGCCAGCGTCCAGGTGGCCGCCGTGCGATCCGCCGCGTACTGTTCCGCCAGCAGAAAATTCGATACCGGCTCCAGCGCGACCAACAAGATCTGCGGATCAAAGGTCTCATCCTCCGCCGCCGTGATCGCGCGGTGCGGCATGCCCACCGCCAGCAGCGCCCGTTGCTCACGCGCCGTGGCGACCACCGCCGCCTCCAGTGCGACATTGAGCGCCTGTTGGGTCCCGTAACTCGCACCGACGAACGCCGACAACCCACTCAACTCCAGGAATTGGCACACCAGCCGCACCCCGGCACCGCCTTGCAGCGTGATGACAACGTGCGCCGCCACCACGATCTGGTGCAGCCACTGGACACCCTCGGGGGTCGCCACGAACGCCGCCAAGACCGCCGGGGCCGCGCCGACTGGGGTCGGCTGACACCAGTCCTGCAAGGTGCTGCGGGCCACCCCAAGCTCCGCGGCGACGTGCCGTTGGGGTTGCCCCTGCGCCAAGCGCGCTTCGGCGGCCTCTCGCTGTTGCGCTCGCTCCAGGCGCGAGCGGTGCTTCACGACCACCCGCGGGCCGCCCGCCGGGTCGCGCCCGATGGCATCGACCCCCGTGTCTGCGCTACAGTCAAGCCCGGCAGGACCTTCGATCATGTTCCGTTACCCTCGGTTGGTTTGCACTGCCAAGGGTACGCAATTTCGGGGGTCCTGCCACTCCCCCGCAGGCGCTTAACCAAGCCCTAGACTGGGTCTTGGCCGGATTTATGATCAAGGCCATGAAATTTCTCTCAAAAAAGGACATAAGGATTTCGTCGCAATTGTGACCGCGCG
>JACDZJ010000140.1_pt1 | contig 33031 bp, 30 predicted proteins | sample 7365721 | NCBI WGS metagenome assembly JACDZJ01 (sample SAMN15143480, study PRJNA637477) | pond metagenome | biome: freshwater wetland ecosystem [ENVO:00000243]; feature: pond [ENVO:00000033]; material: pond water [ENVO:00002228]; isolation source: pond water containing pink berries ... | reverse complement strand
GATTCGACCAAGCGGCATAAGTTCCCGTAAATCAAAGGAGCAGAAACAACCCTGCTCCTTTGATAACGGGAACTAATATCCCTCATGATCCACCACTTCATGGGCTTCCAGTTTCTTCCCGTCCATCTTGCTCCACACATAGGCGATATAGGCGAGGACAAAGGGAATTCCCAGGGCCACATAGGTCATGGCGGTGAGGGTGTAGTGGCTTGAGGAGGCATTGGCAATGGTCAGACTGGACTGAAGATCCGCCTTGGACGGATAAAAGGGCGTATTGTTAAATCCCGCCAGGAAAAAGATCGACAGGCCCACCAGCACCGTACCCAGTCCAGCCAGCCAGATCCCCTTGGAGCTGCCATTGAAGACGGTGATCAGCACCGCCACGATCACCAGAACCAGACCCACCAGCAGCAGTCCCAGAACCAGCGGCATGGCCAGCAGATTGAGAAGGTACTTGTTGGCTACCATGGAGACCACACCAGCCTCATCAACGCTGAAGCCCCGCATCAGAATAAGGGAGACCAGCACATAGAGCAGGAAAGGCAGGGCGCAGACGAAATTAATCAAAACCGCCTTGCGCAACCGGGCCTGAAACTCGTCCATTCCTGAAAAGTCTATATTATTGAGCAGATACATGCCGCCCAGGACCCGCGCATTAAAGACCAGAAAGAGGCCGAGGGAAAGATTGAACAGGGAAAAGGCGGCCTCCAGTCCACGCAGGGGGTTGGTCCAGGTCATCTGATTTAAGAGATTCAGGGTAAAATTGGAACCGGTGAAAAAGGTGCCGACGGCGGCACCAATCAAAAGAATGCCCACCGTCCCGTTGATCAGCAGAAAAATCTCATAGACCTTGGCGCCGAGGAAATTATCGGGTTTTTTCCGATATTCATAACTGACCGCCTGGACAATGAAGGTGAACAGAATCAGCATCCACACCCAGTAAGCCCCGCCGAAACTGGTGGCATAAAACTTGGGGAAGGCGGCAAACAAGGCCCCGCCAAAGAGAACCAGGGTGGTGAAGGTCAGCTCCCATTTGCGCCCCAGGGAGTTGATCACCAGGTTCTTTTCCACGTCATTTTTCGCCACCTGCCAGAGCAGGGTATTGCCGCCCTGGACAAAGGTCAGAAACAAAAACAATGAACCAACCACACTGCACAGGATCCACCAGATCTGCTGCAAGGTTGCATACTCGAGATTTGCTATCATATTAGATGCCCTCCGGTCCGATGGATATCTGCTTCATCATGATTTTAATCTCGGCAATCAGGAGCAGGGTGAAAACTCCGAGAAACATAAAAAAGGTCGTCTGTACATGGCCCACCGCAATATTGGTGGTGGCCACGTTTACCGGCAGCAGCCCCTGAATGGCCCATGGCTGCCGGCCAACCTCGGCCACAGCCCAGCCTGCCTGCCCGGCCACATGCCCCAGGAAGAAGGACACGACACCAATGGGCAGCAGCCAGCGCTGTTCACCAATATTGCCTTTGAGGGTAAAATAGAGATAGACGATAAACAACAGAGGAAAAAACATGCCGAGAACCACCATGATATGAAAGGAGTAAAAGGAGATGCTCACCGGCGGCACCGCCTGCTCCGGAGTCATCAGATACCCGTATCCCAGGTAGTGTTTATTGGCGGTGAACCGACTCAGGGCCTCGGCGGCAACCACGTCATTCTTCTCCTTGCGGGCCTGTTTGAAGAGGGCAAGATCCGCCACTGCCTGCTGGCCGATCTTCATCTTCTCGGCCACCCCCATGATCTTCTGCTCCTTGTTCCCGTAAACAAGATCATTGATCCCGGGAACAAAGGAACCAACCCGCCGATTGGCAAGAAGGGAGAGAAGACCGGGAAACTTGAGCTCAAAGAAAAAGGGGCTTTGCTGATCTCCGGGCTTCTTGGCACTATTGATCACCCCGAGAGCGATCAGCCCGGCATTGTTCTCACCTTTATACAGGCCCTCGTAGGCTGCCAGCTTCATCGGCTGATGCTGGGCATTCTCAAAGGCCGCCTCATCACCGGTGAAGGCTACAAAGATCGAGCCCAGCAGACCAAACACCGAGGCCACAATGATGGACTTTTTGGCCATGTCCACATGCCGGCCCTTGAGCAGATACCAGGAGGAAATCGCCACCACAAAAAGAGCGGCAAGGACAAAGCCCGAACTTGTGGCATGGGTGAATTTTGACATGGCCACCGGTGAGAAGAGCACCGTCCAGAAATTTTCCATCTCAAAACGGGCGGTCTCCGGGTTAAAGGCCATGCCCACCGGATACTGCATCCAGGCGTTGGCCACCAGAATCCACAGGGCCGAGAGGTTGGAGCCGATGGCCACCATCCAGGTGGAAAAGAGATGAAATCCCTTGGAAACCCGATTCCAGCCGAAAAACATGACGGCAAAAAAGGTCGCCTCCAGAAAGAAGGCAAAGATTCCTTCCACCGCCAGGGGCGCGCCAAAGATGTCGCCCACCATCCAGGAATAGTTGGACCAGTTGGTCCCGAATTCAAACTCAAGAATGATCCCCGTGGCCACCCCGATGGCAAAGTTAATGCCGAACAGGGTCATCCAGAAGCGGGTGAGCGCCTTCCATTTTTCATTGCCGGTGCGCACATAAATGGACTCGAACATGGCGCACAAAAACGACAGCCCCAGGGTCAGGGGCACGAAGATCCAGTGATACATGGCCGTCAGGGCAAATTGGGCCCGAGACCAGTTCACCAGACTGATATCTACATCCATCATTGATCATCCCTCCTACGTTGTAACGGTATTAACGGTTTGGAACCGCCGGCCTGGAAAGCTGCTCCAGGACATGGTCGGCCCGTTGTTCATCGGTCTGAAAATTCGTTTTCAGATAATTTGGGAAAAAAAACAACTTTAAAACGGCAAACATGATAATCAGCTTGATCAGAATAATCTTCCACAGGGTCCGGCCCACGGTCATGGCCTTGAATCCGTTCCGGTAGAAGGTGTACACGCTGGTGAATGGCCCTGCCATGATTTTCTTCTCCCTTGATACCTATTGAAGCGCCACGGGGCATGAAATCCACACCCCCTGGAAACGGGGCCGGGCCGGATGGATGGCCACCTGGGCTGCGGTCATGCCGTGCAATGGGATACCAGGCCCGGTCTTTCTTCAGAGACCCCGGCAGCCTCGGCCTCAGGTTTTGCCGGAGGTGGACTGGACGATAAAAACCGGAAGAGATGACTCATCCGCGCATAACTCAGCAAAGGTGATGCCGCCCAGATAGCCGCGTAATTGGGCGCTGGCATCCTCCCACACCCGGTGCACCCGGCAGCAGGGGCTGGCGCTGCAGGCTGTCGGCCTGCCCACGCAATCATTGAGCTGAATTTTTCCGATCATCACCTCCACCACCTCAAGGAGGGTAATCCGGTCCGGATCCCGGATCAGGACATAGCCCCCTTTCGGCCCCTGGCGGATCTCGATGAAATTGGCCCGGGCAAGATCCTGCACAATCTTGGCCAAAAAAGGGCCGGGTATTCCCGCCTGATCAGCAATTTCCTGCTTGACCACCAGAACCCCCCTGCCCCTGTGGGCCAGATACACCACACAACGAATGGCATACTCGGCTGCCCGCGTCAATCTCATACCTGCTCCCGCATACATGACTTATAAGATGTTTCAAGTCTTATATATCTATTGCGGCAAATCATGTCAACAAGATTTTCTTTCCTCAGCCTTTGTTTGTACTTTTTTTGAAAAACGCCTATAATCCAATCCATTCAACAACCCATTTCCTGGCTGGCCCCGTCGAATTTCCAATACAAAAATTTTACCTTCCACCCTTCTCCCGGAGGCACCATGAACCCCGCATCCCTTATTCCCGCGCCAGACCCCCTGCAAGTCCCCTGGGGCTGGTTTCAGGTTCTGCTGTCCATCACCTTTCTCCTCCACCTCCTGGTGATGAACATCATGATTGGCTGGTCCATCATCGCGTGTGTCAATCATATTTTCAAACTCCCCCGGGCCGAGGAAAATCAGCTGATTTCAAAGAAACTCCCCTTCACCATCGCCTTTGCCATCAACTTCGGGGTGCCTCCCCTGCTCTTTCTCCAGGTTCTCTACGGCCATTTAATGTACACAAGCTCGGTGCTTATGGCCGTTTTCTGGCTCTCCATCGTCCTCCTGCTCCTTTTAGCCTATTATGGCGCCTACATCTACAAACTGCAATTTACCCGAATCCCCGGACTGCACAGCCTGCTTACCTCCTTTATTGCCATCCTCTTTCTTGCCATCGCTTTTTTCTTTACCAATAATACCAGCCTGATGGTAAGCCCTGAGAGCTGGCCCCGTTACTTTGATGAGCCGAACGGACTGCTTGTAAATTTTGCCGACCCCACCCTGATCCCTCGCTACCTGCACTCCGTTTTTGCCTCTGTGGCCGTGGGCGGGCTGGCATTGGGGCTTTATTATGACTGGAAAAAACGACACGGCGACCTGGCTGCCGACGCCCGGATCATCCCGGCCATGAACTGGTTTTCCTATGCCACCATCCTCAATTTCGGCATCGGCACCTGGTACTTCGGCGGATTGCCGACAACCATTCGCACGGTAACCGGCACTGCCAGCGCCTTTACCCTGTTTTTCCTGCTATCAGGAATCGGGGCCGCCATCCTCTCCGTCATTTATGGCCTGCAGCGCCGTGTTCGGCAGACGGCGTTTGCCGCCCTTGCCGCCATCATCTGTATGGTAGCCGTCCGTGAACTGGTGCGCCGCCAGACCCTGGCCCCCTGGTTTTCCACCTCGGAGCTGCAGGTGGTCCCCCAATACTCCCCCCTGCTTCTGTTTCTCGCAGTCTTTGCCGCCGGACTTGCTCTCGTCTGGTATATGATCAAGCTCGTCCGGCCCGCGCACAATCCTGCCACGAATCCCGTTGATTCCGAGGTGCAATCATGAACTATCCCATCTGGCAACTGGACGCCTTTGGCGGCGGCCTGTTCATCGCCGTCATCGCCATCTTTCACGTCTATGTCTCCCATTTCGCAGTGGGTGGCGGGCTCTTCCTGGTCCTGACCGAGATGAAGGGCCTGCGCGAAGGCTCAGCCGAGATCCTTGCCTACACCAGAAGACATACCAAATTTTTTCTTCTCCTGACCATGGTCTTCGGCGGGTTGACCGGCGTCGGCATCTGGCTCACCATCGCCCTGCTCAGTCCGGCTGCCACCTCCAAACTGATCCATATCTTTGTCTTTGGCTGGGCCGTGGACTGGGTTTTTTTCCTCGTCGAAATCATCTCCCTGCTCCTCTACTACTATACCTTTGAGCGGCTGGAACCCAAAAAACATCTGCTCCTGGGCTGGATCTATTTTATCAGCGCCTTGATGTCGCTCTTTGTCATCAACGGCATCATCGACTTTATGCTCACCCCCGGGGAGTGGCTGACCGACAACAACTTCTGGTCGGGCTTCTTTAACCCCACCTTCTGGCCGGCCCTCTTCTTCCGCACCTTTATGGCCCTGATGATCGCCGGCTTGTTCGGCTTCCTCACCAGTGTCAACATCAAAGATACCACCCTCCGCCACAACATGGTGCGCTACTGCGGCATCTGGCTGCTGGCCCCCCTGGTTCTGCTGCTGGCATCAGCCCTCTGGTACAAGGCCGCGCTGCCCGCTCCCCAGCAGGAGATGATCTTTCTCGTCGCCCCGGAGATGAAACCCTTCCTCGGGCTTTTTATCTGGCTCTCGCCCCTGATCTTTGCCGGGGGTCTGGGCATGGCCATCCTCCGTCCCCAGAACGTGCAAAGGCCGCTGGCCTGGCTTCTCCTGCTCCTGGGCTTTGTCCAGCTGGGCTGCTTCGAGTTTATCCGCGAAGGCGGACGGCGGCCCTATATCATCCATGATTACATGTATTCCACCTCGATTTTGAAGGCGGACTTGGCGGAAACCCGGAAGAATGGTGTGCTTGCCTCCGCCCGCTGGATACACAACCGCACCATCACCCCGGAAAACCGGATGGAGGCCGGCAAGGAGCTGCTCAACCTGCTCTGCCTGCCCTGCCACTCCCTGGGCGGCCCCTTGAATGACATCCTCCCCGTGGCCCGGCGCTTTTCTCCCGCCGGAATGCGTTCCTTCCTCGCCACCATGGACACAACCAGCCCCTATATGCCGCCCTTTGCCGGAAACCGGGAAGAGATGGCGGTCCTGGCCGACTACCTCACCACCCACCTGACGCAAGGAACCGGCGATAATCCGGTGCGGATCAGGCCGGAGACCCTGGTGCCGGCGGCCTTCAATGGGGAAACAGACGAATATCTGATCCTTGCCACCACCGACATGGGCATGGTTCTTTCCTCAGAACCGGAATTCTCGGGGATTGACTTCTCCTTTGCCCCGCCCACCCTGCGGGCCCAGGTCATCGAGCGGGGCGAGGTTCCGGCCGTCCTGGGCAAGGAAGTCCAGGTCAGCTACCGCGTCAAAACCGACCAGGAGACCCTCACCGGCACCATGACCGCCGCCGGATCGGCCTTTGAGGCGACCCTGCCGAAAATGCCCGCGGTCAGCAGTGACTTCCGTCCCTATGTGCTGGCCGAGATCAGCGCCAGCAAGAATGGCAGGATCATTGCCGCGACAAAGCTCAAGATCGGCATATCGACGACTCTGGGCTGCCGCAACTGCCATGGCGGCCCCTGGCGGCAGGAGGGAAAAACCGGTCTTTCGCGGGAAACGGCGGCAAATATCCTCGCCGCCCATGACCAACGCAGCAAGACCAGACTGAGCCGCGCCTTTGCCGACGGTGCCATCATCACCTGCCGCGACTGCCACGCCGACAGCAGCCGGGATTCCCAGGGACTGTCCGAGCGGCTGAATCTCTCAGCAGCCATCCATGGATTCCATGCCGCCTATATCGACCACACCGATCCGAACACCAACAGCTGCGATTTCTGCCACGGCAACAATCCCCATGGGGCCACCGGCAAACTCGAAGACCTGCACGGAGGCCTTGGCCTTGACTGCGCCAACTGCCATGGAACCATGACCGATCATTCCATAAGCCTGCTCAAGGAGGAAAAGCAGGCGCGCATCCCGCACGGCGGCAAACTGCTCGCCCTCATCGCCCCCAAGGCAAGCCTGCCCGTGCAGGCCATCAAGGGCCGGAGCCCCTGGGTCATGCAGCCGGACTGCTTGACCTGTCACCAGGACTTCCGGCCCCCTGAGACCGACAGCGCCTTTAACTCCTGGACCCAAGACCGGCAGGGATTGTATGCGCACCGCCACAGCATGGACGGCGTCCTCCTCTGCACCTCCTGTCATGGGGCGCCCCACTCCCTCTACCCCGCCGACAATCCCCACAGCAAAGAGGCGGGCAACCTCCAGCCCCTGCAATATCAGAAAAATCACTATCCCATCGGCGCCGACCAGGGCTGTGCTGTCTGCCATACGGTGGCGATGGAAGAGGAGATGCACCATCCCGGCTCCTTGGGAACATTTCGGAACCGGGTGGAATAGCAGGCTGCAAAAACGGCTGAAGGCCAAAGGGAGAGAATCCCTTGGCCTTCAGCCTCCAGCCTGGAGCGGTTAACCTGGAACAGCATATTCTTCTTTATCCTTCCGGTGGCAAGCCATGTCCGACCTCAAAGACCCCCGCGTATTTTTTGCCGCTGAACGGACCCTGCTTGCCTGGACCCGCACCAGCCTGACCCTTATGGCCTTCGGGTTCATGATCGAACGCTTCAGCCTGTTTCTCTCCATGCTGGCGCCGGAAAAAAGCGAGCCCTTTCACCGCAGCCTCTCCTTCTGGGTCGGACTTGCCTTTATCCTGCTGGGCACCTGCACCGCCGCCACCGCCATAGGCCAGTACCATGCCGTCCTGCGCAGCCTGAACTCGGTGGAGATTCCCCAGCACTACCGGGTCAATACCGGTGTTCTCACCAACGTCATCATTACGGTTCTGGGAATTCTCCTGATGATCTACCTCAGCTTCCATCAGCTTCTATAAAGTCGGGCAGCCCGGCCTTCCCGTATTTTCCGTATTTCCCGTATTTTCCAGCCCTTCACCATGCACCGCTGGGCCCGGCACCCTATCATTGCAGCTCACCCATCCGGTTTAAAACCAGCTGGTAGTTCCGCACCAGCCGGGTCCGAAAACCGGCCTCGCAGTAACAGAAATAGTACTCCCATTTCCGCAGAAAGGCGGCGTCGAATCCCAACGCCATCACCTGCTCGGACTTGGCCAGCAGGGCCTTTCGCCAGATCTCCAGGGTGGGGACGTAGTGGTGGCCGATATCCTCCATATTGCAGATGTTGAGGCGGGTGCGGCTGGCCATGGCGTCCACCATCGCCCCCACCGAGGGAAGATGACCGCCGGGGAAGATATGCTTGCGCAGCCAGTCCGAGCCCAGGCGGTACTGCAGGTATTTCTGGTCGGGCATGGTGATCACCTGGAGGACAACCTTTCCCTGGGGAGCAAGCAGGTCGTCGATGACCTTGAAATATCCGGGCAGATGCCGATGCCCCACCGCCTCCAGCATCTCGATGGAGATGATCCGGCTGAATCGGCCATGGACATGGCGATAATCGCTGAGCCGGATCTCGATGCGATCCTCCAGCCCCTCTTCTCTGACCCGCCGGGTTGCCCAGTCAAACTGCTCCCTGGAGATGGTGATGCCGAGCAGCCGGCAGCCGCTCTGTTTCACCACCTCCAGGGCCAGTCCGCCCCAGCCGCAGCCAATCTCCAGGACCTGATCTTCCGGCCCGATATCGGCCTTGGCGATGATGGCCTGCACCTTGTTCTTCTGCGCCTGCTCCAGGCTGTCATCGTCCTTGAGAAAGATGCCGCTGGAATAGGACATGCTTGGATCCAGGAAAAGACCATAGAGTTCATTGCTCAAGTCATAATGGTCCCTGATATTGCGGCGGCTGCCGGCCGGGGTATTGCCGCGCCGGGCATGGGAAATCAGATTGCCGATCCTGCCCGGGAGTGCCGACCAGAGACTCCGGTCATCGATGGCCTCTTCCCGCAGCGAGATGAGGGTGAGCAGTTCCACCAGATCGGGGCTGCTCCAGTCCCCGTCCACAAAGGACTCGCCGAAGCCAACGTCAGCCGCCAGCATGACCCGCTGGAAGAATCGGGGCTGATGCACCGTCAGCGATACCTGGGGCGAACTCGCCGCACTGCCGAAGACCAGCGTCCCCTGGTCATCGGGCAGGTGCATGGTCAACTGTCCATGGTCAAGGCGTCGAAAAAAGGCGGTCACCACCTTTTTGCCGACACGCTCAAGCAGGGGCGGGGGAACCCCACGGATGGTCGAGGGCGAACAGGGCTCAGGTTTCGGGTGGACCTGCAACTTTTTCTGCACGAACAGTCGGGCCGCCTGCCAGAGGATACGGGGAAAGGTCAGCGCCGCCCGGAAGGGATGAAGGATCAGGATCCGGGCCATGACCCGGCCGTTCAGAGCCTCTCCGGTCCCGGTAAAGGAGGCCTCGAGGGCGAGCTTGTCATCAAGGAAATAGGTGAGCCTGACCGACACCTCCCACTCCGGCTGGCCGATTTCAAACTGGTAATACCCCTTGCGCGGAAAAAAGGGCGAGACGTGGAACATCTTCTCCGCCCGCACCACCTGGCCCGCCTCCCCTGCCTTGAGGACGTAGAGATGCATCTCGCCAAAGGTGTTGTTCACCTGCACAATATTGCAGATCAGCTCGTTATTTTTATCGTAACAGTAGAAAAAACTGGCCGGATTGAAGACATAATTCCACTGGCGCAGGGCGGTGAGGAGCATGACCCGACCCAGGGGCTGATCAATGCCGTTGTCAATGAGGACCCGCTCGACCTTCCGGCGCAACGGCTCCTCACCCGGATGGAGATAGTCGCGGTCATGGATGCTCAGCGGCCGCAGGCGGTTGTGGCCAAAGCAGACGGAAGCGGCCTCGAGGATATCCAGTTCATCGAGATCAAGGAGATAGAGGTGCAGGCTGTGGGTAAAATGATGCTCAGCGGTATGGCTGCGCCGATGACGCAACTGACCGCTGTAGAGCTGAGAGTTCATGGCCGGACCTCCATCAGTCTGGCCACCGCCTGATAGCTGGAGCGAACCGCGTCTTCATGGAAGCCATAGCCGAAATAGCTGCCGCAGAAATAGGTGTTCGTGACCCCGTTCAGGGATGGGAGCAGGGGCTGGGTGGCCATGGAGTCGCTGGTATAGATGGGGTGATGGTAGATCATCCGGGCGATCACCTGATTTTCATCGTACTCGCCCGGCCTGTTCAGGGTGACCAGATACTGGCGACGGGTCTTCAGCCCCTGGAGAATATTCATCGAATAGCTGACATAGGCCGGATCATTGGCCCCGGCCCCGGCATCCCGCTTGAAATTCCAGCAGGACCAGGCCCTGGAGAGGGGTGGCAGCACGGCAATGTCGGTATGGAGGACAGTGTCGTTGCGTTCATACTGCCAGGGCCCAAGCAGCCGGGTCTCGTCCGGGCTGGGATCAGCAAGCAGACCCAGGGCCTGATCGGCATGGGTGGCGAGCACCAGCTGATCAAAGCGCTCCTGACGGCCATCGGAGAACTCCAGGCGGATACCTTCCTCCTCCCGGAAGACACTGCGGATGGCCGCGTTGAGCTGGACGGAGCCGCCGAATCCGGCCTGGAAGGCCTCCACGTAACTGCTGCTGCCGCCGATCACCGTCCTCCACGGCGGTCGATTGCGGAAGGAAAGAAGGCCGTGGTTCTTGAAAAAGCTGAGGAACGATCGGGCCGGAAAGTCAGTGACTTGGGCCGTGGGGGCCGACCAGATGGCCGCGGCCATGGGTTTGAGGTAGTTGTCCACCATAAAGGGCAGAAACCGGTGCCGCGCGATATACTGCCGCAGGGTGCCAAGCTCCTCCGGTTTTTCCAGATCGGCCAGGGCCTGCCCGGAAAAACGAAAGATCTCGGCCAGAAAGCGGTAGAACTGGGGCCGCAGCAGATTGGCCCGCTGCGCGAACAGGCCATTGAGGGTATTGCCGGCATAGACCAGGCCGGTCTGCTCGCAGTGAAAGCCGAAGGACATCTCCGCCAGCCGTGAACGGACCTTCAACTCCTTCAGAAAACCGATAAAGTAAGGATACGTCGCCTCATTGAAGACGATAAATCCGGTATCCACCGGGATGCCCGCATCCGGGCCGTGGGGAATGGCGATGGTATGGGTATGGCCCCCCAGATAATCGCCCTGCTCAAAGAGGGTGACCTGATGGGTTTTCTGGAGCAGATGGGCGGCAACGATACCGGCCACACCCCCTCCGATCACGGCGACCTTAGGGGTCATGGTGTTATCTGTGTGGTCCATTATTTCTGAGAATCCTGGGTTGGGGGAGGCCGGTTACCACGGGGGAACCAGGGGAAAAAGGCACTGGTTCGAGCCTTGTAGATTTCAAATTCGGGATTGCCCTTATACTTCTCCTCCAGCATCGGAATCCCTGAAACCTTAAGGAGAAGAAAATTGATGGTGAGCGGGCTGATCAGCCCATAGATACCCAGCGGCGAGCCCAGTCCAATGAGAAATATTCCCCACCAGAAGAGGGCCTCGCCGAAATAATTGGGATGCCGGGTGGTGCTCCACAGCCCTTCGGTGATGATCCGGCCCTTGGAGCCGGGACGACGTTTAAAGCGGGCCAGCTGCCAGTCTGCCACGGCCTCGAAGAAAAACCCCAGGGCGCAGAGCAGGGCGCCCAGAAAATCCGTCCACCGGACAGCGGCGCCGGGGGCTGCCAGCACCAGCAGCACCGGCATCGACACCAGAAACACCACCAGCCCCTGGAGCATATAGATCTGCAGGAAACTGCGCCAGATAATGGTTGTTCCCCAGTCTTCGCGAAACTGACGGTAGCGGAAATCCTCGCCCCGGCCCCGATGGCGCAGACCTATATGCAGGCCAAGACGGGTCCCCCAGAGACTGATCCAGAACAGGAGGAGAAAGACCCGGGCATGGCCCATTTCCGGCGAGGCGAAGAACCAGGCACCCCAGAGGGAAAAAATAAAGGCGGGGCCATAGGCGATATCAATGAGGCTGTTATCCTTTGCCTTCCACCCGACCACAAACATGGCGCCCATAAAGAGGAACAGGAGAACTGCGGAGCTGACGAATATCGTGCCCATGGCTGCGCCTCCCTATCTCAGCCAGGAACCGATCAGATAACTGGCGCCCGCCACCATGGTGCAGAGGAAGGTGCCCCAGGCGATATCCACCACGCTGACCAGAATCGGCCAATCGCGCAGGGTGGCCAGGTTGGTGAGATCATAGGTCGCATAGGTGACAAGGCCGAACAGGGCCCCATAAAGGCAGGCCTTGCCAAAGGAGGCGGCCTCAAGGCCGGGATGAACGGCAAAGAAGAGAATTCCGGCAATATAGATGGCATAGAAACTGAAGGCAGCGACCCAGTTCACCTGCGGACTGAGCAGGGATTGAAGCTGGGCGGCGTAGAAGCCTTTGGCCACATAGCCAAGCCAGATCATGTCGATGATAAAGAAAACCGGAATGGTCAGCAGATAGAGTTTCAACCAGAATGGAACACCCATATTAAATACCTCCCCTCGCGCCGAGAAACAAAGAAAGAACGTTGGCAAACCATGACACAGCACACTTTTTCTGAGAAAAATTCCCACTTCCCAGATTCTCCCACAAGGTAATGGTGCCTTGCGAAAATACAAGGCATAAACTTCATATTCGCCGTGCCTTTATCCGCCCGGATTCCGGGAACGGCTCAAGCAGGGAAGCCCCTCTGCCCCCATCGACAGGCTGTTGTATCTTCTGACTCAAGATGATTGATCTTCTCTCTGAAATCGTTCCTGCCGTGGAACCACTTGCATCTTTTTGGGAAAAGGCCTACCCTTGACTGCTCAACGTTCACGCAAATGGAGGGCGCGCAATGATACGAACCGTTCAAAGGGGGATCATGATGACCATGGGACTTTTAGGATTGCTGGGATGTGCCGGTACAAGTCCAGCCAATCTCGGGGTACAGAACGGCATGCTGACGGCATGCCCCGCATCTCCGAACTGCATTGCCAGCCAGAGCGGGAACCCGCAGCAGCGGATCAATCCCTTGGCGTTTCCCGGCGATCCCGCCGCCGCATTTTCCCGATTGCAGCAAACCCTTGAGGGGCGCGAGGACACGACGATCATCGAGGCCAGGCCCGATTATCTGCGGGTGGAGTTTCGCACCACCTTTTTTGTTGATGACGGCGAATTCCTGCTGGACGGGGAGCATCAGGTCATTCATGTCCGTTCCGCGTCCCGCCTTGGCTACTCTGATCTGGGCAAGAACCGGGCGAGGATGGAGGAACTGCGCCGGCAGTACCTGCTGAATCTCAAGGAGCCTGCCGGGGCCTTGTAGGCAGATCATCCCTTAAGCCCGCGGGAAACCCGGCCAGGCCTGGGCCGGGGGCAAAGAGCTCGGCAATGGGCTTTGACCCCGGCTTCATGGATCGATCATGGTGCCATCGGTTTCGCCATGGATATGGAAAAAAGAGATGGCCTTCTTTTAAGGAACTATGATATAAGTATGGAGTTCGTTTGCTCTTTGCCGTGCAGCCACGGGTGAAGCAGACAATCACTGGTGGCTGGGGTTCTTAAGGAAAAATTGGCCGGATCGCACTGATGGTCTGGCCGTTGGGGAAAATGTATGGAAGCGACAGAACAGCGGAATGGTCGTGTTACCCGTGTGACCCGCGAGACGGATATCCAGCTGTCTTTGGTGCTGGATGGCTCCGGGATCGCCAGTATTGATACCTCGGTGCCTTTTCTCGATCATATGCTCACCCTTTTTGCGGTGCATGGCTTTTTTGATCTCGAGATCAAGGCCACCGGGGATATAGAGGTGGATGATCACCATACGGTGGAGGATGTGGGGATCTGTCTGGGAAAGGCCTTTGCCATGGCCCTGGGAGATAAAAGTGGCATCAATCGCTACGGGCTCAGTTATCTTCCCATGGATGAAACCCTGGCGCGGGTGGTGGTTGACCTGTCCAATCGTCCATTTCTCCACTATGGAGTGAAGGTCAATGATGAGAAGATCGGCAGTTTTGATACCGCCCTGGCCCTGGAATTTATGCGCGCATTTTCTCAGCACGCCGGGGTGACCCTGCATATCGATCTGCTCCATGGTGAAAACAGTCACCATGGTTTAGAGGCAATCTTTAAAGGGATGGCTCGGGCCATGCATCAGGCTGTGGGGGTGAATACCCTGCTGACCGGCGCCTTGTCTTCCAAAGGCGTCCTGTAAGGTCCAAGAAAAAGGATCATTTTATTTCATTTAGTTCACATTGCCAAAGAGGTTATCCATGAAAAATACCACCCGTTCCCTGCTTGTCGCACTTTTTTGTTCCCTGTTCCTCACCGCCTGTATGGGCCCCGCCATTGATTCCAAGGAAGAAAAGGCCCAGGCCCTCACGCCCCTGAAGGGCATTGTGGTGATGCCCACCGTGGTTACCAAATCGGCGCTGGGGTCAGATAGCAGGGGGAACTTTACCAGGGCCGGCGTGGCCGAATTTGTGAACGGGCTGGTGGCCGCCGAGTTGGGCGGGAAGGTCAATGTCCATCTCATGACCGAAGGGCAGCTGGATGGCCTCTTGACCAACAGCGGAGGCAGTCGTCTGGCGCAGATGAGGATTATCGCGGCAAAGCAGGATTCCGATGCGGTGCTCGATGTGACCGTGACCCGTTTTCGTGAGCGGGATGGGAGTGATCTCTCCGTCAACTCCCCTGCTTCCGCCGCCTTTGAGATGGTTCTTACCCATGTGGAAACCGGGAGGGTGCTGTGGGCGGCCTCCTTTGATGAGACCCAGGAGGCCTTGTCAAACAATCTCTTTGCCCTGGGGCAGGCCAGAAGTCGCGGTTTTAGATGGATTACCGTGGAAGACCTGGTACGACAGGGGATAAAGGAACGGCTGGCGGAGAGTCCCTATCTGCAGAAATAATTTTATTTATGGCGTATACGGTCTTCTGGTGTCGGATTGCCTGCTGGTTTGCGTCAAGCAAATTCAGCAGGCATTTTTTATTGTCATGGCGAAAGTGATGATTCTGCCCAGACAGGTGAACCGTCGCATCGGGCAGGCCATGGCTGACCATTCCATGCTCAGTCACGGGGATTCGGTGCTGGTGGCGGTGTCCGGCGGGGTGGACAGCCTGGTCCTGGCCTGGCTGCTCCATATGTGGCGGGGCAAGGCCCCCATTGACTATACCTTGCAGGTTGTCCATATTGATATGGGCTTCCCGGAGCAGGCAGTGGCCGGGGGAGAAATCGAGGGCATGACGCCTGCCGACAAGATTGGGGTTCAATTGCAGCGGTTCAATATTCCTCTGCTGGTGCGTCCCGCCAAAGCACCGGAGACAGGCGCCGAGCGCAGCTGTTTTCACTGTGCCCGACAGCGGCGTCATCAGCTTTTTGATCTGGCGCAAGACCTTGGATGCAACAGGATCGCCTTTGGCCATCACAAGGACGATCTCATCGAGACCTTTTTTTTAAATATGCTCTATGGCGGCAATCTCTCCACCATGATGCCGCGACAGGATCTTTTCTCCGGAAAGCTGGCCCTGATCCGGCCCTTGGCCTATATTGATAAGGATGAGGTGGGGGATATTGGCGAGAGGCTCGGTTTGACTCCGGTGGCCAATGCTTGTCCCCTGGCCGGCAATACCCGGCGCGAGTATGTGCGGGATCTGTTGCAGACGATGTATAAAAAAGACTCCGGAATCAAGGCCTCGATCTTTGCGGCGATGGCCAATGTCCGGGAAGGATACCTGTTATGAAATGCTCTGTTGATTGTCTCGTCTGTTTTATGGATCAGACCCTGCGGGTGGCACGGATCAGCTCAGACGATGCGGCGGTTCATCTGGCCGTGGTTCGGGAGGTGGCATCCCTGCTGCCGAAGATGGATATGTCCCTGACCCCGCCGGAAAATTCCATGGCGGTGTACGCGGCCATCGCCCGAATTACCGCCTGTCCCGATCCGTATCTTGCCCTCAAAAAAATGTCCAACGATCAGGCCCTGGCCATCCTGCCGGAACTTTCCAGGGAGGTGGCGGAAAGTTCCATCCCCCTGATTACGGCCCTGCGTCTGGCCATCGCCGGCAATATCATTGATTACGGGGCAATGCGCAGTTTTGATGTGGCGGCGGCCTTGAACCGGGCGCGAACTGTCCCCTTTGCCATTGATGCCGGCACTCAATTGCTTGCCCGGCTTGGCGGGCTGCCGGAAAAGGCAAAGATTCTCTACCTTGCCGATAACTGCGGCGAGATCGCCTATGACCGTCTGGTTATCCGCTGTCTGGCGGATATGGGGCTGAAGGTGACGGTGGCGGTGAAGGCCGGGCCCATTATCAATGACGCCCTGCTGGCCGATGCCCTGGCCTGCGGGCTTGCTCAATACGCCCGCATCATCACCAACGGCACCGCCTGTCCCGGAACCCCCCTGCCCTTGTGTTCGGCAGAGTTCCTGGACGCCTTCCATGACGCGGATCTGATAATCTCCAAGGGCCAGGGCAATTTTGAGACCTTATCGGAGGCAGGTTCCGAGACCAGGGCCCCGATCTTTTTCCTGCTGACCATCAAATGTCCGGTGGTGGGGGCACACCTGGCGGACTTGGCGGGAATGGGTCGGGAGACCCTGCCCGGTGAGGGCGAGATGGTGCTCTTTACCAGAGACCATTGGGCGGAGGGATAAATGGGGTTGACAATGTCCTCTTTCGAAAAGGGTTTTGCGATGAACAAACGGGTTGCGGAAGTCCTTGCTGCTCCGCAGATTGGAGAAAAGCTGGAGATTGGCGGCTGGGTGCGAACCAGGCGCGATGCCGGCGGCTTTTCCTTTCTCGAGCTGGGGGATGGCTCATGTCTTGCCAATCTCCAGGTCATTGCCGAGCAGACCCTGGCCAATTATCGGGATGAGGTCAAAAAACTCAGCACCGGTTGCAGCGTGCTGGTGCGCGGGATTCTTCAGGAGTCGCCGGCCAGGGGGCAGTCGGTGGAGCTGCGGGCGGAGACCATTGAGGTTCTGGGCTGGGCCGATCCCGAATCCTATCCCCTCCAGAAAAAACATCACTCCTTTGAGTTTCTCCGTGAAATCTGCCATCTCCGGCCCCGCACCAACGCCCTGGGGGCGGTGGCCCGGGTTCGCTCCCGGCTCTCATACGGGGTGCACAGCTTTTTTCAGGAACGGGGCTTTATCCAGGTCCATACCCCGATCATCACCACCAGTGACTGCGAGGGCGCCGGCGAAATGTTTCAGGTCAGCACGCCTTCGCCAGCTTCGGGGGCCGGGGAATCCGGCGGGGACAGCGGCGAATTCTTTGGCCGGCCGGCCGGCCTCACCGTCAGTGGCCAGCTCCAGGCCGAGGTCTATGCCCAGGCCCTGGGCAATGTCTATACCTTCGGCCCCACCTTTCGCGCCGAAAACTCCAATACCAGCCGCCACCTGGCCGAGTTCTGGATGGTGGAGCCGGAGATGGCCTTCTGTGATCTGGCGGGCAACAGGCAGGTCGCGGAGGCACTGCTGAAATATCTGCTGCGCCTGGTGTTGACCGAGTGTGCCGCTGATCTGGCCCTCTTTGACCGCTTTATCGCCAAGGGGCTGGTGGCCAAACTGGAGGCGGTGGTGGAGCAGGAATTTGCCCATATCACCTACACCGAGGCCGTGCAGCAGTTGCGGCAGTCCGGCCAGTCCTTTGTCTATCCGGTGCAGTGGGGCATTGACCTACAATCGGAACATGAGCGCTATTTGACCGAAACCATCCATCGGCGGCCGCTCATTGTCACCGATTACCCGGCGGCCATCAAACCCTTCTATATGCGCCTCAGTGATGACGGCTTGACGGTGGCGGCCATGGATATTCTGGTGCCGGGAATAGGCGAGATCATCGGCGGCAGTCAGCGCGAGGAACGCTCCGAAGTCCTGCTTGCCCGCATGGAGCAGGCAGGTGTTGATCCCCTGGCCTATGACTGGTATCTTGATCTGCGGCGCTATGGCACGGTGCCCCATTCCGGTTTTGGCCTCGGCTTTGAGCGCCTGGTCCAGTTTGTCACCGGCATGGCCAATATCCGCGAGGTGATTCCCTTTCCGCGGACGCCCGGGTTTGCTCCCTGTTGACAGGAAGAGAGGAGAGAGGGTGGGGGAATGGAGGGAGAGCAAATGAGCAAGGGGCCTGGCGTGCAGAAGATGTTTGATGCCATTGCCGGATCGTATGATCTGATGAACCGGGTGATGACCCTGGGGCAGGACCAGCGCTGGCGCCGTCTGGTGGTGCAGAGGGCGCAGGATCCGGGAACCGGCTGGGCCCTGGATCTGGCCACTGGCACCGGGGATATCGCCGCCTTGATGCGAGAGACCTACCCCCGGTGCCGGGTGATCGGCGCTGATTTTTCCCAGAATATGCTGAAAGAGGCCGGCCGCCGGTTTGCGGCCCTGCATATCTGCTGGCAGGCCTGTGACGCCAATTGCCTGCCCTATGCCGAGAACAGTTTTGAATCGGTGAGCTTTGGCTACCTTCTGCGCAACGTTGACGATGCCCCGGCGGTGCTCAAAGAGGTGCGCCGGGTTCTGAAACCGGGTGGCCGGGTGGTGTGCCTTGACACCACGCCGCCCCGGAAAAACCTGCTGTATCCCTTTGTCCGCTTTTATTTCCGGTTCGGGATTCCCTTTCTGGGGCGCTTCGTGGCCCGGGACGAGGCCGCCTATGCCTATCTGACCGGATCGACCATGAATTTTTATGATGCCGAGGCCTTGGCCGCCGTCTTTGTGGAAGCGGGGTTTGAGGATGTGGGCTATGAACGCTTGATGCTCGGTACCATCGGAGTCCATTGGGGACGAAAGAAGAAGGATGGATCTGGCAAACTTCCGTAAATGGCAGGAAGTGGCGTAGGTTTTGACGGGAATTTGCGGAGCGCTGTTCAAGCCAGAGCTGATGTCGAAGATCAACTGGATGGAAGGAAGATTATGCCTATAAAGCCTGTAACAACCAACTCTTTGGAAGGAGAGCGGCTTATCGCCTCCCTGCTTCAGCGTTTTCAGCCTGCCGATGATTCCTGCCGGCAGACGGTGGCCGGAATCATCGCCGCGGTGCGGGCGCGGGGCGACGCGTCGGTGCTGGAATATACCCGCAAGTTTGATGCCCCGGATCTGGCGCTGGCCGACATGCAGGTTTCCATGGCGGAGATGCTCGCTGCCTACGAGCTGGTGGATGAGGCCTTTCTCGAGACCCTGGCCGTGGCCATTGAGCGGGTGCAGAGTTTTCACGAGCGGGAGATGGAAGATTCCTGGATGCAGACCCGGGACAATGGCACCATCGTCGGTCGTCTGGTGCGGCCCGTGGATGCGGCTGGTCTCTATGTGCCTGGCGGTCGGGGCGGCTCCACGCCTCTGGTCTCTTCGGTGCTGATGAACGGAATTCCGGCAGGGATTGCCGGGGTGGGCCGTCGGCTGATGCTGACCCCGCCCAACCGCGAGGGCAGGATCAGCCCCCATCTGCTGGTGGCGGCGCAGGAGATCGGGATCACCGAGATCTTCAAGGCCGGATCGGCCTGGGCGATTGCGGCCCTGGCCTATGGCACGGAGTCCATTGCGGCGGTGGATGTCATCGTTGGCCCGGGGAACCAGTTTGTGACCGAGGCCAAGGCCCAGGTCTCCCATCGGGTGCGCATCGATATGATCGCCGGCCCCTCCGAGGTGCTGATTGTGGCCGACGGCAGCGCCAGGGCCCGCTATGTGGCCGCCGACATGCTCGCCCAGGCCGAACATGACCCCCTCGCCCTGGCCATGGTGGTGACCACCGATGCGGCCCTGGCCGAAGAAATTCCCAAGGAGCTGGAGCGCCAGCTGGCAGGTCTTGCGCGGCAGGAGATTGCCCGGAAATCCCTGGCTGATCGGGGCGTGATCCTGGTTGCCGAGGGCCTCGATGAGGCCATGGATCTGGCCAATTCCCTCGCCGTGGAACATCTGGAGCTGATGATCAGCGACCCCTGGGCGATGCTGCCGCGCATTCGTCACGCCGGGGCCATCTTTTTAGGGCATCACACCCCGGAGGCCGCCGGCGACTATCTGGCCGGCCCCAATCATGTTCTGCCCACCATGGGCACTGCCCGTTTTTCTTCCGCCCTGGGGGTTGAGACCTTCTTGAAGAAGAGCTCCATCATCAGTTATTCCCCAGAGGCCCTGCGGCAGGACGCCGATCATATCCGCCGCCTGGCCACCCTGGAAGGGCTCACCGCCCACGCCGCCTCGGTGACCGAGCGTTTATCGGACAATGGCCTGACGAAAAAGTGATGACAGAAGTCTTTGATTTTCGTGGACAGCTGCGGGAAGGCTGCCGGATCCTGGGAATTGCCCTGGAAGGGGAGGCGGTGGAGGGGCTGTTTGTCTATTTTACCGAACTTGGGCGCTGGAGCAGAAAGATCAACCTGATCGCCAAGGGGGCGGGGGAGGCGGAGATCCTGGAGAATCATTTCCTCGATTCCCTGACCCTGCTGCCCCTGCTTGCCGGCGCAGAACATTGCCATCTGCTGGATGTGGGCACCGGGGCGGGCTTTCCCGGACTGGTGTGCAAGGCAGCCTGGCCCAGGCTTCGGGTGACCCTGGTGGAGCCCCGCCTGAAACGGGTCTCTTTTCTCCGTCATCTGATCAGAACCCTGGGGCTTGATGGCGTGGAGGTGCTGGCGGGGCGGGTGGAGGATAAAGAACTTCTGCCGTCCAGCGCCATCTTCACCCATATTACCAGCCGGGCCGTCACCGACAGCAGTGCATTCCTGGGGATGGTCAGCCGCTTCTGCGGCGGCAAGACAACGGTGATCTGCATGAAGGGGCCAAGGTGGCGGGAAGAGGTGGCGGGCCTGGAAACCATCTCACCCGCCACTTCTTTTCAGCACACCGGGACCATGGAACGGGAACTTCCTTTTTCCGGCGCCAAACGGGCCCTGCTGACATTCTCGCGGCAACCTTGATCGCCATCGGGAAAAGCCCCCCTTCCTTTTGCTGTTCAGCTCGACCTGCTCATCATCTCTCAGCGTATTCCCGCTTAATGGTGCCCCCTGCCATCCCGGTCATCCCGGTGGCGGGGCGGGTGATCCCCCTGGTCTCGATGGTCCCATCGCCCATCCCTGTGGTCGTGCCGATATCTCCGATATTCGATGTCACGATATCTTCTGATCTGTTCTATTTTGTGTCTGCGGAAACCGGGTGGCAGGCTCCTGTAATCGACCATGCGCCACGGCCCATGGATGCGGGATGATCTGTACCAGTATCCCTGATGAATGATGTAATAGTAATTTCCGGAACGGAAGAGATCGTAGGGTGAGCCCATGGCCACATCAAACCCCAGGGAATTCATATAAATGAAATCCGGCGTGGTGCTGAAATAGAAGGCGGGCCCGGGTGAGCGATACCTTGGTTGCGGGACAATGATCACGGGTGGGCGGGGATATCCCCCAAAGTGCACGTTGATGTCCACGTCACCGGCCTGGCTGGATGATGCGCAAAAGGTGGCGGATGCTGTCAGACAACAGAGCAGAAGGGATCGGAGGAGAGTTTTTTTTATCATGATGGCTGCTTCGAACTGTTTGCTGATGAATGAGAAAATCTTCAAGGCCCATTACCCAGGGGTGAAAATGAGCCGCATCATTTTCGTTTTTGAGCATTCGGTGACCGGAGTATAATCGGGAATCCCCAGGCAAACAATTGTTCTTTCAGGAAGCTTCCATAAAGTCCGGGCCGGTGTGAATACAGTGTCCGCAACCACTGCTCTTTCAACCCCACAAACATGGAGAACAACATCGAAGGATCCAGCAATGAATTCAAAAAACCATCGGGCAATAAAGGATCTTCTGAGAAAATATGCCGGGCGCATGGGCTTGTTCCTGCTGCTCCCGGTTGTTTTCCTGCTTGGCCCCCGGGTGGATCTTGATACCAGCCTGCGCCCCCTCGAGCTGCCCCGGGACCTTGACGCCTATCTTGCCCGCAATGAATCTGCCTGCGCCGACATCGTGCCGGGAACGGAAAAAAAGATCGTCTGGGCCCATGCCCCGGGCCAGCAGACCCCCCTTTCCCTTGTCTATGTGCATGGGTTCTCCGCCAGTCGTCAGGATACCTCGCCCTTCGCCGCCATGGTAGCGCAGGGCCTCCAGGCCAATCTCTTTTGCACCCGCCTGACCGGGCATGGTCGGGGCGGCAAGGCCATGCTCGATGGCAGCGTCAATGCCTGGGTCAATGACATGGCCGAGGCGATGGAAATCGGGAAACGACTGGGGCAGCGGGTGCTGCTCATGGGGATCTCCACCGGCGGAACCCTGGCGGTGTGGCAGGCGGCGCAGGCCGATCAGGAGAGAATCGCGGCGCTGGTCCTGGTGTCGCCTAATTTTGGCCCTGCCGATGGTCGGGCCATGATCCTGGCCTGGCCCTGGGGCGGGCAGCTGGCGGAAATGCTGGTGGGGAAAAACCGGAGCTGGCAGCCGGTCAATGAAGACCACGGCCGCTACTGGACCAGTTCCTATGCGGTGCGGGCCCTGCTGCCGATGATGGGAATGGTGAAGCTGGTTCAGGCCCTCGATTTGCGGCGGATCACCGCACCAACCCTGTGTATCTATTCCCCCCAGGACAGGACAGTGGATGTGGCGGCGCTTGTTGCCGCGTTTCAAGGCCTTGGCGCTGAACACAAGAGGCTGATCGCCTGGACCCAAGGGGGCGATCCGGATCAGCATGTGCTGGCGGGGGATATCTTGTCGCCGGAGTCCACCCTGCCGCTGGCAGAGATGACCGTCGAGTTTGTGCAAGGTTTACCGGGTACTCTCTGAGCCATGGGCAATGGACATTTGTGTCGTCGTCAGCCCATGGAAGCGGACTGGATATCCATAAAGGATTCCACCCGGTTCCGGCCATTTCTCTTGGCTTCGTAGAGGGCGGTGTCGGCATTCTTGAGCAGTTCCTCATAGGAATTCATCGGCTGACCCGAGGTTGCGGCTATGCCAAGACTCAGGGTGACGAGTTGCAGGGGTTGGGATTTTTCGTGGGCTATCTGGAGTTTGATGATGTTGAAGCGGATACGCTCGGCCACATGGATGGCCCCTTTATAGGAGGTATCGGCAAGGATCACGACGAACTCCTCACCTCCGTAGCGGGCACAGAAATCCCCGGGACGGACCAGGGAATTCTTGATGGTCTGGGCCACCTTTTGCAAACATTTATCCCCGCTGTTATGACCATAGGTATCGTTATACGCCTTGAAATGGTCGATATCGCACATGATGACCGCCAGTGACTCCCTGGTTCGGCTGCTGCGGCTGAACTCATTGACGATATGGTCGGCGAAGTTGAGGCGATTGGGGATTCCAGTCAAGGCATCAAAGATGGCCTGGCGCTGGATGATGGCGTAGGCCCTGCTCAATCTGATCCCGGCCATCAGGATACCCAGAAGCCCGAGAAGGGTGATGCCGATATGGGCGAAGAGGAGCGGGTCAAGGAAGGGGCGACGGACATCGGGCAGGATCACCCGGATCCCTCCCATGATATCACCTTCCTTGTAGCCCTGTTTGTCGTGGCATTGCAGACAGCCTGGTTTGATGATGAGGGGGGCCATATAGGAAAAGGAGGTGCCCTCTCCAGTGGTGATAAATTTTCCCTCCTCCGCCAACCCCGCTTCAAATTTACGAAAGACCCCCTCTTCCTCTTCCGTCGCCTTGCTCGTGACGTTGACGGAATGGCTGCTGATGAAATCGTAGCGGATGTTATGTTCCTTGGAAATTTCACCAATCTGCCGGGCCATAAGGGCGGGACTGATTTTCGTGAGCTGGAGGGATGGGTTGACCCTGAGTGTTTCCGCAGGCAGCGGCAGAGAAGGTTCTCCGTCCGCCGTCCTCGACACCGGAACATAGACCCCTCCCTGGCGGCCATTCCAGCAGCAGGTGAAGACGATCTGGTTAAAGAGGCTCCTCGCCGAATGGAGGGGCAGACTTTCCTGTTCACTTTTGACCTGGGCATGATTCCAGGCAAAGGAGGCGGTCATCAGCAGTATCCACAAGAGACTGACAAGAAAGGTGTTTTGTCGTATTTTCATAAAAAAAGTCCAAGGGAAAGAGAACGTTTTTCCTGAAGGGGACAGTGATTTTCAATGTTGCATTTTAATCCGTACTGAGTCAACTCATTTGTACAAAAAATTGATTTTGTTGACCATGAATCCATGGGGATGGTTTTGTGGTTGATCAATTCAGCTCCGGTTTCTCTTAAGTCTGGCATTAACCAGCTAAATTTGCTAAAGGTGAAAGGGTCCGTTGGATGGATCGATGATCCGTATTTTTTTACGCAAATCTCAGAAAAGTTCGATAATAATAAGGGGATACGATGAAGAAAATTGCAGTTTTGGCCGGTGACGGCATTGGCCCGGAGGTGATGGCGGAGGCGGTGAAGGTGTTGAACGCGGTGCAGGAGCTGTTTTCCGTGGAGCTCAGTTATCAGTATGCCGATGTGGGCGGGATCGCCATCGACCATCATGGCGAGGCCCTGCCCCCTGCCACCCTGGCCCTCTGTGAAGAAAGCGATGCCATTCTCTTTGGTTCCGTGGGCGGCCCCCAATGGGAAGGCCTGCCTCCGGCCCGGCAGCCGGAGCGGGCGGCGCTGCTGCCCCTGCGCAAGCATTTTGACCTTTTCTGCAATCTCCGTCCGGCCCGGATCTTCAAATCCTTGACCGGAGCCTGCCCCCTGCGGGCGGATATCGTTGGTGACGGTTTTGATATCCTCTGCGTGCGGGAGCTGACCTCGGATATCTATTTTGGCGTTCCCAAAGGGCGCGAGGGCTCAGGGCCCGATGAGCGGGCCTTTGACACCATGGCCTATACCCGGGCCGAGATTGAGCGTATTGCCCGCATGGCCTTTGAGGCGGCTCGTCTGCGCCGGAAGAAGGTGACTTCCGTGGACAAGGCCAATGTCCTCACCACCATGGTCCTGTGGCGGGAGGTGGTGATCGGGATTGCCAAAGAATATCCCGATGTGACCCTGAACCATATCTATGTGGACAATGCCACCATGCAGCTGGTCCGTGATCCCCATCAGTTTGATGTGATGCTCTGCGGCAATATGTTTGGTGATATTATCTCCGATGAGGCGGCCATGCTCACCGGTTCCATGGGCCTTCTGGCCTCAGCCAGTATCAATGCCGAAAAGTTCGGGATGTACGAACCAGCCGGCGGCTCGGCCCCGGACATTGCCGGTCAGGGTATCGCCAATCCCATCGCCCAGATCCTCTCCGCCGCCATGATGCTGCGCTACAGCTTTGGTCAGGACGCAGCGGCTGACGCCATTGATCGGGCGGTGGAGCGTGTCCTGGACGCCGGCATCCATACCGCCGACATTGCCATTGATAAGACAAAGGTGGTGGGCACGGCAGCCATGGGGGATGCCATCGTCGCCGCCATGAATGATGACATGAGGTGAAGGCTTGACCCAGAAATGCATCCAGGAATGTATGGTGGTGGCCAATGAGGCCTCCACGGTGCTGGGCCGGAAGGTGGCCGAGGCCCTCGGGCGACCCTTTTCGGAGATGATCCGCAAACATTTTGCCGACGGCGAGACCTATCATGCCTTCCCTGCCGATGTGGCGGGAAAGGATCTGATCATCATCGCCTCCACCCACACCGACACCTCCCATCAGGAGCTGCTGGACCTGATTCAGGGGGGCAGATACTGGAACGCGGCCACCATCAATGTGGCCATCCCCTATCTGGGCTATTCCACCATGGAGCGCGCCAAGCCCAACTCCTGCGAGATTCCCAAAGGGGTTACCAGAACCCGCCAGATCTTCCGGGCCATGCCCAGCTTTGTCGCCTTTATTGATCTTCATTCGGAGGCGGTGCTGCATGCCCATGCCGGTGAGATCCGCACTGAACACGTGTGGACCGATGAGCTGGTGACAAAAAAAATCAGGGCCAGCGGTCTCAGCGATTATGTTCTGGTCTCCCCGGATTATGGTTTTTCCAAACGGATAGCCCGCCTCGCCAGCCTGCTGGAGTGTCCCCATACCGCCGCCGACAAGGATCGCTACGACACCGACAAGACCATTGTCGGCCAGATCTCCAGCGTGGTCCGGGGTAAGACCGCCATTGTCTGTGATGACATGATCCGCACCGGCAGCTCCATCATCCAGACAGCCAGGCGCTGTCTCGAGGCAGGGGCGGTGGAGGTGGCGGTGATGGCCACCCATCTGGTCATGGCGGGCAATGCCCGGGAGCGTTTCTTGAACAGCCCCATAACCCGGGTGATCGGGTCCGACACCGTTCCCGGGATTGAGAGTGATGATCTGCTCGACGTGTATTCCGTGGCGCCGCTCCTGGCCGACATCTTCAAGCGTCATCTGAAGATGGGCTCAGGACTGGCAGGCTGAAGCGCTCCCGCATATTCTCTTCAATGGGACGATTTTGCTGCAATTCCGGGGGAAAAAGACGATGAAAAAAATTGAGTACAGGGAGCAGGCGCTGAAGATTCTGCCCTGGGTCTGCGGAAAATGTGGTCGTGATTTTTCCGGAAAAAAACTGCGGGAACTGACCGTCCATCACAAGGATCATAACTCCAGGAACAACCCACCCGACGGCAGCAACTGGGAATTGCTGTGTCTCTACTGCCACGACAATGAACACTCCCGATCCCTGGACGCGCAATGGCTGCCCACCGAGAATGCTGATACCGAGAAAAGGCCGACGTCCACCTTCACTCCCTTTGCAGACCTTCTCAACCAGGTGCGGGCAACGGCCCATGACCAGGGAAAGGATGAAAAAGAATAAGGGAGAGGACGGCATCAGCCGCTCCTGACAGGTCGCCTCCCATCTGCCGCCCGGCTTCTTTGGCGGTTTTCCGGTTACCGGGCAGGGGTAAATTCATAGGCATCCGTCATCACCGTTGCGTACATCGCGCCGGTGTGCAGGCGACGGCCTTTTCCGCCTCCGCCCGCGCCCATGGCCACAAAGAGGGGCAGGATATGTTCTTCGGTGGGATGGTTCGCGCGCGCGGAAGGGCCGCTTTCCCGATAGTCCAGGACTGCTTCCTTGTCTCCTGCCTCCAGACGTTTTTTCATCCACTCCGAAAAATCGCTGACCCACTGCGGCGGCATCGCGTCATAGTCGTCGAACAATGCCTCATGGAGGTTATGGGTTATCCCCCCTGACCCGATGATCAGGATATTTTTCTGCTTCAGGCTGCTCAGGGCAGCACCAAGATCGTAATGGTAAGCGGGAGACATCCCGGGCTGGATGGAAACCTGGACCACCGGGATGGTGGCCTCCGGGTACATCAGCATCAGCGGAATCCAGGCCCCATGATCCAGGCCGCGATGGCTGTCGAGCAGGATGTTTTTGTCCACCATGGTGAGACGCACGGCAATCTCGCGGGCAAGATCCGGATGTCCCGGGGGCTCATAGGTCATGGCGTAGAGGCGTGGATCAAAGCCCCTGAAATCATGGATGATGGGCTGGGGATCGGCAGCTGAAATCAATGGATGCTCGCTGCGCCAGTGGGCGGAGAAAACAACCACCGCATCTGGAACCGAAAGAGAACGGGCCAGATGACCAAGAAACCTGGGCGTCGGGTCGCCCGGCATCAAGGCGATGCCGGGTGACCCATGGGAGAGAAAGAGCGCGGGTTGAGACATTTTCACCCCCGTCAGGTGAAGACCATCGGGAAACCGTTCAAGAAACAGCTGCTGACCCTGCCAGGGGACTCAGGAAGACACTGTTTTCCGTGGCGGAAAAAAACCAGGAGACTCATCTCTGGCGCTGATGTTACTTCAATCTTGCAATATGAGTGGTGGGAACGGAGATTGCGGAAAGAGTGGTGCCGGAAGAAGGATGAAAAAAGGCTAGGAGAGGAGATCGGTTAATTCCTCTCGGGTCAGGATTGTTCCACTTCGTTGCTGCCGTCGAGATCCGTTTTTCCGCCGGTCCCCTTGTTTCCGCCGATCCACACCAAGCCGTGAATGAATGAGTGACAAAAACCAGGTCTTGACGGTCTGGCGCAGATCAAAGGGGACCACCCGGCTATCGAGACGTCTTTCCTTTTGCGAACGGCGGTTATCGATGACGCGACGTTTGGACACATTCCGCCGTTCCGCATAAACGAGACCATCATGGGCTGTATACGTTGCCGCGCCTGCACCATTCTCAACTCTTTCCATTTACTATCTACCCGGATATTCTTAAAAAAAAACAACTCAGCATTTCTGAAAAAACCCTGTCCCCATTATCATGAATTGCTTTTTCAAAAGCAAGATATTTTTTTTAAATCTTGTTCTTCTGTCATTCTCCAAATACAACGGAAACGGACCCCACCTTCGTAAAACCGCCACGACCAAAGATCTCCCCCCTCAACTGCATCCCCTCCATCGAAAAAACACCGGCTTCAGCTCTTCGGTGGCGAGAAAGCCGTCCAGCTCTTCCTGATCATAAAAGGCACGCTCAAAGAAAAGCCCCTGGGCCGGAGCGGTGTACTGGGTCAGGAGCACCGGCTCCTGCAGGAACCGGCGCAGATCCGCCACCTTCAGCTCTCCTTTGCCCACCGCCATGAGGACACCGACGATGCGGCGGACCATCTTCCAGAGAAAATGGGAGCCGACAATGCGAAACAGGATCAGCTCCCCCGCCGCCGCTACCTGGCATTGATGGATCATGACCAGCGGTGATTTCTTCTTGACCACCTGACGATCGGTGAAGGAGGTAAAATCGTGCATTCCCACAAGCAGAGCGGCGGCCTCTTCCATCCGCTCCAGATCCAGCGCTGCCGTGGTCACCTGCCAGACATGATTGCGGGCCAGGGCGGTCTTCTGCCGGGCAACCTGATAGCAGTAACTCCGGCCAATGCAGTTCAGCCGGGCATGGAAGCGGGGACCGGCCCGTTTGCAGGCAATGATGACGATGTCCTGGGGCAGGGCGGCGTTCAACTTCTTCAGGATATCCCCCGGCGAAAGCTCCGTCTCCGCCTCAAGATGGGCCGCGTAGTGGAGGGCATGGACACCGGCATCGGTCCGGCCGCTGCCCTGCACATCCACCTGATCGCCAAAGAGTTTCCCGGCAGCCTCGAGCAGTATTCCCTGAAGGGTTATGGCATCGTCCTGTTTCTGCCAGCCGCTGTAGCGGCCGCCGTCAAATTCCAGGATCAGCTTGAATCGTTTCGCATGGGTATTCATTGTTCGTGACTCCTTGGGTAGGAAAAAAGGGGGGGACAGATTCGTTCATGCAAAAACAGCCACCAAAAAACTCTCCCCCTTAAGATAACTCTATTTATTGAGAAAGGCCCGCTCGCCGTTGGCCTGGCGGAGGCGATGGGCCAGGGTTCGGGAAATGGCCAGGGTGAGGACAAAGGCCAGGCGTTTATGTTCTTCGGCCAGAAGATTAAAGTTCTCCATGCTCAGCATATAGAGATCGGTATCGGTATAGGCGATGGCACTGTCACTGCGAGGCCGGCCATCAAGAAAGGCAAGACCACCGAAGAAGTCTCCCCGGCCAATGGTGGCAACATGATGCAACTGCCGACTGCCGCCGACGGGGGCCATGATCCGGACCTCACCGCGCCGTACCAGATAAATGGCCAGTCCCGGATCGCCGATGGCGTAGATCGTCTCCCCGGCCTTGCAGGAGAGCTGTTCCATACAGGCCTCCAGATCCACCAGGGTATCGTCCTTACGTCCGTGAAAGAGCTCCATCTCCTGGAGATGCAAGAGAACCTGCTTGTCCACCGTGGATTTCACATCCCCGATCAGCTCCTCTTCTATCCATTCAATGGCAGTTTCAAGGGTGGGGAAATCAAGGACATTGTTACTTTTTTCGGAAAGTCCGACCTGGGCGAAAAACTCCCGCAGATTCCGGCCATTGGGAAGCTGCTCATGGACATTGCTGAGCAGCAGGGCGGCGTTGCGCTCCGCCAGCATATCCCGGATCTGGATCAGCATATGGGCGGCCGTAATATCCACCGACTGCACCAGCCGCATATCAAGAATCATGTAATTCCGCTTTCTTGTCTCCGGTTCGAGGACGGAATAGAGCTCATAGGTGGTGCCGAAGAAAAGACTCCCCTGCAATTCAAAAATCACCACCTGCTCACCTTTTTGGGCGATAACCCTTCGCTCTTCCTCCGATCTGGTCCAGGTGGATGAACGCTGATGGATAAAGGACTTATGACGCACCACCGAGCCGCCCACCTGTTCCCGCACAAAAAGCAGAATGGACATGGCCACGCCGGCCCCGGACGCGGCAATAAGGCCAACGGTCAAGGCAATGACGATCACCGAACTCACCACCGCGAAATCAAAGGCCGTTCCCCGTGATTCGAGAAATTTCAGGGGTTCCAGATCGATCATGCGCAGACCAATGACAATAAGGATTCCGGCCAGGGTGGCAATGGGCAGCCAGGCCATCACCGAATTAAGGGCCAGGGCCGCCACCAGCACCAGCACCCCTTCCATAACCCCGGAAAGCCTGGTCTGGGCGCCACTGTTGAGATTCACCATGGAGGCCCCCATGGTGCCGGCTCCGGGCATGCCGCAGATCAGCGAAGACGCGACATTGGCAAGGCCCTGGGCACACAATTCACGGTTGGGTTCATGACGGGTCCTCGTCTTCTGGTCCATAACCACGCAGGTCTTCAGGGTATCGATGGAGAGCAGAGCCGCCAGGGTCAGGGCATTGCCGCACAGGGCGCCGACCTGGGCAAGTTTGATCTCGCCCAGATCATGCCAGCGGGAGGTGAGGGTTTGCAGATATCCGGCCTCGACAATTCCCAGGGGCCCGAGGACCAGCTTGTTGTCGGCAAGGATCATCATTGACGGATCATTGGCGGCAAGGGCAAAATAGGTGACCAGCCCGGCGGCGATGCCGATGATGGTGCCGGGAACCTTCTTGATCAGGCGGGGGCCCAGCAGGGCGCCAAGCACGGTGGCCGAGCCGATACCAATACTGCGCCAATCCCACATTTCAGGCGATACGACAACCTGCCACCAACTCGAGCCGACGGCGGCACCCATAAAATTGCGGATCTGCCCGCTGATGATGATAATGCCAACCCCGGAGAGATAGCCGCTGACCACGGTATAGGGAATGTACTTGATCATCCGTCCGGTCCCCAGAAAACCAAGGAGAATCTGCACCAGTCCAGTCAAGATACCAAGCACGATGAGCAGCAGAATAATATTTCCTGCCGGAGTCCCCTGTCGTGACAGCTCAAGGGCAAAGACCGACAACACCGCTGCCGCCGGCGCGCAGGGGGCGCTGATCAGCCGATCGGTGCCGCCGAAAATGGGGGCAATCAGGCCCAGCGCCGCTGCCCCAAGCATTCCCGCCAGGGCACCGAAGGGCGCGTATTGCGGTCCCAGTGTCGTATACACCGTGACCCCGAAGGCCATGGCCGCCGGCAGGGCCACCAGCATGGAAGCCAGACCACCCCACAAATCTCCGGGATTTCGAAATTTATTAAATAATATTGATGTCATACACGCTCTCCTGCAGAATCATAAAACAGTCCAAGTCCTGATGAGCCACAGAACAAAAAAACCAGATCTTCATCTCCGTGCACCCTTCAACCGTCAGCCTCCTGCCGTCTCAGCATTCCGTTCACTGCGCCAGTGGACAGAGAAGGCTCCGTCGTCAGAAACACCCGGTTGCCCGGGTTGGCACGGGTGAGCTCTTCTCCCTTTTCGCTGCGCATGGCCACCACCGTGACCGCCATCACCTCGATGCCCGGCGCCATATACTCAATCAGATCGCCGGTCTTCAGCACATTTCTGGCCTCCACCAGGGGCTCCTCGCCGCCCTCTCGGATCACCGCCACCGGTAGTACGTTCTGCGGCTCACGGGAGGCATCATAGATCATCTCGCCGCCGCCGGGGCGGTTATCGATAAAGTTCTCGGTGGCTCCCCGGGTTCCGATCTTGGCAATCTCGGTGCGAAAGATGGCGGGCAGGGCAATGGCGGCGGGGTCATGCCAGGCCGCAGCCGGCAGGGCGGCCAGATAATCAAGGGCAGCCCGATAGATACGCACCACCCCGCCCACATAAAAGATGGACTTCATCCGCCCTTCGATCTTCAGGGAGTTGACGCCACTGGCCATCAGCTCGGGCAGGCGCTCGAGCAGGCAGAGATCCTTGGAGTTGAAGATATAGGTGCCGCGCTCATCCTCCTCCACCGGGAAATACTGGCCGGGCCGTTTCTCTTCGGTGAGGGCATAGCTGTAGCGGCAGGGATGGGCGCAGTCGCCCTGATTGGCATCCCGGCCGGTCATATAGCTGGACAGCATGCAGCGGCCCGAATAGGAGATGCAGAGGGAGCCATGGACAAAGACCTCCAGCTCGCCGTCCACCCGGCCCCTGATCTCACCGATCTCGGAGAGCGACAGCTCGCGCGCAAGGTTGAGGCGGGACGCCCCCTGCTTGCGCCAGAAGGACGCCGCCGCGTAATTGGTGACATTGGCCTGGGTGGAAAGATGGAGGGCAAGCTCCGGCACCAGCCGAGCGGCCCGCGTGAGCAGACCGGGATCGGCAATGATCAGGCCATTGACTCCAAGATCCCGCAAAGAGTGGAGATACCCGTCCAGTCCGGCCAGATCCCGATTATGGGCCAGGATATTCAAGGTCACATAGACCTTCACCCCCCGGGCCTGGGCATAGGCCACGGCCTCGGCCATGGCCTCAGGGCTGAAGTTGCCGGCCCGGGCCCGCAGACTGAATTGGGGGCCCCCAAGATAGACGGCATCGGCCCCATAATGGATGGCAGTCACCAGTTTTTCAAAGGTTCCTGCCGGGGCGAGCAGCTCCGGCATCACCGGATGCGCTCCATTGCCGCTTTCATTTTTATCCATGGTGAGGTAGTATTGAGAGGTGTTGGGACGAAAGACTGACGGCATTCCAACCGGCATCTCGTGACGAAATATGCCTCAAAAAGCAGGGGCGCGCGGCGGACCCGATTTCCCCATGAACCAGGGGGAGGGAGAGGCCATCAAGCCATACCCCTTCTCACCTTAGTCTTGATCCTTACTTTTTATTTTGATTACTGTACGCAGAGCGGGAATGCAAGGAGTTCAGTGAAGAAA